>Ga0315275_10002304_pt1 | contig 17150 bp, 9 predicted proteins | sample YL17G03_0_MG_FD_205557 | JGI IMG/M metagenome (GOLD analysis project Ga0315275, IMG submission 205557) | Sediment microbial communities from Yellowstone Lake, YNP, Wyoming, USA - YL17G03_0 | ecosystem: Environmental > Aquatic > Freshwater > Lake > Sediment | place: USA: Wyoming | collected... | reverse complement strand
CGGGGCATCGATCCGCCCATCAACATCGGCCGCTGGGAAAGCAAATATCCCCTGCACAGCCGTTTCATGCACTATTTCACGCCGCCCGTGCAGTCGGCCCTGTCCATCGTCCGGCGAAAGGGGATGCGCGGCAAGCTCGCCGCCCTCCGCGAGGCGAGGGATGTTTTTCCCCATCCCAAGGTCATCGACCTGGTCCTCGAGGCCGTCGACCGGCATTATGAGATCCCCGAATATTACGAAGAGCCAAGGCTGACGGAAATCGAACGAATCCTGGAGGACTATCTCCGTGAGGCCTATGCCGCTTTGGCCGGACACGTATCGCTGATCGAGATCGACCGGGCGGACACCCCGGCCCGGCTCAAGGAAAAACTGTCCGCGGTCGCCGTCGACCCCCGGGAGCGCTTTTTCGAGGGCTCCAAATTTTCCCGCTTTATGAAGGGGCGGCTGTTTTTCTATGCCGAAGACATCCTCTGGTTCGACTCGGCCTGGCTCATCCGCAACGAGCTGGGGCGGATCGTCAACAATTTCTATCGCCAGCCCTTGATGGCCTTCGCTCTGGCCCGGTTCGGAGAACAGGTGCCGGCCGAGGAGGCGCTCAACCGTCTGTGCGGAGATATCCTCCCGCCCGAGGTCTGCGCCGGCGTCCAGGAGTTCGTCCAGACGGCGCAGCCTCCCCTGTCGCCGGGCGAAGAGAAAGCAAGGGCGCGCCGGGTGGCGGAGGTCTTCGATCCCGTTCTCATTATGCTGGAGACCCTCGGCGCCGATCTGAATAGGGATGCATTTCCGTTTATGTGATGAAAAAGGTCAAACTGAGGGGTGGCGCGGCGTGGGGGCCCCCCGCCAGCCCGGACCGACTGGATTTTTCTGGGGAAGGAGGGAGGACTGACGGGGGATCGCCGTGACAGGACCCCAATTCCCAATCAACCGATCACATAATTGGAGATGCCACGAAGTGATCGTGCCAATCCGAATCGATAAATCGTAAGAGGCGTCAGATGATCGAAACCCAGACGATCCAGCTTCCCGATTACCTCGTCATACTGGCCTATTTCGCGGTCATCGTCACCGCCGGCCTGACGTTCGGGCCGCGCATCCGGAAGGCCCAGGACTATTTCGCCGCCGGGAGCTCCATGCCCTGGTGGCTGGCCGGGACTTCCTTTTACAAGGCCTCGTTCAGCGCCTCGATGTTCGTGATCTACAACGAGATCGCCTACAAGTACGGGATCGTCGCCGTCGTCATCTGCTGGCTCTCCCCGCTCGGCCTCCTGGTCAGCGGCCATTTCCTGGCCCGCCTATGGCGCCGGGCCCGGGTCATGACACCGCTCGGGTTCATGGAGCGCCGGTACAGCCCGCTTGTCCACCAGGTCTCGGTCTGGACAGGTCTGCCCCTCCGGGTGTTCGACAACGCCCTCCGCATCCTGGCGACCGCGATCATCTTCGCCGTCGCCCTGCGCGGCCTGGGCCTCAGCACCGTCACCTTCATGATCATCATCGGCGTCATCATGGTCCTCTATTCCTTCCTGGGAGGCCAGCTCTCGGTCATGGTCATTGACTTCGTCAACGTCTCCATTCTGCTGGTCGCCGTCGTCGCCCTGTTCGTCATGACCCTCGGTCAGGTCGGGAACCTGGGCGAGTTCGTGCGCCGGCTGCCCGCCGGGTTCCTGGACCCGATCGCCGAACCCTACGGCTGGTCGTACCTGGTCTTCACCGTCTTTCTCCTCGCCCTCCTCACCTACGGCGCGAGCTGGTCGCTCGTCCAAAAATTCAACACCCTCAAAAGCGAGCGGGAGATCCGGAAGATGATCCGCTGGGTCGCCGTCCTGGCGTTCGTCATGCCGCCCATCTTCTTTTTCCCGGGGCTCGCGGCCCGGGTCCTCCTGCCCGGGATCGCCAACGCCAAGGAGGTCTACGCGCTCATCAGCTTCAAGCTCCTGCCCGTCGGGCTGATGGGGTTCGTCCTGGCGGCGGTCATCAGCGCGACGATGTCGTCGCTCGGGTCGGAGTTCAACACGCTGTCGGGCGTCCTGACGCGCGACTTCTACATGAAAAAGATCAAGCCGGGCCTGACCGAGAGGGAACAGGTCTTCTGGGGACGGACGTTCACCGCCGTGATCGGCGCCGTGACCGTGGCCATGGCCGTCGTCTTCAACCGGCTCCAAGGGTTCAACCTCCTGGACATCATGTTCCGGCTGTTCAGCGCCTTCGGGCCGGCCATCATGCTGCCGCTCATCGCCGGCCTGCTCGCGCGGAAGGTCAACGCCCGGGGGGCGCTGGCGGGGACGGTCGCCGGCGCGGTCACCGGGGTTACCCTCGTTGTCGCCAATATTTTCCTGGTCCAGACGTACGGTGCGGAGATGGCCCAGAATTCCCGTTTGGAGTTCTGGCTGCGGAGCGGCTGGAACTCGGCGGCGACGGTCCTCAACGTGGCGGCGACAATCCTGGGGATGTGGTTGGGCTCAAGATCAAGGCCGGCGGCCGCGGAGGAAAAAAGGCGAAGCGAGGAGTTTTTCGCCAACCTGGCGAAGCCTTTCCTCGTCGAGGAAAAAGAAGGCAAGGCGCGGGCGCCGCTCGCGTTTTTCCGGATCATCGGCCTGATGCTGCTCGCCTTCGGCCTGGCCATAGCCGCTGTCGCCGTTTTTATCCTGCTCCATTATCACAACGCCGGCGCCTTCAGGACCGATATCATCATCGCCGGCGTTTTGATGGCCATGGGCGCCCTCATGCAGCTCGGGAAGAAAGAAAAGCCGGCCTAAAATCGAAATCCGTTATTTCACTGGCCCAAGATACTTGTCGAGGAAGGCCGTCGTTTCCTTGATCCTTTCCAGCCGGGTGGGACTATGGTCGGTATCATAGACTTTCCAATACTTGTGCTCTGTTGAGGTTCCGAGATAATCCAAGAGCAGGCTTTGACCCTCCTGCACCCGACGCATAAAATCGTATCGGCCGTTGAGCATCAGGATCGGGATCTTGACGCGGGGCGCGAAATTGAACGGGTCGGCTTCCGGGGCCTGTTCATTGCACCAGGCTCCGGTCACGAACCCGCCGGCCTCCAGGATCCCGGCCTTGATCCGCGGCTCCACGGCCAGCAGGACCGGGCCGAAGACCGCGCCGGAACTAAATCCAAAGAAGGCCAGCTTTTCTTTATCGATCTCGGGCCGGGTTTCCAGATAATCGATCGACCGGCCCAGGTCTTTCGACCATTTGAGATAATGATCCCTTAAGGTATTCTTGTTTCGAAAAGAAGAGAACTCGAAGCCATCGCGTCTTTCCCAGGCTGATAGAAAAACCGGGATGAAGACGGCCCGCCCGCCAATGAGCAGGAAATCCGTGAACAAGGGCCCGACGTTCTCGCTGGACGGGGCATACCAGACATCGGCGCCCGGGTAATAGATGACCGTCTCAAATGGTGGGGCACCTTTCTTGGGAAGGAAAAGATAGCCGGCCATCCGCTGGTTGTCGTAGGCGGCATTGTAGGAGATCTTCTCCCGGACCCAGCTCTCAGGGGATTCATCCCGGCGTTCGATCCTGGGATCGAGGTCCGTTTTGTCATAGGCATAGAGCCCCCGATAGGCCTCAAAGATTTGATCCGGGACAGGCTTTTCCTTGCTGTAGTCCCGCTCATATAAAGGGTATGGCTCTTTGGCTTCCGAAGATCTTTCTTCCGGCGAGGCGTCTTGAGCGCAGCGAAAGCCGTTCCCGGGAAGACGGTCAAACGGGGACTTGACCAACGGGAGAACGGCCATGTAAGGCGCTTCGTCCCAGGCGCCGCCCAGGATATAGCGCAGGCCCTTGCTTTCGTTCCAGCACCACTCCTTGACGTTCCCCACCAGGTCATAGACACCGAAGCGGCTCATCCCCTGAAAGCTTCCCACCGGCGCCGGCCCCTTGCCCGAAAAATTGCTCAGAGGAATATAGTATCGGATATTCCCCCACAGATCCAAGGCCAGGTCCCAGTGATAGATCGTCGGCAGGCTCTTGCCCTTGAATTCGGCATAGGCGGCGGCTTCATACCAGGAGACGCCGCCGACGGGATAATCGTCCTGTCCTTCGGGATAGGTCCCCAATTCCCAGAGGGCGGGACCGGGCTGCCCCGTCCGGTCGCGAAATTCTCTCATCGCATCTTTCCAGGCAAGGATTTTGCCATTCTTGAGGAACGGCACCTTCCAGTATTCCTGCTTCTGGTAGCCGCCCTGGTCGATGAACTCCTTGAACTTCTTATTGGTCACTTCATATTTGTCCATCCAGCACCCGTCCACCTTGAGCGGCTCGAACCGGCCGACCAGCACGCAGGTGGATAGAGCAGCGCCTGGTCGCGACTCGCGCCCCGGGATCCAGACCATGCCCTCGGGAACGGCGCTGTTCTCGCGCAATTCCAGCTTTAATTGGTCCCTGGAAAACAGAGGTTCCTTGCCGGTATACTCGGCGAACTCAGAAGTCGCAAACCCCTCCTTTTCGACCTTCCAGCGAAGAAGGCCGGGAGGGAGGGCGACCTTCTCGATGGGGGTCAGGCCGAGATCCTGCCAATCGCTCGCAGGGGACTGGTAATCTTTCATGTACACGTTCGCACCGGGCGGATCCGAGATAATGGAAAAGTCGGCGGAGATATTCGACAAGACTTCCTGGAACATCGGATTTGCTGCGATGTATCTTTTCACCTGGTGGGCGAGCTTAAAAGCGCTGAAATACTCTTCTTTTTCGATGAGCTGTGCGATCTGAGGAAGAATTTTGTTGGTGGCCCAGCGGATCTTGGCCTGACGGTCGAAATACCGGAAAATAAAAAAGGCGACGGCGACGAGGATAAGCGCCGCCGGGACCGCCACGAGCGGGTTGCGCAGCCGCCTGAGCAACGACTTGAGGTTAAAGAATCCCGCCTCTTCGGCGCGGCGGCTGTCCAGATATTTTCCGAGATCGACGGCCATCTCCGCCGCCGAGGCATAGCGGTCCTCCCTTTTCTTCTTCAGCGCCCGGTCGATGATCCTTTGGAGCTCGACCGGGATATCGCCCTTGAGCTGCCGGAGCGGCTTCGGCTCCGCCCCGACGATCGAATGGAGAACGATCGACTCCCGGTCCCCGCGGAACGGCATCTGCCCCGTCAGCATCTCATAAAGCACCACGCCGAACGACCAGATGTCTGTCCGCTTGTCCAGGTCCTCGCCCTGCGCCTGCTCGGGCGACATGTAGGCGATCGTCCCGATGGTGTGGGTCTCCTTGGTCAGCTGGCTCTCCCCCGCCACCTTGGCCAGGCCGAAATCCATGATCTTCGCCTGGCCCTTCTCCGTCACCATGATGTTCGCGCTCTTGATGTCCCGGTGGATGATCCCCCGCAGGTGCGCCGCCTCCAGGCCCGAGGCGACCTGGACCGCGATGTCCACCGCCAGACCAGCGTCCATCGGACCCTTGGCGACCTTTTGCCTGAGGCTCTCCCCGCTCACGTTTTCCATCGCGATATACGGCTGGCCGTCCGCTTCTTCGGCCTCGTGGATCGTGCAGATATTGGGATGGCTGAGCGCGGCCGCGGCCTGGGCCTCCCGGATGAACCGCTCCTTGGCCTCGGGATAGACGGCGAGCTCCGGGGGCAGGAACTTCAGCGCGACCGTCCGCTTGAGCTTGATATCTTCCGCTTTATAAACGACCCCCATCCCGCCGCGGCCGATCTCGCCGCTGATCGCGTACTTATCGGCGAAAATCTTGCCTTTGGTCAGGACCTTGTAGCTGGTCCCGAGGGTCATCGTCTGGGAAAACAGAACCTCGCCGCCGATCCCCAGTCTCGACCCGCACTCCGCGCAGAATTTGGACTGGTCCGCGTTCTCAGCCTGACATTGAGGGCATTTTGTTCCCATCGCCGCTCCTTGATTTCTGCAAAAACCCGTCCAATCTCATCCAAGCCGTTATATGATCACTGACATTGTCTCCCCTAAGATCAGGAGCCTGTTGGCGATAAAAAACGGAATTACCATCTCGCTCAATTAAGCCTGCTACTTATTCGTCGGACCAAGGTACTTGTCGAGGAAGGCCGTCGTTTCCTTGATCCTGTCCAGCCGGGGGGCTTGGTGGTCGGTCTCATATATTCTCCGAACCTGATGCTCCGGTGGCGTGCCGAGGAAACGGATGAACGGATTCAGACCGCCTTCCACGTGATGGACAAAATTGTAGCCGCCGTTGAGCATGAGCATGGGGATCCTCACCCGCGGAGTGAAATTGAACGGGTCGGCTTCCGGGGCGAACATCCGGCTATAGCCTCCCGACAGAAACCCGCCGGCTTCGAAGACCGCGGCCTTGATCCGGGGCTCGACCGCCAGGAGGATCGGGCCGATGATGCTGCCCTGGCTGTTTCCATAATAGGCGAGCCTGTCTTTATCGATCTCGGCCCGCGTCTCCAGGTAATCGATCGACCGGCCCAGGTCTCGTGACCAGCGGAGGCAATGGTCTTTCCAAGAATTCCTGTCGAAATTATTGATGTTGAAGCCATCCTGTCTCTCGTACGTCGACAGGAATATGGGACAGAAGACGGCCCGGCCGTCGACCAGGAGAAAATCCAGGATCCCGGGCCCGAGGTTTTCGCTCGAGGAAACAAAGAACGCCCCGCCGCCCGGGGAATAAATGGCTGTCTGGAAGGGAGGGTGACCTTTCTTGGGCAGGAAGAGGTAGCCCATCATTCGCTGGCCGTCATAAGCGGCGTTGAAGGTGATCTTTTCCCGGATCCAGTTTTCCGCGGATTCGTCCCGTTGTTCGACCTTGGCAGCGAGGTCCGTCTTGTCATAGGCATAAAGCCCTCTATAGACCTCAAAGATTTGATCCGGGACGGGTTTTTCCCGGTCGTAATCCCTGTCGATCAAGGGCACCGGCTCCCTGGCTTTCGAAGCTCCAGCGTCAGGCGCGACCTCTCGAGCGCAGCGGAAGCCGTTGTCCGGGCCCCGGTCGAACGGGGACTTGGAGAACGGCACCGTCACCATATACGCCGCGTCATTCCAGCCGCCGCCCAGGATGAAGCGCTCTCTCCCGTTCGCGTTCCAGCACCACTCTTTGACGTTCCCCGCCATGTCATAAAGACCGAAGCGGCTCATTCCTTGGAAGCTGCCCACGGGCGCCGGCCCTTGGCCGGGGATGTTGCTCAGGGGAATGATGTACCCGATCAAGTCGAAAAAGCTCGAAGCGAAAAACCAGCGGTAGACCGTCGGCAGGGTCTTGCCTTGGAACTCGGCACAGGCGGCGGCTTCATACCAGGAAACACCGCTCACGGGATAATTCTCCTGTCCTTCAGGAAATGTCCCCAACTCCCAGGCGGCGGGACCGGGGTGCCCCGTCCGGTCGACAAATTCCTTCATCGCCTCCGCCCAAGCCAGCGCTTTTCCATCCTTGAGGAACGGCTCTTTCCAGTATTCCTGCTTCTCGTAGCCGCCGCCGTCCACGAACTCTTTGAACTGCTTGTTGGTCACTTCATGCTTATCGATCCAACACTCGTTTAAGGCGACCGGCTCGAATTGGCCCAAGGGACGTCCGATGACTGGGGGAAGGGTTTGCGCCGGAAACCAGGCCATCCCTTCGGGGGCGGTCCTTGTTTCGGCCAATTCGTCCTCGAGCTGCTTATTGGGAATTCGCAGTAAGTTGCCCGTCAACTCGGCGAACTCGTCGGCCGCAAACCCCGGCTTTTCCACTTTCCACCGGAGAAGACCCAGGGGTATTCTGGCGTTGGCGATCGGCGTCTGTCCGAGGTCCACCCAGTCGTTCGCCAGGGCCCTATAATCCTTCATCGACACGCTCGCCCCGGGCGGGGTCGTGGCAATGGAAATGGCCCCGGAAGTCTTCGCTAAGACTTCCTGGAAGCTGGGATCCTTCGCGATAAATCGTTCCGCCTGTTGAGCGAGCTTGAAGGCGCTGAAATACTCTTCTTTTTCGATGAGCTGTCGGACCTGAGGAAGGATCTCGTTCGTCGCCCAGCGGACCTTGGCCTGGCGATCGAAATACCTGAAAACGAAAAAGGCGACGACGATGAGAATAAGCGCAGCCGGGATCGCCACGAGCGGATTGCGCAGCCGCTTGAGCAAAGACTTGAGGTTGAAGAACCCCGCCTCCTCGGCTCGGCGGCTGTCGAGGTATTTCCTCAGGTCAACGGCCATCTCCGCCGCCGATGCGTAGCGATCCTCCCGTTTCTTCTTCAGCGCCCGGTCGATGATCCTCTGGAGCTCGATGGGGATATCGGTCCTAATCTGGCGGACCGGCTTCGGTTCCGCTCCGACGATCGAATGGAGGATGATCGACTCCCGGTCACCCCGGAACGGCATCTGTCCCGTCAGCATCTCATAAAGAACCACCCCGAACGACCAGATGTCCGTGCGCTTGTCCAGGTCCTCTCCCTGCGCCTGTTCCGGCGACATGTAGGCCACCGTGCCGATCGTCCGCGCCTCCTTGGTCAGCTGGCTCTCCCCTGCTATTTTGGCCAGCCCGAAATCCATGATCTTCGCCTGGCCCTTTTCCGTTACCATGATGTTGGCGCTCTTGATATCCCGGTGGATGATCCCCCGCTGGTGGGCCGCCTCCAAGCCCGAGGCGACCTGAACCGCAATGTCCACTGCCGCGTTGCTGCCCAGGGGTTCTTTGGTCACTCTCTGCCTGAGACTTTCCCCGCTGACGAACTCCATCGCGATATAGGGCTGCTCGTCCACCTCCTCGACCTCGTGGATGGTGCAGATATTTGGATGGGAAAGCGCGGCCGCCGACTGGGCTTCTCGGATGAAGCGCTCTTTCGCCTCCGGATAGACGCTCAGCTCCGGGGGCAGAAACTTCAGCGCGACGGTCCTCTTCAGCTTGATATCTTCAGCCCTATAGACAACTCCCATGCCTCCCCGGCCGATCTCCCCGACGATCGCATACTTTTCGGCGAAAATCTTGCCTTTGGTCAGGACCTTGTAGCTGGTCCCGAGGGTCATCGTCTGGGAAAACAGAACCTCGCCGCCGATCCCCAGTCTCGACCCGCACTCCGCACAGAATTTGGACTGGTCCGCGTTCTCAGCCTGACATCGAGGGCACTTTGTTCCCATGGCCAATCTTCCTTAAAAAGATGAGCTTATCCGATTTCATTCACCCGCTGACACGTTCGGCAAAATCAGGCTAAGGCGCCCCGACAAGCTCGACCCTTAAAAGCTGAACCGGACGCCCAGCCGGCCCGAGATCGGCGGGTAGAAGGCGGAGCTCATCTGGAACCGGCTGTCGGGAACGTAACCGACGCTCTCATCAAGCTCCCAGTCCTTCGCCAGAATCTGATCCTCAGTAACCGTCAGGTTATAAAGGGTGCGCCAGGGCCAATGGGTTATCACCGTCGAGACATTGAAGATGTTATCGATGTTGACATTGAAGGCCAGCGAGGTCTTGCCCATTCTTAAACTGTATTCCACGTAGAGGTTCATGAACCAAAGGAACGGTGTGCGCCCGAGGTTCCCCCGGCTATAAGGCATATAGTCGCCTTCGACGGTCCAGTATTCCGTGAAGGGGGTCCCGCTCATCGCATTGATGAGAGTGCCGATGGTCAGGCGGAAGGGAAAAGTATAGGCGCCGTAGATTTTGAAGACGTGGGGCCGGTCCGTGGCCAGCGGCCCGTCGATCCGGTTGAGATCCTTGTCGTAGGAGAGGTACCAGAGATCGAAGTTCCGCTCCGCGTTCGGGCTGTTCCTTCCATATGACGCTGTCGCTGAATACTCGGTTTCGTCGGAGCTGGCGAGCCCGGAGTAATTGCCGGTGAGCCGGCTCCAGGTGTAGGAGAAGCCGCCGACCCAGCCGTTGGCGAACCTTTTATCCAGGCTGAGATTGAGTCCCCAGTATTCGCGTTTGGCCTCGGGACAGGCCGGATAGCCGGCGTCGAATTTCCCGCCCTCCGTCGTCAACCGGGAATATCCGTAGCCGGGATTCGACAGGTAATAAATGATATCCCCCTCGGTTAAAACTCCCACGTCCTCGACGGCATAACGGAGATGTTTCTGGACCAGCCGCGCCGTCGCCGAGAGGTTCTCCATGAGTTTTTTTTCGGCGCCGAACGAGAATTCCCGCTGGCTCATCGGCTTCAGGCCGGGATCGACCGTATCAAAGGAAACCGGCCGAAAATCAAGGACCGTCATCAGATCGCCGGGATAATACCCGTTTTTCCCGATCTTGTCCCACTTGTAGGTGTCCAGCGTGTAGAAGGCGGACTTCCACTTCAACCCTCCAAAGCTCGTGGCCGCGATATAGAGCTTCATGACATCGTAATAGAGGCCGTAGCTCCCGAACACCTTGAGGTTGGCGTCCCCGAAGACGTCATAGACGAAGCCCAGGCGGGGCGCGAGTTTGTCTCCGAAGTTGAACTCGATGGGTTTTACCCCTTTGAGCGCGGGATCGTCAGTATAGCTCGGCAGATACTCCCTCTCCGTCCGGAGGCCGAGGTTCAGTGTCAGCCGGCCCTGGATCGTCCAACTGTCCTGGAGGTAGAGCGCCCAGCGGTCGGAATGGACCTTGTAGAAAGAGCCAATAGGACCGGTGGCTTCGTTCCCGGAAACTTGATAATAGCCATAGGCGCCCTGGCCGTAATTTTGTCCATAGTAGATGAACGGCCGGTTCCAGACTAACGAGATGTTCGGGTAGTCCGGATACTTGAAGCCGTCCTGCCAATCCTCGGCTGTCCGTACCCACTGGGCCCCGAACTTCCAGGCGTGCTCGCCGGCGAAATTCAGATAATAGGTCAGGTCGGAGTTGACATAGGATTTCTGCGCCACTTTTTTTTCTGTCACGTTGAGCGAACCGCTATACATGTTCTGCCAGCCCCGGGGCCTGATATATTCGGGGGGGACGTCCGGAAAGACGGAGATGCCCGTCCCGCCGTGAACATAGCGCGGCTCGCTGGGCTGGACCAGCTGGTCGGTCAGATTATTATAGAAAGACCCTCCTCTAAGGCTTAACAGAAAATTGTTCCCGAAAGTGAAGTCGGCATAAGCCGAGGCGGTCCAGTAGGGGTAGCTGTAGCCATAGTCCGGGTAGACGTCGGCGGGATCGCTGGTGCCGTCCCGCGGCGGGATATGTCCCTTGTAGTTAAGGTAATTGCTCACGAAGCTCGCGCCCAGCCGCACAAACTTGAGAGGCTGAGCGGTCAGTTTCACCTGGGAGTTCCAGGCATAGGTGCGCTGGGTGTAGTCGCCCTCGATGAGCGAGGGTTCGAATCGGACGTGCCGCTGGGTCGTGCCGAAGACCGGGAGCAACGAACCGTAAAACCACAATCGGTCTTTCAGGATAAAGCCGCCCAGGTCGAACCCAACCTCGAGCCGGTCGACCTTATCCTTGCCGTACAGGTCCTGATAATTGACGTACTCGGCGATGCTTTCATCATAGAGGTTGAGACGAAGGCTGTCCCTTTCTTTCCCGTTGAGCCGAGAGCCGCTGTAGTAACCGATGACATCCCCATGGAACGCGTTCCCGCCCTGGCGGGTGATGACCTGGATGACGCCGCCCAGCGACCCGCCGAACTCGGCCTGGTAACCGCTGGCCTTGACCTGCACCTCATCCACGAACTCGAAGGCGACGTCCTGACCGCGGGTGCCGACGTAGATATTGGTGATGTCGGTCCCGTCGACATAGAACATGTTCTCGGCGCCCGAGGCGCCGTCGACCGAGATCCCTGCCAGCAGGCGCTCGTTCTGGACGCCCGGGACGGCGGTAACCAGAGAGTCGAAGTTGCGTCCGCGGGGCAAAAGTTCGAACACCTCCTTGGTCATGGTCATGCCCTTGACCGTGCTCTTGACATCGACCAGGGGCGATTGGCCGATGACGGTCACCTGCTCTTCCAGGGCGCCGAGCGGCAAGGCGACATTGAGTTTGACGCTTTGCTCGATTTCGACGATGACCCCATCCCGGTTGACCGTTTTGAACCCTTGAAGGGCGAAGGTGACTTTGTACAGGCCGGGAGTCAGGGCGAAAATTCGGTAAACGCCGTTGACGTCGGAGACGGCCGCCCCCCTGCCGACCAGCTTGAGGCTGGTGGCTTCGACGGTGACGCCGGGCAGCGGCGTGCCCTGCTCGTCTGTGACAGTGCCGAAGATCTTGCCGGTGGGCACCTGGGCGGAGAGGTTGGCGCCGGAGAGCGCGAATATGAAGACGGCGTACCCAAGGAACATGAAGACGCGTTGCGGGCGTCTGCAGAGTGCTTGTCTTGGTCGCCCCATCTTCTTCCTCCTTTATTGCCAGAAGAGGAGATAACGACCGGCGGCTCGGTCGCGGGAGCCTAAAGGCGGAGGTCCCTGCTTCACCGCCTTTTCCCTTCGCCTAGACTAGTATCAATGCTAGCGTATAAAGTCAATATAGCCTAGACTCCTGGGCCGCCGCGTCCAAAAGCTTAAGCCGCATATTGCGGCAAAGGGTTAGGCGCCCCTATTTTTTTGTGTCAACACCGCCGGGACGGGCAAGGTTTTTGTAGGCGGCGGCGATCCAGGCGCCGCTTCTTGCCACATCCGAGACGCGGACCTCGCTGATGACGCCCGGGAAGCGGGCCGCGCCGTTTTGGATCCGGCCGATTTCGATGTCAACGCCGTTTGTGGCCAGACGGCCCGCGCCTTCCCGTTCCGCGGCCAGGACCCCATCGATATACAGGCGGATAAGCTTCCCGTCATAGACGCCCGCCAGGTGGTGCCAGCCCGGCGAAAGGACTTTATGAGCGGATATGCTCAGCGCTCCGTTCTCCGTGTTGACCAGGAAACCGGGGCCCGGAACCGCCGCGCACAGTCCGCCGTTATGGCCGACGTCCGACCATCGGAGGCTGAAGGTGGCGTTTTTTCCGGTGCTGTCGTAGCGGAGGATCCGGCCGTGGAGATCCTGGGAGTCCCCGTCATACATCGGGGCACCGTAGAAAAACCGCCCGTCGAACGCGCCGCCGTTGTAGCCGCGGGACACCAGGCCGTCGGTCCGCTCAGCGTTGTGGGAGTCCCAGCTTTTTGGGCTCATAAACGAACCCTGGGTGTCATACCTGAGGAAATTTGCGTGGACCCGGTTCTTGCTCTCGCCGGGCACGACCGTCCTGATCCAGGGGACGAAGACGACGTAGCGGCCGTCGAAAAAGGCGCCGTCGAAACCTCCCGTATCCAGTCCTCCGGTGTTCGCGGCCTCATAGGTTCCCCAGGAGGCCGGGTCCCGGAACGGCAGCCGGGTGTCGAACCGGAGCATGGTGCTGTGGGCGTAAGCGACATAATACATGTGCCGGCCGTCGAAGACGACCCCGACGCAGGCTTTCATCCCCAACGGCCGGGCATCGAAGAATTCCCAGCTGGCCGGATTCGAAAAATCCGCGGTCGTGTCGTAGCGAAGGGCGCCGCCGCGCTGCAGGGGGGCAAAATAGACATACCGTCCGTCGAAGGCGGCTCCGTCAAAACAGACGGCGTCCGGCGAAACGGCCCGGGCGTCGAAGACCTGATACGTTGAGGCCTTCTTAAAGTCGCCTTCCGTATCGAGCCGCAGCACCTTGCCGCTCCCCTCCCCTTCATCCTCAGCCAGGGTCTTCCCCTTCAGGGTTGTTCCGTCATAGCCCGGACAGAAATAGATGTATCGCCCGTCGAAAGCCCCGGACTGTTTGGAGTGCGGGAGGTTGGCGTCGAACGCCTGCCAGCTCCGGGGCTCCTTGAACGCCTTGGTCGTGTTGAACCGCAGAACCCGGCTGTGATAGCCGGTCCCCTCGTCGCGGGGCGTGAAGAAGACAAACCGGCCGTCGAACACGGCGCCGTAATAGCAAACCGTCTTCATCCCGTCGGTCGAGCCGGCGTCGTAGGCCTCCCAGCTTGGAGGGGAATAGAAATCCTTGTGGGTATCGTAGCGCAGGACATGAGCGTGGACGGACAGCCGGTCCCTGAGCTTGGACCGGATCGGACAGAAATAGACAAACCGGCCGTCAAAGACCGCCCCGTAGTACATGAAACAATCCAAACCGTCGGTTTGGCCCGCGTCATAGGCGCTGAAGGATTCCGCCGTCAGGGATTCGCGCGGCGCCCATTTGGAAACAAGCGGCAGGAGAGCCTCGGCCCGCGATTCGTCCGCATAGGCCCAGGCTTCCACCGTGATGGCTTTTTCAAAGACGAGGGCGCCTGTCCGGGGCAATTCGATGTCGGGGGCGCGCAGACCGTCCAGGTGTTTGACGACCTTATGATGCTCGTCCCAGACGTCGACGCCCGGTGGACGGCCCGGCTGGCCGCGATGGAGGTGGATATCCGTGCTCTTGCCCACCGCCAGGTTGGGAATCCTGACCCAGGCCGTGAGTTCACCCTTTTGGTGATCATAGGACGTGACTTCGGAGGCAAGAATCGTTCGATCGTCGGGAAGTGTGAAATAGATGTCCTTGGCGGCGGCTCGCACATGAATATAGACCGGGAAATCCGTGAGCGGCCCGGGGCCGGGATTCAACGGTTCGATCGTTAAGCTCGTCGGCGCCGGCCCGATTCCGGCGGAAGGATCGCGGTCCGACCACAGGATCAAAGAAACCATAAAAAACAGAGGAATTATCAGGAAGATCAGCCAGGCGATCCGTTTCTTCATGGCACCCTCCACGGCAGATATAACACAGAATCAGTTCCAAAAAAATGTCTTGAGTGGCGGATTTGTCTCCGGACGGCAGGCGTTAAGCTTTTCCCTGGCAGCAGAAAAGGAGTCGCCTATTCTGACTCCCCGCTTTGCTTCTGGCCGGCCCCGTCATCGAACAGGAAGACCTCCTCGATAAGCAGCCCGAAGTGTTTCGCGATGTCGTGGGCCAGCCACAGCGAGGGGTTGTATCTTCCCTTTTCCAGGAAGACGATGGTCTCGCGCCTGACCCCGACCAGCCGGGCCAGCTCGAGCTGGGAAAGGTCGTGCCGGGCTCTCAGCTCCTTGATGCGATTATTCATTTTTCATTCCGAACGCCTTCACTCCCAGCCAGCAGAGAAGAAAGATGACCGCCTTTCAGGGCCCACAGAGCCAGGGATACCAATACCAGGACGCTGATGACGAAGGTGACGATCGTTATTTTCATTTTTTTTCGCTTAGAAAGCACCCAAGCAAAAGAGCCGGCATCGACTCCCAAAAGGACTTGACAAGATAAATAACATTTGTTATATTACATTCGTTATACAAGTTTCTTAACAGGAGACGAAATGTCGCCGAGAGATGTAACCTTTACAAAAGAAACGGTTTTGGAGTCCGCCGTCTCCTTGGTACGGGAGAAAGGCTGGGACAGCCTGACCGCCCGCGGCATCGCCGAGCGCTTGGGCGCGTCGGTCGCCCCGGTCTACAGTTCGTTCGGGTCGATGGAGGAAATCCAGAAGGAAGTTCTCGAGGAGGCCCGGTGCCGGCTCAACGAACGGACGACCCGGGACTATACCGAGGGCTCGTTCCTCAATATCGGCGTCGGGGTCGTCACCTTCGCCCGGGACGAGGCCCACCTCTTCAGCGCGCTCTTCCATACGCGGCATCAATATCCGGATGTCCTGGAGCGCTTCGACTCGTCCGTCATCGGGCGGATGAAGGGCGACCCCATGCTGCGGCTCCTGCCCGATGCGTCCCTGCGGCGTCTGCTCGACAACATCTGGCTGTACACCCTGGGTTTGGCGACATCCATCGTCTACGGGCAGCTGACCGACCCGTCAACCGAGGCCATCGTCCGGTCCCTCAAGAGCGCCGGGAACATGATGATCTTCGCCGAGCTGGCGGGGATCGCCGACTGCGAGAGCGAGTCGAACGAGCGGGAGTGGACGCGGCTTCTCAAGGAAAAGAACATTGTCCTGCCGGCTCCGGGGACGGCCGCCCGCAGCGTCGATCACGGCCACCAGAAGTCCGAACGGAACTCTTAAGGAGGCTCCATGAATGTGCTCATTCTCGACGGCGGATCCGGAAACGGCCGGGGCGGCGCTTGTCGAAAGCTCAAGGAAGCGGCGCTCAGCGAAGTGCGCGCGCGCGGCTGGAATGCCGCCGCGTTTGACCTGGACAAAATGAACATCAAGCCCTGCCGCGGCTGCTTTGCCTGCTGGGTCAAGCATCCCGGCGTGTGCGCCATCCAGGACGATGAAGCGGACATCCTGAAGGCGACCGTCGCCGCGGATATCAGGCTCATGTTGACGCCGGTCACCTTCGGCGGATACGGATCTGCCCTTAAGAAGGCACTGGACCGGTCCATCCCCATTCTGCTCCCCTTCTTTATCAGGGTGGGGGGCGAGGTCCATCATCCGCAGCGGTATGATGGGACGAGGAAAATCCTCGCCGTAGGGACATTGCCTCAACCCGACCCCGAGGCCGAACGGATCTTCCATCATCTCGTATGCCGGAACGCCCTCAATATGGCCTCGCTTCAGACGGAAACGCGTATCTTTTATGAGGAGGCGGGCGAAGAGGAGGCCCGCCAAGTCATCCGGGAGATCCTCCCCGCCGCGGAGGTCGTGCCATGAGCCAAGCGTTCCTTCTGGTCGGGAGCCCGAAGGGAACGAAGAGTTCCTCGCGGGTGCTGGGCGGCTACCTGATGAGCAAGCTCGCGGCCGGCGGGATGGCCGTCGGGGAGATGTCGGTGGGAAGAGCCCTCCATAGTGAGGAAGAGATGGGGCGCCTGCTGGCGGAAGTGGAAGCCGCAGAGATCATTGTCGTCGCCTTCCCGCTCTACGTGGACCAGCTGCCGGCGCCGCTCGTAGGTGCGCTTGAGACGATCGCCGAGAAACGGACTGCCGCGACTGAGCGGGGCTCCGAAGCGGAAGCGAGGCCCCGGCAGAAAATCCTGGCTATCGTCAACTGCGGATTCCCGGAATCCTTCCAGAACGAACCGGCCGTGGCCACCATGAGACAGTTTGCCAAGCAAGCCGGTTTCCATTGGGCCGGGGGGTTGGCCTTGGGCATGGGAGGCGCCGTGAGCGCCAAACCTCTGGAGAAACTGGGAGGCAGGGTCCGGAACGTCGTTAAGGCCCTCGACCTAACGGCCGAAGCGCTCCTCAGGGACGCCGATGTACCGGATGAGGCGAAAGAGCTCATGGCCAAGCCGCTTATCCCTAAGCGGCTCTATTATGTATTCGCAAACCTGGGCTGGAAGCGACAGGCCAGGAAGCACGGCGTCCACGGCCAGCTGCGCGCCCGTCCCTACGCCTAGGTCGAGACTTTGTTAGGCAGCGAATCCATATCTATGATTCGCCCCGAGATGG
>Ga0315275_10002303_pt1 | contig 17152 bp, 17 predicted proteins | sample YL17G03_0_MG_FD_205557 | JGI IMG/M metagenome (GOLD analysis project Ga0315275, IMG submission 205557) | Sediment microbial communities from Yellowstone Lake, YNP, Wyoming, USA - YL17G03_0 | ecosystem: Environmental > Aquatic > Freshwater > Lake > Sediment | place: USA: Wyoming | collected... | reverse complement strand
GCAGAGAAGAGCGCCGAGGCGAGCGACTGGGCCACTGAGCCGGAGAGCCAAGGGCCAGCCACGTCCGCGGCTGCCGAGCCTCCGGAGCCCAAGCTCGGAACAGCCCATCTCAAGAAACTCGAAGAGGAGCACAAGAAACTGGAGAAGGAGCTCTCGACCCTCGTGAAGGAGCCGCTCCCAGAGCTTCCGCCCCCGGACCACCCGCTGGAGAAGCCGGCGCCGGAGGGGCAGGAGTTCATCCTGAAGAACGGCAAGCCGCTCAAGAACCTCCGCGAGCTCATCGAGATGCTGGAGCTGATCGATACCGAGACGTTCTTCCATCACGTCAATGCGGAGAGGAACGACTTCGCCAACTGGGTCCGCCACATCCTCAAGGAGGAGAAACTGGCGGACGAGCTAGCGGGCGCAAAGTCGCGGAAGGAGATTCTCAGGATACTCAAAGAGCACGGCAAGAGGGCGGAGAAGCGCTTCTCCGAGCAGGGGAAGCGGCTCGAGACCACCATCAAGGGCAGGGCGGAGAAGCTCGCCCACGCAGGGAAGCTCCACGGCAAGCTCACCGAGCTGAAGGTGGAGCTGGTCCGGAAGTCCACGGAGCTCGCGGACCAGAAGCGGCTCCTCACCGAAGAGGTGAACAAGCGCCTCTCGAGCGAGGTGGCGAAGCGCGTCAATGAAGAGCATAAGAGAATCGAGCAGCTCCGCAAGGAGGCGGAGCAGACCAAGGCGGAGTACGAGAGGCGGCTCACCGTGGTCGAGCAGGCGCTCCGGAAGCGGTTCGAGCAGCGCGACCGGCTCCTCACGGAGCGGGAACAGAGGGTCGCGGCGAAGCAGGACTCCCTCAAGAAGATCGAACTGACGCTCAAGGAGGAGCAGGAGAGGTTCACCAAGGAGCGGGCCGCAGCCCAGCCGCTCATCGACGAGGCGAGGAGGGCCGCAGGCCAGCTCGCGGAACTCGCAGCAGAGCGGAAGCGGCTCGACGAGGACCGGCGACGGCTCCGGGAGGAGCGGGAGGCGGCAGCGTCGGAGCGGCAGCTCCTCGTCTCCTGGGAGGAGGCCCTCGCGAAGCGCGAGAGCGACGGGAAGAGGGAACGGGCGTCGCTCGAGAAGCGACAGCAGGAGCTCGAGAGGCAGGAGGCGGCGCTACGGCAGCGGCAGGAGGAGCTCCTCCGGAAGAGGGGGACGTTCGAGCAGCAGGAGAAGGGGTTCCGCGCAGAGGAGAAGAAGACGCTCGCCAAGCTCCGCGAGGAGCAGCGCAGTGCGGACGCCAAGGCGCGGAAGGCGCAGAAGGCAGAGGAGGAGCTGAAGGCGAACCTCCAGGAGCGGCGCAAGGTCACGCAGTACATCAAGGAGGCGGAAGGGACGCTGAAGGAGCGCGAGCAGACGCTGACGGGCGCCGATTTCCACGACTACCTCCAGGAGAAGCTGCGGTCGCTCAAGACGGAGGAGGTGCCGCCCGCCGAGAACGTCAAGAACCTCAAGATATACTCGCTCATCGACAAGGCCCGCCAGGCACTCGAGCACGGCGAGGTGGCCGAGGCCACGGAGATCTACAACAAGGTGCGGGACCTCTTCAACAGGGAGCGGCTCTCCCCGCAGGAGAAGGCGGTGCTCTACACGACGATCCGCGAGCTCTACGACGACATCCACCTGGCCGGCCTGAAGTGAAACCTTTTCATCCACACATCGTCATTCTTATTTTCCTTTAACTTAACAATAATTTCACTATTAAAATTACATCTAACAATAATCACATCTGACTAAGAGAGGAGCGTTGCCTTGGAGCAAAACCAGGAGAGGCACCGATTCATGCAGGTGCCTCGACGAAAATGCTGGCGCCACGAGAAACGCGGAGCGTTTCTGGGGCTCCGAAAACCTCCGGTTTTCGTGAGCCACAGGCGCCAGTAAATCTCCGCAACGCTCCTCCAAGAAGATAATTAAGAGAAATACATACTAGAGTTAATGAAGAAAAAAACGTGTTCCTTCTCAGTACGCCCGTGCGAAGTAGGCGTTGTACTTTGCCGGCTTCCCGCAGTGGACGCACGCCGCGCCCTTCGCCGGCTCGGCGTGGCGCTTCGCCTCCTCCTTCGCCTGGTGGACCTCGTGCTGCTCCCTGCTGAGCGGGACGCACCGCGCCGTCGCGGCTGTCTTCTCCTTGATGACGAACTCGCACTCCTCGTCGCCGCAGTGGGAGGCGAATACCGTCTTCCGCTTCGCGATCGCCTGCTCGAAGGCCTTGAAGTCGGGGGCGGCGACGATGGAGGCCTCGGTCCTAGCCTTCGCCTGGTCGTAGAGGCTCCGCTGGATCTCGTCGAGGAGCACCTTCACCCTGTGGCGGAGCTGCGCGAGAGGGACGGGCTCCTTCGCGCCGGTGTCGCGCCGGATGACGACCGCCTGCTGCTTCGCGATATCCTTGGGCCCCACCTCGACCCTGAGCGGGACGCCGCGGAGCTCGTACTCGTTGAACTTCCAGCCGCTCGTGTACTCGTCCCGCGTGTCCACGAGGGGGTTGAACTCCGTGAGGAGCTCGCCGACCTTCTCCGCCTCCTTGACGATCGCCTCCTTCTCCTTCTCGAAGATGATGGGGACGACCGCCACCTTGTTCGGGGCGATGCGCGGGGGCAGGACGAGCCCCTTGTCGTCGCCGTGCGTCAGGATGAGGGCGCCGACCATCCGCGTCGAGATCCCCCACGAGTTCTGCCAGGGGAGCTGCTGCTCCCCGGACCTGCCCTGGAAGGAGATGTCGAACGCCTTGGCGAACCCTTGCGAGAGGTCGTGGCTCGTCCCAAGCTGGAGCGCCTTGCCATCCGGCATCAGGGTCTCGACGCTGTACGTCTGGATGGCGCCGGCGAACCGCTCCCGTTCCGTCTTCTGGCCGAGGATGACCGGGATGGCGAGGAGCTCCTCCGCTATCTGGCGGTAGCGCTCGAGGTAGTGGAGCGTCTCCTTGTGGCATTCTTCTGCAGTCTCGTAGACGCAGTGCCCCTCCTGCCAGAGGAACTCCCTCGAGCGGAGGAAGAGCTTCACGTCCTGCACCTCCCACCGGACGATGTTGCACCACTGGTTGATCTTCAGCGGGAGGTCGCGCCATGAGCGGACCCAGCGGCTGTAGCTGTCGTACATGATGGTCTCGCTCGTCGGCCTGATGGCGAACCGCTCCTTCCCCTCCGCGTCGTCCTTGTTCTGGACCCAGGCCACCTCCGGCCTGAACCCCTCCGCGTGCTCAGCCTCGCGCTGGAAGAAGGACTCCGGGATGAAGAGCGGGAAGTAGGCGTTCTGGACTCCGTCCTCCTTCAGCATCCGGTTGAACTCATCCATGATGGACTGCCAGAGGGCGTAGCCGAGCGGCCGGATCACCATACATCCCTTGATGGGACTGTAGTCCGCGACTTTCGCCTTGACGCAGACCTGGGAGTACCACTCCGGCATATCCTCCGCCTTCTTGACGGTGATGCCCTTGGTGTCATCGACCTGCTCTTTCGCCATGGAGGAAGAGGTTGGAGGGAGGTTTAAAAAGGTTATTGCGGCCTGCCCGAGGAGGAGGTGAAACGATACTTTTAAATAGCCTGTCAGCAAGGGAAGAAGAGAGCCCAAGACGATGGCAAGGAGAGCGTGAGAAGATGGCGTTCGCGCGGATGAAGGCGGGGGAGAGCGCCAAGGGATTCCCGAGCGACCAGCTCCCCGGCCAGACCCTCATCATCCGCTACAAGGGGCCGTTCGACTTCACCTACATCTACCGGCTCGTCCAGCGCTGGTTCGAGCAGCGACGCTTCCGGTTCTACGAGACGCGGATCAAGGACACGGGGATGAAGATCAAGTGCGACTGGGAGGCGACTCGGGACATCGACGAGTTCTACGCGGAGGGCTACGACATCAAGGTCGAGATGTGGAACCTGACCACCCAGGAGATCGTGGTGGGCGGCGAGCCGCGGAAGATCCTGAACGGCATGGTCCAGTTCAGCATCAAGGGCTCCATCACCGCGGACAGGCTGAAGCTCTTCAGCGGCTCCAAGCTCAAGACGTTCCTGGGGAAGGTCATCATGGACGTGAGGTGGCGCGAGATCGAGAACAAGGCCATCGACGTCATGGAGTACCGGACCCTGGACATCCAGACCCTAATCAAGGAAGGGCTGAACATGACGACGAAGGAGAACGCGGCATGGTAGACGGCGAACGGAGCGCGGGGTTCGGCCTCACGGCGGTGAAGCGCGATGTCTGAGATCAAGTATCTCGTCGACGGGAAGCAGGTCCAGTACGAGGGGCTCTTCGACCTGACCGGCCTCTTCAAGGCGATCGACGACTTCTTCCGCGAGCGGGGCTACGACCGGCTGGAGGCGAAGAACTTCGAGGAGGTCTTCGAGACCGGGCGCCAGGTGACGATCGAGCTCCTGCCGTACAAGAAGCCGAACGACTACGTCAAGATGGAGATCCGGATCTACGCCTTCTTCAAGAACCTCACCGAGCGCGTCGTCGAGATCGACGGGGTGAAGCGGAAGCTGTTCCACGGCCGCGCCGAGTTCTGGTTCGACGCCAACCTCTACACCGACTTCGAGCACCGCTGGGAGAACAGGGTCCTCCTCTACTTCATCCGGACCATCACGGACAAGTACATCAAGCGCGCGCAGTCCCATCTCGTCGAGGAGCTCTGCATCAAGGACTGCTGGGACTGCATCGACATGGTGAAGAGCTACCTCAACATGCACCGGTACAGCTTCGCCCCCCGCAGCGGCACCTACTTCATCGGCGGCCAGCCGTAGAGGCGCACCTTACGCCTTTCTATTTCCGTTTTTATTTCGTACTACAAGGAGTGCGCCCCCTTGGAGCAAAATCAGGAAATCGGCCGATTCATGCAGGCCGATTTCCACAAATGCTCGCGCCACAGGCGCGAGAAAACCTCCGGGGCGCACTCCGACGAAGAGAGAATCATTTAAAAAGGAGCGCTGGTTCTCAGCGACATCGCGCCGGCGTGGCATCTGGTCACTCCGTTCCCAGCGCCCCGCCGTCGCTCAAAACCAGTTTTTCGCGCCGGCGTGGCACAACCCGGTACTGCGTCAGCCTCGAGAGCTGATCCCTTTGGGATTCCCGGTTCGAATCCGGGCGCCGGCGTACTTCAACAGAACTAATTAAAACACTGACCAAAACCCGGATACCATGGCAACGACGAAGAGAACGGAGCAGCAGAAACCGACAGCTGCGGCGACGACCAAGCCTATGCCGCATCAGTACGTCACCAAGGAGATGCTCCTTGGCGAGGTCGTCTCCAAGCACCCCCGCGCCGCCTTCGTGATGCTCCAGTACGGCCTCCACTGCATCGGCTGCCACGTCTCAATCTACGAGACGATCGAGCAAGGGTGCCTCGGCCACGGCATGCCCCCTGACGTGATGGAGGAGATGCTCGCGGACGTGAACGCCTTCATCGGGGAAGAGGAGAATCTCAAGGCGGAGCAGGCAAAAGGGAAAGAGTAACGTTTTTAAAGGGATTGTTATTCTCGGAGCGCACGACTACCTCGGTAGGAGTTCACCATGATGAACGACAAGGAGCTCACGGACACGCTCGAGCAGCTCAAGAAGGATTCTCCCAAGAAGTTCAAGCAGTCCTTCGACCTCATCGTCGCGCTCAAGGACCTCGACCTCAAGAAGCCGGAGGAGCAGGTCGAGTTCTTCACCCAGGTCCACACCACGCTCGGCAAGAGGCTGAAGGTCTGCGCCCTCGTCGGTCCGGAGATGGCGGAGGACTGCAGGAAGGTCTTCGACACGGTCATCACGCAGCCGGAGTTCGACGCGCTCAAGAAGCCCCAGCTGAAGAGGATCGCCCAGGAGCACGACTTCTTCGTCGGCCAGGCGAACCTGATGCCGAAGATTGCCCAGACGTGGGGACGCATCCTCGGCCCGAGGGGGAAGATGCCGAACCCGAAGGCGGGCTGCATCGTCCCGCCGAAGACCGCGGTCGCACTCCTGGCCCAGCTCCACGAGCGGCTCCAGAAGACGGTGAAGGTGAGCGTCAGGAAGAGCCCCTCCATCCAGGTGCTCATCGGCAAGGAGGAGATGGCGACGGGCGACGTCGTGGAGAACATCAAGCTCATCTATGACCAGGTCGTGCATCACCTGCCGAAGGAGCAGAACAACATCAAGGCTGTCTACGTCAAGCTGACCATGTCGAAGCCGGCAAGGATAGGGTGAGCAGGATGACCCACGTCGCAGAATCGAAGAAGACGGTCGTCAGCCAGTTCGCGAGCCTCATCGAGGAGTACCCGATCGTGGGCGTCGTCAACATGGAGAATCTCCCTGCGAAGCAGCTCCAGACGATGCGCGCCTCGCTCAGGAAGCAGGGAATCGTGCTGAGGATGACAAAGCAGCGCCTCATCTACAAGGCGCTCGAGTCTGCGGAGCGGAAGAGGCCCGGTGTCAGCAAGCTGAAGGAGCACTGCACCGGGATGCCGGCGATGATATTCACGAAGGAGAACCCGTTCGCCCTCTTCAAGCTGCTCAAGAAGAGCCAGTCCAAGGCGCCGATCAGGGGCGGCCAGACAGCGCCGGAGGACATCGTCGTCCCTGCAGGCCCGACAGGATTCGCGCCCGGCCCCATCATCGGCGAGCTCGGCTCAGTCGGCATAAAGACCGCAATGGTCGAGGGGAAGGTCGCGGTGAAGGAGGAGAGTCGCGTGGCGAAGGATGGCGACGTCGTCAGCCAAAAGCTCGCAGCCATCCTCACGAGGCTCAACATCACGCCGATGCGGATAGGGCTCGACCTCGTCGCAGCGTACGAGAACGGCGAGATCCTCACCAAGCAGGTGCTGGACGTCGACGAGGAGGCGGCGGTCAAACGGCTCGTCCAGGCACACTTCGAAGCTATCGCGCTCGCCATGGAGGCCGCCTTCCCGACCGCGGAGACGACGGAGAGGCTCCTCCAGAAGGCGTTCATGGACGCCACTATCCTGGCGCTTGACAGGAATATCGTCAACCATGACACGATCAAGCCGCTCCTCGGCAAGGCCTACGCGATGAGCCTCGCCCTCACCGGGCTCCTCCCGGACGAGGCGCTCAGCGCAGAGGCGAAGGCCGCTGCGGACAGTGTGCAGAGCGCAGGGGACACCTCCGCTGCGCCGAAGGAGAAGAAGGAGGAGAAGAAGCCTGAAGAGGCCGCGGCAGGGCTCGGCGCCCTCTTCGGCTAGTCACGCTCAAGTCATGCTACAAGGAGGCGAAGAAGATGGAGTACGTCTATGCCGCGTTGGTCCTGCACAAGGCAGGGAAGGAGATCACCGATAGCTCGCTCAAGAAGGTCCTCGAAGCTGCGGGAGCGCATCCGGACGAGGCCCGCATCAAGGCGCTCGTCGCCGCGCTCCTCGGCGTGAACATCGATGAGGCCATCAAGAACGCCGCTCCTGCAGCAGTCGCTGCAGCGCCTGCGGCTGGCGCCGGCCACGGCGGCGAGAAGAAGGAAGAGAAGAAGGAGAAGAAGGAGGAGAAGAAGCCTGAAGAGGCCGCGGCAGGGCTCGGCGCCCTCTTCGGCTGAGAAGGGCACTGGCCCACGGCTTCTCTCCTAAACCTCTTACTTTCCTCTCTTCCATAGAAGACGGATTATCATGACAGAGAACGACGAGAAGGCTCCTGAGGCGGAGAAGATTGACCTTTCCTCAGCCGAGGCTACAGCTGTCGCTGCGGCTCCAGAGACGGCAGTGAGCGTCGAGGAGCTACTCGGACAGCTCGAAGCTGCGAAGCGCGAGGTCCAGGAGCTGAAGGCGAAGGTGGCGGCCGCGAACAGGAAGAAGGAGGCGGCTTTCCGGAAGAAGCAGGAAGTCGCGAAGAGGATTGGCGAGAAGATCGGCCAGATCAGCGGTTCGAAGAGCGAGCGGAACGCCATCACGACCGAGGTGCGGGAGCTGAAGCGGAAGCGCGACGAGCTGAACGCCCAGATCAGGGAGAGGGTCGGGGAGATCAAGAAGCTGACAGAGGAGCACAAGGACGCCCTCGGCCCGTACGACCGGAAGAGCAGCCCCGGCCTGCTGAAGAAGCAGATCGAGATGCTCGAGTTCAAGCTCGAGACGCAGCCGATGGGGTTCGAGGCGGAGCAGAAGCTCACCAAGCGGGTCAAGGAGCTGAAGAAGCAGTACGAGTCGATGAGGGAGAAGGCGGACGCCGCGGAGCTGCTCCACGAGAAGTCCCGGGAGATCGACCGGCTGAAGCGCGAGGCGAACAGGTACCACCGCCAGGTCCAGGAGCATGCCCAGCAGAGCCAGACGAAGCACGAGGCGCTCCTCACGGAGTCGAAGGAGATCGAGGAGCTGAAGAAGGAGGAGGAGGCGCGCTACCAGGAGTTCCTCGCAGAGAAGAACATCTACATGGAGATTGGCCAGCGGCTGAAGGACACCCTCGCCGCGATGCAGTCCATCAAGGACCAGCTGGGCAGGCAGAACGTCAAGGTGAAGGAGGAGCACCGGCGCGAGGAGATGAAGACGCTGAAGGAGCGCGCCAAGGAGGCGGAGGAGAAGGTGCGGACGAGGAAGAAGCTCACCACCGAGGACCTCTTGGCGCTGCAGGGGATGAAGTAAAGCTTTTTCCAATTCTCATTCTTTTTTCGATTAACAAACATCAGCGAGAGCGTTCCCTTGGAGAAGAATCAGAAAACGGCGCGATTCATGCAGCGCCGTTTTCGCAATATCCCGGACCGTCAGGGAGGATAGAAGCTCCGGAACGCTCTCGCGGAACAATCTTTATAACGACAACGGGGTTCGTCCTCGCCATGAACAACATCGAGGTCGAGCTGAAGTTCCCGCTGCTCAACGCGCGGGAAGCCGCCAGTATCCTCGGCAGGGTCGCAGGACAGGGGCGGTCGGAACGGCAGGTCGACACCTACTTCAACCACCCGGACAGGGACTTCCTCGCGGCACGGCCCATCACGGAGTGGCTCCGCATCCGTGAAACCGGGCACGGTGCAGTCTTGAACTACAAGCACTGGCACCACACCAAGGAGAAGCGGACGGTCTCGTGCGATGAGTACGAGACCAATATCGAGAACGCCGCTGCGGCGAAGAGGCTCCTCGAAGCCCTCGGCTTCAACGTCCTCATCGTCGTCGACAAGACGAGGAAGACGTGGCGCTACAAAGACGTCGAGGTAGCGATTGACGACGTCAAGGAGCTCGGCGCATACGTCGAGCTGGAGGCGAAGGGCAGATTCAAGGATATCGAAGAGGCGAAGACGCATCTCTATGAGGTGGTGAAGGAGCTCGACCTGCAGCTCGGGGAGCAGGACCTCAAGGGCTACCCGTTCCTGCTGCTCGAGAAGAAGGGATACAAGCTCGCATAATAACCTTTAAAACAACGTTGCTGTTCTCACACTCCATGACCCTCTTCCTCATCGGCCTCGGCCTCGGCGACGAGAAGGACATCACCGTCAGGGGCCTTGAGCTCGTGAGGAAGGCGGATGTCGTCTACCTCGAGAATTATACCTCTATACTCGGCATTAACAAGGAGAAGTTAGAAAGATTTTACGGCAAGGGGATCCTCGTCGCCGACAGGGATCTCGTCGAGAAACAGGCTGAAGAGAGGCTCCTCAAGCCCGCGAAGACCAAAGACGTCGCGCTTCTCATCGTCGGCGACCCCTTCGGCGCGACGACCCACACAGATCTTATGCTCCGTGCGAAGGAGATGAAGGTCAGAGTCGAAGTCGTCCACAACGCATCGATATTGAATGCGGTGGGGGTCGTGGGGCTGGAGCTTTACAAGTACGGCAAGACGACGTCAATCCCGTTCTGGGACGCGGGGTTCCGACCAGAGTCGCCGTACGACGCGATCAAGGAGAACAAGGAGCGGGGTCTCCACACGCTCTGCCTCCTCGACATCAAGGTGAAGGAGCAGTCGAAAGAGGAGCTCCTCAAGGAGGCCCTAACCCAAAAGACCACAAAAACAAAAAATAACCGAACCCAAAAAATCGTTCCCCGATTCATGACAGTCAACGACGCGTTAGACATTCTTCTGAAGATCGAGAAGAGGAGAGGGGAGGGGGTCATGACGCCTGACACGCTCGTGGTCGGTGCAGCGAGACTAGGCCAGCCCACACAAAAAATCCTCTCGGGAAAAGCCAAGGAGATTCTCAAGCTCGATTTCGGCGGCCCCCTCCACAGCGTCATCGTGCCGGGAAAACTGCAGGTGGTGGAGGAGGAGGCGCTCAGTCGCTGGAAGCGGGCATGAGCTGATTTTCTCCTCTGGGAAGGGGAGACACAGGGGCCGTTTCCTGTTAGCCTCAATAGAAATATTTAAATACGTCGCGCTTGTAAGCTAGATGCATGGGAGTCCGTGGTCGGAAGGGGATGTCCCCGCTCATAGCGACAGTCCTCCTGATGGCCTTCGCCGTCGCTCTTGGCGGGATGATTATGAACTTGGGGGGCACCAACCCCGTCAAGTCGGTGCTCGACTGCACCGCAGTATCGCTCGACATCATCCAGTTCTGCCACGATGACCAGGCGATTAACATCCATACACGGAACACCGGCGACAAGACCATCGATGAGCTCACCCTCAAAATTGTCAACCCCGGCGGCCAGTTCAGCATCACGCTCCAGGGCTCCCAGGTCCGCAAGGGGCAGACCCTCACGAAACAGGTCCCCTTCCTGGTTACCAACGATACCGCCGTGAGCCTCCTCGCTAGCCTCAGCAACAACGGCCAGCCGCCAGAACTCTGCCCCACGCCGTACATCACGAAGCAGCCGCTGCCGAAATGCTGAAAAAGCGGCCTCGCATCCCTCTTCTCCATGGTCCGCGTCATGCTTGACCTGCGCAGCGGCGTCGAGGAGAACGCGGAGCGCTACTTCGAGGCGGCGAAGAGGGCGAGGAGGAAGGCGAAGGGAGCGGAGCAGGCGATCGCGGCGTGGCGGCTGAAGCTCGGCGAGCCGGAAGCGGCGGAGCTGCCAAGGGCTGCGCCGACGCGGCTACGGAAGAGGGAGTGGTACGAGAAGTTCCGGTGGTGCCGCTCTTCGGACGGCATCCTCATGGTCGCAGGCCGGGACGCTGCGACGAACGAGCTCCTCATCAAGCGCCACACCCAGGCCGGCGACATCGTCTTCCACACCGATATGGCAGGCAGCCCCTTCGTCGTCGTCAAGGCGGAAAGGAGAGCCGTCTCTCCCGCGGCGATGGAGGAGGCGGCCCAGTTCTGCGCCTCGTACGGCAGGGCCTGGAAGAACGGCCTCTCCAGCCTCGAGGTCTTCCACGTCTCGCCGGAGCAGGTGACGAAGGAGGCGCAGCCGGGGGAGTTCCTCCCCAAGGGGGCCTTCATGATCAGGGGGAAGACGACCTACCATAAGCCGCTCCTCAAGGTCGCGATCGGCATCGACAGGGAAGGGAGGGCGATGGGAGGCCCTCCCGCTGCAATCATGGCGCACTGCGCAGCCGCATATGAGCTCCTCCAAGGGAACGAGAAGGCGAGCAGCGTCGCAAAAGAGCTCCAGCGGCTCCTCGGCGGAAAGCTGGACGAGCTCCTCGCCGCGCTTCCGCCGGGCGGTTGCAGGCTGGGGAGACGCCAAAAGTAACCTTTATATACCCCCTCCTCCAGGTCCCGGCAATCCATGAGGTGATTGCAGTGACAGACAGTCCTTCTTGCCAGAAATGCCAGAAGCAGATGACGAAGATCGGCACGCTCGATTCGGGCAACTCGAAGTATCTCACATACAGGTGCGGCGCATGCCATAGCGAGAAGACCGTCTGCGTCGGCATCGGGAAGTGAAAGATTTAAAAAGGCGCCTCTCCTGGGGGAGGGCATGGACCTCCCGCAGCTCAACCAGCAGGTGAACGACGCGGTCAACCGCTGGTTCCAGGGATTGGCCTCTTATTTCTCCGGCCTCAGCCAAAACGAGGTCTATGGCTGGGTCGCCTTCGCCCTCGGCCTCATTCTCTTCATCGTGGGCATTATCCTGCTCTAATCAAACCGAATAGTAGTAACTTTAAAAGGGTCACTTTAAAAAATTTTATTTATAAATAGATATATAAATCACGACGGGAAAGAGACGGCTTCCTTTTTAAATAAGGAAAAGGAAGGTTTAAATACTTCTAACGACTTTGAACGCCAAGTTCGGGGTGGTTGGGATAGGACAGCAGGAAGTCTACGATTTTCTGACCCATCACAAGGGGAAGTGGTTCACGAGCAGGGATGTCTCCGAGCAGCTGAACGTCTCCATCGGCTCCGTGACGATGAGCTTGAAGAAGCTCCGCAAGACCAACCTGATCAAGTTCAAGAACACCGGCGTGAGGAACACCTTCATCTACACGGTCGAGCCCGAGGGAGTGACGGTGCTGCCGCCGCCCGGCATCATCGAGGCTGTGAAACAGGAGGAAGAGCGGAAGCCTCCCAAGACCGAGAAGATCCTGCCTAAGGTGGTGATGCCGAGGAGGTCGGTCCCCCTCGTGGTGCGGCGGGAGCCTGAGCCGGCGGCGAAGCCTGCGAAGCGGAAAGCTGCCAAGAAAGCGGTGAAGAAGGCGAAGCCGAAGAAGGCCAAGAGGGTCAGACCGAAAAGGACTGTGAGGAAGGTCGCCAGAAAAACGGTGAAGAAGGCGAAGCCGAAGAAGGCCAAGAGGGTCAAGAGGGCGGCGAAGAGGGCGACCAGGAGGGCGAAGCGGGCAGTCAAGAAGGCGGGAAAGAAGACCAAGCCCAAGAAAACGCCAGAAATGCCAAAGAGAGGAGGGGAGAGAGGGTTCCTCAGGCGACTTCTCCGGCGATAAGCGTCACGTTTATATACTCTGTGGCCGGTTCTCCCAGCATGGCGTGGCACAAGTTCCACCAGAATGCGTTCTTCTCAGGCATCTTCCTCCTCTGGACGTGCTAGCGGCACGGTTCTCATCCTCAAAAAACCAACACTAATGATTAATTTTTAATACCGGACACGAGACCAGGAGATAACGACGGTGATGATATGGTCCAGCGGAAAGCCAAGGAGCACGAAAAGGGGGAGTACCACAAAAAAGAGCATAAGGAACATAAGGCTAGCCATAGCGCTCGCATAAGAATCACCTTCCCCGACGGGAGCACGCAGGAGTACGAAAGGGGCATCACGCCGCTCGCCATCGCCCAGTCGATCAGCGAGGGCCTCGCGAGAGCGGCTGTCGCTGCCAAGGTGGACGGCAAGCAGGTAGACCTCACCCGGCCGATCAGCGAGGACGCGCAGCTCCAGCTCCTCACGCCGAAAGACCAAGAGGGGCTCGAGGTGCTGCGCCACAGCTGCGCCCATCTCCTCGCCCACGCAGTCCAGCGCCTCCACCCCGAGGCGAGGCCGACCATCGGCCCGACAGTCGAGCACGGATTCTACTACGATTTCGACAACCTCGCCATCAAGGAGGAAGAGCTGCCGGTCATCGAACAGGAGATGCGGAGGATCGTGAAGGAGAGGCTCCCCGTCGAACGGGTCGAGTACCCGGACAAGGCCTCGGCCAAGAAGGACTACGCAAAGAACAGGTTCAAGCTGGAGATGATTGACGAGTTCGAGGAGGGGAGCAGCGCCTACCGCCAGGGCGATTTCATCGACCTCTGCCGCGGCCCCCACGTCCCGAACACCACGACGTTCGAGGCCTTCAAGCTCACCAAGATCGCGGGCGCCTACTGGCGGGGAGACGCGAAGCGCGAGCAGCTCACCCGCATCTACGGCGTCTGCTTCGCGACGAAGAGGGAGCTCGACGACTACGTCACCATGCTCGCGGAGGCTGAGCGGCGCGACCACCGGAAGCTCGGCCGGGAGCACGGCCTCGTCATGTTCCACGAATGGAGCCCTGGCAGCGTCTTCTTCCTCTTCAAGGGCGCGGTCATCTACAACGAGCTCATCAGGTTCATCCAGGAGGAGTACGCGAAGCGGGGCTACCAGGAGGTCGTCACCCCCCTCGTCTACGACAAGCAGCTCTGGGAGACGAGCGGCCACTGGGAGCACTACCACGACGACATGTTCCTCCTCAAGGTCGACGGCAGGGAGTTCTCGCTCAAGCCGATGAACTGCCCCAGCCACCTCCTCATCTACATGAACAGCAGCAGGAGCTACCGGGATTTACCCCTCAGGATAGCGGACTTCGCCCCCCTGCACCGGAACGAGCTGAAGGGGGTCCTCGCAGGCCTGACACGGGCGCGGAAGTTCATCCAGGACGACAGCCACACCTTCTGCACAGAAGAGCAGATCGAGCAAGAGGTCGAGGGGCTCCTCGACTTCGTCACGTACGTCTACTCAGAGGTGTTCCGGTTCCAGTATACGCTCCACCTGAGCACGAGGCCTGAGAAGGCGATGGGCGACCCCGCCCTCTGGAAGACGGCGGAGAGAATCCTTGCTGAGACGCTGGAGAAGAAGGCGATCCCGTACGAAGTGAAAGCGGGAGAGGGGGCCTTCTACGGCCCGAAGATCGACATCATGATCAAGGACGCCCTCGGCCGGGAGTGGCAGCTCGCCACGGTCCAGCTCGACTTCCAGATGCCGCTCCGCTTCGGCGCGACGTATGAGGGGCAGGACGGGAGGAAGCACACCCCCATCATGATCCACAAGGCGATCCTCGGCTCCTTCGAGCGGTTCATCGGCATCCTGATTGAGCACTACGCTGCGAAGTTCCCGCTCTGGCTCTCGCCGGTCCAGGCGCGCATCCTCACGATCGCTGACAGGCACACCCCATATGCGGAGGAGGTGGCGAGGGAGATGCGCAGCGCCGGCCTCAGGGTAGAGGTGGACAGCCGCGCAGAGACGACGAGCAAGAAGATCCGCGAGGCGCAGCTCGACCAGGTGAACTACATCCTCGTCGTCGGCGACAAGGAGATAGCGGACGGCACCGTCAACGTCCGGACGCGGGACAACCAGGTCCGCGGCGCCGAAAGGTACCGGAAGGTCATCGGGGAGCTGGCCGCTGAGGCGAAGGAGCGGCGGCCATGACAGGATTCTGAGGGTTCTCCAAGCGATTCTCCGCCCTTGCAGAAAGTGATGTGAAGCCGAGGCTATTCGTCGAACTCCCCGTCCTCCTCGTCCTCCTCGTCGCGGCGGGAGCGCTTCTTGGCGCGGCGCTGAGCGAAGGCCTGCTCGTAGGCGTCGCTGGCGGAGTCGTCCTCCTCGCGCTCCGCGGAATCGTAGCCCTCCATGAAGGCCTCCTCCTCAGGGGAGATCTCGCCGGCGTCCATCAGCTCCTCGCGCGCCTCGCCGCCGTAGACGCTCTCCTCGCCCTCCTCCGCGTCCTTGTCGCGGGCCATGATGCGCCACCGGAAGATGGGGGTATAAAAAGTTTATCATTTCATCACGCGCCAAGAAGCATACGGAGTTACTGCGCCGCGATAGCGTCGAGAATCAGGAGCGACTCTGCTGAAGGGCGTTCAGGTATATCTCGAAGCCAGAGGCGTGCCGCTTGGAGAAGAGGAGTCGTCGACTGGCCGTAGGCGTATACCACTCCGCGGACGTTGACACAGCGTCGTTCACCTCGTCGCAGCAGAGAAGGAGCATCTTCGCGATTGGGTAGTGCCCGAGCTTCTCCTTCACCTGCGCGTGAATCTTGTCCCGTCCGGGAACCATTTGATACGTCGCTGTCCTGCTCAGGGCGAGGAGCGCGAAGACCTCGCCGAGGTTGGCGACGTGGAACTCGTAAGGGTGGCTGCGCCTCGAGACTGCCTCTTTTTCATCCTCTTCCGGCTTATCGTTCATGATTTCCAGGATTGTACGGACGGTAGCATCGCCCTCAGCCCCGTTTTCAGCCGCCAGACCGGTGAGGTAGGAGAAATTGATGGGGCGCACCGAGGCGTCTTTGGCAATCTGTCTGACGTCGAAGTTCGCTAGCCGCGTCGGCACCTGGCGGAGGTACTGCGCTTTCTGGAGAAGCTCGGCGTAGGGGCGCGCTCTCGTCTGTGAGCCGTCTTTCAAGTCGATGGCCTCTTTCCGCTCACGGCCGGGGAAGGCCACGAAGAGGTGCTGCGCCTCGTTGAGGATGGTGAGATGGCTGTCGATGACGTTGTTGTAGTGGTCGAGGAAGGGCTTCAGATACTGCGTAGGGAGAGGGATGCCGAAGAGCTGGACAGATCTCACCTCCTGACGGAGCGCTGCTGTCCGGGCCTCGAGGTCTGCGGGAAGTGCGCCTCTGGAGAGGGGGGCTACTGGCTGTTTGCCTGGCGACGTCCTCGCCGCTGGAAGGTTCAGCTTGGTGACGCTGAGCCCAAGATTCTCCTTCTGGAGGCTGAGGAGCTGCTCGGCTACTTTGAGCCGGGTGTCGTACTCGGACAGGAAGAGTCTGAGAAAATCTTTCTGTTCATTGTTCAATGGCGTGCGGCTAGCGATCAGAGCGGCGCCAATCGGAATCGCGCTCTCCATCGTGATTGGTTGGCCGTAGAGCAGGAAAGAGTCGCCGTTCACCTTGTAGGGCTGATACTCGATGGGCTCTGCTGAGAACCTGTTCAGGACGTCCTCGCGCAGGCCGCGCATCGTTTCGAGGAAGGCAGGGCTATCTATCCCTGCAGGCGGCTCTGGCATCGCATCGCTGGAGGTGGAGGCGAGCGCAACATATTTAACGCCAAGAAGGTTCCGGAGAATCACCGACGAAAGGAGGCGGGCGAAGCCGATTTCGGCTCCGCTGAAGCTAATCTTGTTAAAGACCTCCGTATCCCAGACCTGATCGAGACTTCTCAGTGCATTAGTGAGGTAGTGGAGATGCTCGAAATCGAGATGGCCGAGCTGCGCTGCAGCGTTCCTGCCATATTGCGCGACCAGGCGTTCCAAATCGCGGGGCTTGGTTTCCATCAGTCATCCTCACATATTGGTTTCCCCGGTCGTCTGTGGAGCTTTCTCGTCTCAACAAACAACGAGGTAATTATAACTTCTAAGAAGTAGTAAAAATTAGTCATTTATAAATATATCGGTTGTTTCCGGCGCTCACCCCTTTCCTGGAGCTTAGGACGGTGCTTCTGGAGGAACCTCACGATCTCGTCCCCCCACGCCTTCGGGACAGTGCCCTTGAGGAGCTTGTCGACGAACTCCCAGAACTCCTTGGCCTTCACCTCCTTGCCGTCGATGAGCCGCTCAAGCCAGGCCACGTGCTTCTCGTCCAACCCCGTCTTCCGCGCAGCCCTCTGCAGCTGCTGCCGCAGCAGTGCCCTTTCCTCTTCCCCCTCCAGGAGCTTCTCGTCATACGTAATCTCCAGCTTATCGAAGACCGCCTTCACCAGCCCCGG
>Ga0315275_10002301_pt1 | contig 17157 bp, 13 predicted proteins | sample YL17G03_0_MG_FD_205557 | JGI IMG/M metagenome (GOLD analysis project Ga0315275, IMG submission 205557) | Sediment microbial communities from Yellowstone Lake, YNP, Wyoming, USA - YL17G03_0 | ecosystem: Environmental > Aquatic > Freshwater > Lake > Sediment | place: USA: Wyoming | collected... | reverse complement strand
CTGAAGATCCGGCTCGATCGTGGCGTGGCCTTCGTCACGATCGATCACCCGCCGATCAACCTGCTCGACCTGGCGCTGATCAACGACCTCGATCGCGTCGGACGCGAGCTCGAAGCCGACCGTGACATCCGCGTCGCCGTCTTCGAGAGCGCCGATCGGGACTTCTTCATCGCGCACGCGGACGTGAACCTGATCCTCTCGCTCCCAACCGAGCCATCCGCGAAGTCGGACAAGCTCGGGCCGTTTCACCAGATGGTCGATCGCTTCCGGACGATGCCGAAGGCAACGATCGGCAAGATCGAGGGGCGAGCCCGTGGCGGCGGCAGCGAGTTCCTGCTCTCGCTCGACATGCGCTTCGGGGCGATCGGGCGCGCCGTGCTGAGCCAGCCGGAAGTCTCGGTGGGCATCATCCCCGGCGGTAGCGGCACACAGCGGCTGCCGCGGCTCATCGGTCGCGGCCGCGCGCTCGAGGTGATCCTCGGGTGCGAGGATTTCACCGCCGAGCTCGCGGAACGCTACGGCTACATCAACCGCGCCCTGCCCCCCGCCGAGCTCGGCCCCTTCGTCGAGCAACTCGCCTACCGCATCGCGTCTTTCCCGCCAGAAGGGATCGCGCTCGCCAAGGCCGCCGTGAATGCGGCCGAGCGACCGACCGTGGAGGGTCTCCTCGAGGAGGCCCACCTCTTTCTCCAGTCCGCGGCGACGGAGAACGCTCGCGGGCGCATGAGGCGGTTCCTCGAGCTCGGCGGTCAGACCCGAGAACGGGAGCTCTCGCTCGGCGACGTGGTCGCGCGGATGGGTCGCGCGTAGCGCAGCGATCCGGCGAAGCGGGTTGCCGTGATTCGGTCGCCTGGATCGTCCGAAGTCTTGCGAAGTCGCTTGGAGGCCGTGGTCGCCACGCTTTCTTCCGGCCGCGGGGAGCTGCCCTTGCGGGCGGAGCGTCGCAACCCAACATCGATCATCAGCTCTCGCAGAGGTCTTGAAGGTGCCGCTCTGGACGGCTGACCGCCCGCTCCACCGCGTCGTCCATCACGAGCTTCGTTGGGCGCGGCTGCTCAACACCCCCACTCGCGCGCGCCGTTGAAAATGATACTAGACGAGGAGAAGATTCGCGCGAGGGCGGAACCATGCGATTTGGCGTCTTCTACGAGCTCCAGCTGCCGAAGCCGTGGAAACCGGGAGACGAGCACCGGCTGTTCCACGAGGCGCTCGACCAGGTCGAGCTCGCCGACCGGCTGGGATTCGATTATGCTTGGGAGGTCGAGCACCATTTCCTCGACGAGTATTCCCACTCGTCCTCTCCCGAGGTCTTCCTGGCGGCAGCGGCGGCGCGCACCAAGCGCATCCGCCTCGCGCACGGCATTCGCCAGGTGATTCCGAACTATAATCACCCGGCCCGCACCGCCGAGATGCTCGCCACCCTCGACATCGTCTCGAATGGCCGCGTCGACTTCGGCATCGGCGAAGGCGCCACGCGCCTCGAGCTCGGCGCCTTCCACATCCCGGCCAAGGAGAAGCGCGCCATGTCGCTCGAGGCGGCCGAGCAAGTCGCCAACATGATGGTGCTCGAGCCGTATCCGGGCTTCGAAGGCAAGTACTTCGCCATGCCGTGCCGCAACGTCCTGCCGAAGCCGGTGCAGAAGCCCCATCCGCCGATGTGGATGGCGTGCACGAACCGCGACACGATCCGGGTCGCCGCCTCCTTGGGAGTCGGCGCCCTCGCCTTCTCCTTCCTCGACCCCGAAGAGGCGCACAAGTGGGCCGAGATCTACGACGGCATCATCAAGTCCGAGCGCTGCGTGCCGCTCGGCCACACCGTCAATCCGGCGATCGCCATGGTGTCGAGCTTCTCGCTGCATCACGACAGGGCGGAGGCGATCCGCCGCGGCCACGAGGGCTTCGAGTTCTTCGGTTACGCGCTGAACGCGCTCGTCGCGCACGACACCGTGCCGGGCCGAACCAACCTCTGGGGCGAGTATCTCGAGAAGCGCGGCGATCGCACCGCGGAGATGATGCAGGCGGCGCGAAACGGCGGCGCCAACTCGGGGGGCATCGGCACGCCGGACGACATGCGGGCGCACCTGCGCGCCATGGAACGAGCGGGCGTCGACCAGGTCATCTTCCTGCAGCAGGCCGGCCGTAACGCGCACGAGCACATTTGCGAGTCGCTCTCGCTGTTCGCCAGCGAGGTGATGCCGGAGTTCCGGGCCGAGGTCGCCGGCAGAGAGGCCCGCAAGCAGAGCGAGCTCGCGCCCTTCGTAGCCGCCGCACTCGGCCGCAAGAACTGGATGAGGCCGCTCGCCGACCGGGAGATCCCAGTCGTCAAGGCCTCCGTGACCAGGGCTCAGGTCAACCGAGGGTCGGAAGCCAACTGACGACGAAACGCGTCCGCAACCATCCACGAGCGTCAGCACACGCAATGGCCGAACAAACCGCTCCGCAAAAGGAGGTCTCCATGCGCTTCGGTATCGTCGGTCCCGCCACGCCGGACATGCCCGCGTATTGCGCCGCCGCGGAATCGCTGGGCTTCGACGCCGGCTGGCTCTTCGATTCGCACATGGTCTATTCCGACGTCTACGTCATCATGGCGCTCTGCGCCCAGCAGACCCGCCTGATGACGCTCGGTACCGGCGTCGCGGTAGCGCCCTCTCGCATCGCGCCCGTCACCGCCCACTCGATCGCGACCCTGAACCGGCTCTTCCCGGGCCGGATGGTCCTCGGGCTCGGAACCGGCAATACCGGCCGACGGACGATGGGCTTCCCGCCGATGTCGTTTCGCGAGTTCAGAGATTACGCGCGGACCGTGAAAGGACTCCTCAGAGACGAGACGGTCGAGTACCGCGAGGGTGACGTCGTTCGGCCGATCCGCCTCATGCACCCCGATCGCGGCGTGATCGAGCTCGACGGGCCGATCCCCCTTCTCCTCGGTGCGTTCGGGCCTAAGGCGATGGAGCTGACGGGCGAGGTCGGCGACGGCTGGATTACCTTCTGGGGCGGCCCCGACGACGTCCGGGCCGCGCGCAAGGTGATCGACCGGGGAGCCGCGAAGGCTGGAAGAGATCTCGCCGCCGACGGCTTCCGCACCGTGTGCTTTCACAACGTCTACGTCACCCGACCGGGCGAGCGCGTCGACTCCGAGCAGGCGCGGATGGCCGTCGGGCCGTCGATCTTCTCGGCGCTGCGCTACCAGATTCATGCGGGCAGCCTCGCGGTCGATGCCGCGGGCAAGCCGATCGGCGTTCCGGAGATGCTGGCGCGACCGATCCAGCGCTTCCTCGGCTGGATGAAGAAGGAAGGAATCGACCCGGACCGCGACTACGCACGATTCTACGAGAACTACTTCCTCAGGCTGCGCAAAGAGCATCTCGAGCTCCTCGACGCGGATGTGATGCGCACGATCGCCATCGTCGGCCCGCCCGAGGAGTGCGTGGAGCGAGTGCGCCAGTTCGCGGACGCCGGCGTCACTGACTTCGGCATCGTCCTTGGCGGAAACGCGCACGAGCTCATGTCTCGCTTCTCGCGCGCGGTGATTCGACGTTGAAAGGTCTGGCCGGCGGCTCGATCCGTTTTACGCTTCGCGAGCTTGCTTGCCGGCATCGACGGGACTAAATTCGCTTGTTTGTGGCGATCCGCGGGTCGCCGGTAGGAAGGAGGGCGAGCGTATTTACTGCCGGGTATTTCAAGGTAACGCGCTCCCGGGAAAAGCCTCCGAGGCCCTCGAGGTCATCCGCCAGCAGGTTGACCTCGTGCGGCGCACGACCGGAATGCTTCTCGTGCAGGTTCTGCAAGGCGATGGCGAGATCCTGATCATCAGCTCGTGGCGCAGCGCCAAGGACCTGCGTGCGTACGCCGAGAGTGCGCTCGCAAACGACTTCGTTGCTCGTCTCACGCCGCTTCTGGTGGCGCCGCCTTCGGTGAGAAGCCTGGCGATCACGCTTGCGGTCGAAGGAAGCGAGCCCTTTCTCCTGCACGACGAGGGCGGCGAAGGCTAGCTCGGCAGCCTACGCGGCCGGAGCCGGGATCGCGACCGACGGGAGCGATCTGTGACGCAACCTCCTAGGCCGGCGCGAGGGCCTCGTTCGGAATCACCCTTCTTCGCTTCGTGGCCCTCGACGCCGGGCTTCACCTCGGCTTTTGAGAATGCGGGACGGTTGGGGGGGCTACGCGGCGCGGGCTGAGGCCGTCTCTCACCTCCTCGGTCGTTGAAACACGGGATCGAAGCTGACACTAAGTCGTGAGCTCTTTTGCCGGGAGGTGAATCATGGGTAAGGAAGCAACGTGCTCGGGCAGCTGCTTTTGCGGAGCAGTGCAGCTCACAGTGAGCGGCGAGCCGGTGGCGATGGGCTACTGCCACTGCAGATCGTGCCGTCACTGGTCGGCGGGGCCCGTCAACGCCTTCTCATTGTGGAAGCCTGACGCCGTGAAAATCACACGGGGCGCCGACAACATCGGCGTGTACGCCAAAACGCCGCAGAGCCAGCGCAAGTGGTGCAAGAGTTGCGGCGGCCACGTGTTCACCGATCATCCGTCGATGGGGCTCATCGACGTGTACGCAGCCGTCATTCCGGATCTCGCCTTCAAGCCGGCCGTGCACGTTCACTATCAGGAGGCGGTGCTGCGCGTGAAGGACGGGCTTCCGAAGATGAAGGACGTTCCGAAAGAGATGGGCGGCTCGGGCCAGACCCTGCCCGAGTAGCGCGGGCTCTGGCGATGGGCTTGCCCGGGTCGAGCCGCCTCGCCTTCACTGCCGACTTGGAGATCTGCCGCCTGCTCGCCGGCATGTGGCAGGTCTCGGGCGCACACGGTCGGATCGACCGCGAGCGCGCCCTGCGCTCGATGCTCGCGCATTTCGATGCGGGCTTCACGACCTTCGACCTCGCCGACCACTACGGTCCGGCCGAAGATTTCGTCGGCGAGTTTCGCCGCCGGCTCCGCGCCGAGCACGGGGAAGCGGCGCTCGCCCGCCTGCAAGCCTTCACCAAGTGGGTGCCCGAGCCTGGGCCGATGACGCGGCCGATCGTCGAGAGAGCGATCGACGCATCGCTTCGCAGGATGGACGTGCCCGCGCTCGATCTCTTGCAGTTCCACTGGTGGGACTACGGCGATTCGCGTTATCTCGATGCTCTCCGCGGTCTCGCCGACCTCCGAGAGGCGGGGAAGATCCGCCACCTCGCGCTCACGAACTTCGATACGAAGCACCTCGAGATCATCCTCGGGACCGGGATTCCAGTGGTCTCGAACCAAGTACAGTACTCGCTCATCGACCGCCGACCGGAGGTGGCGATGAGTGAGCTTTGCCGGCGGCACGGGGTTTACCTTCTCACCTACGGAACCGTGGCGGGCGGCTTCTTCGCCGAGCGCTATCTCGGCCGCGCCGAGCCGACGCGCGCCGAGCTCGCTACCGCGTCGCTACAGAAGTACAAGCGGATGATCGACGCCTGGGGCGGGTGGCCGCTCTTTCAGGAGCTGCTCGCCGTGCTCGACTCCGTTGCGAAGAAGCATCGCGCGACGATCGCGAACGTGGCAACGCGGGCCATTCTCGGCCGTCCGGCGGTCGCGGGCGTGATTCTCGGCGTCCGTTTCGGCGAAGCCGAGCACATCGCCGAGAATGCCCGCGTCTTCGAACTCACGCTCGAGCCCGAGGATCACGAGCGCATCGAAGCCGTGACCTCGGGCTCACGCGACCTCTTCCGCACGATCGGCGACTGCGGTGACGAATACCGGCGCTGACCAGTCGACGAGCGATCGGCAGGCCGCATCCCTCAGTACTCGGTCAGGATCTTGCCGTACGGGAGATGGCCATTGAACCAGCCGTATCGGCAGGAGACGATCTCCTTGACCGAGAGGCGGTGCCAGGGGTCGACCTCAGTCGGCGAATTGTACGCGAGCGAGCCGGGTCCGCTCCAGACTTCCGTGAGGCCGTCGGTCGCGACGACCGGAGTGACTCGGAAGTCGCAGGAGACGAGCTGCGCGATGGCGGGCCCCTCGCTCTCCTCGGCACTCGGGATCACCTTGAGCGACAGGATCTTCGGAAACTGGAACTGGTCCGCGGGCACGTTTCTGATGGTTCTCATCACCGCCGTCGCGAGACGGTTGCCGCGCGGCCGCTCGATGATGCCCATGTACTCCTCGTGCTCCTTCACGAGGTCGACGTGTGCGAGCTTCTTCGCGTATCCCCAGATCTCCCGCCCGGCGATGAGCGGCGCTTCTTGAGTGACGAACAGGTTCGGCAAGAAGCTCATCAGCTCGCCCTTCCACTTGCAGCCGATGCCGAGGATCGCCTCGTTGTAGGGGCCGAAGGTCGAGAAGTGGTACTTGGCGATGACCAGGCTCGCCGTCGCCGGCTCGGCGAGCTCCAACCCGTCCGGTAGCGCACGAAGCGCCTCCTCCTCGTCCGTGCGGTACTCGACGATGATCATCTCCATGTTCCGGTAGTAGAACGGCGGCGACTGCACCGCAGGGGCGGTCACCGGCATCGTGAATCCGTACTGGCTCTTCCTGAGTCGCCCGTGCTTGGCCATGCTCTTCTCCTTCTCGCGCCGTTCGGCGCGCTCCTCCGACGCGGAAACGGGAATCGATTACTGGACGAACCTCTTGCCCTCCGCGACGAGGCGGTCGAGCATCGCGGCCGGCTTCCAGACATCACCCTCTCGGCGCTGCCACTCGAGCAGCCGGTCGCGGATCGTGCGCAGGCCGATCTCGTCGGCCCAGAACATCGGGCCGCCGCGGTATATCGGCCACCCGTATCCGTAGACCCAGATCACGTCGATGTCGCTGGCGCGGATCGCGATCTTCTCGTCGAGAATCTTGGCGCCCTCGTTGACCATCGGGTAGAGGAGGCGCGCCAGGATCTCGTCGTCGGGGATCGGTCGACGCACGATTCCCATCTGCGCCGCGGCCTCCAGAATGATCCGCTCGACGTCGGGGTCGGGCGTGGCCGCGCGGTCCGCGCCGTACTTGTAGTAGCCAGCGCCGGTCTTCTGGCCGAAGCGTCCCATCTCGCAGAGTCGGTCGGCGACGGCCGACTTCCGCCCCTTGCCCTTGCGTATACGCCAGCCGACGTCGAGGCCGGCGAGATCGCCCATCGCGAACGGGCCCATCGGGAAGCCGAACTCGTAGAGCACTTTGTCCACCTGGTGGGGCAGCGCACCTTCGAGGACGAGCTTCTCGGCCTCGCGTCCGCGCTGCTCGAGCATGCGGTTGCCGACGAAGCCGTAGCAGACGCCCACCAGCACGGGCACCTTGTTGATGCGCCTGCCGACGCTCATGGCCGTCGCGATCACGGGTTTCGCCGTTTTTGCTCCACGAACGACCTCGAGGAGCCGCATGACGTTGGCCGGGGAGAAGAAGTGCATGCCGATGACGCTTTCGGGGCGCGCAGTCGCAGAAGCGATTTCGTCGACGTCGAGGGTGGAGGTGTTCGTCGCGAGGACGGCGTCGGCCTTGGCGATCGAAGCGATCTTCGCGAAGACCTCCTTCTTGATCGGCATCTCCTCGAACACGGCCTCCACGACGATGTCGGCGTCAGCGATGGCACCGAAGTCGGTCGTGCCGCGGATGAGACCCATGCGCGTCTCGACGTCCTGTGGAGCGAGGCGACCCTTACTCGCCGTCGCATCGTAGTTCTTCCGCACCACCGCGAGGCCGCGGTCGAGAGCGTCCCGTGCGACCTCCACCACGGTCACGGGAATGCCGACGTTGGCGAAATTCATCGCGATGCCGCCGCCCATCGTCCCGGCGCCGATGACCGCCGCTTTGCGGATCTCCCGGGTCGGGGTGTCGCCAGGCACGTCCGGTATCTTGGCCGCCTCGCGCTCGGCGAAGAAGAAGTAACGCTGCGCCTTCGACTCGGGCGAGCTCAGGAGCTCGACGAACAGCTCGCGCTCGCGCTCGAGGCCCTGGTCGAACGGCATGTTCACTGCCGCCTCGACCGCCTTGATGCAGTTCTCGGGTGCGCGGAACCCGCGTGTCTGTCGCGCGATCGACTTCCTGAATCTCTCGAACACCTCGGGCTTGCCGCGGACGGCCTCGAGCTTCTCGCCGAGGTCTCGGATCTTCTTGAGTGGGCGCCGCTCGGCGAGGATCTTGTCGGCGAAGGCCACTGCCGCCGTGCCGAGATCTCCTTCCACGATCTCGTCGATCAGGCCGTGTCCGCGCGCCTCACCCGCCCCGATCGGGTCGCCGCTCACGATCATCTGTAGCGCCTTCTCGACCCCGACGACGCGGGGCAGTCGCTGGGTGCCGCCCGCCCCGGGCAGGAGGCCGAGCTTCACCTCGGGCAGGCCGAAGCGCGCCGTCCCCACACCGACCCGGTAGTGGCACGCGAGCGCGACCTCGAGGCCGCCGCCGAGTGCCGTGCCGTGGATCGCCGCCACGACGGGCTTCGGCGCGCCCTCGATCAGGTCGAGCACCTCGTGGAGGCCGGGCTCCTTCGGCACCTTGCCGAACTCCGTGATGTCCGCGCCCGCGATGAAGGTGCGGCCGGCGCAGACGATCACGATCGCATCAGCCCCCGGGTCGGCGGTTGCCTGCTTGACGCCGTCGCGCAGCCCTTCCCGAACGTGCTGGCTGAGAGCGTTGACGGGTGGGTTATTGACCGTCAGGACCGCGACGCGGCCGCGACGCTGGAAATCCACGGACTGCGTGATGGCCGTCACGACGTTTCCACAAACGACATCGCGGTTACCTCCCTAGAGCGGCTTCTTCAGCCAGTCGCGGTAGAAACCCTCGAGGTCGGGAAGGAAATCGAAGACCACCGGATAGCCGGGCGTCACGGCCTCGACCTCGAGCTGGGTCTTGCAGCCCGGGCAATAGTACTCGCGGAGCTCCATCCACTGCGGGTCGCACTTCCGCGCGCCGGGGTAGATCTCGTCGAGCGTCTCCTCGCTGTCGCGCACGTAGACGAGCGCCTCGAGCTTCCAGTTCTCGGTGTACGGGCCGAACTCGTGGCCGCAGCCGCACTTGACGATGCGCTCCTGCCCCTTCTGGACGATGTAGAGGTGCTCGCCGATCGGCAAGAGGATCCGATCCTTCCAGGGCACTCGCTCTTGCAGGATCTCTAGATAGATCTCGAAGCGCTCCTCGTCCTTGAAGTCGCTCATGATCGGCTTCGTCGTCTGCCACGGGAGCTTGCCGTCGATGAGATCGCGGATCACGTCCTTCGCGTAGCGCGGCATGGAATTCCTCCCCCTCTCAGCGCGACGTCGCCGCAACCGAAACGCGCGATGGCGACGATGCGTCGTATCTCATTCTGTTCGTCGAAAAATGAGAATTCCTACCGTAGCCGCTCAAACGTCGAAGACGAAATCGGCCGGCAGCTTCCAGAACTCGCGGTACTCGCGGCCCCAACGCTCGGAGAAGCCGAACACGTCGTTGTACATCTCCTTCACCTCGCGGCCGAGCTTCTGGTGGAGAAGCCTCTCCCGCTCCTTCGCCATCCATTGCTTCACCGGCACTGCGCGCCGCCCGCGTTCCTCGAGGCACTGCGTGCGCGACTTCCGGGTCGGCTCCGCGTCGACTACGTGGCGCTTGGTCTCGGCATCGAACCGCGCCGCCACACGATAAACGTTCGCCGCGATTTCGATCGACTGGATGCCGTTGTCGAGGTCTCGCCGCACGGCCTCGGGATCGCGTTCGATCGGGTCTCCGTAGCCACCGCCCGTGTTGTAGAAAAACTGGAAGAGATCGCCGGAGCGCAGCGGCTGCTCGAGAAAGACGCCGTCGACGATCTTGAAGTCGCCGCGCACCCGCGTCGACATGTCCGGCCGGCGCGGGTCGCCCTCGACGTGCGGCAGCGGCTCCTTCCGCGCGATCCGCTCGCGCAGGTCGTTGTTCCTCGACACGTACTCGAACTTGGCCGTCGGTCCGGGATACCCGCCGCACATCCCCTGGTTGTCGAAGACCTTGTCGGAGTGGATGGTCGACACCACGTTGTAGAGCGGCGTCTTGTGGATCATCAGCAGCGAGCTGAAGGTCGCGCCCGCGCGGTACTTGCCGGCTCCCGGCGAGTCCCGCCAGATGCGGCGACCGAGGTAGAGGATCGGCAGGGTCATCTCCCAAATCTCGACGTTCCCCATGTCCGACTCGGGGTTCCAGCCGACGTACCCGCAGTCGATGCCGTCCATGATCCCGCGAGCGCCGCTGCCCTCCGCGGAGCACTCGAGGTTCTGGCCGCCGAACCGCAGCCCGTACTGATTGATGCCGCCGCCCTCGATGATCGGCGTGTTCACCTGTCCGAGGAAGACCTCTTCGCGGAAGCCCCGAGCCAGGAAAGACCGGCTGATCATCCGCTGCAGCGAGCCGAAGCCCGGCATGAGCGAGCCCCAGGCGGACGACGTCGCGGTCATGTCGTCGCCTGGATTGCACCAGCTCCCCGGCGGGCAGATCATGCGCGTGGCAAACCAGCAGCCGTCGTTCACCTTGCCGTCGAAGTCGATGAACTGGGTCAGCGTGACGAAGAAGCCGCCGTCCATCGCCGCCGGCGGGCAGTTGTACGGATTCCACATCTTCCGCCCCGCGCCCTCGTAGTCGATCGTCATGAAGCCCTGACAGTCGATCGTCATCTCGAGGGGAATGTGAACGATGCAGTTGCGGCTGAGCGGCGAAGCGCCGGCCTTGCCCTCGAAGAGATGCCCGGCGTGGGCCACCGACCGGTAGCGGCCGGGCACCGTCAGCATCTTCATGCGCTGGAGGTGCGCACGGCGGCCTTCCTCGATGATCTCGCGGATCGCCCGCTTGTAGTAGTCGAGCCCGTACTGCTCGACCACCTCGAGCACCTTCTCGCGGACGTCGAGACAAGCGCTCACCATCGCCTTCTCGTCGAGCACGAAATAGATGGGCGTGCGCAGATTCATCTCCGCGCGCACGAAGAAGTCGCGCCGGATCTTGTCGTTGACGGCGACCTTCTCGGCGCTGACGATCATCCCCTGCCCGAAGCGCTCTGCCGTGGTCGTCTGGTTGGCGCCGCCGAAGACACCGCCGATCTCGAGCTCGTGCGCCACCGCGCCCACCCAGCCGATCAGCTCCTTCCCGTGGAAGATCGGCATGACGTTCATGAGGTCCGGCGGATGCACGTCGGACACGAAGGGATCGTTGTTGGCGAAGACGTCGCCGTGGGCGATCCCCGGGTCCGACTCGTAGTCGCGCTCGATCATCCATTGGATGAAGCGGGAGAGCGTGTGCACGTGCACCATGATCCCGGTCGAGAGGACCACGCTATCGCCCTCGGGCGTGTAGAGCGCGACCACCGACTCGCCGACCTCGCGAACGCCCGGCGAGGCCGAGATCTTCTTCGAGGTCTCGCGCGCGTTCACCACCGCCGAGCGCAGTCGCGCGTGCAAGCTCTCGTAGTGGAGGTAGTTCTCCGCCTTCAGGCGAAGGTCGGAGATGCCGTGGTAGTGCCCGGTCTCTTCGAGCAGCTCGCGGTTTCGCGCGAGCACCGTGACGAGCGTCCGGCCGTCCGGGCCGATGCCGCGCCGCTCGGGCGGCGCCTCTGCCGTGGGTTTGGTCGCCATCTCCATGGCCATCACTCCTTTACCTTCAGCGAAGCCAGAAGAAGTTCCACTCGTCGACGTCGACGAGCTTGCCCTCCGGCACCACCAGCGTCGTCGCCGGATGCTCGATGATGGCCGGACCCGTGACCTGATTACCGGGCTTCAGAAGCTCCATCTCCCACAGCGAAGCCGGCAGCCAGCGTCCCTTCCAGTACATGTTGCGCGTTCCCTTGTGGGCCTTTCGCTCGGGCTCCGCGGAGCCGAGCGGCTGCTTGACGATGCGCGGCTTCACCTTCTCGACCGAAGCGAGAAGCCCGAGCTCGAAGATCTGGTAGCCGGCGCCCTCGTACCGTGCGACGCGCGAGTTGATCTTCGAGTAGAGGTCTTCCCAGGCAGCGATCAGCCGGTCGACGTCGGCGGCCGTCTTCAAGCGCGGGGCCGGCGAAACCACCTCGAGATCGCTCAGCTGCCCGCCGTAGCGCACCATCGCGATCTGCGTGAAGCGGATCTCGCGGCCGACCGCGATCTCGGCGGCCATCTCGGCGCGCGCCGCTTCCTCCATCTCCTCCCAGATCCTGTTGACGGCCTCGGCAACCGCCCGCTTGGCTTCCTGATCCGTGCCGGGCGGCAGCCCGAGATGGACCGAGCGAGCGTAACGGTGCTGGTAGTCGGCCGTCGTGCACCCGAAGGCCGAGAAGGCCGCGGCAAAGTGGAAGGTCAGCACGCCGCTGAAATCGAGCCCTTCCGTATAACCCGCGAGGTGCAGCGGGCCGGCTCCGCCGTAGCCGAAGAGCGTGTACTGCGTGGTGTCGAGACCGCGCGCCGAGGCGACCGCACGGATCGCGTCGCGCGCCTCGCGCTCCATCATGCGGACGATCGCCTCCGCCCCCGCGTAGACGTCGACGCCGATCTGCTCGGTCACCTGCTCCTTCAGCGCGCGCAGCGCGAGCTCCTTGTCGAGCTTCTGCTTGCCGCCGAGGAAATAGTCGGGATTCAGGTAGCCGAGGACGAGATCGCAATCGGTGATCGTGACCGTCGTGCCGCCCTTGCTGAACGAGACCGGCCCCGGCGTCGACCCCGCGCTCTCCGGACCGATCTGCACCTTCTTGGTGACCGGATCGACCTTCACGTAGCTGCCGGCTCCCGCGCCGATGTTCTCCATGGCGATCGTCGGCAGGTTCAGCTTGAAGCGCGCGAGCACCGGCTCGGCCTCCACCGGAACGTACCCCGCGGTGATCGTTCCGATGTCGAAGCTCGTGCCTCCGAGGTCGGTGACGATGATGTTCTGCATGCCGGTGAGGGCGCTCAAGTGCTTCGCGCCCATGACGCCGCCGACCGGCCCGGAGATGAGCGTCTCGTGCAGGCGTGGATAACGGATGTTGCAGAGGCCTCCGTACGCCAGCACCGTCTGCAGCGGGTAGCGGTAGCCGCGGCTCTGCACCGCCTTCTCGACTTTCTCGAGCTGGGTGCGTACGGGAGCGACCGCGTAGGCCTCGATCAACGCCGCATTCAGCCTCGAGTTCTCGCGGATCACCGGGCGGAGATCGCTGCCGAGGTAAACGGGAACGTCGCCGTTCCGACCCATCCGCGCGCTCACGCCGTGGATGATCGCCTGCGCGCGCTTCTCGTGCTCCGGGTTCAGGTACGAGTAAAGGAAGTGGACGACGATCGCCTCCACCCCGTCGGCGAGAAGCTCTTCGGCGGCCGCCTCGACCTCGTGCTCATAGAGCGGGATCACCGCCTCTCCGAAGACGTCGACTCGCTCGGTGACGCCGTGGACGTGGTGGCGGTCGACGAGCGCCGAAGGATGCACGTGCGTCACCGCGTGGATGCGATCCGAGTAGGAGTACCCCGTCCAGCTCTGCATCCCCCGGCCCATCAGGATGTCGTCCTCGAACCCCTTGGTGGTGATGAGGCCGACCTTCCGGCCGCGACGCGTGAGGAGCGTGTTGACCATCGTCGTGCCCGAGTAGAGCGCGACCTCGAGCTCCGGATAGAGCGATCGCTGGTCGATTCCCCAGTAGGACATGGCGTCTGTCGCCGACTCGAGAAATCCGAGTGATTCGTCGTGCGGCGTAGTCGCGGCCTTGCCGACGGTGAAATCGCCGTTCTCGTCGACGATGAAGGTGTCCGTCATCGTTCCGCCGGCATCGATTCCGAGCACTAAAGGTTTCCGCGCCACCGTCCTGTCTCCTCTTCGCGCCGGCGCCGCGCTGAAATCACGGCGTCGCTTCGGCCACCGGTCAGACCAGAGTGGCACCTGCCACGGCGCCGGAAGAAGTGTCAAGGCGGGATGTTGCTGCCCTCGAAGCGAAAACGACTTGGTTCTTCCGGGATCAGTGTGGGTCGAGATCGAGGCCGCCGCAATGGAAGTAGATCGCGGTCGTGAAGTTCTGACGATTGGGAGAGCCACGAGCTGGGCAACGGCGGATGGGTCGTAGCTAGCCCCGATGCGAAATTTCTTCCGTGAGCTGAACGCGGCGGGCTCGCGCCTGGCTTGTCCGCCACGAGCTTCTTTCTCGAAGCCTGAGCTTTGACCGGCGCCGGCCGCCCGAGGTATTCGCAGCGCGCGGCGTCGTAGCGTCCGGTGCGGCGACTCTCGGGTAATTCGAAGATCCGCCGCGGTCATGGAGGCAGAGGATGGATGTCCGGGTCGTGTGCATCTCGCGGACGATCGCCGCCGGCGGCGAGGCCGTCGGCGAGCTGGTCGCCCGTCGTTTGGAGTTTCGCTACGTCGACGAGCAAATCGTCGCGCTCGCGGCACGGGAGGCACAGGCCGATCCCGCGCTGGCCGCCGCCGTGGAGCACCGCCAGCCTCTTCTGCAGCGCCTGCTCGAAACGCTGCCGAGCGCGCGCGGTCTCGCGGACGCGGTGACCCTCGCCACGGGCGTGCCGTTCGACGCCTTCGCCGGCGCCGCCTCCAGCGGCCGCGCCGTGCCGGAGGACATGCGCGTGCTGATTCGCGCAGCGATCCACGAGGTGGCCCGCGCGGGTCGAGCGGTGATCGTCGCCCATGCCGCATCGATGGCGCTCGCCGGAGTCGAGGGCGTATTGCGCGTGCTCGTGACCGCCCCGATCGAGGTACGCGCCCGGCGCCTGGTCGCCGCGGAAGGACTCGCTGCGGCCGAGGCCGGGGTGGCCGTCGCCTCGTCCGACCGGGAGCGGCGACACTACCTGAGGCGCTTCTACGCCGTGAAAGAGGAATTGCCGACGCACTATGACGTCGTCCTCAACACCGAGGTGCTCACCACCGAGCAGGCGGCCGCCGCGGTCGTCGCGGCGGCGCGCGGGCTGTGAGCGCGGCCGGCGCGCCGCTTGACGCCGCCGTTCGATTGGATTTGTGTTCCCCCTGGGTTAGAGATTCGGCGTCTTGAGCAGCTCCTCTCCGGCCAATCACGTCCGGCGCATCCGTCCCATGGCGCTGGAAGAACGCCTTGCGGGACCGCTCACCGTCGGCCTACGTTCGGACGACCGAGCGGCGGCGGAGTGGCTCATCGAGTTCCTCCATCCGTGGTTCGCGCCCACCGCGGGAGCCGCCGAGATTCAGGTTTCGGTGTCGAGCGCGGAAGATGCGTACGCCGAGCTCGCCGTTCGGCGCCCACTCGACGCGGCTCCCCGCGCCTGTTTTGCCTTGGATCAACAGGTGGTCTCACTGCCGGCCTGGTCCACCGAAGAAGGCCTCGCCGTCGCGGACCTGAGGCGCTCGTGCTTTCTCGTCCTAGCCCCACGCCAGATCGCCCTCTTCGGCGACCCGACCACGCGACGGTGGCGGTTCACCCTGCAGCTCGTCTTCCACGAAATCGCAGCCATCCGGGCACGACGCACGGACCTCGACCTCCATGCCGCCGCCATCGAAGCCGGCGGCCGGGCAGTCGTGATCGTCGGTCCCAAGCGCGCCGGCAAGACGACGCTGTCTTTCCACCTCTTGCGCTCGGGACGCTGCCGTTGGATCGCCAACGACCGTGCGTTCGTCGGAAACGCCGACAGGGCGGCGTTCACGATTCGCGGGATGCCCACGGCGGTGAAGATCCAGCCGCAGATGCTCCATGACTTTCCCGAGCTGCGGCGAGGGCTCCGCAACGTGGAGCGGCCGTATCTCCACGCCGTCAACGAGGTCGCCGGCGCAAGCCTCGACGAAGAGATCGACGGATCGGCCGAGTTCGCATTGAGCCCGGCGCAGCTCGCGCGGCAGTTGAACGTGAAGCCGCTGGCCTCGGCGCCGTTGGCCGCGATCGTCTTTCCGCAGATCCGCCCCGAGACGGCCGGCTTCGCCGTCGAGCGGCTCGCCACGGCGGAGGTGAGCGCCGGAATCTGGGCGAACCTCTACGGCAAGCCTTCCGGCCGGCACGAGCCGACCCTGTTCGAGGAGCTCGACGGTGGGACGAGCGCTTCGCGGCGAAGCCTGGCGGATGCGCTCTCGGAAATCGTTCCCGGCTACCGCGTCGTCCTCGGCCGCGACGCCTACGCCGCGCCCGACTTCGCCGCGCGGCTGCTGGAAACCGTCCTGCCGTGACGCTCCCCGGCCCGCCCGAGGTATCGCGAGACGTCGAAGAAGCGCTCGATCGACACGGCCTGCGCCCGCGGCGAATCGAGCTCGTCTCGCCGCTGCGCGAGCGGAAGGGGATCCGCTTTGCGTACCGAGTGGATGCCGACGACGGCCGAAGCATCAAGGCGCGACACTTCGGGGCCCCCGAGGACGCGCGCCGCCACTTCGAGCTGCGCGCCGGCCTGGAAGCGGCCTTCGCGCCGGCGCTGGCCAACTACGGGTCCGTGGTCCTCGAGGAGTGGGTCGAAGGCGTGGCGCTCACCGAGCTCGACGCGGACGCTCGGGCCGAAGAAGCCGGAGCGCTGCTCGGACGGCTGCACGCCCGGTCGCTCGGTCCGGAAGTTTCCTCCGTGATCGGTACCCGGAAGTGGATCGAGGGCGCCGAGTCGGACCTCGCGATCCTCACGAGCGCCGGAGCGCTCGCCCCCGACGAAGCGGCTCGTCTGCGAGCCGAGATCCGTCGACGCGATCCGCGGTCGGCCCGAACGGCTCTCATCCACCTCGACTTCTGCGTCGAGAACATGCTGATCGATCCGCGAGGCGAGCTGCGAATCATCGATAACGAGCTGCTCGCCATCAATCCGGCGGGCCTCGATCTCGGACGTACCTTCCACCGCTGGCCGATGCCGGAGGCGACGTGGGGCCGCTTCCTCCGCGGCTACCGTTCCTCGGCCCCGAGCGAGCCGGAAGCGACCGGGTTCTGGAAGATCGCCGCGGCCCTGACGGGCACGAGAGTGTTCCTTCAGCGAATCCCGGAGCGCGTCGATGCATCTGTCGCGCTGCTTCGCCGCTTCGCCGAAGGCGAGAGCCTCGCGGATCCGCTGCCGTGACCGAATCCATCGTGGTCGTCTGCATGGGTGGGATCGGGCACGTGCAGATCCTCCTGCCGGTGATTTCCGGGCTTGCCTCTCGCGGCCGCGTCGTGCACGTGATGACCCGCAGCGACTTCCGGACCCAGGTCGAGGGCGCGGGCGCGCGGTTCGTCGACCTGTACGCGCGCCGTCCGCTCGACGCGGTGGATGCGACGTCGATGCCCTTCCCGAGCCGCTTCGTCACCTTCGCCGCGATGTACGCCGAAAGCCTGTCCGATGAGATCGGCGCGCTCGCCCCGGCCTTGAT
>Ga0315275_10002298_pt1 | contig 17169 bp, 18 predicted proteins | sample YL17G03_0_MG_FD_205557 | JGI IMG/M metagenome (GOLD analysis project Ga0315275, IMG submission 205557) | Sediment microbial communities from Yellowstone Lake, YNP, Wyoming, USA - YL17G03_0 | ecosystem: Environmental > Aquatic > Freshwater > Lake > Sediment | place: USA: Wyoming | collected... | reverse complement strand
CCCGCTTTTCTCGTCAATCACCGGCAAAACCATCGTCTCTTTTACGAAAGCATCCACATCCTGCGTTAAATATTTCAGGGCGAGCCGCTCGACGACCGCTTTCATTTCGCCCAAACTGTCGACGCCGACGCCGAGCGTGATATCGATATCCTTGGTCAGCCGCGGTTCGCCGTAGAGGAGAACCGCCTGCCCGCCGATCACCATGTAGGGAATGTGATGCTTATCTAGCGAGGGGCCGATCTTTTTAAGGAGTTTTTGAAACACTGTTGATCGCCCTGGCGATTTTTATATCGATGTCTAATCCCGAGAGCTTATCTTGAGGGGGAAATACGCCGAGAACGACCGCTTCTCTATACATGGCCTCGACGAGACGAATGTTTTTTGCATGATCGGGTTTTTTATTCCGTAGAAACGATTTCTCCAACCTGCGGACGGCGTCTCCGTTCTTAACCAATTTCGCGGACCTCGGTCGCTTTTGTGTTATTATTATAACACATTTTGTCGCTTCCTTCCCCGAGAATTCGGTGCCTTGACCGTAGTTATTCGGAGCTGGACTAAAGGTTCGGGCTTCCAAAATTGGTGAGATTATTAGGAGTAGATTTCCCGGCGGTGCCCAATCCGCACAACCAGAATGACCAGCCGGCCCTCGTCCCTCTTGAAGATCACTCGATACGCCCCGACGCGAAGCCTGTAGAGCGCCTCCTCCTGTCCGCTGAGCCTTCTGATATTGTTCTTTAGCGCTGCCGGGTTCCTGGCCAGTATTAAAAGCTTGGCTTTAGTGATCTTCTGCCTGGCCCGGTCGATTTTCTTAAATTCGTCAAGCGCCCTGTCCAAAAAGATGAGCCGATACAATCAGAGCCCTAGGTCTTTCCAGACGTCCTCGGCATAGATGAGCTTAGCCTTCCCCTTCTCGAGCTCCTTCAGCCGCTTCCGGGCGACTTGGAGGTCGAGAAGGTCGAAATAGACGGTCAGGGCCTTTTCGATCAGAGCACTCTTTTTCTCCCCAAGTTCGCTGGCCAGAATCTCGAGCTCTTTCGAAACCTCGGCGTCGATCGTGATGTTGTGCCGCACTTGCATATCCTCTGCCTCCTTGACGATACACCTATTATACACATAATTTGTGTATAATCAAGCGGCCTGTCCGTCGGTGCCATCTCATTGAACCCCGGCGGCCGGGTGACCTTCTCACATTGAGATCCTGACCCCCTAGGCCGACCCGGCCCTCTCTTGGCCCGGCCGCGTATTGACGTACGAGGCCAAATTACATAAAATACCTCGCGTTCGGCCAAAGTTAGGCGCGTGGCTCAGTGGTAGAGCGCTTCCTTGACGCGGAAGAGGCCGTGGGTTCGATTCCCTCCGCGCCTACCATCGAATGAGGAGAGCGTATTCAAGAGGACACGAAGACGAGCGGTGAATTATCCTTCCTCCCTGTTGAATACCCTTACATAAATGTCAGAAGCGGTTGAAATCGTTATCGACGGGTCTGCGCTCGTCGTGGAGAGGGGCGCCTCCCTCAAAGAGGCCATCGCTCTGCTCCACCTCGAAAAGAAACCGGTGCTGGCCAGTCTTGAGGGAGAAGTCGTCGGCCTGGGCGCCCCCATCCAGAACGGCGGCCCCATCCACCTCCTCTTTCCGGACACCGACGAGGGCCTCGACATTCTCCGGCACAGCGCGTCCCACCTCCTGGCGCACGCCGTCCTGGAGCTTTTCCCCGGCACTCAGGTCGGGATCGGACCGGCGGTCGAAAACGGGTTCTACTACGATTTCTTAAGGGAGACCCCCTTCACTCCGCAGGACCTCGAGGCCATCGAGAGGAAGATGCGGGAGATCGCCTCTCAGAATGTCCCCATCCAGAAAACCATCTACCCCAAGGGCGAGGCTGTCCGCCTCTTCGAAGACATGGGTCAGAAGCTCAAGGTCGAGCTCATCCAGGAAAAGGGCGGCGAGTCGGTCACCACTTATCGCCAGGAGAGCTTCATCGACTTCTGCCTGGGGCCGCACGTCCCGTCGACCGGCTATATCCAAAACGTCAAGCTTCTCTCCGTCTCCGGCGCTTATTGGAAAGGCGACGAGAGGGGCCAGCAGCTTCAGCGGATCTACGGCACCGCCTTCTACGATAAGCACCATCTTAAGGACTACTTGGTTTTTATCGAGGAGGCCAAGAAAAGGGACCACCGGCGCCTGGGAATCGACCTCGACCTCTACAGCTCGAGCGGTGACGTCGGCGGCGGCCTGATCCTCTGGCATCCCAAGGGAGCCCGCATCCGCTCCGTCATCGAGGACTTCTGGCGAAAGCGTCACTGGGACGGCGGCTACGATATACTTTACACTCCGCACATCGGCAGGGAGCAACTCTGGCACACCTCCGGGCATCTGGACTTCTACAAAGAATCCATGTATTCGCCCATGGACATCGAGGGACAGAACTACTTTCTCAAGCCGATGAACTGCCCCTTTCACATCCAGATCTACAAGTCCAGGATGCGCTCCTACCGGGACCTCCCCTTGCGCTGGGCGGAGCTCGGGACCGTTTACCGCTACGAGAGAAGCGGCACGCTGCACGGCCTGCTCCGCGTCCGCGGTTTCACCCAGGACGACGCGCACATCATCTGCACCCCGGTGCAGATCGACGACGAAATCCTGCGGGTGCTGGATTTCTCCGTCTCCATCCTGGCCGACTTCGGGTTCACCGACATCAAGATCGACCTCTCGGTCAGGGACCCGAACAACCTCGTCAAGTATTGCGGGTCCGACGACCGCTGGTGCCAGGCCGAGGCCTCGCTCCTCAAGGCCCTGGAGGCCCGCCGGTTGCCGTTCGAGAGGATGGAGGGCGAGGCGGTCTTCTACGGTCCCAAGATCGACATCAAGATCAAGGACGCCCTCGGCCGGCTCTGGCAGTGCACGACCATCCAGTTCGACTTCAACGAGTCGGAAAAGTTCGACATGACCTATATTGCCGAGGACGGCCAGGCCCACCGTCCCTACATGGTCCACCGCGCCCTCCTCGGCTCTCTGGAGCGGTTCTTCGGCATCCTGATCGAGCACTACAAGGGGAATTTTCCGTTGTGGCTGGCTCCGGTCCAGGTCATCGTCCTTCCCATCTCGGAACGGCACGAGCCTTATGCCGTGTCCCTCGAGAAGATGCTCAAGGAGAACGGCCTTCGCGCCCAGGCGGACATCCGCCGCGAGAAGGTCGGCCACAAGATCCGGGACGCCGAGAACCAGAAGATACCCGTCATCCTGGTCGTCGGCGACCGCGAGACGGCCAACGCCACCGCCGCACTGAGGGTCCATACCCAGGGCGACAAGGGGGAGGTCGTGGTGGCCGAGTTTATTGCCAAGCTCAGGAACTTGATTGACAATAGAGCCCTGGAGCTCAACTTTTAAGGAGGACAAGCATTTTTAGACGACAGCCTTTCTATCCTGGACCCAAGAAAACGAGGCCGCACCGGACCAACGAGATGATTCACGCCAAAGAGATCCGGGTGCTCGACGAGGACAAGAAACAGATCGGGATCCTGACCCCCGTCGAAGCCCTGGACCTGGCGAGACAGAAGGGACTGGACCTTGTCGAGATCTCGGCGGAGGCCAACCCGCCCGTCTGTCGGATCATGGATTACGGGAAATTCCTGTACGAGCTGCACAAAAAAGAGCACGAGGCCAGGAAGCACCAGAAACACATCCAGCTCAAGGAGATCAAATTCAGGCCCAAGATCAGCATCCATGATTACAGCTTCAAGATGAAGCACGTGAAGCGGTTCTTGGAGGAGGGGAACAAGGTCAAGGTCACCATCATGATCCGCGGTCGGGAGAGGTCGAAGCCGGAACTCGCCCACAAACTTATGGACCGGATCCTCGCTGACGCCCAGACCTTCGGCAAGCAGGATGGAGAGATGAGGAAACAGGATTGGGCCCTGTCGCTGCAGCTCGTCTCCGCCAAATCGGGAGGAAAAGATGCCAAAGCTAAAGACACACAAAGGAGCCCAGAAGAGGTTCAAGGTAACGTCCAGTAAGAAAATCGTTCACAGCAAGGCTTTCAGGAGTCACCTCCTGGCCGCTAAGGCCGCCAAGAGGAAACGGCAGCTGGGCAAGAAAGCGGTGGTCAGCCCCGCCGACCGGAAAGCCGTCAAGAAAATGCTTCCCTACGAATTCTAGGACGAAAGAAGGAGTCGAAGATGCCGCGCGTCAAACGTGGAACAAAGAGGAGAGCCCGCCGGGCAAAGTATCTTAAACAGGCCAAGGGCTACTGGGGAGCGAAGGGACACAACTACCGGATAGCCAAGGAGGCCGTGGAGAAATCCCTCCTGTACGCTTATCGCGACAGGCGCAATAAGAAAAGGGACTTCCGCAGGCTCTGGATCATCCGCATCAAGGCCGCCGCGCTGGAGAACGGGCTGACTTACAGCCGGTTCATCAACGGTCTGAAAAAAGCCCAGATCGAGCTTGACCGCAAGATCCTGGCCGAGCTGGCCGTCAACGCCCCCCGGGCGTTCGCCGCTCTCGTCCAAAAAGTCAAACCCTCCGTCACGTGAGATGAAGACCTTCGAGGGGCGGGCCGGTGAGATCCGGAAGAAATTCGACGAGGCCCTGGCCCGGGTCAAGGACCGGCAGGCGCTCGAGAACTTCCGCAACGAATTCCTGAGCCGCAAACGAGGGCTCGTCACCCTGCTCTTCGAAGAACTCAAGAAACTGCCCCCGGAGGACAAACGGGGGGCGGGCAAACTCCTGAACGAACTCAAGAGCTATGTCCAGGAAAAGCTGAAGGACCTTGGCAGCGTTGCTATCATTCCGGAGCCGGTCTCCGGGACATCCGGGATCACCGAGCCCGGAGTGATTGCGGAATCGCTCGACCCGACACTTCCGGGGGACGTGGTTCCCTGGGGATCGCTTCATCCCCTGACGATCTTCGAGAAGGAAATCGAAGACATCTTCCGGGGCATGGATTTCTCCGTGGCCGAAGGGCCGGAGATCGAAACCGAATACTACAATTTTGAAGCCCTCAACTTCCCGCCCCATCATCCCGCCCGGGATGACTGGGACACACTCTATCTCGGCGACAACCTGCTTCTCCGGACGCACACCTCGCCCATGCAGATCCGGGTTATGGAGAAGCGCCGGCCGCCCATCCGGATCATCGTCCCCGGCAAGGTCTACCGTCGGGAGGCGATCGACGCCACCCACCTGCCGATGTTCTACCAGGTGGAAGGGCTGCTGGTGGACGAGGGCGTGACGTTCGCCCATCTCAAGGGGACACTGGATTATTTTCTCAGGACACTCCTCGGCGACAAGATCGAGATCCGGTTCCGGCCGAGCTTCTTTCCGTTCACCGAACCCTCGGCGGAGGTCGACGTCAGCTGCCTGCTCTGCCGCGGCGAGAACGGCGAGTGCCCCGTGTGCGCCGGCACAGGCTGGAAGGAGCTCCTGGGCGCGGGCATGGTGGACCCCCAGGTGCTCAAGAACGTCAACATCGACCCGGAAAAATACTCCGGCTGGGCCTTCGGCATGGGCATCGAGCGCACGGCGATGTTGAGCTACCAGATATCCCACATGCTGACTTTTTACGACAACGACCTTCGCTTCATCAGGCAGTTCGACCGAAAATGAAAATCAGCATCGACTGGCTGAAGGAATACCTGGACGCCGATGTCCCGGTCCGGCTTCTCGTCGAGGCGCTGAACCGCATCGGGCTGATGGTCGAGGGCGAGCAGGCCTCCGGGGACGACACCGTGCTCGACGTCGAGACCTATTCCAACCGTCCCGACACGCTTGGACACCTGGGAATGGCGCGCGAGCTGGCGGCGGCCCTGGGCGCGCCCCTCAAGCCGCAGTCGTGGCCGCTCACCGAGCTTCCGGTCACGACCCGGGACGTCGTCGATGTCCAGGTTTCGGACGCAGACCTCTGCCCCCGTTATTGCGGCCTCGTCGTCAAGGGCGTCCGGGTGGGACCGTCGCCCGATTGGCTCCAGAAAAGAATCACGGCCATGGGACTCAATCCGGTCAACAACGTCGTCGACGTGACGAACTACGTGCTTTTCGCCACGTCGCAGCCGATCCACGCCTTCGACCTTCAGAAAGTCGGCGGCGCCAAGATCATCGTCCGGCGCGCTAGAAAGGGCGAGCGTCTCCTCTGCTTGGACGGCACGGACTTGACGCTGCTGCCGGACATGCTGGTCATCGCGGATGATTCCCGGCCGGTGGCCCTGGCGGGGGTGATCGGCGGACAGCTGTCCGCGGTCTCCGAAGAAACCCAGGATGTCTTCATCGAGAGCGCCTGCTTCGACCCGGTTTCGGTCCGCCTGACCCGGAAGGCGGCCGGGCTCCAGACTGACGCCGCCTACCGGTTCGAGCGGGGGTCGGACATCGGGTTCCCGCCGCAGGCGGCGTTGATGGCCGCCTCCCTGCTCACGCAGTTCGGAGCGAAGTCCACGCAGGGCCTGGTCGATAACTACCCCCAGCCGAGGAAGAAAAAGGAGGTCATTCTCCGCCACCGCCGGGTCTGCGACCTCCTGGGCGTCGAGGTCGGGGAAGACTTTATCGAAAAAACGCTCCGGGGCCTCGAGTTCGCCGTCGAAACCCAGCAGGCCGGCATCTGGCGCGTCAGGGTCCCGTCTTTCCGCGTGGATGTCGACCGCGAAGCGGACCTCATCGAGGAGGTAGCCCGGTTCTTCGGCTACGAAAATATCCCTTCTGTCGTCCCGCCCTTGACGATGGTGGAGCCGGTCGAAGACAAGAACGCCGGGAAGCTCGACCGGATCCGGCCGGTCCTCCAGCACTTCGGGTTCAACGAGGTCATCAACTTCAGCTTTTCCGATCCGGCCCGCGAAGCGGTCATGGAGAACCGGATTCAGCCGGTTGAGATCCGCAACCCGATTTCCGCCAAGGCTTCCCTGCTGAGGACAAGTTTGCTCGGAGGGCTCCTGGAGGCGGCGGCCTGGAACAGGAATCGCGGGCTGGAATCGGTCCACATCTTCGAAATCGGGAATGTCTATGGCCGGGATGAGCAATCCTGCCGCGAATGTTCTGCCCTGGGGCTCATGAGCACGGGGCCGCTGGGCGAACCCCACTGGCGCGGCAAGGCGCGGGACAGCGATCTCTTTCGCATCAAGGGCGCCCTGGAAGCGCTCATGGGGCAGATCCGGTACGAGCCCTATTCATTCGAGAGCGCCGCGCACCCGTATTTCGAGCCCGGGTCAGGCATGTCTCTCACCTACAAGGAGCAGGCGATCGGTTTCCTGGGGAAGGTTGCGGGGAGGATCCTGGATTTCTACGGGGTCAAACAGGGTGTTTACGCCGCTGAAATCGACCTCGGCCCCCTGTTCGAAAAGCAGCCCCGCGCCTTCGCCTATGTCCCGGTGCCGAGGTTTCCCGCCATCGTCAGGGACGTTTCGCTTCTTGTGGCGCGGGCCGTGCCTTACCAGGAACTTAAAAAAGCCCTGGAAAAGCTGTCGCTGCCGCTTCTGGAAGGGTTTGAGCTGGTCGACAGGTACGCCGGAAAGGGAATCCCGGAGGACAAGGTCAGCCTAACCTTCAGGCTCACCTTTCGTCACCTGCAGAGGACGCTCCTGGCCGAGGAAGTCGAAAAGACCGAGCTGCAGCTCCTTAATCAGCTAAAGCGGAGCCTGGGGGCCCAGCTCAGGGAAGGAGATTAAATTGACAACCGAGTTTGAAAGAATTAAGATATTGGAAGGGAAAATTTCCCAAGTTATTGATTATATTAACAAACTGACGGCCGAAAACGATAAGCTCAAGCAGCAGGTCAAGGAACTCAAGGCGGGCGTCAAGGACTACGAGGAGCAGGCCAGGAAGACGGCCAAGTGTGAAGAGGAACTGAAGCGCTGCGAGAGCGAACGGGAAGCCATCAAAGGAAAGGTCGAAGCGATCATCGGTCAAATTGACAAACTTGGAATATGATCGACCGCATCGTCGAAATCGAGATCTACGGACAAAAGTACCGGATCCGGGTCAAAGGAGAAGAGGACGAAAAGTACATCAGTCACCTGACGTCCTACGTGGATCAGAAGATGCATGAAGTCGCCGTCAAGTCCAAGTCCGCAGACATGCTGAAAATTGCCGTTCTGGCGGCGTTAAATATAGCCGATGAATTCTTTCTTTCACAGAAAAAACTGGATCAACTGAATGAAGTCATCGGAGTCATGGAGAGTGAAATCGGGAGTTTAGAAGATAATCTCTTGAAGCAGGACAAGAACTACGATGATGTGGAAAAGGCTCCTTAGAGCGCAAGACCTTCTGTCTCAACCTGACGCGAAGGGGTTGAGAGCTCCGGGTCTCGTGTAATTTTCTGACCTGCCCCCCGTTTCCTCTCCGCCTGGACTCCGCGCAGGAGGTTAAGACATGAAGGCGGAATTGATTCTGGCCATCGTCGCCCTGGTTCTCTGGGTGGGCGGTGTCGTTTTTTATCTGTTGAGAAAGCGCCAGGGAACGCAGGCGCTGTTCAAGTCGAGGGAGGAGGCCAGGAACCTGCTCGAGCAGGCGACGGCCGACGCCGATAAGATCTCCCAGAAAGCCGCCGCGGAGATCCGGGAGAAATCCCGGAATTTCGAGGAGGAATTCGACCGCCAGACGCGCGACAGGCGCAAGAAGATCAACGAGATGGAGAGGCGGCTCGTCAACAAGGAGGAAAACCTCGACCGGCGCTCCCAGGCCCTGGAAAGGCGGGAGAGGGACACCTCCGGCAAGGAGAAGCGGATCTTCCAGCGGGAGAAGGACCTCGACCTCCAGGAGGAGAAGGCCGCGGAGCTGGTCAAGAAACAGATGGAGGAGCTCGAGAGGGTCTCCGGGTTGACCGCGGAAGAGGCCAAGGGCCAGCTCATCAAGAAGATCGAGGACGAGGCCCGGCTCGAGGCGGTCCAGAGCGTCCGGCGCATCGAGGAGGAGATCCGGGAAAAAAGCCAGGGGCTGGCCCACGAGATCATCAGCCAGGCCATCCAGAGGTCGGCCGCCGAGCACGTCGTCGAATCGACGGTGTCGGTCGTGGACCTGCCGTCCGAGGACATGAAGGGCCGGATCATCGGCCGCGAGGGCCGGAACATCCGGGCCCTGGAGCTGGCCACGGGGGTCGATATCATCGTGGACGACACGCCCGAGGCGGTGCTCCTGTCGAGCTTCGACCCGATCCGCCGCGAGATGGCCCGGCTGGCCATCCAGAAGCTCGTCCAGGACGGGCGCATCCACCCGGCCAGGATCGAGGAGATCGTCGAGAAGGTCAAGGTCGAGCTCGAAGAGAAGATCAAGCAGGAGGGCGAGTCCGTGGTGCTCGAGCTCCGCGTCCAGAATATCCACCCCGAGCTGGTCAAGCTTCTCGGGCGGCTGAAATACCGCACGAGCTACGGGCAGAATGTGCTCCAGCATTCGAAGGAAGTGGCCCTCCTGGCCGCGCTGATGGCCAGGGAGCTGGGAGTGGACACCCAGGTGTCGCTCCGGGCGGGACTGCTCCACGACATCGGGAAGGCGGTGGATAAGGATGTCGAGGGGACCCATACCGAGCTCAGCGTCGAGCTCGTCAAGAAGTACGGGGAGTCGACGGCGGTGGCGCAGGCCATTGCCTCGCACCACCGGGACATCGATTTCCCGTCGGTCGAGGCCGTCCTCGTGCAGTCGGCGGACACGCTGTCCGCGGCGCGGCCGGGCGCCCGGCGCGAGCTCCTCGAGACCTACATCAAGCGGCTGGAGAAGCTCGAGGGTCTCGCCCATTCCTTCGAGGGCGTGGCCAAGGCCTTTGCTCTGCAGGCGGGGCGGGAGATCCGGATCATCGTCGAGAGCCAGAAGGTCTCGGACGACCGGGCCGCCCTGATCGCCAAGGACATCGCCCAGAAGATCAAGGAGGAGCTCGACTATCCCGGCCAGATCAAGGTCACGGTCATTCGTGAGATGAGGGCCGTCGAATATGCCCGGTAAGCTGGGGTTTGTTTTCGTCGGGGACATCATCGGCCGTCCGGGGCGGCGCGCCCTGGACCGGTTCCTGCCCCGGCTGATCGACAAGTACTCCCCCGACTTTGTCGTCGCCAACGCCGAAAACGCAGCCGGCGGGGCGGGCATCACCGTGGAGATCGCCGGCGACCTGCTCGACCGCGTCGACGTCCTGACCTCGGGAAATCACATCTGGGACAAGAAAGAGGCGATCCCCTTTCTGGACCGGGAGCCGCGTCTGCTCCGTCCATATAACTATCCGCCGGGGAACGCCGGCCGGGGCTCCTACATTCTCGAGAAGAACGGCTGGAAAGCGGCCATCCTGAACCTCCAGGGCCGGGTCTTCATGGAACCCCTGGACTGCCCCTTCAGGACCGCCGACGAGGCCGTCGAGAAGCTTCGCGCCGTGACTCCGGTCATCCTCGTCGATTTTCACGCCGAGGCCACCTCGGAAAAGCAGGCGATGGGCTGGCACCTCGACGGCCGGGTCTCCGCGGTCGTCGGCACCCACACCCATGTGCCCACCGCCGACGAGAGGATCCTGCCTCGGGGCACGGCCTTTATCACGGACGTGGGGATGGCCGGCGGCTACAATTCCGTGATCGGCATCCAGAGGGGACAGGCGCTGGCCCGGTTCCTCACGGCGCGCCCGCAGCGTTTCGAGCCGGAGAAATCGGGCGCCTTCCTCGCCGCGGTGTTCGTCGAGGCGGACGCCGCGACCGGCCGGGCGCTGTCCATCCGCAGGGAGATCTTTTTCGAGGATAGCGGGGAGGATGGTGAATAGCGACAGCCTGGTGAAGACCGACCGCGTCTACACGGTCTCCCAGATCACCGAGGTGATCAAGGCCGAGCTGGAAAGCGCCTTCCCGTTTATCTGGGTGGAGGGCGAGGTCTCCAATTTCCGGAGGGCTGAATCCGGCCATCTCTATTTCACGCTCAAGGACGAGCGCAGCCAGCTCCAGTCGGTCATGTGGCGGAGCGACGCCCGGCGGACGCGGTTCGACCTCAAGGATGGGCTGAAGGTGATCTGCCGCGGGCGGGTAACGGTTTACGAAGGCCGGGGACAGTATCAGCTCGTCACCGAGCTCATCGAACCCAAGGGTAAGGGAGCGCTCCAGCTCGCCTTCGAGCAGCTCAAGGAAAAGCTCCGGGCCGAAGGGCTCTTCGACCCGCAGCGGAAAAAGAAGCTGCCCCTTCTCCCCAAAAAACTGGGAATCGTCACCTCGCCGCGGGGCGCGGCCATCGTCGATATCCTGAGGACCATCAACCGCCGTTTCGCCCGGATCCACATCGTCATCTACCCGGCCAGGGTGCAGGGCGAGGGCGCCGCCGACGAGATCGTCGAAGGCATCGACTATCTCAGCCGGCGGCCCGACATCGATGTCATCATCATCGGCCGCGGCGGCGGGTCGATCGAGGACCTCTGGGCTTTCAACGAGGAAAAGGTGGCCCGGGCCATCTCCCGATCGCCGGTCCCCATCATCTCGGCGGTCGGCCACGAGGTCGACTTCACGATCGCCGATTTCGTGGCGGACATCCGGGCCTCGACCCCTTCCGTGGCGGCCGAGATCGTCATCCAGGAAGAACAGGCGCTCGTGGAACGCGTCGACGGCCTCCGGAGGAGACTGGGGCAGGCGGTCCTCTATCCCCTGCAGGAGCGGAAGCATCGCCTGCTCAGCCTCAGCCAGCACCGGAGCTTTCAGGGCTTCCGGATGAAGCTCCTCGGTTTGGAGCAGACGGTGGACGACCTGGAGCACCGGGCCCAGGACGTCTTTCGACGCCGGAAGGTGCAGCTGGCCGAACACCGGGCCGCCGTCCGGCTCTTCGAGGAGAAGCTGGCGAACATCCTCCGGCGCAGGCTCGCCGAGCTCCTGTCGGCTTGGGAGAGGCTCTCCGCGCAGATGCACAACCTGAGCCCTCTCAACATACTCCAAAAAGGCTACACGCCGTGCTGGAAAGACGACTTCGATCTCATCCGCCGGATCGAGGACGTCGAGATGGATCAGGATATCACGGTCACTTTTTATAAGGGGGATTTCACATGCCGGGTGAAAAGCATCGACGCCGGGACGCTTCTCGAAGAGCGCTTGATCAAGGAGAAAAAATGACGCCGCTGAACTTTGAAAAGGCCTTGGCCGACCTCGAAGCGACCGTCGACAAGCTCGAGAAGGGCGGTCTTTCGCTCAACGAATCGCTGGCCCTTTTCGAAAAAGGCGTCAAGCTGGCCAGGTACCTCAGGGAGGAATTGGGCAAGGCCGAGAAGAAAGTCGAGATCCTCCTCAAGGACGATAAGGGCGGGCTCAAGACGGAGCCGTTCCAGGTTGAAGGAGAGTCGGAGGCAGGGTCTTTGGGAAGCGAGAAGGATGAGGACGACGACGAAGATGAGGGAGGCCGGCCGCTCTTCTGATCCGATGCGCGTCGAAACCAGCCTGTCCCTGAAGAAGGCCGCCATCGACCGCGAACTTGGCCGCCTTCTGCCGCGGCGCGGCTCCGTGGTGGCCCGCGCCATGCGGTATGCCGTGCTGCCGGACGGGAAGAGGTTCCGGCCGCTTCTTGTCATGGCCTCGGGCGCCTGTTTCGGCGCGGGCCAGGGCGTCCTGTTGCCGTTCGCCTGCGCCCTGGAGCTCATCCACTGCTATTCACTCGTTCACGACGACCTCCCCGCCATGGACAACGACGATTTCCGGAGGGGCCGGCCGTCATGCCACAAGGCTTTCGGGGAAGGCGCCGCTCTCCTCGCAGGGGACGGACTTCTGACCCTGGCCTTCGAGGTCATGGCCGCGGCCCGAGTTCCGGCCGCGCTCCTCGCTGCCAAAGCGGAGGCCATCGAGACTGTCAGCCGGCGCGCCGGTGTCCACGGCATGATCGGCGGGCAGTGGCTGGACATCAGTCTCGTCCCCGAAAAGCTTACCCGGCGGGCGCTGGACGTCATCAGCTCCAAGAAAACGGGCTCTCTCATCCAGGGCGCCGCCGAGGCGGGCGCAATCATCGGACGAGCCGGCGCCGCCGGCCGGCGCGCCATGGCGGATTATGCGCGTAATCTGGGGCTCGCCTTTCAGGTCCGCGACGACATCCTGGATGCGGGCGGCGGGGCGGACAGCGGCCGTCCCCGCCGGCCCGACCAGACGGCCCTCTGCGGGGTGGCCGGATCCAGGGCACGCCTGGCGCGGCTTGTCGGCGAGGCTGCGAAATCCATCGACCGGTTCAAGAAGCGCGGGGCCGAGCTTCGTCACCTGGCTCTCTCGCTCCTTAATCCCGGAGCCGGGGCGAAAAATGCCTAAGATACTTGACGGGATCAACAGCCCCGAAGACCTGAAGAAGGTCCCTGCCGAAGAGTTGCCGGCCCTCGCGGACGAAATCCGGTCCCTGATCATCGATGTTGTCTCCAGGAATGGCGGCCATCTCGCCTCGAACCTGGGCGTCGTGGAGCTGACCGTGGCCCTCCATTACGTCTTCGATTCGCCCCGGGACAAGATCATCTGGGACGTCGGCCATCAAGCCTACACCCACAAGATCCTGACCGGACGCAAGGACAGGTTTCCTACGCTCCGCCGCTCGGGCGGGCTTCTCGGGTTTCCCGACCGGAAGGAGAGTGAACACGATATCTACAACACCGGGCACGCTTCGACGGCCCTGTCGGCGGCTGTCGGCATCGCCGTGGCCCGGGATAAGAGCCGCGAGGATTTCAAGGTCGTGGCTGTCGTTGGCGACGGGGGGCTGACCGGCGGGGTCGCCTGGGAGGCGCTCAACCAGATCGGCCACCTCCGGGAAAAAATCATCATCGTCCTCAACTACAACGAGATGTCGATCTCCACAAACGTGGGGGCGATGTCGAAATATCTGAGTTATCTCGTGTCGGGGCAGCACTATCTCAGGATAAAGGACCGCGCCAAGACCCTGCTCAAATCCATCCCCAGGTTCGGTTGGCCGCTGATCAGGGCCGGCCGGGCCGTCGAAGACGCCATCAAGAAGGTCTTCTTCCCGGGACTGGTCTTCGAGGAGCTCGGGATCCGCTACATCGGCCCCGTGCAGGGGCACAGCCTGCCGTCCCTCATCGAGGTCTTCAACGAAGCCAAGACCTATGACGGGCCGGTGCTCATCCACTGTGTAACCCAAAAGGGGCGGGGCTACGCTCCTGCCCAGAACAACCCCGAGAGGTTCCACGGCACGGCCCCCTTCAAGAGGTCGACGGGCGAGCCGCTGGCCAATGCCTCCCGGCCCACCTATTCCAAGATATTCGGCGAGGCGCTCCTCCGTCTCGCCCGCCAGGATCAAAGGATCATTGCCATCACGGCCGCCATGCCCGAGGGAACCGGCCTGAGCTGCTTCGCGCGCGAGTTCCCGGACCGGTTGTATGATGTCGGCATCGCCGAGCAGCACGCCGTGAGCTTCGCCGCGGGGCTGGCCCTCCGCGGGTACAAGCCGGTGGTCGCCATCTATTCGACCTTCCTGCAGCGGGCCTACGACCAGCTCTATCATGATGTTTCCCTCCAGGACTTGCCGGTCGTCTTCGCCCTCGACCGGGCCGGCGTCGTTTCGGACGACGGCCCCACCCACCAAGGGGTGAACGACATCATCTATCTCTGTCACCTGCCCAACATGATTGTCATGGCGCCCAAGGACGAAGGGGAGCTTGAACGGATGCTGAAATCCGCCCTAGCCTACGGACACCCGGCGGCCATCCGCTTCCCCAAGGGCTCGGGCGTCGGCGTCAGCCTCGAGGCGGAGCCCCGGAACATCGCCCCGGGAGAGAGCGAGCTCATCAGGCCGGGGGACGTCCTGGTCGCGGCCCTGGGGAGCATGGTCTACCCGGCCGTCGCTGCGGCCGAGAGGCTGGAGAGAGAAGGGTTCTCGCTGGCCGTGCTGAACGCCCGGTTCGCGAAGCCCATCGACAGGGACGCCATCCTTAAATTCGCGCGGCCGGGGAGCACGATCATCACGGTCGAAGAGGGAGTTGTGCGGGGAGGATTCGGCAGCGCCGTCAGGGAGATCCTGGACCAGGAGGGCCGGTTTGACATCCGGTTCAAGGCGATCGGACTGCCCATCGAGATCTATCCCGTGGGAAAGGCCGACGAGATCCGCAGGGCCTTCCGCCTCGATGCCGACGGGTTGACCGAGGAGTTTAGGGCCGTGCTCCGGACCTAGGGCCGGGTCTTTCGATAGCCTGAACATGATGAAGAGGGAAAGGGCCGATACGCTCGTCGTGAGCCGCGGCCTGGCTGAATCCCCCCAAAAAGCCCAGGCGCTGATCATGGCCGGGTTGGTCTACGCGGGGGACATGAGGATCGAGAAGCCGGGACAGCTCATGAACCTCGAGGCGAGAATTTCGGTGCGCGGCGCGATCCCGTTTGTCAGCCGGGGCGGCCTGAAGCTTGACGAGGCGCTCTCGGTTTTCGGGATCGATGTCAGGGGCGCCGTCGCTGCCGACTTGGGCGCTTCCACGGGCGGGTTCACCGATTGCCTGCTTCAGCGCGGCGCCCGGCTTGTCTACGCGGTGGACGTGTCGGTCAACCAGCTGGACTGGCGGCTGAGGAACGATCCCCGGGTTAAGACGGTCGGGAAGAACGCCCGTTATCTCAGGAGAGAGGATTTCGACGAGGCGCCCGGGCTGGTGGCCATGGATCTCTCGTTTATCTCGGTCCTCAAGGTGTTGCCCGCCGTCAATGGCTTTTTGGGGGAGGGACGACTCCTGAGCCTGCTCAAGCCGCAGTTCGAGGCCGGCCGCGGCGAGGTGGGGAAAAAGGGCGTCATCCGGGACCCCGCTCAGCACGAGGCGGTGCTCCTCCGGCTTCTCGGGGAGGCCCGGAAACTCGGTTTCGGGAGCCGCGGCCTGATGAAGTGCTCCACCCCCGGCCAGAAGGGAAACCGGGAGTTTTTTGTCTTGTGGGAGCTCAGCCGGAGCGGGGGCTCCCCACCCGTAGATGAAGCGCGAGTCAGGGAGGTGGTCTATGAAAAAGAAAATTAGGAGGGCCGGCATCGTCGTCAAGCCGCACGCCAAGGGAATCGAGAAGATTCTGCGCTCCCTCATCCAGTATCTCAAGGCCAAGAGGATCACGCCCGTCCTCGAGGATGTGGCGGCGAGGAAGCTTCTTCTGAAGGGCGGCCTGTCCCGGGACGAGCTGCCCGGACAGGTGGACCTCGTCATCGTGCTCGGAGGTGACGGAACGCTCCTCAGTGTCGCTCACCTGGCGGCCGTCGAGCGCGTCCCGGTTGTGGGCGTCAACCTGGGGCGCCTGGGTTTTTTAACCGAGGTGCCCATCGACGAACTCTTCATCACCCTGGATGCCTTCCTGGCCGGCCACCAGGGCATCGTGAGCCCGAGGCTCCTCCTGAAGGCGACTTCCCGGGGCAAGACTTATTTGTGCTTGAACGACGTGGTCATCAACAAAGGGGCCATGGCCAGGATGATCCAGATCTCCCTCCAGATCGACGGCCGGGAAATCGCCGCCCTGAAATCCGACGGGTTGATCGTCGCCACGCCCACGGGATCGACGGCCTACTCGCTTGCCGCGGGTGGGCCGGTGATAGACCCTGAGTCGCGGGCGATCATCCTGACACCGATCTGCCCTCAGAAGCTGTCGCAGCGGGCGCTGGTCGTGCCCGCGGACCGTGTGATCGAGATCGTCCTGCCGGAGCTGAGGGGCGAGGCGGTCATGCTCACCGCTGACGGCCAGGAGGGCATTGCTCTTCAGGCTGGGGATGTGATCCAGGTGCGGGAGGCCGGCGTCTCGGCGCGCTTCGTTGCCTTGCCTGACTCGACCTTCTACAGCCGGCTTCGCTCGAAGCTCGGCTGGGACAGCTATCGCTAGCCCGTAGGGCAGGAGAGTGCTCCTGCCCCGGACGCCAGAAGGGAGTGGCAGGAGCTCCCGCTCCTGCCTGACAGCAGTGCGGATCAGCGGCAGAGCACGAGTGGACCGGCGCACCAAGCGCCTGCTCCATCGGATAGGTGCGGGCGAGATCGCCGTGATCTCGCACACCGACCTCGACGCTCCGTGCGCAGCGGAGCTGGCGGACCGACGGGTGGCGGCGGTGGTGAATGCGCAGCGCTCCCTCTCAGGGCGATTCCCTCACCCGGGTCCAGGCATCCTGCTGCGGGCCGGGATTCCGCTGATCGACCAGGCCGGCGAAGCCGTCATGGCTCAGGTGCGCGACGGAGAGCAGCTTCAGATCATCGATGGGGCCCTGTATACAAACGGTCAGGCGATCGCGGCGGGCGTAGTGATGACAGCCGCGGCGCTGGAG
>Ga0315275_10002297_pt1 | contig 17170 bp, 26 predicted proteins | sample YL17G03_0_MG_FD_205557 | JGI IMG/M metagenome (GOLD analysis project Ga0315275, IMG submission 205557) | Sediment microbial communities from Yellowstone Lake, YNP, Wyoming, USA - YL17G03_0 | ecosystem: Environmental > Aquatic > Freshwater > Lake > Sediment | place: USA: Wyoming | collected... | reverse complement strand
CGCGCCCGACGGTACGCGCAACCCGCGAGACGGACGCGCGCGGGTCGTGCCCGCATCGCACGGGCGTTCACCGGCCGGACCACCGGGGGCCTCATACGGGTTATTGACAACCGTATAACTAATGTCTCATACTCCTGTCCGGAGGTGAGACATGCGACCCTTCGGAGATCCCAAGACCCTCGAGAAACGGCGATTGAAAGCCGTCACGCTTCTCAAGAAAGACCTCTTGCCCGGCGAGATCGCAAGGCGCCTGGGCGTCGATCGTCGCTCGGTCCATCGATGGTTTCGTGCGTATCGGGATCGAGGAACCGATGGTCTCTCGAGCGTGCCCGCCTCGGGCCGCCCGCCCAAGCTTAAAGCCGATGACCGGGAGAAACTCTCCCGAATGCTCCTCGAGGGGGCCACGACTTTCGGGTATCCCACGGACCTGTGGACGAGCCCCCGGGTGGCCGATCTCATTCGTCGCCGCTTCCGGGTGAAGTATCATGCCCACCACATCAGCCGTCTGCTTCGGTCTTTGGGCTTCAGCCCTCAGAAGCCCGAGCGGCGGGCCCGGGAGCGCGACGAAGCAGCGATCCGAGGCTGGGTGCGATCCCAGTGGCCCCGGGTAAAAAAAACGCCTGGCGCCTGAAAGCCTCTCTCGTCTTCCTGGATGAGAGCGGGCTTCTCATGGCCCCACTCGTCCGCCGCACCTGGGCGCCTGTGGGACAAACGCCCATCCTTTATCAACGAGGGCGCTCCCATGAACGCGTCTCGATGATCGCGGCCTTGACCGTCTCGCCCCGGCGACGCCGGGTGGGACTTTACTTTTCGCTCTTGCCCAACGAAAACGTCGTTACCCAAAACCTTCTCCGGTTTGTCCGAGCGCTTCGCCGAGAGCTCGGTTCTCCGATCGTCCTCGTGTGGGATCGTCTCAACGTCCATCGAAGCGTCTCTACCCAACTCCGTCGCCGCAGCCGCTCCATCCACCCGGTTTTCCTCCCCCCCTACGCCCCCGACTTGAACCCCGTGGAGCCGTTCTGGGCCTACCTCAAGATGAACCCTCTCGCCAACCACGCCCCCCTCGATGTCGACGAGCTTGGCCGTCGCGCCAAACGGCACACCCGAAGGATCGCCCGTGACCAGGTTCTTCTTCGCTCCTTCCTCCAAGCCACCCCTCTTTTTTTACGCCTCCGATGAGACATTAATTATGCGGGGATCAGTAGCTGGCGAAGGAGTACTACATTGACCACACGAACTTTGAAAGACACCGCGGTGGACTTCTTGATGCAAATCGTTGCCGGCGGTGTTCGTGGTGCATACGAACGGCATGTGGGCGACGGGTTTCGCCACCACAACCCGTATTTTGCTGGGGACGCCCATTCGCTCAGAGAGGGAATGGAAGAAGACGAAGCACAAAACCCGGGCAAGAAATTGGACGTTCAGGTTGCCTTGCAGGAGGGGAACTGCGTAGCCGTGCATTCGAGAGTCAGGCGCGGATCTACAGAGCCTGATATCGCGGTCGTGCACATCTTTCGATTCGAGGATGGGCGCATTGTAGAACTCTGGGACATTGCCCAGGTTGCGCCGAAGCAGATCGTCAACAAGAACGGGATGTTCTGACGCCCTGAGACGCTGTGGTTGGACGAAGAAGGCAGTCGTGCCGATGTGGCCAGGTCAATTGAGAGTTTCGACCGTACTTCGAGGTCAAGAAGCGCCAGCTAACAAGCGCATGCAGCGGACGGCCGGTGCCGTCACGCGGGCTGCGGGGCACCCCGCGCGCCGGCCCGCCGAGGACGGCGGACGCGGCCGCAGCTGATGCGCAGCCGTTAGACCGCCGAGACAAATTGGGGAGGAATCAATCAACTGAATCTCGTGTCGTTGACTCGACCGACCGACGGAGGGTGATTCAATGCATGGCAGGTGTTTGAAGGTAGCGGTGTTTCCACTCGTGATTCTGTGTGCTTTGATATTGAACCAATGTAGCGACAACGCTCTCGCTCCATTTCAACCCGAAGTGACGAGTGTGAAAGACAATTTCCAGCTACAGGCGACCGGTGTGAAGAACCGGACCGCGACACTGACTTATCAATGGGAAAACACCGGCACACGGGCGACGGTTAACCATTCAACCACCACGACACACGGAACAGCCCGTGTGATCGTCAGGGATGCCGGAGGCTCTACGGTTTACGACAAGGTACTTGTCCCGAGCTTGACCGACACAACGACAGTCGGATCCTCCGGCATATGGACGATCCTTCTGGAGTTGAATCAGTACAGCGGGACGCTAAACTTCAGGGTACAGAAGTTATGAACACTTGTTGCGGGGGCGCACACGAGACGGCGGTCTAACAAGCGCATGCAGCTGACGTGCTGACCTGTCACGCCCCTGGCGGGTCGAGCGAGCGTCCTGGCAGCGACCTGGCCAGAGGGCCAGGGTCGCGCCAGTCCAGCCCGCAGCTGATGCGCATCCCGTTAGACGCCATGAATCACGGTACGCAAGAAGGAGGATCTAGGAAATGGCCAAGGCCGCGCTGACCCTGCCGAACGGGACCGTCGTTCAGATCGAGGGAACGGTCGAAGAGGTTCAAGCCCTGCTTTCGCACTACGGTTCTGCTGCGGTGTCTACACCCACCTCAGCTTCCGGGGAGGGCGCTGCGGCTCGACCAAAGCGTCGGTCGAAGGCCGCCTCGAAGGCGGAGCCTCGCGTCGAGGGCAAGTCGACCGGCACCACACCGAACTTGGCCGAGATTGTGAACCTCGCGAAGACGTGCGACGAAGCAGAGGCCGTCGAGACGCAGATTCTCGACCGGACGAGCGTCGTCGATCGCACGTTGTTGCCGCTCTATATCGTGCATGAGCATCTTGATAATCGCTTCGGTTTGACCTCTGGCGAGGTCAGCAGGATCACCACGGATCTCGGAGTTCCGGTTTCTCAACCAAACGCGTCCACGGCCCTCTCGGGCACGGCGTCCAAGTATGTAATTGGTGACAAGGTTCGCAAGAAGGGACAACCGGTCCGTTACAAGCTGTCACGACGTGGACTCAAGTACGTCAAGGCCGTGATTGGCGGCAAGTCAGATGAAAACACGAACTGACTTCGCCAAAGAACTCGCTCAGAAGAGCCTCTCGCATGTGGACCGTGCGGTGGCTCTGCTCTGGTACTACCGGCACACCCAGGAATTCGAAGAGCGTTCTGCCTCTGCCCTGGCGACGGACCTCCACGATGAGGGCTTCCCGAAGCCCAATGTCACGCGTTTGGCGGCTGACCTGAAGCGCAGCCAGTACACCACGCGCGGCAAGCGTCCTGGTACCTTTCAGGTTGACGTCCGTGATGTCGCCGCCCTTGACGAGTCCTACTTGCCGCTTCTGGGAATCCGCAGGGTCAAGGTCACCGGGGCGGTGCTGGCCAGTGGCAGCCTCACCGGAACACGCGGCTACCTTGAGCAACTTGCTCACCAGATTAATGGTGCGTACGACGCGGGCTTCTTCGACGCATGCGCTGTCTTGTGTCGCCGACTCATGGAGACGCTGGTCATCGAGGTTTACGTTCATCTCGGTCGACATCACGAGATTCAACAGAATGGCGTTTTCGTGCCCCTCGAACGGTTACTCGCGCAGATCAAGGGCGACAAGTCACTTGCGCTGGGGCGCGCCACCCCCAAGACCTTGGATGAGATCAAGCATCTGGGTGACACCGCGGCACATGATCGTACCTACATCACCAAGCAAGTTGACATTGACGACGTCAAGGCTCGGTATCGCAAGCTCATCGGCGAGTTGCTTGTCTTGGCAGGAGTGAAGGAGTGAGAGGGGGCGGAATGGCGTCTAACACGCGCATACAGCTGACACGCTGCGGTGTCACGGCCCTTGCGGGGCAAGGCCCGCGCCACCTGGCGTGCAGCTGATGCGCAGACGTTAGGCAGGTCCAATATTGAAATCTCTTATGTCGAAACGACTTCAGACAGCGACTGCGGTGATTTCGGCCATAACGCTGGCCGCCGCAAGCGTGTCCTGCTCGTATTATGAGCGCGTACCACGGAACTCGTATCGGAAGCTTGACGCGAGCGACGCAGAGCGGTGGAAGGTGGAAACGACGGACGGAACCATCTACGCCGTGACGCGATTCTCAATGACAGATTCAACGCTAGTGATGGAGGAGTTTGCTCGCGAGGTGGATCCAATTGGAAGGGAATACTCACTCGTAAGCGGGATCCCATATGTTCTCAGGCTCGATGAGGTCAAACGCGTCGAAAAATGGGTCGGGGGGAACCAGTCGGCGCCGTTCATAGTGGTTGGACTCGTGGTTGTCGTGGCCGTCGTATTACTGGTTGTTTTTACTGTCAACACGATGGAGGAAACGGTGCTTCACCCATTGAACACCGACCATTAGAAGCAGGTCGAAAAGCTGCTGCCTAACACGCGCATGCAGCCGACGGCCGGCGCTGGGCTTGAGAAGTAGCTTTGAGCATTGGCGTGTCGCCGGCCGCGGCTGATGCGCAGACGTTAGAGCGCCCGGTGCGCAAATGAATTTTGGGAACAGAATACTCTTCGTGTACGCAGCTATTGTGCTGGCCACGGCAGTCACTTCACGCGTTAGCGCGGCTGGAAGTGTCCACGAACAAGGACCGCTTGATGCCTTCAAGGAAGCCGATGTTGTGTTTGCAGGCCGGGCGATCGAGCGGTGCACGCGGATCAAGAAAGGGACCTCGGGAACTCGCCCTCTGGATTCTTGGACGTTTGACGTCCTTGCGATCTGGAAGGGCAACATCGATGCACGCGTTCAAGTTGATTTGGAGACTTGGCTACCTGCGTTATCACTTGATAGGCTTTACATCGTTTATGCGACCGGGGCGAGCGACTCACTAGTGAGCGAGCGGCGAACGGGGGAGTATGGTGCCGCCTTAATAGATCGGTTTCTGCTACCGAAACCGTCGAAAATAGCGAAGGGATTCGAAGTCCGCGAGGTGTCTTTGGACGATATCATCCAAAGTGTCATCGACGGTGCCGGAACGAACGCGGTCGAAGAATTCAAATGGCTACAAGCGGCCGCCGGTCGAATCGTCCCGGTGTTCCTATCTGTTCTGCAGTCCCAGAAGCCGGGCGACCCATGGGTTGCCATGGGTGTGCTTGGTTGCATGGGATCATCGTCGCGCGTAGCCATTCCAGATCTTGAGCGGGAGGCCGCTGCGCCTAGCGAACGTTTGCGGATCCAGGCCGTGGAAGCTCTGGACAGAATCGAAACGGACACCAGTGAGCGTCTTCGCAGATTACTTGAGGCGCTTCATGATCCGTCACCGCGCCTCCGATTGATGGTGGTTGGACTTATATCTAGAGCCATGGCCGACGCGGGGACCGATGCCGACTTAGAGCCCGTCGTTGCGAGACTCGCGGTGATTGGTCAATCTGAGCCGGATTCATTCATTCGGAAAAGGATTGAGATTGTCTTGGAGGAACAGAATGCCAAACAGTAGGCGCGGTCGGCGCTCTAACACGCGCATACAGCTGACGGCCGGCTGAGAGGCGAGGAGCTGCGCCCAGCTGCGACGGCTTCGCCGCCCGCAGCTGATGCGCAGACGTTAGCTTGAGGCTGCTTGATTGCTAAGGGAGGTTGTGTAGAGGGCCGATCGTTGGGGCGTGAACCCGCGCCGCATCTCCGGAGGGCGTGACGTTACGGGCGTCAACGAGTTGGTCGAACACTTGGAGCCTTGGTGGATGTATGTGCGGCGCGCTTCGCGCGCGATTTGCCTGACTATGTTCGCCAAGCTAACACGCGCATGCAGCCGACGCCGCGCGCCGGCCTAAGGCCGGGGCCATTAGTAGAAGATCGAAGCGCTCGCCGGCGCGTTCGGCGCCTCGAACTTGGGTGTATACTTGAGATCTATGGGCGGGCGCCTGGCGCGGCTGATGCGCAGACGTTAGGTGTCGGGGGAATTGGATGGAGATTACAGATGTCCGTATAAGACTTGTGGACAAAGGCAAATTGAAGGCGTTCGCGAACATCACACTCGACGACTGCTTTGCAATACACGGGCTGAAGATCATTGAGGGGCAAAAGGGAATGTTCATCGCGATGCCTTCCGAGAGAAGGGGGCGTAGTGGGTTTCAAGATGTTGCTCATCCGGTCAACAACAGCACGAGGAATTGGTTGGAGGACATTGTTCTCGCGAAATATGAGGAAGTTCTTGCCCAACCCGAGAGCGGTGGCATGGAAACATCGGGAGTGCCATCGCTGCTCTATCCACCTATTCGACCTTTGTTTGGGTGGCAGGCCCGTGAACTGTTCGATGACGACGGAGACCGACCTGAAAGTCTGGGGGCTAGGTGAATAGGTAAACGCCACCTAACAAGCGCATGCAGCTGACGTGCTGGCCTGTCACGCCCCTGGCGGGTCGAGCGGGCGTCCTGGCAGGGACCTGGCCAGAGGGCCAGGGTCGCGCCAGTCCAGGGCGCAGCTGATGCGCATCCCGTTCGACGGACGCGAAATGATCAATGTGGGGGTGAGCTTATGATCGTGAGGTCCATTGCGGCATGCGTGTTTCTCGTGGCTATTGTACCGGTAGTCGCACATTCGGACACGATCGGGCTTTACGACTATTTCGGGGGTTGGTCGTGCAACATTACGGACGGTTTTGCATACAAGACGGTCTACGTCGTTCACTGGACATCCGGGAATGTAACGGCGTCGGCGTTTTCGGCTCCGAAGCCGGCGTGCTGGACGAACGCGACTTGGGTCAGCGACACGGATCCGTGGGGGTGGCCGGGATCTTCACAAACCGGCAAGTGGTATTCATACGGCATGTGCATCACGGAACCGAGGGTGCTCTATCTCATGACCATCAACTATGTCGTTCAGGGGTCGAGCCCGCCGTGCTGTCTATATCCGTTGCTTCCGAACCCTTACGAGGATCCGGAGCACCCGATCGTTGTTGACTGCGCCAACAACAATCGTCCGGTCGCGGGGCTGGTTGCAACGATTAACGGCAACGCGACGTGCCCGTGTGGGAATCCGGTGCCGGTGGAAGAGACGACATGGGGCAGAGTCAAGGCGCTGTACGCGGAATAGTGCCGTCGAACACGCGCATGCAGCCGACGGCTCGCAACGGATTGGAGCATGATTCAGACGTAGAGTGGCTCGCCGCGGCTGATGCGCAGACGTTAGGCACAGCTTGACAATGCGTTACATTGTAGTTACACTGTAGATATGTCCGGGATTAGCTTTGAATGGGACGAGCGCAAGAACTCGTCAAACAAGCGGAAGCATGGAGTCTCCTTTGAGGAAGCTGCCAGCGTTTTCAGCGACGAGAATGCACTCGTAGTTCCGGATCCTGAGCACTCGCGGCAAGAGGATCGATTCGTTATTCTCGGCCTAAGCGCCGCGTTACGGATGTTGGTTGTCTGTCACTGTCACCGCCGGGTATCCGACGTCATTCGGATAGTGTCCGCGCGCAAGGCGACCAAGAAGGAACGGATACAATACGAACGTAGGTGGTACGAATGAGGAAAGAATACGATTTCACGAACGCGCGACGAAACCCATACGCTAAGAAATTGAAGCGGCAGGTCACGATCCGGTTGGACCTGCCGACAATCGAGTATTTCAAGACTATGGCGACAGATACCGGTATCCCGTACCAGACGCTGATAAACCTATACCTTCGCGACTGCGCGGCTACTGGAAAACGGTTGGCGTTGCGGTGGAAGCCGATACTTGAGGGTGCCTAACACGCGCATGCAGCCGGCGGCAGCGGCTGTCATGCCGGCTGCAGAGCACCCGGCCTGCCAGTCTCGTCGCGGCTGATGCGCAGACGTTCGGCGTCGCGCTGTCTGGTGAAGGTCGTGTGGCGTAGCTCGATTAATCACACATGGGAAGGAGAATTAGTATGGGTCGTCGCGCTGAAGCACTTGCAGTCCGCATCGAGGAAGGCGCAGCTGGTTTGGCCGCCTTCGCCGAGGGGCTCTCTGACGCCGAGTGGGAAACACCGACATCTCCCACGGACCGTCGTACCGTGGGCCAGATCGTGAATCACGTCGCCCTCGTCTACCCCATCGAGATCGACCTGGCCCGTGCGATTGCCGCGGGGAACGCGGTGACCGATGTCACGTTGCCCGTCGTCGCTGACTTGAACGCCGGCCACGCTCGTGAACATGCAACAGTAACGAAGGCCGCCGCGCTCAACCTCTTGCGCCAGAATAGTCGCACGGCGGCGGATGCGGTCCGCGCGTTCAGCGATGACGAATTGGATCGGGCGGCACCCTTTTCGCTGAGCTTCGCCGCACCCGTCACCGCACAGTTCGTTCTCGAGGATCATGCGGTTCGGCACAGCTGGCAGCACCTATTTCGCATCCGCACCGCGTTGGGCCGGTGACGGCGCCGAACAACGGGTTGCAGACTGACAGCCGAGCTATGGTGCGCGCGCTCTATTTCCCTCGGCTGCAGCTGAACCCGTGGCGTTAGGCGGACAAGTCTCGGGGGCTTTGAACGATCGAACCCAGGAGGGTTAGCATGGGAGACACGGGTCGGAGCGCCGGGCTACGGACGATTTTTTCTTTCTTCCTGGGTCTAATGTTGACCGTGTTCGTTGGAGTAGGAGTCTATACTTTTCACCCCCCGCCTACGCAGTTCGATAGTCAGATCCGAGACCTCGCCCACAGCGAACAAGAGGTCAGAAACTCGAGGCCATCAAATGAACTGACGACTGCAGATCGGGATCAGATCCAGGAGATCAATCGTCAGCGAAGCGAGCTAATCGACGCCGCGGCGGAAGTGCGAAAACCATGGGGCCTCAGTACGAGCGTCATCCTCATCGTGTTTTCCACGCTCGCTCTGGCTGTCTCACTCGTGCGCGCCGATCAACTTCCGGTGATCAGCAACGGCCTGCTGTTGGGGGGCGTCTTCACGATGCTCTATGGCGTCGGGTGGATCGCCACCACGGGCACATCGATTACCAGGTTCCTGGTCATGACTGTCGCACTTGTGATCACCTTAGGGCTCGGATATGTCCGATTCGTGCGCCGAGGCACGACCTCACCGGTCACCGTCGAATCGGAAATCCCAAAGGGCGAGGGGCTCGCGGACATCGAGCGCCGCGTCCGCGATCTCGAAGGGCGGATGAACGAAGCCGCGCACGCGCTGGGACAAAAGCACGATAGTTCAAGCACGTCCTGAAGAGCGAGGCCGTACCGGACGCCGCCTAACAACAGCATCCAGCTGACGACGCTGCGCGCCGCAGCTGATGCCGAGCGTTAGGCTGCAACAAGAACACGGAGATTCACCATGACATGGAACATATTCCACATCCCTGAAAACAACATCATTCACATTGAAACGGAAGGAGAAATGACAGCTAAGATGGTCAATGGGATGGTAAGGGAAGCAATGGAGGCAGGCGAACGTCACAACTCTGGGCTGTTTTTGGTAGACCATCGCAAAGTACATATTGCGATGAGCGTTCTGGACACCTTTTCTCGGCCATCGGAGCTAGATGCGCTTAGTTTTCCAAGGAATTCAAGGGTGGCTCAGTTATACGCTGAGAAGGATCATGAGACCTTCCAATTCCTTGAGACCGTCTCGCTGAACAGGGGATATCAGATACGCATTTTCAAAGACATTAACTTGGCTAGGGAATGGCTGAGCAGTTAATGATTCATCAGCCTAACACGCGCATGCAGCTAACAACTGCGGCTGTCATGCCGGCTGCAGGGCATCCGGCCTGCCAGCCTTGCCGCGGCTGATGCGCAGACGTTAGGCAGGCTGGCCTTGCCTATCAGCTCAATGAGTCCATGAAGAGAGCGAGAAGCAGCCAAACGATTGTCTGAAGGGGGTTGGAAAGCATGCGCCGTCGCGGTCCCATATTCACTGCAGTCATGTTTCTTGTGTTCGCCGCCATGTTCTCCGTGGTCTTCTGGCCTGAGGTCTCCTTGGCGGCGAAGCTGGCGTTCTTCGCAGCGGGCATTGGCTGCGGTGCAAGCATCGCACGCTCGGTGCGTCGCGGTCCGCAGGGAGAGAGGGCGTAAGGCGCATTTGGGCAGCGGCTCGTACCCGGAGTGTCGGCGCATTTGCGGTGAAAGGAAGCAACAGCCATGCAGTTCGGGAATCTGCCCTTCATGACGATCGACTGGAGCACCGTTTCACCCGCCGAGCATCCCGGCGCGTCGGGAATAGCTATCTGGCGCACCGTCGAAGCGGGAACCGTGCGTGTTCGCATGGTAGAGTACAGTCCCGGCTACGCGGCCGACCATTGGTGCAACCGCGGGCATGTGCTCCTCGTGCTCGAGGGAGAATTGGTTACCGAGCTACAGGACGGCCGCGTCGTCACTCTGACTCCAGGCATGAGCTATCAGGTGGCTGACGATGCCGCGCCCCACAGGTCAAGAACCGACGTCGGAGCCAAGCTCTTCGTAGTTGATTGAGATGGGAAATGACTTGGCGCGGCGCTCCAGGCACGAGTCCGCCGAACTACGCGCTGCACCCGAGGGCGCGCGCTGAAGCGCGACCCGTCGAGTTTCGCCCTGAATCGGCGCGGGCCGCAGCTGATGCGCCGACGTTAGGGGCACGGAGGACGACGATGGGATTCATTGCGGCAAACGTACTCGGTGGCATCGGCAACACTCCACTCGTCCAGCTGCGCAACGTGGTGCCGCGCGGTTCGGGACGCGTGGTCGCCAAGTTGGAATGGGCGAATCCGACGGGCAGCATGAAGGACCGGATGGCCGACGCTGCCGTCAAGCACGCCGAGGCCGACGGTCGTCTTGGGCCTGGTGGAACGGTCGTCGAGTACACCTCCGGGACCACCGGCATCTCGCTGGCTCTTGTCTGCGCCGCCAAGGGGTATGGACTGGAGATCGTGTTTTCGGACGCGTTCAGTGACGAGAAGCGCCGTACGATGCAAGCGTTCGGTGCCCGTGTGACCGATGTTCGGAGCGACAACAAGCAGATCACCGAAGCGCTGATCAAAGCCATGATCAGCACGGCTGCCGAAATGAGCCAGCGTCCCGGCCACTGGTACTGCGATCAACTCAACAACCACGACGCCATCGCAGGGTATCTCCCTCTCGGGGAAGAGATCTGGCAGCAGACCGATGGCCGGATCGACGCATTCGTCCATTCCGTGGGCACGGCCCATTCGATCCACGGCGTGACCCAGGCCTTGTGGAAGCACAACCCGCAGATCCGCATCGTCGCTGTCGAACCTGCAGAATCCGCGGTCCTCTCGGGCAAGCCGTCGGGCTCGCACAAGATCGAAGGGATCGGCATCGGATTTATCCCACCGCTGTGGCAGCCAGAACTCGTGAACGAGATCCACACGGTCACGACGGAGGAGGCGAAGGAAATGGCCCGACGACTGGCGCGTGAGGAAGGAATCTTTGCAGGCGTGTCATCGGGCGCGAACGTCGTCGCAGCCATCCGGGTTGCACGCAGCCTCGGTCCAAGCGCCGCGGTTGCCACGATCATCGTCGACTCCGGACTGAGGTACTTGAGTACCGACGTCTTTCGCGACGACGCCTAACCAGCCGCTGCAGCCGACGAGCGGCGCAGGCGCGCCGAGCTGATTTGAAACGATAGGAAGCGCCGCTCGCGGCTGATGCGCAGACGTTAGCTGTGATGAATTACGAAGTACCACAAGGAGGAGAAGAATGATGAAAAGAATCGGTTACATCTTGTCCAGCATTCTATTTATTTATTTTTTGACTGTGGGGGTTGCTCTCGCCCAAACAGATGTCCAAGGAAGCAAGGATCACCCGTTGATAACCCGCATGCCCGGTTACTACATCACCGAGTATAATGTATCTGAGTTTGCCGGATTCGATCCGACGGTGATTGGGGGCAAGGATGTTCACTGGGAAGGGAAAGTATACTCCTACGGATATTCGCGGGAGGAGGGTGGCCGGCCCATCAGTATGCTGCAGATCGTGCGAAACTACGAAACGGCAATCAAGCAGGTCGGCGGAAAGATCCTCGGCGGCGATGAAAGGCGGGTGGCAGCCGAGATCAGAAAGGAAGGCGGCTTGACCGGGGTCTACGTGGAAACGTTCAACGACGGCCTGAATTACAGTCTGACGATCGTCGAGTCGCAGACGATGCAGCAGGAGGTCGTTGCAGACGCCAAGGCGATGCGGAATGACCTCGCCGAAACAGGCAAGACGATAGTCCATGGCATCTACTTCGACACCGCTTCGGCCACAATCAAGCCTGAGTCGGAGCCGGCCCTGGTCGAGATGGTGAACCTGCTCAACGGCTCCCCCGCACTCAATGTCTACGTCGTCGGTCATACGGACAACGTCGGCAGCCTCGAATCAAACCTCAAACTCTCTTCTGACCGCGCCGCTTCCGTGGTCAAGGCGATCATTGCGCGAGGTGTAGCAGCGTCACGCCTGAAGTCTGCCGGAGTCGGTCCATACTCGCCGGTAGCCTCAAATGATACAGATGGAGGCAAGGCGAAGAATCGTCGGGTGGAGTTTGTCGAACAATAGACATTGGTTTTGTGGTAGAGGATGGGGCTTATAATGGAACCAGCTAACAACCGGTTACAGCGGACGGCGCTGTCGCGCCGCCGCTGAACCGCGACGTTAGTCCGACTTGAAAACTGGGCGACATATGGCTATACTATAGCCAGAATGAAATACAACATCATCTTGTCTCCGGGCGCCGTCCGCGAGTTCCGTGCGTTATCGGCGTTTGAGGGGGGACAGGTGCGGGCTGGCATTGAACGACACCTGAGAAACGAACCCGCGCGTCTCAGCCGGAGTCAAATAAAACGTCTCCGGGGACTTCGCAGGCCTCAGTACCGGCTCTGGATCGGGGACATTCGGGTATTTTATGATGTCATCGACGACCAAGTGCAGATTCTGACAATCTTGGGAAAAGCGCAAGTCGAGGCGTGGCTGAAAGAGAGAGGCACTCCAAATGAAGAAGATCGCTCTCGCTAGAATTAAAGACGCTCTTTCCAAATACTTGAGATTGGCGGAGCGCGAGGAGATCATTATCACTCGTCATGGCAAGCCAGCGGGCGTCTTGATTGGCTTCAAGTCGGAGGACGACTGGTTCGAATACCGTCTTGAGAATCACCCAAGGTTCTTGAAACGTGTCGCCGAGGCTCGAGAAGCGCTCCGACACGGACGAGGGGTGCGGCTGGAGGATTTGGAGGAATCAGAAGCGGGCTAACATGCGCATGCGGCTGACACGGTGCGGTGACACGCGGGCGGCGGCGCACTTCGTGCGCCACGGCCCGGCGCAGCTAAAGTGCGAGCTCTTAGGAGACTCTCTGACGTGAGGCGGCCTGGATGGAGAGAAAGTGGGATCGTCGGGGCAACGGCCTTCGAAATAGAGGGTTTGCCGTAGTCGTTAGATCTTCTTGGGAGAAGAGAGGAGACTTCGTCCGTGGAAGAGAGCAAGATCACGAGGTGGTTGATCGAGGCGATTCCATACCCGGTCCTGTTCGCAGACCTGACTCATACCATCAGGTACATGAACAGAAGAGCGAAGTTCGAGTACGAAGAGGTCCTCGGATACAGAAACCTCATCGGGTCGTCTTTGCTAGATTGTCACAATAAGGAATCGTGCGAGAAGATCCGTGCGGTCGTGAAAAGATTCGAGTCTCACGGAGGAGAAGAAGTTCTCACGGTGACGTCACGGAACCAACGCGCCTACATGGCCCCGGTTCGAGACGAATCCGGTACTCTGGTCGGCTATTTCGAGAGGTACGAGCTGAATCAACAGCGCTAGTGAAGAAGTCCTCAGGCGTGGGAGCGCAAAGGAAAGGGAACTCTAACCCGCGGATGAAGCGGTCGGTCTGGGTTATCCGACCGTGGCGAGCCCGGTGGCGTCCTGCGAGCTCCCCTGGCCTTCTGGCCAGGGGAGCGGCGATCCAGCTTGCAGCTTATCCGCAGACGGTGGGCTGCCGCAGATTCGAAGTGACGCAGATTCTCCCTTGATGGAGAAATCTCGATATGTCAGCTGTTAACGAGGATCAAGATAATAGACTTTCCGCACTGATGTTGCTCACACTCCACTTAGCCCCGGGCATCGGATTTGCTCTTTTCTTTTTTGCTCTCGCACGGATACTGATCCAATTCGGAGTGACAGCCTACCTTGCCGTTGGGAGTGTCATCGCTTGCGGTTGGTCTCATATCCAAGCATCTCGGAACGATTCTGCCTTCCTGGCTTCCAAGATGGAGCGCTTCGTTCGCTGATACAACGAGGAACGCTACCACGAGTCGCTTGAGAACTTGACGCCGGCCGACGTGTACCGCGGCCGAGCCCGCGAAGTTGCGACGGTCCGAGAGCTCGTGAAACTGCAGACACTTGAGCGCCGGCGGCGTCAGAATCTGGGGATGAAGGTGAAGAAGGAAGAGCCGATCAGACCGGCAGAGTTGAGGGAAAGTGTCTATTAGTTTTTGGCGGAGACTGTCTTATTGGGTTGACGACGTACACCCAACATCAGCTTGCAGCAGAGGGCGCTGTGCGGCGCGATTGATGCGCGGCCATCTGCAGGCGACAAGAACACAGAAAGGGATCTCGTGACGAACAAAAACGTTGCCGAACGGATCAGACGAATTGCAATACGGATTCTTTTTCCCGTATCGCCTCGGTTGTCAAAGAACTTCATCCGAATCGACAAGGCTGGACTACGCTCAATCGAAAACTCGATCAATGAACATTATCATACCGGTTGGCGGAGCGAAAGCAACTATTCCAAGGAGGAATATGAAGCCGATGTTAAGGTGCATCTCTATGAAAGATTGGAGAGCGACCGAAGAATGATTGTGCCGTGGTTAGATAATGCAGCCACCTTACAAAACAAACGCATCTTGGAGATAGGATGTGGAACGGGTTCTTCGACTATTGCGCTAGCTGAACAAGGGTCAAAGATTACGGGGATTGATATTGATGAAGGCGCTTTACTGGTAGCGGAGGAACGTTCTAGGATTTATGGAGTGGATGCAGAATTTAGGGTATTGAACGCACAGGAAATCTCCAAGGCATTTCAAGCTGTTAGATTTGATTTCATCATATTCTTTGCGTCTCTTGAACATATGACAATTGAAGAGAGATTGACTTCATTAGCACAAGCCTGGGAAATGCTGCCTATTGATGGATTGCTAGTAGTAGTGGAGACACCGAACCGTCTGTGGTATTTCGATCGTCACACTTCCGGGTTACCGTGCTTCCTCTGGTTGCCGGACGAACTGGCATTCGCATACTCCCGATTCAGTTCGAGAGAACAGTTCGGCGAATTATACAGAGAGTATAATGCAACCTCTCGAGAACATTTTCTACGAAGAGGGATGGGTGTGAGTTTTCATGAGTTCGATATAGCCATAGGTCCGGCAAAGAACCTAAACGTCATTAGTAGCTTATCTACGTTTCGCGGAGTGAGGGACAAGTTGAGAACATCAAGACTAGACCGACGGTATAAGTCTATTATGATGAGTATCTACCCGGATATTCATGAAGGCTTTTTGGATGAGATGTTGTTCTTGATTATAAAGAAGTAGTGAGAAGAAACATTGGACACACCTAATCATTTGGTGGGTCGAATGCCTGCGGTCAACGACGTCCAGTCGGCCTCGCCACTCCGCGCTCAGCAAGGCGTTGGTTGCCGGTGGGGCAATGAAGGTTATCTCAGCAGCACGGGTACTTGCTTCGATATCGGCAACACGACCGAATCCGCCCTTCGGCGTTATCAGCAGACGGGGACCCGTACGCCGGTCGCCCGGACCCCTCGTCAGTAGGGTGAAGAATCGAATCAACAAACGGTGCATCAGAATGAAAACGGCTCATCGCAGTCCTTGTTGTTTCGTCGATCACGTCGCGGGTTCGGTCTTCCGGCGTGCGCACGCGCCACCCGTCGCAGACAGCGCGTAACGAACGCAGCTCAGTAGTCCTTCGACCAGCCCGCGCCGAGGCTGCCTATTCCCTCGTTGTCGTAGGTCGACTCAATGACGAATCGCCCCTTGAGAAAGTACTCCAGACTCACGAATGAGCGCGCTTCGCTGTCCAACGAATACGCGTAACTGAGAAGCGTCCGGGCGTCCAAGTACTTGCCGAACGAGAGTGCGGTGGACTCGTCGTCCTTTCCGATGCTTTTCACCGTGACGATGTCCACGCCGAGCTGTCCTCCGAGTTCCTTCTGAAGTTTCGCCGCCCCCAGCGAAGCGATCATTTCCGCCGATCGTTGTCTGACGAGGTCCGCCTGGTCGTCGTCGAGGTCGTTGAAGGTTCGTCCGAAAAGCAGCACGGCCATGATGTCCGTCTCCGACATGTCGGGTTCCGACGTCATGCTGACCTGCGGTTTTTGCACGGTACCCGCGAGAAGAATTTGGATCTTGTTACCGTCCACGTCCGTTTTCAGCACGATGTCGAGCGAGGGGTCGACCTCATCTCCACCGTAGAACGTGACCGTGCCGCGCTCCAGATCGAGCGTCCTGCCTAGCACGACGAGATTTCCGCGAAGCGCCCGGAGCTCGCCGGTGATGATTGGTTTTCCGGCCTTTTGTTTGACTTGTAGATCTCCTGAAAATTCGACATCGAGACCCTTCCCGCGGATCCAAAAACCGGAAGGGATGTGGATCGATACGTCGATATCCGGCTCGATGCGCCGTTCCTCTTTTTGGTCCGGCCGATCGGGCTCCGCTTCGACCGCGGCAGCGGTGTCTCGGCCGGCGACGGCGAGGCTGTCGCGCGATAGAAGAGCTTTGCCATCGAGCGCGTGGAGATCCTTCGGCATGTCGGGCACGCGGATGACCCCGCTCGTGATTTCAACTTCGCCCTTGATCGTCGGACGGCGGCTCGAGCCCGACAGACGAATATCGGATTTGGCCACGAGTCGCGCCGTCTGCGCGACCGATACCTCGACCCCCTCCGTCTTCAGTGCGCCGTCGAGCGCGAAATCCTCGGGCGGTCCGCTTCCCGTGATCTTCACAGTGACTAGACCGCCGAGTCCGATGTTGAGAGGGAGGAGGGGATCGAAATCCGCGAGAGGGATTTCATCCGACTCGACCCGCACATCGACGCGCCCGCCTTCTCTCGTTCCCACAACAGGCGGGTGGAGCGAGAGGTGCAGGGGATAGCGCGCCCGAGCCGTGAGGACCGTGCGGCCCTCGCGTTCCAGCCGGAGAAGGGCAGCAAGTCCGCGCCCGCCTTCCTCCTCCCACGCGGCTTTGAGCTCCGGAGATACACTGGCTC
>Ga0315275_10002294_pt1 | contig 17174 bp, 12 predicted proteins | sample YL17G03_0_MG_FD_205557 | JGI IMG/M metagenome (GOLD analysis project Ga0315275, IMG submission 205557) | Sediment microbial communities from Yellowstone Lake, YNP, Wyoming, USA - YL17G03_0 | ecosystem: Environmental > Aquatic > Freshwater > Lake > Sediment | place: USA: Wyoming | collected... | reverse complement strand
GTTTTTATCATTGAGCGCCTGCGTCCACGCGGGCACGGTAACCAGAAAGCCGACAGTCCATACCACCAATGCGATTCTGCAATATCTCATGACTCTCCTCTTTGCTTCCTTTGTGAATTGAAAATGCGTTTGCCGGCAACCCCTATGTGCCGGCCTCCAAACGCGATTGAAGACCATAGCTTTGCGTTAAAACAAGCTGTTCAACATGATTCTCGCTTGTGCGCGGGCTCCCCGATACTGGCAGTTTTTACAGTGTGAGGATCCGGTGTTTGATCGCAGCGATCGGGCGGTTAAGCGACAGAAGCTCAACAACCCCCACCTTGAAGGTGAGGGATTCATATGGTGTCCCGTTAAGGGGGCTGCAGCAATACCCGCCGGTTTTAAAAAAATCGGACACGGATTCACGCCGAATATGGTGTTCGATGCGCGGCACCGGATTCCAAACGGGTGAAGCACCCGGCTCATCGATGGCGTCGACTTCGCAGCCCTATTTTTCGCCTGAAGGGGTTTCAACCATCCTCGATGGGGACAGATGGGGACACTTACTAAGCGCCATTCAGCCCTGTCCCTGTTCCAAAAGCAGGGCCGGAGCGTGGGTAGGACGCCTCCGCTTCAGCAATCAGCCGGGCTGTCAAAACTGACAGGTTCATTTCCCCGCGCCTGGCACTACATTGTTGGAGCCGCCGGAGGATCTCGAAGCGGACCGCGCAGTCTCGCGCATCGGGACTGCCACAAAGAAGCCATTGCATGAAGTCCAAAGGAGGCGTTAAGGCAAAGAACAACTTCGAGTGGGCGTCGACACCTGCGCCAGGAACTCCGCGACCCAGGACAAGAATGCGCACGTGGTTCATTGAAGATATACGGGCATTCGACCTCCGATGAGATGCAAGTGATGAATCGACGTTGAACAGTGCCAGGCAAACTGGAAATCTAACACCTAAAAAGGGGGACTATGTTAAACACAAAGAAAAGGCTCGCAGTCCAATCTGCGGTATTGCTGTGCGCAATCCTGGTTTGCTCCTGCGGCCTCGCATTAGCACAGGATGTCAAATACAATTTCGCTCCGGGCACGGATTTCGCGAAATTCAAGACCTACAAGTGGGTGACGGTTGAAAAGGGCCAGCACCCCAATCAGCTGGTCAACGACATGATCAAACGGTCTGTCGATTCCCAGTTGGTCTTGAAAGGATTGACCAAGACCGACAGCGACACCGCCAACCTGTATGTCGCCTATCAGATAGCGGTGAATAAGGAGACGCAGTTTGATACTATGGGCTACGGCGGCTGGGGTGGAGCGCGTTATGGCGGCGGCATGTCAACGACGACCAGTTCTACCATCCAGATCGGCATGCTCGAGGTTGACTTGTATGACGTGGCGAATAAAAAGCTGATCTGGAATGGAAATGCTACCAAGACCCTGAATCCGAGCAAAGATCCCGAGAAGAACCAGAAGAACCTGGACAAGGCCGTCGCGAAGTTGCTGAAGAACTATCCTCCGCCGGTCAAGAAGTAACGCTAATTCGGAAGGTGCAGCGGAATGACAGCTTCAAACCCTGTCATTCCGCCCCGTCATTCCCGGAACTGTAATCCATGGGCCTGGAGAGCACCTGACGACGCATGAAAAGTGGTCGTGGCACGGACATCTTGCGCGTGCTCGCAGATTCATACACAAGAGGAATATGGAACGGGCTTACAGCCCCTACACGGGAACGGCCGCCGCGACGCGGCAGGGATCGAGTCCCTATGGACAGTGGGGTGGCTCCGTGGTCGCGGGTCAGAACCAGGCGGTGGCGACGCAGCATGCCACTACCTCTCAGGGAACCTTGGCCAGGGCTCAATCGACCACGGGGGCCAAGGCGGTTGGTGCAAACACGGACTACGGCAGTGCCTTTGCAGCCAAGAGCTCGGGCGGCGACATGTATGCCGGAAAGGATGGGAACGTATACAAGAACACCGGTGACGGGTGGCAGAAGTACGATGATGGCAGCTGGAGTTCTGTGGACAAACCCGCTCCGGGCTCCGGCCAACAGCAGCAGGCGCAAAGCGCCAGAACCAGCGCGCAACAACAAGCGCAGGGCTCAGCCACAGCGACCAGCGCGCAACAACAAGCGACCAGCGCGCAGCAGCGGGCCCAGAGTGCCGGGGCTGGCACATCCGCCGCCGGCACACAACAGCGATCCCAGACTTACTCCGGGACCGCAGGGCGGGGCAGCCATACTCAGAGTCTGAACCAGGAAATGCAAAGCCGGCAGAGGGGTGCAAACCAGAGTCAGCGGTCTCAGAGCGCACAGCGTTCCGGCGGAGGAGGATCGGGCGGCGGCCGCCGGCCTTAAGGATCCAAACCGAAACGACCACAAAGCGGTCGCAGGCGACCGCACTCCAAAAAACGCCTCCGGCGCGGAAAAAACCTTGTGAGAGGAACTCGGTGAAATCCTCTTGAATCCTTTGAGGTCGTAGAGTTTGTGAAGGTGCGGTTTTGAATTCAACTTATCAAGAGCAAGGAGTAATCCGATGAAACGAACTATGATCACAGCATTTTCTGTTGTGCTGGCCGGTTGCTTGATTCTTGCGATAGCATCGAACGCACAGGATCCGAAGCAGGCGCTGCAGCAGAAAGTGGCGGCTTTCAAGCAATCCACGGCAGAGAACCAGAAGGCCCTTTACCAATACAGCTGGATTGAAAACACTCAGCTGAGTCTGAAGGGTGAAGTGAAAAGCACAAAGATCGAATCCTGCCGCTATGGACCGGATGGCAAGGTGCAGAAGACTCCCTTGACCGCTCCTCCGGAGAAAAAGGCAATGCGCGGTCTCAAGAAGAAGGTCGTCGAGAAGAAAACGGACGAGATGAAGGATTACATGGAACGGGTCGTGTCTCTCATTCATCGGTATGTCCCGCCTCCGCCGGAGTTGATCAAGGCTGACGTCGCAGGCGGGAACGCCTCGTTGAGCCCACAGGGACCGGGTGCGATTCAGCTCCAGTTCAAGAATTTCGTGAAGAACGGGGATGTGGTGTCCATTACCCTCGACACTGCCGCCAAGTCGATCCGCCAGCTCAAAGTGGATACGTACCTGGACGAAGAGAAGGATAAGGTGAATCTCGCGGTGGATTTTCAGACCCTTCCGGACGGCACGAATTATGCGGCCAACAAGAACTTGAACGTGACAGCCAAGAAGATTGTGGTCAACATCGCAGGCAGCAATTATCAGAAGCTCGCACAATGACCCTAATCGAGTGACGAGAAAGCCCCGGAAGGGGGGACAGGCTTAGGGAAAAGCGGCTTTCGCCCCTTCCTGGGCTCGAAATTCATGCATGCCCAACCGGGGGCTGCGCCGCTGCGAGAGTTACCGTACGGGATAACACAACATCACCCCCTCCGAGCAGTTCGTCAACGGAATGCGGGCGGTTGTGCAGTTCTTTTTTCAGTGAAGGTGGGCGCCATGGGACAGAGGGCTCAGTTCGGGGTGCTGGCAGTCATAGTTCTATTGTCTCTATCGACGTGTGGCTTAGCTTGGTCCCAGGCTGGAACCCCTCCGGCCACAACTCCGCCATCTCAAGGTGCGCCAGCCGGACAGACGCCGGCTTTACCGGCACCCATTGCGGCCGCGAATATCGCTTCTGAAGCGGAAGAGGCGAATGCCAGGTTGCGCCGGATCAGGCGCGAGCTGGATAGGGCAGTCGAGCTATCCGATGTGGAAAACCGGCTCGCGAATCTGACCGTTTCGCTGAAGCGCATCCGTCCGGCGATCGAAGCCAGCGATACCCTCATTGGGGAGGAGTTGGCGAGCTTCCGCCAGGGCTTGTGGCGCATCAGGCTGCAGCTCAAGGCATTGCAGGATGAGCTGGCGCCGCGATCCCGGACACTGGAAGAGCAACGGGAGGAGCTCCTCAAGATGGACCTGCTCTGGAATGTCACCTTCAGGTCGCTGGCCCAGCAGGATGCGAAGCGCACGTCTCAGGAGCTTACCCGTTCCACTCAGAAAGAGATCGACATTACGATAGACGTGATCCGGTCCTGCCGGCCGGGTCTGCTTATGATCCAGAGCCGGATTTCGGAGAAGCGCATCTTAGCGGATGACCTGCTGGCCCAAGCCGATGATGCCATTAATGAATTGAGAGCGCGATTGCTTAGTCTGGACAGCGAGCCCCTGCAAAGAGCGATCCGGTTCACCAAAACGAGGGCATCGCTTGCCGAATCGATCCGGACCTTCTATTTGCGGCGTGCGCTGCCGCTGTTCGAATATGGGAAGGACTCCAAATCGCTGCTGTGGACGCATCTATTGATTTCCTTATTGATTGTTTGGTTTTTCTACTCTGTGAGCCGGGGAAACCTGAAATGGTTGGGCCTGGCCGGTAGGGATGGCAAAACAGAGGAGATTCTGCGCCACCCGCTGGCGGCAGCGCTGGTGCTTTCGCTGTTGCTGTCGTTCAGTATCTACCCGAATGCCCCGACAGCTCTGTACCGGCTGGCTCTGTTGCTGATGGTGCTTCCGTTGTTGCGCGTGGTATCCGGGGCGCTCTCTCGCAATGAACGCGCCATATCCTATTTTCTTTCCGGGCTTTTCCTTCTGCGACGCCTGGATGAGCTGTTTGCCTCCAACGACCTCGTGTATCGGATCTACGTTCTGGGCCTGGCCGGCATGGCCCTTTTCGGGTTTATCTGGGGGGCGAGAATGGATCGTGCGGCATCCCGGGCCGGCATCGGGCCCTGGCGGATGGCGCGGATATATCTTTTGCACCTCGGAGTTGTGATCCTGCTGGGATCACTGATCGCCAACATTGTGGGGAGCGTCGCATTGGCAACGCTGCTTGCAGAGGCTTGCATCGGCAGTGCCTTTGCCGGGGCGGCAATTTTTGCGGGCGTTCTGGTTTTCCAGGGCTACTTTCTCCCGCTGTTTCAGTCACCTCTCGCCCAGAGGTCCCTTGCGATTCGCCAATACGGCGAGCGCTTCCGGCGCTACACTTCATCCCTGGTTCGTCTTGTCGCGCTGATATCGTGGATAGGGGCGGCGCTGGCCTTGTTCGGCATATCCGGACCCATCCTGGCGTGGTTTTCTGCGGCGCTGGCCCGGCAGTGGTCGTTCGGCCAGGTCGCGTTCTCGCTGGGCGGCATTCTCTTTTTCGTGATAACGATCTGGTTGTCGGTTGTGGCGGCCCGATTTGTGGCTTTTGTCTTTGAAAAGGACATCCTGTCGAGGTTGAAGCTCCCTCAAGGCATACCTGCCACGGCCTCAATGCTTGTGCGCGATTCCATTATCGCATTCGGATTCGTCATGGCGCTCGCCGGCGCCGGAGTCCAATGGAGTCAGATCGTCCTGGTCGCAAGCGCGATCGGAATCGGCGTCGGCCTCGGCCTTCAGCACCTGGTCTCCAGCTTTATTGCAGGACTCATTCTGATTGTGGAACGGCCAATCCGGGTGGGGGACGTCATCGAGCTTGGAAACATGACGGGAACTGTAACGCGCATCGGATTGCGCTCGAGCACGGTCCAGATCCCCGACGGATCCGAGGTCATCTGTCCTAACAGCAATCTGATCTCGAAGGAACTCGTCAACTGGACTCTTTCGGAGCAAATCCGCAGGGTTGAGGTGGCGGTACGTGTCGCCCGTGGATCCGATCCCGATACTGTGTTGGCCGTCTTGAAGAGAGCGGCCGGCGAGTACCCCGGGGTCCTTCAAAAGCCGGCGCCGACGGCCCTTCTCCGCGGATTCGGTGAAAGCTCGCTGGATTTCGTGCTGCGCTTTTTCACACTCTACGGAAACTGGGAACGGCTCAGCAGCGAGGTCGGCATCCAGGTCAACAGGGCGTTCCGGGAAGCCGGCATCGAGATTCCCTTCCCGCAGCGGGACCTCCGCATCACGAGCGAGCCCAAACAAACTACAAGTGAAGCCGCGGGAGCCGAGACCGGCGAAACTCCGACCGGTCGATGATGCTTGGTTTCCAGGACACTAGGACTCAGTCAGGATTCCGAACTTGGCAGCGTGTTCCTATGAAACCAACAGTTTACTTGGCAGCATTTCAACTTCGGCGAGGTTGGGTTTGAATAGGATAATCCATTGATTTGGTGTCCGCGCCCTTCCCTTTTTTCCCCGTGTCCCAAGATGACTTTCGATCCCTGGCTGCCTCGGCGATATCCCTGTCAATCCCCCATACTTCACCAAAGTACAATATACGTAAGCTCATCCGGACTGCGATATTGGCCCAACAAAACATGTGATTGCATCGTTAGGCCCAAGGAATCGCGATAGCAGTCTCATACACGCGGAGACTGGAGGCGGCCATACCTAAACCACGCATTCTGCTGGCGGATGATCACACGCTTGTTGCGCAAGCTTGCCAGACGCTGTTGGAGCCGGAATTTGAAGTCCTGGGCATATTTGCAGATGGACGGGCTCTGCTTAAGATGGCGCCTGCGCTCAAGCCGGATGCCATCGTCCTCGACATCGGGATGCCTGTGCTGAACGGCCTGGACGCCTGCAGGCAATTGAGGGCGCTAATGCCTGAGGTCAAGTTCATCTTCCTGACGATGTATCAAGACCCGGATATGGCCGCCGAAGCAATTCGGGCCGGCGCATCGGCATACGTGCTGAAGACGTCCGCTGCCTCTGAACTGGTCAAGGCGATCCGCGAGGCGCTCCGAGGCCGGTCGTTTGTCACGCCGGCTATCAGCAGGAAAATGAAGGATTCCTTTATCCGGGACCCGGAGGGCACGCATCATTCAAAAGAGTTGACGCCGCGACAACGCGAGGTGCTGCAGTTGTTGGCCGAGGGGCGCCCTATGAAGGAAGCAGCTTATATCCTGCGAGTGAGCATGAGGACCATCGCTTTTCACAAGTATCGAATGATGGAACAGCTTGGGCTCAAGAATTCCGCAGAGCTTATCCAATTTGCTGTCGAACAGCGCGTCGTTTCCCCGCAGTATCATGCCTGTGCTTCATGAAGATGGCGCGGATTAAACCGAACATCCTTCTTAAGGGGACTGCAGCAATACCCGCCGGTTTTAAAAAATCGGACACGGATTCTCATAGCTGAACCTGGAGCGGCATAGCCGCAATCAAAACAATCACCACCAAGACACAAGAATCAGTGTCTTGGTGGTGAGGAAAACTTTTCCAATCAGGAGCGGCGGAGCAGTCGCACTCCGAATGAGGCTCCCGTGAAAATCAATCCCAGCAATCCCATCAGCGGAACCACGCTCCCGGTCTTAGGCAATTTCTTCACAGCCGGAGCCGGTTCCGGGGCGGGTTGAGTCATCGCTGCCGGGATCGGCTCGGGGCGCGGAACCCGTTCCAGGATCAATAGTGCGCCTTCCATTGCCGGCGTCGCCGGCGGGGGGGGCGGAGGAGGCGCCGTACCCGTGACCCGCTTCTGCTCCGTGACTTCCACCACCGGGGTGGTAATAATACGCGTCGCGGTTATCTTCATGCCTGGTTTGAGGTCGAATGCCGTCTTTGCTTCGCCATCGATCATGAATTTCTGGTTTTTGGGAATTTTGTATCGCTCGACCGTACCATCCTCAAACCTGACGGTCGCGTAGTTGGGAGCCTGGACGTTTACAACGGTGCCCGTTCCGGATTTGACGGTTTCAACCGTTTTGGGCGAACTCGTGGTAACGATGGTTTTTTCGAGCTTCATCCCCACCCGCAGGTCGCGGAGTGTAATTTCCTTGCCCTCAACGGTGGCTCTGGCATTATCCGGAACGGTAACATGCCGGACCTCGCCGCTCTCCATCTTGACGACGATTTCGTTGCCGGAGATATAAACGACTTCCCCGCGTTCCACCGTAACCTGCTTCTTTGCCTGCCCCTTTTGTTCACTCGTCGTGGTCTTTACTTGTGCCAGCATGATTGCGGCGCATGCCATCCAGAGGATGGCGCCTGCTGTCAGCCGGCATTTCCATGTTGATGCTGCACCCATATCGTAACCTCCTGTATGTTGGTTGTCCTGACTTCAGAATTCGGCGCATTGTCGCCAAGTCTCGGATCAGACTCTAAACTTCAACACGGCCGCCCGGCCTGCGCTGCTCCCATAAATGCGAAATGCCAGGAAAACCGCCAGGAGCGTCAGGCCAATCGGCGTTTTCGATACCGATCCCGACCCCGAAGATTGTCGGCAGGCGCTGCAAATGTCAAGGGACTTCAGCGGCACTACGCTAGTTGCCGAGAATGTTGATGGCGCGTGCGGCGACGACGACGATCGTCACGAGGGAAATCGAGCTTTCGAGCATCATCAGCATTTTGGCGCGGGACGTCAGCGGCAGGGCATCGGTGGGGCTGAACGCTGTCGCCGTCGAAAAGCCGAGGAACAGGTAGTCGACGAACGTCGGCTGCCAGTCGGGCGGCGCATCCTCGGGAGCCCCCTCCTGCGGAAAGAGCCAATCTGGCTTCGTGCTCTGCTTGTTCGCCCGAGCTCCAGGGCCGCCGCGATCGATCTGCCAGTACAGCAGCGAGAATGCGAGCACGTTGGTGACCCACACACCGATGCTCGAGGTGAGAAGCTGCATGCCGCTGACCTCCGCCGGTCGGCGCACCATCGCGCTGATCAGATTCGCCAGGGTCACAAGAGTTAATCCCCCCGCGACCAGGAAGAAGAGCAGTGTGATCGTCCGCTCGGCGCGCAGCCACCGCCAATTGTCGGCGGTCAGCCAGGTGCCTGCCATCGGCGCGAGCACCACGCCCCCGAGGACGTAGGGAACCCAATTCGGGAACAGCCTGATGCGCCCGGGCAGTGCCGCCAGCAGGAAAAGCACCGCGAGTATCGCGAGTGCGACGGGCCAGCGCGGTTCAATATGGGGTTCTTGGGACGTTTTTTTCATGGGCATTGAGCATCCTCCAGATTCGCCTACCCACGCCACAAATCAGTGTTGCTTTCGCCGAAGCGGAAACAGGGCGGCAACTCGCAGTCAACCATGCTCTTGTCGAGCCTCACGCACTCCGGAAACTGCTCCCTGCTTCGAAAATAGCGGGAAAAGCCGAGAAACTTCGGGGTCGGAATCGGTAGCGGCATCGGGATCGAAAATGTCGGTCCCAAAAGCCGATACCGATTCCGATACCGACCCCGACAGGCATGAACAGAAGCATCGTACCCTTTTCATGCGTCACTGGGTGCGCCCCGGGCGCATGAGGGGCTGTTCTGTGTGAGCTTCCGGGTGGCGGCCGCTGTGCAGGGTGGCCGCCACCCTTCGAGAACCTGCCGCCGGCAGGCCTACTGCCGCGCCATCGCGATGCGGATCGCGTCCTCCGGGTTGACCAGGTGATCCGCGTTCTCGGCGGCGTCGGCGATCGCGAGCTGCACCCCCTTGACCTGGCCGTTGAAGGCGTTGCCGTGCGAGCCGTAGTCTTCCGAGACTGGAGCGCCGGTATCCTCGCCGACGTCGCAGCCGTCGTCAGCGGAGAAGATCATCGCCAGGGTCGCGGGGATGACCCCTTCGCCGACCTTCTTGCCATCAGTGTACAGGGTCACCTTGCCGCCCTTGCCCAGGCCGCCACCGGCGTAGGCGAACTCCATGCGCACCTGGTGCTCGCCCGCGGGGATCGGCGAGGTCCCCTCGACGTAGTAGTGATTGAAGCCACCATGGTTGTAGCAGTACTTGAGCTTGCCGCCCTTGGCGTAGAGGCTCCAGCCGCCGATGTTCGCGCCCTGGGCGATGATGACGCCCTCGGCGCCCGACTTCGGCACATCGATCTCGGCAGTGACGGAGTGCGACTTGTTCTTGAGGTTCAGGACGCAGTTCTCCGACAGGTGCCCCATGCCGCCGAAGAGGAGCTGGGTCTTCCCCTTGATGAGCACCGGGCGGCCGGCAGTGTCCGGGTTGATCTTCTCCAGCATCCGGTCGTCGATGGGCAGCACGTTGTAGCGCGTCGCCTCGATCAGCCACAGTCGCTGCAGCTCGTGGAGCTTCTCCGGCATCTGCTTCGCGAGGTTGTTCGCCTGGCTCCAGTCCTTGGTGGTGTCGTAGAGCTCCCAGATGTCGTCGTCCAGCGGGACCTTTTTAGCCGTGATCCAGGGCGTCACGTGCTTCGTCACCGCGGTCCATCCCTTGTGGTAGATGCCGCGGTTGCCGAACATCTCGAAGTACTGCGTCTCGTGCCGTTCCGCCGCCTTGGGGTCATTGAACGAGTAGAGCATGCTGACGCCCTCGATGGGCCGTTGATGCACCCCGTTCACCGAGACCGGCTCCGGCAGCCCCGCCGCCTCGAGAATCGTCGGCGCGACGTCGATCACGTGGTGGAACTGCGAGCGGATCTCACCCTTTGCCTTGATCCCTTTCGGCCAGTGGACGATCGTGCCGTTGCGCGTTCCGCCCCAGTGGGAGGCGACCTGCTTGGTCCACTGGTAGGGGGTGTTCATCGCGTGCGCCCAACCCACGGCATAGTGGTTGTACGACTCGGGCCCACCGAGCTTGTCGAGCCGGGCCGAGAGGTACTCGGGCGTCTCGAGGGCCTGCAGGCCGTTGAAGTAGCTCATCTCGTTGAAGCAGCCATTGAGCGACCCCTCGGCGGAGGCGCCGTTGTCGCCGATGATGTAGTAGACGAGCGTGTCGTCGAGGATGTTTAACTTCTTCAGGCCGTCGAACAGCCGGCCCACGTGGTAGTCGGTGTACTCCATGAAGCCGGCGTAGACCTCCATCTCCCTGCGCAGCACCGGCTTGAACGGCTCCGGCATGTCGTCCCAGGCCGGGATCTCCTTGTGGCGCGCGGTGAGCTGGCAGTCCGCCGGGATGACCCCGAGTTTCTTCTGCCGGGCGATCGTCTCCTCGCGCAGCTTGTCCCAACCCTGGTCGAACTTGCCCTTGTACCTGTCCGCCCACTCCTTGGGCACGTGGTGGGGCGCGTGGGTTGCGCCCGGCGCAAAGTAGATGAAGAATGGCTTATCGGGCGCGAGCGCCTTCTGCTGCGAGATCCAAGCCATAGCCTTGTCGGTCATGTCCTCCATGAAGTGGTATCCCGCTTCGGGCGTCTTCTCCGGTTCCACCGGCGTGGTGCCTTCGTAGAGCGTCGGGTACCACTGATTCGCCTCGCCACCGATGAAGCCGTAGAAGTACTCGAAGCCGCCGCCACCGGTAGGCCAGGCATCGAACGGCCCAACCGGGCTCGTCTCCCAGACCGGCACTTCGTGGCACTTGCCGAACTGCGCCGTGGAGTAGCCATTGAGCTTGAGGGTCCGCGCCAGCGGCGAGATGGTGTTGGGCAGCACCGAGCAGTAGCCCGGCGCGCCGGTGGCGATCTCGGTGATGCCGCCCATGCCGGCGGAGTGGTGGTTGCGGCCCGTAAGCAGCGCCTGGCGCGTCGGCGAGCAGAGGGCGGTGGTGTGGAATCGGTTGAACTTCAGACCGCCTGCCGCCAGCTTCTCCGCTGCCGGCGTCTGGCAGGGGCCGCCGAAGGCGCTGGAGGATCCGAACCCGGCGTCGTCGATGAGGACGACCAGGACGTTGGGCGCACCCTGGGGCGGGCGCAACTGCTCGATGGGCGGGAACTTTGTGTCCGGGTCCTTCGCATCGTAGGTGATCAGACCGGTTCGCTCCGGAGTCGGAATCGGTAGATGCGAACGGTGTTTCCTGTCTTCACTGCTCATAGGCTTGTCTCCTGGGTCTTTGCTGCTAGCGATTGCTGAAGATTGCTATCCACCGGCATTCTATTCTCTGAGACGAAACAAAGACACTGTAAATAATGACAGCTCCGGATTCAAATCGGGGCAAATCGTGGACTGACGACGTACCCCTCCAGCGCGTGCACGTAATCCGGGAATTCCTCCATAATGATTTCGTCGAGGTTCATGATTTTCCTTCGGTTCCGCCCAACGCTTTGGCCAGGCGCTCGAGTTCGAGGCGCAGCCCTGCGGGGCGCGGGGGAGGAGTCGGGGCTTCCGCGATGGGGCAGGCGCCGGCATCCTCGGCGCCGACGCCGCCTCCTGCTGTGGCAACGAACTGTCAAAACTACCAGTCTCGCTGCCCTGTGGTTGGGGCTAGAATCTCAATGCCGGCTGGAGATAGCGGGGGCGGCCACGCAACCCGGATGACGAACGCCGCCGCGGGCTTCCAAGCGAGAGCCTCAATCAGAAGACCTCACTCATTTTTCTTATCGGCGAAAGGAAAGTCATGCATTTACTGCTGAACTGGCTGTTGAGCGCGATCAGCCTGTTGATCGTGTCGCATCTGATACCCGGATTCCATTTGCGCGGATTCACGGCCGCGCTGATTGCAGCAGTGGTGATTGGGCTGGTAAACGCAACACTGGGGCGCTTGCTTAAGCTCATCACTCTGCCGCTGGCGTTTTTTACTCTGGGTATTTTCTGGTGGGTGATTAACGCACTGATGTTGATGTTTGCCTCGAAGCTGCTGTCCCCCGATTTTGTGGTGCACGGTTTTTGGCCGGCGTTCTGGGGAGCGATCGTGCTGTCGCTGATCAATATGGTGCTGAAGTCGCTGGCGCGGAAGGCGGAGAGGGCGTAAATTCAGGGCTTGAAGCGGAGACGAAAGGAGGCCCTGTGACCCATCTACGCAAAGAGATAGTTACGCTTTGGATGGCCCACAACCGCATAATGCGAGGTGTTCGTGCTGTGTCCCCTCAAGGGGACTCTCGACCGGCACATTTGGGTCGCTCATCCAGGGCTCCGCCGCTCGAGATTTCAGGGAGAGGGAACCGTGCCTTTCAGGGAGAGCGAGGGAGAGATGAAACACCGATCTGCCAGAGCCGCCTGAACGGCACAAATGAGATCCGTTGCCAGACGGGACTTGATGACGTAGCCGCAAGCTCCCGCAGCAAGGGCTGCCTCGACAAAGTCCGGGTCGTCGTGAACGGTCAGAAAAACGATCTTTGCTTTGGTCCCTGATCTCTTCAGTTGCTGGGCCGCCTCGATTCCGTTCAGGACAGGCATGGATATATCGACAAGGAGAATATCAGGTTGCAGGCGGTCTGCAGCTTCAAGTAAAGCTGCTCCGTCTCCCACCTTCCCAACAATTTCACATGTGGACACCAGAAGGCTGGCCACCTTATCCAGGACTGCCGGATGATCGTCAGCAAGCAAGACTCGTGGTAGCATCACGTCCTCCGACTTGATCCTCATCGTACCAAATAAACAAAAGTCCGTCCGCCGGCCTCAAAAGGTTGGGTGGTCGATGCTAATAATAACGACATGCCTGAGGGCGGCATACTGTCAAAAGATGCAGGGGGGAGATTCCTGCGCCATCTGCCACTGCTCACCGGCCAGTTTCATTGCCATCAGAGATCTGGACCGTCGCAGCGACAGGGCCAAGCGGGACCGACGCACGGATCTGAGTACCCCGCAGCGGCTGAGAGTCGATGGTGACTCGTCCACCTACAAGTCGCAACCGCTCGCACATGCTTATCAGCCCCAGCCCTCCATTTTTTTGTGACCGGCCGGGATCAAAGCCTACACCCTCGTCAGAGACGTTCAGCCGGATCTCGGCTGGAGATCCGTTCAGCTCAACCAGGACTCTGCGAGCTCCACTGTGCTTTACCACGTTGTGCAAGGATTCCTGGAGCACTCGATAAAGACAGAGGCCAATATCGCGCGGGAGCGAATCAGGGATAGTTTTGAATTTGAACTCCACATGAAGGTTCCGCTTTTCGCCGATCTCCCGGCACAGGGTCTTCGATGCCGATACCAGACCCAGCCGATCGAGTTTGGATGGATGGAGTTCGTAGGCGAGGCGATTGACGTCGTTCAAGATCTCCAGCGTCTGCGCCAAAGCTTCCCGCAGCCCTCCCTGCATCTCAGGAGCCGATACTTCGGCCTGTTGCGCCAGCTGCTCGATCTCCGTCGACAGCAGAGCCAGCCTCTGACTCAAATCGTCGTGGAGCTCTCTGGCGATTCGACTGCGCTCCGCTTCCTGGGCATTGATCAACTGCCCACCCATATCCGAGAGCGCCTGCCTCGCCCCTTTCCATTCGGTGATGTCCGTGCATGAGCCGATATAGCCGATAAAGCTGCCATCCCCTTCTAAGCGGGGCATGCCGCTGCCCAAAACCCAGCGGTACTTGCCGTCCGCACGCCGTAAACGGTACTCCAGGACAAAATTCCGCCGGGCGTTGAACGCCTCTTCGTAACTTGCCAGGCATCCATTTACATCGTCCGGATGGACACTCCCGGTCCACCCGCTCCCAAGTTGCTCCTCCATCGGCCGGCCGGTGAAAACTAGCCAGGGTTTGTTGAGATACGTGACCCCCATGTCGGCCCCGGACATCCAGATCATCGCGGGTGCGGTATCCGCCATGAGCCGGAAGCGCTGCTCACTCTCCCGCAGGCTGGCCTGCACACGCTGCAGATCGGCGCGCTGTCGCAGCAGGATGGCGATCAGCGACGCCTCCAGTAAAAGCACGGAAAGGATGACCACGATGTGCCAATGATAGAGCTGCCAGGTGGACAGCTCTTTGTTGAGGAGCGTACTGCCGGCAGGGAGGAACTTCTCGTTGATTCTCCAGCGCTTCAGCTCATGCCAGTCGAACAGATAAATGTTTGCATCTACAAAAGAGACCGGAATTTCATCCGGCTTCTCCCCCTGCAGGATACGCAGTGCCAGGTCGGCAGCGGCCTTCCCATGCACACCCAAATCGAGCATGTGGCCGCCCACAAGTCCGTTCCCAAGGTAGGTGGAGGAGATACTGCCATAGACGGGCGCATTCGAAGACCGGCAAATCAGCCGCAGTGCAACCTCCGGCATGGCCCACTCCCCGGCAGTGTCCTGGATCGGTGTTCCGATGTAGACGATTGAGTTTTTGGGCAGTCTGGCCAATTCCCGTTCAAGTTCCCGGAGTGGGAGGTTGGTCAGGTAAGTGAAGCTGACACGTGAATCCAGTTCGCGGACTTCGCGCCGGATTACAGCCTCCCAGGATTTTTCATAGCGTGACGTCCCACATACGATGACAACGTTTAGGGCCTCCGGCTGGAGGCGGAGAGCGGCCTCGATGGATCCTTTGATGTCAACCCGGAATTTGATGCCTGTAATGTCCGGCTCGAAGTTGACCGGGGCAAATCGTTCGTCAATTGAACAGAAAATGATGGAGGAGCGCGGAAACAGCGCCTCCCGATAGGTCAGGCCGAACTGCACCGCCAATCGGCTGACGAGAATCACCAAATCCGGTTGCTGGCCCGCGTATTTGCGCTTCAGCAGATCCACAAGATTATGCTGGTAGTCCTCGGCGCTGAATCGTGTCAGGTCCAGATATTCGCTGTAAATCTGTACGGACTCCGCAGCGCGGCTCTTGAGGCCGAGGTTCATGTCCTTAATAAATTCGGAATTCAGGTTGGTGTCCGCTGTGGTGGAGTAGAGCACCAGGATCCGCTTTGGTCCGATGGGATCCGAGGCAACACAGACGGGGCGACCGAAGATAATCAGCAATGCAGGTGTCAGGAGGATTGCGAAGCAGGGCAAGGATATGCGAAGCCGCCTGGTTCGTTGCTCCACATAGGGTTCTCTCCGGAACATTGTGGGTGCAAGGCTCATCGTTGCCTCAGGCAATGGTGACAGTAGGATTCAGGCGAAATGCTGCACATTCGCATTCTCCTTTGCTTCCACGGATGGAAGGAATGCCGCACGGCCGTTATGGATCCATCGGGCAGATTGGCCGTAAGAATGTTTGCTTTAATCTAGTGACAACAGAGGATTACATAAACTGTCAATATTGACAGGGTAATACGGTTGATACCTTCGAAGCCCTGGTCCGGGAGCATCGACCGGTCCGCGGACTCGCACGGACCTGCCCGCTGGTACTTATGACAGTTGGCGCGCCCTACGGAGTTCAATAGCATAATCGCCTCTCGGAGGGCGCCTTGAACAAGAGGACCAAAGGAGGAGCGCCAAACATAGGGACCGCCGGGCCTGCTTAGTGCAGGCCCTTGGGGCCAGAATGACAGATTGTTCACAGCATCATTCGCGAGTTTAGGTCGCTGAGCAAATCAAAATCCGACACTCTTGCCGGTCCGGCCCAGCCGCACCGGGTTTTCGAGGAACTATGGAAAGCATGCAAAAACAACTGATGAAGCAACCGTTCACTCCGCTTAAAAGCTGCAAAGGTCCGGGGCCTGTCAAATGGAACGTCCCACCGCTGATATTCGTGTTGTTGCCCTGCATGCTGATGCTCCCTTTGGCCGCTCAGGCGCAGGGTCGATCTACGCTGACCCACGGCGAGTGGGAAGCATCGTTCTTCTACGGAGGCAGCTTCCTCGGGTCCGGAAGGTATGTAACGCCGGTCGAGGGCTCGGGTCAGAATTCCTCCCGAACTGTCGGCCTGAGATACGCCTCCGGCTACCTGATGGGTGCCAGCATCACGGAAAATCGTTGGCAACATTGGGGCGCAACTCTTGAGTATGCCTTTTCCAACCAACCGATGACCTTCACCAACCTTTCCGATTCCATTCCCTCACTCAGCTTCGGCCAATCGATTCACCGTTTTGCCTATGACGTCCTCTATTACCCCAGGGACCAGTACCAACGGCTGCGCCCTTACGCATTCGCCGGCCCGGGTGTTGCCCTCTTCTACATCAAGGGGTCAGGCAAAGACGCCGCCTCAGTGCAGGGCATCCGTTTGAATGATCCGTGGAAATTCACGATGAACTGGGGCGGCGGAATAAAGTACCTCGTGAAAGATCATGCCGTCGCATCTTTTCAGTTCAGCGACAGTATCTCCGGCGTTCCGGGATACGGATTACCTCCGACCGGGAAGGCGGGACCGGGAGGATATGTTGCCGGATTTCGGCCTGACGGCTTGATGAATAACTGGCTGATCAGTGTAGGATTTAATTACCAGTTCGAGATCAGATAGTTGCCCGCTCCACGGTGCCGGGAATCGTGGGTGGCAAAACTGACAGCATCCCGGAGATTGCAGAATTGCTGTCACAAATTAAGGCGTGTATTCGGAGCGGCATTTAAAAATCGCGACCAGGACGTCCGACGGACGGAGCATATCCTACCGGATCCGCCTCCCTGTGTGAAGCAGACCAACCTTGGGGACTACGCGGTTTTCTGTCAGTTGCGAGCCTGGGGCAACCGGGCGGATCTCCTGATAGGAGGAGGCCCGGGAAGGAGAATACGGCGCGCTGCACTCGAGGAAGATGAGGCACGACCATCGATGCCGCTTTCCGAGACTGCCCGGAGTCCCTGTCTTAGACCCCCAGCGGCGCAATGCCATACGCCCGCGCCAGATCGTTGATGCCC
>Ga0315275_10002293_pt1 | contig 17179 bp, 19 predicted proteins | sample YL17G03_0_MG_FD_205557 | JGI IMG/M metagenome (GOLD analysis project Ga0315275, IMG submission 205557) | Sediment microbial communities from Yellowstone Lake, YNP, Wyoming, USA - YL17G03_0 | ecosystem: Environmental > Aquatic > Freshwater > Lake > Sediment | place: USA: Wyoming | collected... | reverse complement strand
GAAGAAACCCGAAATGTTTCAATAACAGAAGAGTACGATGCACTCAAAACCGTCATCGAGGCGGTAATGTCGCTGGTAATGAGAATCTGACCAACGGACGCCGAAGGAATAATTGCTACGACATTACCCAAACCATCTAAAATGTAATAATTGCTACTCGAAGGGTAATGTTGAAGTACATCCTGATAGGATGAGCTAATATACTGTTCCGTTAATGCCCGCTCGGAGAAGTTCATGCTTTCATCCACCCTCTATATGATTTTCTCTGCCCCAAATGCACTGCATACATACATCCTTTATCCAGTTTATTGTTGAGAGAAAACAATTTTAGATTTTCAATATGGACTCTTTCTCCACCCGGAGATAAAAATGTATAGCTTTTACACCATGCTTTTCGTATTGTTTTTGGAATATTTCGGCTAAGTTCCGAAGTCCATCCCTTATGAGTTCTTCTTCTCCCACGAAATACAAGCCCCATTAGTCCGGGATGAAGATCTTTTTCTCGGCAAAATTGGGTCAAGTCATAAATATGAATCATTTCCCCGCTTGGAGATATAAAATCCCAATGCTTTCTTCGACTTTCCGTTGCGGCTTCCCGATGAGACTTTGTTTGTGAAACTCCTGTATGAGATAAACTCATTTTTTGACGAGTAACTTGTGTTGGGTGAAGCCCCATATGAGATTTAGATATTTTGGCCTTCCATTCTGGGGTTCTTACAACTTTTTTTAGAGATTTGGAGCGTTTTCTCTTCGCGTAATCGCTCATATTTGCGGTTGGACAGCCAGCAACAAAGGTGAGATTATAGGTTAATGGGTCTTTAAGAGCGACATCTAACCACTTTTGCTCTTCAGCTAAAAGTTCTTTCTGCGTAATTGTACTTGCCAACGGAGCAACTATTACAAAATCAAAACAAGATGCTCCATACTTATTCCATGCATTTTGCAGATAATCATTGACATGTTTGTTGGTAATGAGGGCACCGACATGATTTTTCCATCGTCGTAGAGCGTTTGTAGAACTGCCAACATAATACTTTCCATTGACTCTATTGACAATCTTGTAGATACCTGTTGTAAACTGCATAATTCATAACTCTTATCTCAAAGCATCCATTGTTTCGTTGATGTACCTCTTACTTTCTTTGATTAACTCTGGGTTTGCCCTGAAATATTCCTTGAAAAGTTGCTTGAGATCGGCGGCTTTTTTCTTGGCGTTTGACTTATTAATCCCGACCTTTTCACAGACCAAAAGCATGTTCCGTGCAATTTCTGACATTTTGGGTTTGCTACCGGCAACCTTGACTTCAAGAATGGGTTTTGATGGCTTTTTCTGCTCGGCAATTTTTACCTTGATCGAGGTGTGTTCCTCGACAACGAAATTCTCTTCCCACGGCTTAAAATAGGTATCCTCGACGATTATTTCCAGATGCATTTTGCCCTTGGAGCTTTCATCCACAAGTCCTTTCAGTCGACGAATAGGCACAGTACATTTACCATCTTTCAGTTTACCCTCGAACATCAATGTAAGGTCTGATGTTTCTACAATCATGCGAGCGAATGCATTCTTGAGCGAGGCGTTCTTCACAGCAACTTCGCATACGAACTCTTCGTCTTTGTCAATGTATAGGGTGTATGGCATATGGTTTTCTTATTCCTCAAGTATTTGGATGTCGATACCCTTGACGGCTCGAACTACCAGTTTCACATCTTCCAATGTTATCTTGATGTCGGTTCTTACTTTCTTTTTTTCGTCGTACTCGGGCTCATTTTTGACTTTACATATCAATCGGATGAACCGTTCCCGTTTTTTCTTGTCGTACGGATTGTACGGTTCTTCGTCTCGTAACCACGGCGGTAATGCCAACTCCCCCGGTATACCGGGATATTGAGGCAATCCACTTACAATCTCTTCGACGAGGCGACACTCAGACCACTTCCAATTGGCGTTCTTCCAAAGAACGTCGCACGTGCCCCATTTGTAGCAAACTCTCATTCTATAAATATGTATCTGGATTTCCTTACTTCACATCATAGATAAATATTGTCTATATCAGGGATCATTCACTTCCAAATACTTTGGAGGAACGGATTCGTATATAATAACCGTATCTTCCGTAGTTCCTTCAGAGTAAGCGTTGGACAAGTCGTGTGTTCCCGGCTCCCACGCCTTGATTTTGCCCGCAATGAAATCAATCACTTCAGCTTCAGTGTGGTTGGGCTCCTTCGTTACATAGGGAGTGAAACCGTCTTTTTTCATCAAATCCGTTCGGATAGTAATAACGACTGGCCCGTAAACATGAGTAATCCAATCGGGTTCGGTGCTGGTAAAAACCGCATAATGAATGTGCCGGTTGGACATTCCTCGGCCTTTATGAATGGCTAAAAGACCTTTCTTACGAATATCTTCCACGTTCTCTTGTACAGTGGCATGAAAAAGAACTTCTGGATGTTGCCAGAAAAACGCATTGAACTTGTCCTCCACCATTCCCGTCAACTCACCGACCAATCTCTGACATTCCGTGCTGTAAATCCAGTGCTTTTTTTCCTTGACATGTGGCCATTCAAGGTCTATTATGTTATCATTCCAAATGATGTACTCGGTTCCTCCCAGATCAACAACTTCGGCGTCTTTTCCATTTGATGTAAGATATTGAAGGATAGCATCTTTCCCTTCCAAATCCTCCAACTCAAATCGATCCACATCTTCTTCCATTGAGCGGCGAACCATATTTGGTCCGTAGAAGCTGGAAATGCGGTAATCTTTCTTCCGCCCCTTGTTCCAAACAAAGCCGTGGGAGCGGTAGAACTTGTTCAGCTTGGCTTTGTATCCTCGGTCAGCTTCAGGTGACAGGGTGATAATCAACTTGTTCTCATCGGCGAACTTCTTGAGTTGATTCATTATGGAACTGCCTATTCCTTTCCCACGGAACTCTTTCTTGATTCGGAGATTACTGACGTGAAGGACATCGAGTTGATTGGTGATGTAAAAGTACAATTCCTCAATCTCCTTCATGTACTGATTCATCAGGAAATGACGAAACTGCTGCGTCTTTTTGGCTATAGCAGTATCTTCGGCATATTGTTCTACCAATGTCGTCAGGTTTATCATACCCTTCCTTGTAAATCTTTCAATGCTTCTGCTTTTTCTGATGGCTCATACTCATGACCATCAACCCATATTCCACTGATGGAACGATTCAACAAATCTATTCCCTTGCCGACAAAGCAAATTTCACTTTCGTCCCGCACACTTGGGGTCATACCTCGCCTTACTCTGCTCCATACATAATCGTAAGTAAATGCATCAACACCAAGACTCGTAATGTAATCATAGGGAAGGTAGGGAGAATGATCGTGTTCCCCCACTGGAATATTGAATCTTTTCACAAACTGTTCCGGCTTTGTTTCATCTGCTTCGAGCTCCATTCCTGATCCGCGTAATGCAGTTGCGAGGTAAGCCATGACATCATCCAAAACCAAAACTCTGACGCCTTCGACTCTGAATTGGAGCCCAGTGTCTCCGTGCATTTCAGAGAACAAGCCAAGAACTTCAGAGTTCACTGATGTACTGAAAGTTTCATTTTCCGATACCTCTCCATGTTCTATTCCGTAAATCCCATTGATTAGTATGTCAATGAGACCTTCAGGAGGAGATCCGTGGTAAAGCCAATCGGACAATAACTCGACGTGATTTGTCAATAGGAATTGAGCCAGAGATTTGTCAGGAAAGTGTCGCCGTTCTTCTTTTATCAATGACTTCAATTTGATCATTACAATGCTACTCCTGCTTTGGGGACAATCGCGAATCTAGAGTATGGAGGTGATGCCGAACCTCTATCTAAGCTTCCATCTTTCAATACGATTTCAAGGAATCCACTCCCAACTTCGAGCGGAACGATATACCATACTCCTTGAACCTGATTCAATGGTATCTTTTCGGCAACATATTCATTATCTGTTGTCTGCCCAGTGACATCCTTGGCAGATTTGGTTAGTTCTTTGGGAACTGCCACGATGACTCCCGGCAAGGGTCGAGTCGGTTCTTTATCAAAGGGAGCAAATCCTCCAGCATAACTGTGAGCCGTCGCCCAGTCTTTTCCAAAGTAAGTAAACTCAATCCCACCGAGATTGTATTTGGCATTTGATTTGATAAATCCTTGCTTCTTGGCTTGTATCCATTCCGCCATATTCATTCCACGGAACACATACCGGTCGCCATACTTGATCATATCACCCGCAACAAAATAATCCACGGCATCTTTAGGAGTACGAAATGATTTCACTGTTCGGGTGTAATCAGCTCCGGGATATGCTGGGCGTTGCACGCTTCTTCCTCTCTTAGGAATGTAGTCAAAAGAATATCGCTCACCGTCAATCCAACTCCATCCCGTTTTGGCACTGGTCAATGTCCAATCATAGGTAAGAAGCCAAGAAAGAGTATCTCTTTCCTTGAAGAAACGATACAGAAGTTGTTTCGCCTTTTCTACTTCTTCAAGAGGAATATCGTCCTTCACATTCATAGAAGGTTTGACTTCAGAAAGCAATGATTTCAGTTTAATCACAGATTTGTCCTCAAGTACTCTACGAACTGGTGGTCGTTACCGGGGTTGCGGTTGGAACTCTCGTGCTCGTACTTCTTGAACACTTCCTTGCCGCGATGATTGATAAGGTAAACTACATTATTTGGGTCGGTTGCATGAGTGGCAAAAACAGCCATCGACTTACCAGAGTCCCAATCCCAACGTACCATCATCTGAGAAATCTCAAAAAGTTTTTCTGGAACCGCAAACACCGAAAAGACCCCACGAAAATATGACCCATCCCAGTTCCAGATCGTCCATTCATTCTTTTCTTCTGGTTTGGGTCGGCCCGAAGTTTCCCACGCGGCTTTCTTGCAGTAGTTCAAATCACGAAAGTCGTTGTTATAGATATGAGTGCTGTTTGGCATTCCTCCGGACCATCCAGCTTGAGCCCACGCATCTGGGCCACTAAATATGTCTCGTTCTGGGGGTCTTCGGTAATACCATTGACGAGGAGGTGTGGTTCCTCCATGACGAGTCGGCTCATAGAATCCGTAAGCGCCTGATTCTTTGTTTCGAGTAGTTAGCACATCCATAGCCGCATTGATCATCTGCATATCGTGGGTTTTTTGCACCGTGTTCTGAGGATGCTTGTCAGGGTGATGCTTCAAAACAAGCTTTTTGTATCGAGACTTCAGTTCATCATCAGAAAGTGAAGAGGCGTCTTTGACTCCAAATTTTGCAAAAATCTCTTCGGCATCGCTGTAGCTCAATGCTTCCAATAGATAGGATTTACTTTCCGCCATTCGATAATCCTCGCCTTCTTTTAGCAGTCCGTAATAAGTGTTATAGTCAATATGTCTATCTACATGAAATCCTTTTTTTTCAATCCAATTACACGCAGCATCCAGTTGTTCTTTCTGAGGAGGATAATCATTCCATACAATAGTATTTTGGGGTCGTTGTATGAAAAACCTAAATCTTCCAGATTCAAAATGACTAATACCTAATTCCGAATGATCTATTTCCATTACATTAGGAAGAACTTCATCGTAACCAGTAACCGCGCCATATGCGTCCACAGAGCCAAGCAACCCCCTCTTCGCATCCATCGATGTTGCTTGAGAGTGTGGGCTTAGAACTTCAGTTAATAATGACTTCAACTTTATCATATTCTTTCTATCCAGAACTCCTCGTTATTTAATGATTCTCCATTCAAAGGGTTAACTGAAAGTTGTCTATATGGTATTTGATACTTTTCAATAAGTTTCTGTAATATCTTACCGTATAGTTTTTGTCGATTTTCTTCATCGGCGGAAAATGTAATATATTTAATTTTTTCTTCATTGACATAATAATTTAGGATAGATAGAACCTTAGTAAGTATTTTGAATGGATTTCCAGTTCCAGTAATTCCCACTTGACTTTTTTTCACGGCAATTTGATATTGTTGATTGGTCTTGAAATATGATTTCTTTGGCGACCTCGGGTTATTCAACAGCATAAATTTAACATCGGCAATTCGGGCATCCTTGAACAAAGACAAGTTTATTTCCAGTTTATACTGCATTCCGTCAATTTCGAATGGAATATTTTTACCGCCCAAATTTTTTATGTTATTGATATCTTCTGGAGAAATATTACTAATATCCAAGGATTCGAGATAAGCGTTTATGCTTTCTTCAGTTAATAATGACTTCAACTTTATCATAGACCCGCAATCTGCTTGGCAATCGCCAATGCTTCTTCTTTGCTGACATTTGGATTGGAAAACCAAACGTCCGTCACTGCCCCCAAAATCTTGGCGAACATAGGTCCGGGCTTGAGACCCAACGCCATCAAATCGTTTCCATTGATTGGGAGGTTAGGCTTCTTGACTTGGATATTCAGCCCTTCCAGACGCTTACGAACAAGATCGATCTGATTCGGCATCGCCGAAGCATCGGCATGAGAAATATTGTCGGCGTGGACCAAATCCAACACTCTTTCTAACTGGTCACCCATATTTATCTTGAACTTTCGCAGGGTGGAGTCCTTGATTTTGGCTTCATCCTTTCCATGTTTCAAAGCCATATGGCTTCCAACACCAAGTTTCACCGCATCGATTAAATCATTTGGGTATTTCAAGTTCCGCATGATTCGTTCTGCGATTGCCGGCCCCTCATTTTCATGCCCATAAAAATGAACCCCCGTCGGAGTTTCCGAACGAGTGACAACTTTGCCGATGTCATGGAACAAAGCCATAAGCCGAGTGACCAGATCGGGCTGTGTTTGCTTGAGCACTTCCAACGTATGCTCGAAAACATCATGCTTGTGCCATTTATTCTGGGTCATTCCCACTGTCTGATGTAGTTCCTTGGCGATATAGGGTAATAGACCCGTATCCCGAAGTAATCGAATGCCACGATCAGGAGTATCGCTCCGAAGAATGTAGTTCAGTTCATCACGGATACGTTCCCGCGAGGTGTTGTGAAGCCGATGGAGGTTTCTCTTGATGCCTTCTTTGACTTCAGGCGTAAGTTCCCACCCAAATCGGTTGGCAAATCGAATGACGCGGAACATACGAAGAGCATCATCCCTGTAAATCAAATCGGGGTTGACGGCGGTACGAATAATCTTTGCCTTGATATCGGCAATACCACCCACCGGGTCAAGAATCTCACCCGTAGAGACATTCTTGTAAATGGAATTGATAGTCAAATCACGTCGTTCCGAGTCTCCTTTCAGAGTTGAATACTCAACTTCTGTTGGTTTGCGTGTATTGGGGTCGTGATACTGCTCCGAACGAGGCATCACGGCTTCCAAATCTTCGCCAGTCAGATCCACTCCGTTGTGCGTGGCTCCGTCCAGAACCATTTTGGCGGTTCCAAACTTTGGAAAAACAACTGGATTGGACATCTGGGCGTAGTACTCTGTTCGAGCATTCAAGTACTGGGCCAATGACTTTCCTTCTGGGTCGTCGCTAAACAGCCGTCCCGATGGTTCCACTCTGACATCGGGGGGAAGTACGGGTGGAGGTGTCGTTGGGCCTTTGTAGTTCCCAATCTTCTTGGCCAGCCAAATGGTAAAATGGACTCCGCCCTGTGGTTTATCAACTACCACGTCGATGTCTTTTGGCACCATGCCCATGATTTCATCACGCACAAATCCACCCACAGCATAAACTTTGCCGTCCCACTCTGTTCCTTTGATGGTGCTTTTCAGGAATGCCTCAACGTTTTTTGCTTTTGTTCCTTCCATAATCATGCCACGGAGCCTAACAGAATTCACCTGTTTTGTCAAGAGTTTTGGCAACAATGACTTTAGCTTAATCACAGGTTGTAGTAGGACTTCACCCCTCGGTCAGAATATTCGATCATATTCACGGGAACTCGGGCAAATCGTTGAGCTTCTCGAACAAAGTTCTTCCCCATTCCTTTTCTCACATACGCTAAAGTCATGTGCGGGTTGTACTCTGGGTGAGAATCATGGTTGGGAAGTTTGCAGAAGATTTCATTCAAGGCCCGAAGCTCTTTCCCCTCAACATCAAACTTCACCACGTCATAACATTTATCCTCAAATAAACTTGTCCCACGAACCTCAAGCATAAAGGGGAGGGTTTCTCTCAATATTTCTCGCATTTGCTCTTGGGAATAGCTTTCAGTCAACCCGAATTTGATAGTTATGTGCGGCGTAACCTCTCTGCCGTGATTCTCTTCTTCCGTGTACAGAACATCCTCTCCAATTAGACGATTATTGAACTCAAGGATTTTATAAGACGTTTCTTCATCGAGCCGTCCCATCACACACCCATAGTCGTAGCGACCTTCCAGTAGTAATTGTAAGTTGATCATTTCATTTTCCGATGTGATTAGAAATCCATTCCCGAGATTGCCCGAATGTTCTTCTTCCAGTTGATGTTTCCTTGTTTATCGGCTTGAATGGGACAGAATCGATCCGCCAAAAAATCAAGATATTTGCCGGGTTTTCCGGCCGTAATCCATCGCTTATAGTTGTTGCGGATCGTGTTCATCGCAATTCTGCGTGCTCGATTGACATCACCCTTCGTATCAATAGACTTGATTCCATAGGGATATTTTGTTTTGTCGCCGCCCTCTAAACGATAAATGGCATCTGCTAACTTCTCAATATATTGCTCCGGCAAAGTTATCTTTGAGAAATCGGGGACATCGACGTGAACAGCACCTACGTTCGTCGCGGGTTCCTGTCTTACTATGGGAGGTGGGGCATCCATTTCAAGTAAATAGTTGGCATTGTAGATTTGTTTGATTTTCGTGGAGGCGAGTGTAAGAGCCTCTTCCGTACCGAAATGAAGAGGTTCGGGCCATTTATTGTATTCCACCCAAGCATAGTTATCGTTTTCCCAGTTCAACTTTGGCTCGAACTCTTTATCGATCACGGCAAGGTAGTTGAAATACCTGAAATCTCCATCTTTGAAGAGGTATAAAACCCGTAGGTTGAGTTTTCCTTCGTATCCCGTTTCCTCTATCATTTCTCGCTCGGCGGCTTTGACAGCACCTTCCCCCGGTTCTATTTTCCCTCCAAATCCTCCCCAAGTACCGGGCTCCCTGACATCGCGTGATCGAAGCCCAAACAAAAATCGACCTGTATTTCTGGCTAGAAAGATGCCGCCCGCCCCCTGCGTCCCCCAATATCCACCTTCAGGAGCTTCTTCTTTCTGGAGCGATTGAAGTATGGATGTTAGTTTCAAGTTGTTTGGCATATAAACATTACTACCGAGAGCACAAGACTCTACACCTAAATAAATATAGGAATGAAAGGTGTTCTTCTACGTTGTTTCTATATTTATTGAGGAGAGATACATCCTAACAGAATATCATTTTATGCCCACAACACTTTTGGATCAGGACAGGATTAGGTTTCCGGGAAGCGGCTCGGCAGTATCAGGGAGTACTGCGTTACACATTTACGACAACGATGGTATGTTTCAAGCCGATTGCTATGCGGGCATGGTGTGGGCAGCTTATCGCCTCGGCTATCCAAATGTTGATATTGAACTCATTGACAGACACTTCTACATGGCATTTGAAGAAGCCGTCAACGAATACAGCAAAGAAGTTAACCACTACAACATCATCAATAATATTTTCTCAGTTCAAGGGCAAACATTGGAAAGTCTGGGAAACATGACAGGAAGATTTGTCGCTGGATCTGGTCTTTCGTATGTCATTACTCTTGCCAAAGATTATGGGTCTGAAGTTGGGACTGGTGGAAGAGTCGATTGGAAAAAGACATTTATTCAAGTTCAAACCGGGGTACAAGATTATGACCTTCAAGCTTTGATCGGAGATGAAAAGGAAAACTGCAATCGCATTGAAATCAAACGTGTTTTCCATGATATGCCACCCGCATCGGCTCGTATTTATGACCCATTTTCCATGACTGGAATGAGCTATTCCAACGTTCTGCAAGAACTTGGGTTTGGTGCTTACTCACCGGCCGTTCAGTTTTTGATGACGCCAATCTTTGAGGATTTGCTCCGTATGCAAGCTATTGAGTTCAATGATATGGTTCGCAAATCAGCGTGGTCATTTGAAATCAAAAACAACAAAATACGCTTGTTCCCAATTCCAACATACTCTTATAAGATGTGGTTGGAATACATCGTGGAAGCCGAACGGGGTGGGTCGGTTCTTACCAATAGCGGTTCAGCCGTTGCGTCTGACTTTGCAAACCTACCGTACTCTTTTCACGTCTATTCCCAGATCAACGACCCGGGCCGTCAATGGATTCGAAAGTACTTTCTCGCAATCTGCAAGGAAATCCTCGGAGCCATTCGTTCGAAGATTCAAGTCATACCCGTTCCCGGTGGGGACATTACGTTGGATGGTGGAGAATTAAGACAAGAGGCCCAACAAGAAAAACAAGAATACATTGCCGACTTGAGGGAAATGTTGGCCCAATCTGGAAGGTTTGGACAAATTGAAAAACAATCGGCTATGGCTGAACAATTGCAGGAAACGTTGAAACGGGTACCAACAATGATATACTGCGGATAACGATTTATGCAAAGAATATGCCCATATTGTCAAACTCTTATGATTTACAACAACCCAAAGAGTTTATGGAATGCCAAAAAACAACTGATTTCGGATATTGTTTATAAAGGAGGACAATAATATGGGATTACTTGGCAGGTGGATGAGCGAACGAGATCTCAAGCTAATAAATAGTATTTCGGCTGAACTGATGGGCGATGTGCTCCAAACCGAAGTGATACTTTACAAACTTTGTCCCGATGCAACAAAAACCAACATTTACGGCGAAGGAGCCGAAGGCAAGACTTTCTATTCCGGTATTGAAATGACGGCTCTCATCGAACGAGCGGACATTGGAACCGAGCAAGATGATTTTGGCCCAAACCGCAAGCAAGATGTGGTGTTCAAGTTTCGAGAAAAAAACATGCGACTCGTCAACTTTTTTCCAGAAGTCGGAGATATCGTATTGTTCAACGAACGTTACCACGAGATCGACAACGTAGTGCAAGAACAGTTCCTTGGCGGTATCCCAGAAAAAAGTTTTAGCCTTATAGTCAATACTCACTACTCTCGTTTGAGCAAGTTGAATGTGGTAGAAAGACAATCATAAAATGCCAAGCTGGAAAGGAAATCCCACCAACCCCGCCCCGAACACTGAGCGGGAACCCATCACACGCTCCGAAAAACCCATCGGAGATAATCGAGCCCTGCACGTTAGACGCGACACAGACGGGCAGAAAAACATTACTATTGGCTTCTATGATATCGATGAAACCATTCTCCTTCATCTGGAGAGGATAAACCTACGGGTTGTAGATAATGGTCAACTTATCAAAGTTCCAGTGTTCTATGGATCGCCCGAAATGTGGACGGCGGCAAGACGAGATGGATACCTTCGGGATAAACAAGGCAAAATCATCCTTCCCATCATGGTTCTGAAAAGAACCAACTCGGGAGACGAAGAAAACCTTCGCTATTTTCATCGTTATCTGAAGTCGTCAGTAATGAAAAAGTACTCCACAAAGAACAAGTACACTCAGTTTGCCATCCTCGGGGGGCAGAATGCTCCCGTCAACGATGTGTATAACATTGTTTTCCCAAACCATATGAAGTTGACCTATCACTTCATCATCTGGACGGAATATGTGGAACAGATGAACAAAATCGTGGAAGACATCCGCTTCAATACGGGTGATTACTGGGGAAGCAAAAAAGGATTCAAGTTCCGCACTCAAATTGAAGGATTTGGTCATACAACTGAACTTCAAGTAGGAGAAGACCGCGTTGTCAAAACCGAGTTTGATCTGGTCACTCACGGATACATTCTTCCCGAAACAATTACCACACTTGAAAACCAAAAATCCACGATGGAGAAACTTTTTACCCCGAAGAAATTCATCATCAATACGGAAGTTGTAGCAACAAATTTCGACCTGACTCAATTTGATGCCAATCGTGAAAAATGGCGCAACCCCAACTACCCTAACTTACCGAAAGATGAAGTCATTCCACCACCCGGAATATCAGTCGTGGATAGTGTCACCGACCAGTCATCTGCTTTGGCCGCGAGCATCGTCGCTACTTTGAAATCGGTTACCGCCGGATCTAATCCCACCGTGATCGAAGACAGTACGACCGCGACCACTCCATCTTTGCGAGTGGTTCCTGTACCCCCAGACATTGGTGGAAGTGGAACGGACGGTGACATGGCATACGATGAGCAGTATCTTTACATTTACTCAAGTACCCGATGGCGTCGAGTAGCCATCGCTCAGTTCCAATAAGAAACCTATGGCATACTATCTGAAAGCAAAGGATGTTTTCATCCAACGAAGAACCGCAGATGGCAAGTTTGAGGAGTATGGACTTTTAGTCGCTCCAAATAGCTTTATCATGTGCGATTCCTGCAACAATCTTGTTGCAGTTCCCTCGGAATCCATACAACTCATTTCGGCCTCATACGCCTTGACTGCTTCATTTGCTTTGAACGGTGGAGGTGGTGGAGGAGGAACTGTTATCGAGAGTGGTTCCTATTGGAATATCACTTCGTCTTGGGCAACTACCGCATCTTTTGCCCTAAATGGTGGTGGAGATGGGTCGGTTGATTTATCTGCCTATCTTTCATCCAGCACCTTTTACACTTGGGCCAGTTCCTCATTATCATTGTTCTTTGGGACTTCATCATTTGCAATCAGTGCATCGTGGGCACCTTCCGCAACTTCGGATTTGTCTATATACCTCTCATCGAGCATATTCAATAACTGGACCGGATCTACTTCGTCAAGTTTCAGTGGAACGGCATCTTCCGCAATATCTGCTTCATACGCGCCATCATCGGGTCCATCTTTATGGCTCGTCACGGCATCAACTTACCCAATCACATCCAGTCAAGCAATCAATGCCATAAATGCAACCTATACAACCCAGAGCATTTTTACAACTCAGTCCATAGTAGCCACGGCATCTCTGTGGGCAAGTAGCAGTGTTCAAGCAACTATGGCCACAAGTTCTGTTGTTGCAAGTTCTAGTTTTTATGCTTCAAGTTCAGTATGGGCCAGTTGGGCAAGTCAATCAATATTCACAACCCAGTCGATCTATGCAACCCAGTCGATCTATGCAACCCAGTCGATCTACGCGACGAGTTCGATTACGGCAACCAGTGCATCGTGGGCATCTAGTAGTATTTCAGCATCCTACGCCATCAGCGCATCAGGAGCAATAACATCGTCTTTTGCCTTTACGGCATCTTTTGCAACAACGGCATCTTATGCTCCATCATTATGGCTCATCACTGCATCGATCTATCCCATCACGGCCAGTTGGGCCAATTCGGCTTCCGTAGCTAACACGGCTTCGGTTTCTATCTATGCGATTGACGCCCTCGCCGCCGATTATGCTCTGGTAGCTACTTATTCTGAATTTGCTGATACTGCGTCATGGGCGTCTCATTCATTTTCGGCTTCCTATGCAGTATCAGCAAGTTGGGCTCCAATGCCAGTGTTTCCTAATATATCGACATACCTGTCTTCAAGCACATTCAATAACTGGACCGGATCTACTTCGTCAAGTTTCAGTGGGACGGCATCTTTTGTAATATCTGCTTCATACGCTCCATCATCAGGTCTATCTTTATGGCTAGTCACTGCATCGACGTATCCAATCACCGCGAGTCAAGCTGAGACTTCATCCAATGTTGTCGGCAGCGGTATAGTTCAAGGTTCAACCTTCCAAGCCACCGGAAGCATTTTCAACTATCAAACCGCCACTTATACCCTTCTCAATACAGATAACGGAAGGATGGTCAGTATCAACAATTCCTCCGGTGTCAATTTGAATATTAGTGCGGCTTTAGATCCGGTGTTCAGTTGTATGGTTTATCAGAGTGGAAGTGGACAAATCACATTTACCCCCGAAAGCGGTATCAACATCAGAAACAAATCGACGTTTACGAAAACTTCTGGACAATATGCTGTGGCTACCCTCCTGCGAGTGAATAGTACCGATTTCATTCTGGCAGGAGATTTGGCATAACATGTTTTATGTTCTAACATTACGATACATCTTCCCCGGGGGCTCCTTCATTTCCCCATATGATGGGTTTGAGAGTTCTAGTCTTAACTCCCTATTAGATAAACAATTTGGAGGAAGAGGTGGGTGGTCGAGTTCATTGATGCCAGCGGCTTACTCCGATCGATTCAACGATATAGGATTAAAAACAGAAGATACGTTTGAGTCCTACACTTCTGGGTCAGACATTATCGGGTTAAATGGTGGAACTGGATGGTCAACCCCTTACTCGGGTAGTATATCCAATTATGCTGGTCTAGTTGCTTTTGATGGTTTTGAAGACTACACATCTGGGTCAAGCATTATCGGGTTAATCTCCGGGAGTGGATGGTTAGGAACATTTTCAGATATATAAGATAGAGAAAATAATATGGCAACATCAATTACCTATATCAGTGGAAGTACCGCCAACACAGTAGAAATGGCCGCAATATTGAATAATTCTCACTTCGCCAGATCATTCGATATGGGGTCTAATTGGACAAATTTAAGAATTGGAATCCGGTGGATTTTCGTCAACCCCCCACTCCTTGGAGGAGCACCTATCAACCCGATTACTGGGGTTCCGTTTTTCTTCATGGGACTTTCTCATGGAACATCCAGCGTAATGGGAGATAGCTATGTATCTCATTCCGTTGGTCTTGCTGTATCTGGGTCATCGTGGAATTACGGAGCTTCCGGTGCTCCAGTTTATTCTATCCCGGCATATATTGGATGTGTAAAAACCGGATCAGTTCTTACTTATTTCGGACCGGGATATGATGGAAACACTCCAACGGTATATATTTCCGGATCAGGCATTACTCAGGGAACATCATGTAGAGTAAGTATGTTGTTCGCAGATTTCCAGAGAAATACTCCCAATACCTTTTTCACAATGTCGGTATTTTTCCGAAGAAATGCATCAGCCGATAATAATACCACTAGCGACCTTCTGTATTATGGACAACAAACAACTCCTGTTCTTACTAACTATGAATACACGTCAAGTGTTTCTTTTTTACCAATAGATGAAACGGGCAATGGCACATTGGATTCAGTATGTATTATGTGGGACAAAAGTGCTCCAAATCCTTGCATTGCTGACATCGCTATATTCAAACTTGCGTAAGAGACAATATGTCATCACTAATCCAAACATTTATTAGCACCGGACCTTCAGAACAGGTGATTCAGATGGCCAGTTCTAGTTTTGCCAGAACCATGACCATCGGCACGGACTGGAAAAAAATCCGCGTTGCCTGTAGAATAGGCGCAAATGGAACCAACAATTCACCCGTAAATCCAACAACCGGAAATCCAACATTGTTTATAGGAGTTTGTAGTGGGACATCCAGCATTTTCACTGGGGCTCTCAAGGCGTATACATCACATTCTGTCGGTCTAATGACATCGGGGTCGCAATGGGGATATGGAGCTTCAGGTCAGGCACAATACACCCTTAGTTCATCGTATTACATTGCTTGTGCAAAAACAGGATCGACACTAACAACCTTTGGGCCGGGAAGGAAAGGCATAGGAGGGGGCACTATTGATGGAAGTTTAGCTCTCTCCAGATCCGCCATTGCTTTCAAGGGAAGGACTGCTTTGTTTGTGGATTTGGAAAAAAACGCGGCAAGTACCTACGTCACAGAATCTATTTGTTATTGGTCTGTGCAAGCTAGTCCAATTGATCTTTCATCGTCGCAATTTATCTACTACAGCCAAGCCGTTGGAGATCCATTAATCACTGGTCATACTCATACTGGAAGTTGGTACATTCCAATAGACGAGACAACTAATGGGGTATTGGACTCGGTAAATTTTTCGTGGAATCTAAACTCGCCAAAGATTGTCATTGCTGACCTGTTGGTACATAGGTTTTTTTAACCCATTGAAGTGAAGTTCACGGAGTCCATACAAGGAGCAGGTTTGCCCTGAACTTCTTTGGGATACCCCTTATCATCGATGGGAGTCAATCCCTTGGCTTCGAAAACGGGTTGAGCATCCTTGCGAATGAATTCTTTCATTTCTGGGCTTTCCAACGCTTCATGATAACACACTCTCCACGGCTTGATGATGGGGTTACCAGCTTCACTCAACCCAGTGCTATTGTAGATTTCACGAGCTAGAGTTTTCCATTTGGATGCCGCCTTGTGCTTCCATTTATGCTTGTCTTCATTCCACGTTTCGGCAGGGTATCCAATCTCAAAGGATAGACGAGAGTTGTCCTCAAAGATGGTCGTAATCTTGTTGTCACCTTCGTAAATGATCCACTCCTTGTGTTCATGGAAAATGCCTTCGAATATCCATCCTTGGTTTGGATTTTTCAGCGTCTCGATTGTCTCTCGGACAATGATTCGGACAAGTTCTTCAAGGTTATTCTTCATCTTCATACGGCACTTCAAATTCTGGGTTAGCTTTTACAAATCGTTGAATGCGTTCAAATAGTGTCCCACGTGCCTCCAACAAATCCCCTGCTCTGGTATCAGAGTAGTAGGATGGTTTTTTGGGAGGCTCTGGTGCCATACCAAGCTTGCTTGGAGTTGATGGCACAGATGGTCTAACTGTTGGTTTGGGGGCTACAGGTTGCAATGGAACTGTCCCCGGTGGTTCTGGTGCCATCGGTTCCCATTTTGTTCTCAAATACTCACCTAAAGAAGTCAAATGCTTGCACATCCCTGTTCCCAGATCCGTATTCTTGGTCTTGGGTGGTTGCCCATTGTTTTGATTCAACGAGTTCGCTCCCGTAGTCCCTGCTCCAGCTTCAGCATTGCGATATGCAAACCGATAACGATAGTCGGGGCAAGAACAATCCACCATACACTGCAAATCCTTGGCACTATCCACTTGCTCAACGTTTTCTTTCAGGAACCGAACATATCCTTGATGACGTAACCCAGTTGTATTCCACGGCTTTTCGGACTTGTAAGAGAATGTCCACGCCTCGTGACCATCCATCGTCGTTACGCCAAGAGATTTGGGCTTAACATGAAATGCTCTAGTCTTACGTCCCGTATCCGTCCGTCTCCACAAGTCCATAAAGGACATCGTTTCGGTCAGAACTTTCCGCATCATTTCGGCAAATGAAATCATATTAAGAGCCGTACTCTT
>Ga0315275_10002291_pt1 | contig 17192 bp, 16 predicted proteins | sample YL17G03_0_MG_FD_205557 | JGI IMG/M metagenome (GOLD analysis project Ga0315275, IMG submission 205557) | Sediment microbial communities from Yellowstone Lake, YNP, Wyoming, USA - YL17G03_0 | ecosystem: Environmental > Aquatic > Freshwater > Lake > Sediment | place: USA: Wyoming | collected... | reverse complement strand
CATGCTCAACCTGTCAAGGCACTGACAAGTTCGGTTGTGGGAGACACGAAGACTGTAAGGATCCGGGCGAGGACTTTAGTGAAGAGGATTGGCCCAGCGGCGCTTGAGATCAGGGGTGAGCGGTGACCTTCTCAACGGTCTGGTGGATTTTTCGGGCGGTGGTGAGAGCCTCGACTGTGGCAAGCACCACCTGGGACGCGCGCGCCTTCTGACGTTCATCCTGCGCCTTCGCCTCGATGAGCTCGGCGTGAGACAGGATGATGCCGAGCTGGTTGTTCAGCGTGTGGAACAACTGACGCAACTCGGCGTGGTCGGTGCTCACTTCTGCGTCTCGATCGCGGTCGTGAAGGTCCCGTCGTAGACGGGCTGCCCCTGGTGCGGGTCGCGCCACAGGGAATCGACGAAGATGCGGACCGAGCCGCCGGCCGTCCGGACGTATTCCACCTTGCCTGCCGTGATCCAGTTGTAGATGGTGCGCCGGCTGACGCCAACGAGGGCGCAGGCTTTCATGATTGAGATGGCTTTCCGTTCCACGACTTACCCTCCGTGAGAGGGTATCGGCCGGATTCCGGAAAGCTGTAGGAGTGGCCGAGGCAGACCGGAGCCCAGCGGGCGCCGGCTGCGAGCTGAACCCGCAGCCTCTGTGGCGGGTCGCTGCGCTACTTTCCGCGGATGCTGTTGTCGATGGCGCTCAGGTCGTGCTCCCCTTGCGTCAGGACGACGGCTTCGGCGGTGTGCAACCACGACTTGTCGGCGGGGCTTCAGCGCCGCCGCTACGAACAGTGCGAAATGCTCATTTCGATCGGTTGCGACCAGGGCCGCCGGGCGGCCGGCGGGCGAATGGCCGCGGACCGGCAGGCTTGAACCCCGGGGAACGCGGGGGAAGCGCGGGCTTGCCGCCCAAGGACTTCCCTGGCCTGAGCGGAGTCGAAGGCGGGCCGGCAGGCTTATCGCCGAACGGCTTCGGCCCCGTTGGCTTCGGCCCGGTCGGCCCGGGGCCCAGATGCCGCTGCTTCCAGCGCTTCCGGGCCTCACCTGGCGGCAGTTTGTACTTGTCGCGCGGGTCCTTGTGCTCGCCGCCCGGACGCCAATCCTTGCCGCGACGCGGCTCCTTCGGATGTTCGGCGCGTGGCGCGCGATCGCCGCCCTGCCACGGCGCACGATCACGATCCGGCTTCGGACCTGTCGCGCGATCGCCGCCCTGCCACGGCGCGCGATCGCGGTTCGGCCGTGGGCCCGTCGGGCGATCGCCACCTGTCCACGGCGGGCGGGCGCGATCACGGTCCGGTTGCGGGCCCGTCGGGCGATCGCCAAACCCGCGTCTGTCGCCCTGGCGTGCGCGGAACTCGCGTTCTTCGCGATCGCGCTGGTCGCGGAAGTCGCGCACGCGCTGGAGTTGGCGCTCTTCCCTCGCCTGTTCCGGCGAATCCCACAGCTTGCCGCCCGAGAACCACTTCAGCAGCGCGGTCGGGTCCTTCTTCTTGAGTTGGTTGAAGAGCGGCAGGATCTCGTCCCGCTCGCGCGCGCGAAACGATGTGGCCACGCCGTCAAGGATTATTGTCCAGTATGCGAATCTCGGTGGCATGGCTCAACTCAGTCGGGATCCGGGGTTCGGGACTCGAGGTTCGGGCAGATGCGATGTCACGCTGCGCCCTTGTGCGACGTCCATCACGCCGTCCCATCGTCAAGCAGGCGGCGCAGGTAGTTGCCGTAATTGCTCTTGCCGAGGGTGACGGCGAGGCGTTCGAGTTGCGCGGCGTCAACCAGGCCCAGGTGGAACGCGATCTCTTCGGGGCACGCGATCTTCAGTCCCTGCCGCCGCTCGATGGTCTGGATGAAGAGGCTGGCCTCCAGCATCGATTCGTGGGTGCCGGTGTCGAGCCATGCATAGCCGCGCCCCATCTTCTCGACGGAGAGCTGGCCGCGCTCGAGATACAGGCGATTCAGATCGGTGATTTCCAGCTCGCCGCGCGCCGAGGGCTTCAGCGACGCGGCGAGCGTCGTCACCTGGCTGTCGTAGAAATACAGGCCGGTGACGGCGTAGCTCGACTTCGGGTGCTGCGGCTTCTCTTCGATCGAGGTGGCACGGCCGGCAGCGTCGAACCCCACCACGCCGTAGCGCTCGGGGTCCTCCACGTGATACGCGAAGACGGTGGCGCCATCGGGGCGGGCGGCCACACGGGCGAGCGTGGCCTGCAGGCTGTCCCCGTAGAAGATGTTGTCGCCGAGCACGAGCGCGGACGGGCCGCTGCCAACGAAGGACCGGCCGATGATGAACGCCTGCGCAAGGCCGCCGGGCTCGGGCTGCACGGCGTAGCAGATCGCGAGGCCCCATTGGGCGCCGTTGCCGAGCAACTGCTCGAAGCGCGGCGTGTCTTGCGGTGTGGAGATGATGAGGATGTCGCGGATGCCCGCCAGCATCAGCGTGCTGAGCGGGTAGTAGATCATCGGCTTGTCGTACACCGGCAGCAGTTGCTTCGACACGGCCTGCGTGACGGGATACAGCCGGGTGCCCGCCCCGCCTGCCAGGATGATGCCTTTGCGTGTGATCATGCCGGGCACATTGTAATGCTAGTCAGTAGTCGGTAGTCAGTAGTCGGTAGTCAGTAGTCAGTAGCCAGTAGGAATACAGGATCACGCTGCGTGGTCTAGTCTGCGAGCCGACGTGACGGCGGGACCGTGCCTTTCTACAGGCTACTGACTGCCGGTTACAGGTCCTCCGTGGCGGACCCGCCATCCGTAGCTCCGCCTCCTTCGCCCCCCGCGGACATTTCCTCTTCCATGGCCTGCTCGATGTCGCCCGCGTCCTCGCCCATTTCCTGGCCCATCTTCTTCATGAACGTTGCGACGGCCCGAGGGTCGTTCTCGTCGAGGCCGGATAGGGCCGACGGGTCGGCCATGGACTCGAGACGCGCGTCTTCCGACTTCGGCGACGAGAAACGCGACCAGAGTTTCTCGAGATCGGCGCTGCCGCAATGCTTGCAGCGCACCTCGGATTCCCGCGCGCGCGACATGACGAGCGCGGAGGTGTTTCGGCGACAGCCACGACAGAGATACTCAAAAATCGGCATCAAGGACATCCGCCGCGGGGTTCCCTTCGACTTCGCTCAGGGCGAGAAAACGCCGCGGCTACAAATGGAGGCCGGGGCTTAAGGCCCGGCGGCTGCGAAAAATCCCTCGACCAGCGCCCGCAGTTCCGCGATGGACGGCGCCTGGTTGACGGCCACGCGCAGGTGCGAGCCGCCATCGAACCCCTTCGTGAAGTAGCCGCACAGCGCGCGCAGCTTGTTCACGACCCAGCGATCGTGCGACGTGCGCGCGTACTGGGCGACCTTCCCGCGGTCTAGAGACCCCTGGCTCCACGAGTGTGGGTCTTCGTTGCCGGGGGGCTTCACGTCTCCCGGTCCTTCCGCCTCCAGGAGGTCAATATACTCCAGCAGGAATCGCCCGCGATCCTGCGGGGTCACTTCGCGCGCGGGGCGGCCGGCCAGGAGGTCCGCAGCCTGCGCGAAGAGCCACGGGTTGCGCAGGATGCCGCGGCCGACCAGCACGCCGGCGACGGGCGTGTGGCGGAGGCGATCGAGAATCTGGTCGGCCTCGACGAGATCGCCGCACCCGAACACGGGGATCTTCACCGCCCCGGCCACCCGCGCAATCAGGTCCCAGTCCGCCAGCCCGTGATAGGCCTGCGCGGCGGTGCGCCCGTGCACGGCCACGGCGGCGGCCCCCGCATCCTCGGCGCGGCGCGCCAGGTCGGGCGCGTTCACCTCGCGCTCGTTCCATCCGGCGCGCATCTTCACGGTGACAGGAATCCTCACGGCCTTCGCCATGGCCGCCACGATGCTGGCCGCGTGGGCGGGATCGCGCATCAGGCTGCAGCCGGCCTGGTGCTTCGCGATCTTCGGCACTGGGCAGCCCATGTTGATGTCGACGATGTCGGCGCCGCGCGATTCGACGACCTGCGCCGCGGCGGCCATGCGGGAAGGATCGCCGCCGAAGATCTGGATGGCGACGGGCCGCTCCTCTTCCGTGAACTCGAGATATTCGAGCGAGCGGCCGATGCCCCGCACGAGCGCCTCCGACGACACCATTTCGGACACGACAAGGCCGCACGCGCCGTGCCGCTTCACGAGGCGGCGGAAGGCGCTGTCGGTCATGCCCGCCATGGGCGCCACGCCGAAGGGCGGCGACAGTTCGATCATCATCAGGGGCTAGTCAGGCGAGAGGTGAGAGTTCCCCACGATGTCGCGCTGCGACTTTGTCCACAATGTCACGCTGCGAACGGACACCATCAATACTTTCTGACATCTGCCGCGTCGAAGTTGATGGCGACTGCGCGGTTGATCATGGTGATCGCCAGCACGAGTCTGGTCTTCGGGCCCTTGTGGATGAGGCGGCCGGTGGCGCCCTTCAGCGGGCCGTGGGTCACCTCCACCAGATCGCCCTCGTGCAGCAAGGGGCACGGGTCGAAGTGCAGTTCGGTTTCGACAAGGCGCTGAATCGCTTCAATTTCGGCGTGCGGAATGGGCGCGGGCACGCCATCGAACGAGATGACGGACGCGACACCCACGCAGCTCAGCACATCGAGGGTGCCGCGCGGGTCGAACCGCGCGAAGCAATAGCCGGGAAACAGCGGCCAGTCGATCTTCTTCTTGCGGTCCTTCCAGCGCGACCAGCGCTGCACGGTGGGCAGGAAGACCTCGATCTGTTTCCGCGCCAGTTGATCGGCGACGGTCTTCTCAGCCCGCGACCTCGTCCAGACGGCGAACCACGGGGCGGCGACTTCGATCACGTCCGCCTACAAGCCCGGTGTTTTCGGTGTCGGTGCGGCGATGCGCGCGAACCAGAGCTTGCGCATCTCCTCGTTCTTCCACTCGATGATCGCGTCGCCGCGGATCTTGGTGAGATACTTCGCGAACTCCGCCTGGCGCTTGCCCCCGTAGACCTTCTCGGCGATCTCGTCGCGCGCGGCCTCGAACGTCTTGATCACGGGCTCGGTGGACGACTCGAGCTGGATGAGGGCGTAGCCGGTTGGCGTGCGGAACACGTCGGTGACGCCGCCGGGCTTGAGGCTCTCGATGAGCTTGCGGACGCCGGGATCCAGTTCGTCGAGCGACAGCGGGCCCACGACGCCGCCATTGGCTTTCGAGGGGGCATCGGACAGCTCGGCCACGAGCGTGGCAAACGATTCGCCGGCGCGCGCGCGCTTGACCGCGTTTTCCGCCTTCGTCTTTGCGTCCTCGTCTGCGGCCACGTTGAGGCCCTTGCCGTCCGTCTTCACCGCGGCGAGCAGCTCGCGCAGCGTGATCGATGCGGCCGTCGTGAACTCGGCCTTGTGCGCGTTGTAGTACGCCTGCGCCTCTTCCTCGGAGATGCCAAGCTTGGCGAACACCTCGGCCTGCTGCACCTGGTTAATCACCATCTGCTTCTCGAGGTTCTTGCGCAACTGCTCGATGGAGAGGCCTTCCTGCTTGAGGGCCGCCGCAAACTGCTCGTCGGACTCGAGCTTGTTCTCCTTGCGGATGTTCTCCATCACGCGCTTGAACTGCTCCTCGGTGACCTTGTAGCCGAGTTCCTTGCCGCGCTGGAGCAGCAGGATCTCGTCCACGGCATCCACCAGGATGTCGGGCGTCACCTCGGCGATGGCCTTCCTCAGCTCTTCGTCCGACAGTTGCTGCGTGCGCTGGCGCAGGACACCCACCTGGCGCGCCTCGAGATCGGTCTTCGTGATGATGTCGCCGTTGACCTTCACGAGGATCTGTTCGAGGATTTCGGACTTCGGCACGGGCGTGGCCGGAGCAGCCTGTGCCGGAGGCGCCTGGACGGCCTGGAACGGAGGCGCTTGCGCAGCCGGCGGAACCGGGGGCGGCGGCTGGGCCTGCTGCGCGGCCAACGACACGGCGGCGAGCGCGGAAAAAAAGACGAAGGAGACGGTCTTGCGCATGACGAACTTTCTGCCGCTCCCGCCGGTGGCGCCGGGGGGCGATGCTGGAGCCAATGTTCTATTGTAACGCGGCACGGCCCCAGCCGACGAACTCGCGGCGGGCCTGTAGTGTAGGACGAACGGACATGGCCCCCGGCTTTATCGGAGCAGGTCTTCGAGCAGGCCGCCAACGCGGTCGAACAGGCCGCCCTCGGCGCGCGGGTCCTCCCTGGCTGGCTTGAGGATCTCCTCTTTCGTGAAGCCGGGGGTGACCGCCCCGGCCGTCGCGCGCGCCGTCCACCAGGACGCGGTTGCGGACCGCCGGGGTCGTGGCGCCACGGGATTCACGGCCCTTGGTGACCCCGGGTCTGAAGACCCCGGTCTCCATCGGGAAGCTGGGGGGCGTCCGTCTGTTCTCGTGGAGGCCGGGTCTTGAGACCCGGCATGAACGTCCGTGGAGCCCGGGGTCTTTCCTGCCCTGAGCGAAGTCGAAGGGAGACCCCGGGGCATTGACAGATTCAATCGCAGCGACGCCGGCGGGGTGAGGGTGACGTCCGGGCGTCGGCGCAGCACGGTCAGCACCCGCATCGGGTCGGGCGCGTGAGAGGCCTTCTGTGCGCTGTCGCGGAACTTCATCACCACCGCGCTTCCCTGCCGGTCGACGGACTCGAGGCCGAGCTTGTCGGCCGTCACGCGGATGCGGCCGTAAGCGGCAAGGTTCAGCACCGAGTCGGGCAGCGGCCCGTAACGGTCCCGGATCTCGTCGAGCACCTCGCCTACCTCGGTCTCGCTGCGCGCGGCGGCCACCTTGCGGTACACGACCAGGCGCTGCGCCATGTCGGGCACGTACTCGTCATCGATCCGGATGTCGATGCCCAGGTTCACGCTCGCCCGCACGTCGTCCTCGATCTCCTCGCCCTTCAACTCGCGCACGGCCTGCTCGAGGAGCTTCATGTACATCTCGAAGCCGATGGCCTCGATGTGGCCGCTCTGCTCGCCTCCGAGCAGGTTGCCGGCGCCGCGGATCTCGAGGTCCAGGGCGGCCACGCGGAAGCCGCTGCCCAGGTCGCTGAACTCGCGGATGGCGGCCAAGCGTTTCTTCGCCACCGCGGACAGGGACGTCTCCGGCGGAATCAGCAGGTACGCGTACGCGGGCCTGTCCGAGCGGCCCACGCGCCCGCGCAACTGGTAGAGCTGCGAGAGGCCGTAGCGGTCCGCCCGATTGATGATGATCGTGTTGACGTTCGGGATGTCGAGGCCGTTTTCGACGATGGTGGTGGCGAGGAGGATGTCGAACTTGCGCGCCATGAAGTCGATCATCGCGCCCTCGAGGTCGCGCTCCCCCATCTGACCGTGGCCGACCACGATCTTCGCTTCCGGCACGAGGCGGGCCAGCAGGCCGCCAATCGAAGAGATCGACTCCACGCGGTTGTGGACGAAGTACACTTGGCCGCCGCGGGCCAACTCGTTGCGGACGGCTCGCGAGATCACGTTCTGATCGAACTTGACGACGTTCGTCTGGATGGCGAGGCGGTCCTTCGGGGGCGTCTCGATGATCGACATGTCGCGAATGCCGACGAGCGACAGATTCAGCGTCCGAGGAATCGGCGTCGCGGTCATCGTCAAGACGTCCACGCGCTTGCGCAGTTGCTTGATCTTCTCCTTGTGCGCGACGCCGAAGCGCTGTTCCTCGTCCACGACGAGCAGGCCGAGGTCGCGGAACACGACGTCGTTCGAAAGCAGGCGGTGGGTGCCGACGACGATGTCCACCTTGCCCTCGGCAAGATCCACGAGCGTCTGCGCCTGCTCCTGCTTGCTTCGGAAGCGGCTGAGGAGATCGATGCGCACGGGGAAGCCGGCGAAGCGCTCGCGCAGCGTCTTGACGTGCTGGAAGGCAAGTACGGTGGTGGGCGCGAGATACGCCACCTGCTTGCCGTCCATGACCGCCTTGAACGCGGCGCGCATCGACACTTCGGTCTTGCCGTAGCCCACGTCGCCGCACAGCAGCCGGTCCATCGGCGTGGACGACTCCATGTCGCGCTTGATGTCTTCGATGGCGTTGTTCTGGTCGACGGTCAGGTCGAAGGGGAACGCGCCTTCGAATTCCTCCTGCCAGTGCGTGTCGCTGGCGAAGCTGTGGCCCGCCACGGCCTTGCGTGAGGCATAGAGTCTGAGCAGTTCCTCGGCCATGTCGCGCATGGCTTTCTTCACGCGCGTCTTGGCCTTCTCCCACGTCGTGCCGCCCAGGCGGTCGAGGGCCGGGCGCGCGCCGCCTGCGTACTTCTGGATCAGGTCGAGGCGCGAGACCGGGACGAACAACTTGTCGTTGCCGGCATAGCGCAGTTCGAGGAACTCCTGCGCCTCGTTCGGCCCGACGGTCATCTCCCTCAGGCCGACGAACTCGCCGATGCCGTTGTCCACGTGGACGACGAGGTCGCCCACCTTCAGATCGCGCAGGTCGGAGAGGAACGCCTGTGTCGCCGAGCGGCGCGCACGCTCCTGGATGCGGCGCTCCTCCTCGAAGAGATCGGTCTCGGCGTAGATCTGCAGCTGCGCGGCCGGCAGGCGGAAGCCGCGCGACAGCACGCCGGTGGTGACGAAGACGCTCGCAGCGAAGGAGTCTTCCCCGCGGTCGATGTTCACGCCGCGGAGTTCGTAGTCCTGGAGCAACTCGATGAGGCGCTCCGCGCGCCCTGGCGTGGCGGCAACGAAGAGGACCGTGTCGTTGCGGGCGCGGGCCGCCTTGACCTCGGCGATCCAGTCCGGCAACCGGCCCGAGAACGACACGGCCGGCTGACAGGCCACGCGGATCAGGGCTCCGCCGGTCTGGCGGAGCCCGGGGTGTTCCTCCCGTTGGCGCCCGGGGTCTTCTGCCGTCTCGTGGCGCCCGGGGCCTTCAGACCCCCGGTCATCGACGCCTAATTCTTCCAACGTGGCCGCCGCGGCGAGGTGCTGCTCGATCTCGGGCCAGCCGACGAGGATTTCGTCGGGTGCCGGGACGCCCGTGGTATCCGTGATGTTCCTACGAACATCTCCACCGCTTCGCGCTTGCTCGTAGCTCTCCGAGATCTGCGCGAGCTGTTTCTCGATGCGCGCCTGGATCTCGTCCGGCTCTGAACAGACGAGGATCGCGCGCCTTGTGATGCCGAGGTAATCGAAGAACGGCACCCGCGGCCCGGCCTCGCCGGCGACATCGCGCAGTGGAAGGACGCGGAGGCGATTGATGGTTGCCACCGAACGCTGGGTGTCGGCCGCGTATCGGCGGATGGCCTCGATCGTGTCCCCGATGAGCTCGATACGCGCGGGCAGGTCGTCGCCGGCCGGGAAGATGTCGATCACGCCGCCGCGGATGCAGAACTCGCCGTGCTCGTCCACCGGGTCCTGGTGGGCAAAGCCCGCGTCCACCAGCGCTCCAGCGAGTTGGTGCACGTCGATGTCGTCGCCCGGCTTGAGATCGAGCGCCAGAGCCGTGAGCGCTTCCGGCGGGCTGACGCGCGGCAGCAGCGCGGTGGCCGATGCCACCACCACGCGCGCTTGGTCGGTGGCGAGGGCGTGCAGCGCGCGGGCGCGGGTCGATGCGATGCGGAGGTGCGGCGCGAGGCCGCGATACGGATCGACTTCCTGCGACGGAAACGGAAAGAGCGTGTGCTCGAGCTCGTCGGAGGACGCCCCCTCGAGGCCCCCGAGGAAGAAGCGCACGTCGCTCACGACTTGATCGACGTCGCGGTCGGAGGGAACGACCACCACCGTCACGTCGTTCCGCGGGTTGTTCGTGGCCTCGCCGGCAATCCAGAAGGCCTTGGCCTCGGGCGTCAGGCCTGCAAGGCGCATCGCGCCAGCCGCAGCCGAGACTGCCCCGCCGCCGCCCGTTTTCGCCTCCGGGGCGAAACCCGCGCCCACACGTGCGGCCCGAAGCAACTCCTGCAGTTTCAGCGACGGCACAACCTGGGCACGGTTTCAAATCCTGCGTGGGCGGGCGCCTCGTGCCCGCGAGAACGGGCTTTGAAACCGATTGTTCTCAGTGTATCGCAGTTAGTACGCCGGGACTGACCGCCTTCACCACGGTTGTGGCGGTCCGCCGAAGCGGCACGCGAAGGCGGAAGGCCCGGCCTCTGCCGGAAGGGAGCCGCGTGGCGGATCCTGCCGCCTACCCTTTCAGCTTCTGCAGGACGCCTGTCGTGGAGTGGCCCTGCTCGACGGGCACGCGGATGACGACCCCGCCGCGCGCCTCGACGATGTCGCGGCCGACGATCTGATCGGCGGGCCAGTCGGCCCCCTTGACGAGGACGTCGGGCTGAAGCGCGGCGATGATGTCGTGCGGCGTGTCCTCGTCGAAGATGACGGCGGCGTCCACCGACGCGAGAGCGGTGATGACCTCCGCGCGCTCTGCCTCGGGATGGATGGGGCGCTCGGGGCCCTTGATTGCGCGCACGGACCGATCGGAGTTGACGGCCACGATGAGCGCGTCGCCATGCCGGCGCGCCTCGGCGAGGTATCGCACGTGGCCGGGGTGGAGGATGTCGAAGACGCCGTTCGTGCACACCACGCGCCTGCCCTGCCCGCCCAGCTCGGCGCGCCAGGCAACAGCCTCGCTTCTGGTCAGCACGCGACAGGGGACGGTTCCACGACCTGCGTGCGGCCGCGTGTCCATACTGGATGAACGGGTCGTGGAACCGGTCGTCTTCACGACCCGGCGACCCGTTCCTTGAAGCTGACGCCGCCGTCGAATGCCCACGCGTGGCGCGGGCGGTAGATGCCGGCATCCTGCGTGCGCGACTTCACGCGGAAGCTGTAAAGCAGCCGGTGGTAGTCGTACGAATACCCGTCGAGCTTGTGCAGCCCGACGTCGAGTTTGTAGGTGCCGGCCACGAGGTCGAGACCGTCGATGGCGAAGGTGACCCGGCCCTCCCCTTCGAGGCGATCGGCCTTCAGTTCTTCGATGTTGGTGTTGGTGCCGAATGCGCACACGCCGTCGACATTGAAGATGCCGATGCCGACGACGAAGTCCGTGAGCGGCGTCGCCGCCTTCAGCGTCAGCCGGATCTCGACACGCTCGCCGGAGAAGAACACGTGGGCCGCTGCCCCATCTTCGCCGAGGAGTTCCACGTTGGTGATCTCGCCCTCGCGCGATCCCCAGCGGCCCTCGGTGGCCTGGAACATGTCCGGCGGAGGCTCCACGGCTTGCGCTTCTCGAGCCGTGCCCGGGATTCGGGATTCGGGACTCGGGGCTCGGGAATCAACGGATTCCGCCGCGCACGACTGCTGGTCAACAACGGCCTGGGCCTTGGCGTCGGCCTCGGCCATGTGGCGTTCTTCCTGCTTCTCGACGTCGGTGATGTAGGCCGACACGACGCGGCGCGGGTCGCCCGTGGCGCGGGCGCGGCCGTCGTTGAGCCACAGCGCCTCGTCGCAGAACCGCTCGACGAGGTTCAGCGAATGCGTCACGAGAAGCACGGTCTTGTTGCGCCGGCGGAACTCGGCGAACTTATCGAGGCACTTGTGCGTGAACGCTTCGTCGCCGACGGCCAGCACCTCGTCTATCAGCAGCACGTCCGGGTCCACGTGGATCGCCACGGCGAACCCCAGCCGCATGTACATGCCGGACGAATAGGTCTTGACGGGGGCGTCGATGAAGTTTTCGATCTCGGCGAACTCGACGATCTCGTCGAAGCGGCGGGTGATCTCCTTCTTCGAAAGCCCCAGCATGATGCCGTTGATGAAGACGTTCTCGCGGCCGGAGATCTCGGGGTGGAAGCCGGCTCCAAGCTCGATGAGCGCCGAGACGCGCCCCTGCACGGACACGGTGCCGGTGGTGGGCTTCGTGATACCCGCCACGACCTTCAGGGCCGTGCTCTTCCCGGATCCGTTGCGGCCGACGATGCCGAAGGTGCAGCCCTGGCGGACGCTGAACGACACGCCTGTGAGCGCGTTGAAGGTCTCCTCGGGGTTCAGGTCGTTGACCAACGTGCCCGACAGGATCGCGCTCTTCAGCGTGGCGAACTGCTTCCGCCGCGCATATTTCCGATACGTCTTGGTGACGTTCACGACGTCAATCGCGTTCACGCTACACCTCCTCCGCGAAGGTGTCTCTGAGCCGGTCGAACAGATAGTAGCCCACCAGGAAGAGCGCGACGGAGGCCACGCCGAGGGCGACCAGCCACTTCCAGTGCCCGAAATTGCCAGGGTAGAACAAGATTTCCTGGTACGAGACGGCCACGTGCGTAAACGGGTTCATGTTCAGGAACGTCTTCCCAAGCCCCGGCGCGTCCTGCATCGAGTAGATGATCGGCGTCGCGAAGAACCAGAAGGTCACCAGGTTCGAGAGGATGTCCTTCAGGTCGCGGAAGTGCACGGTCAGCGACGACACGATCAGCGCCAGGCCCAACGAGAGCACCAACTGCACCAGCACGACGACCGGGAACCAGACGAGCTCCGACAGTTGGAGCGGGGCGCGGTAGTAGATCAGGAACCCGATCAGGATGGGCAGTCCCAGCAGGAAGTGGACCATGTTCGCCAGCACGGTGACGATGGGCAGCACTTCGGCCGGGAACAGGACCTTCTTGATCAGATTGCCGCCGGCAATGAGGGTGTTGGACGACTCGAGAATCGAAGACGCGAACCAGGTCCACGGCAGGATCCCGCAGAACAGGAACAGCGCATACGGATCGAGGTTGGGCTGGCGCGCCGGCAGCACGTAGGAAAAGACAAACGTGTAGACGAGCAGCAGGAGCAGCGGGTTGATGAAGGACCAGAAGAACCCCAGCACCGAGCCGCGATAGCGCGCTTTCAGCTCGCGCGCCACCATCGCCTGGATGAGTTGGCGGTATTTGAGGAGTGCTCTGAGGTTGTGAAACATCGACGGTGGCAAGTGATCAGTATCCAGTGGCCAGCAGCCAGTAGCCAGTAGAAATGCCCATGGATGTCCCCGCGGATCCACCATGCCGACTACTGACTACTGACTCCTGACTCCTGACTACGCCCCACGATGGCCCCTCCATCATGAAATCTCGATAACGATGACCGTAATATTGTCCGGGCCGCCGGCGTCGTTCGCCGCGTCCACGAGCGCCCGGCACAGCTCCTCGGCCTGCCCCATAGGCGTGCGGGCGAGGATCTCGGCGATGGTCGAGTTCGAAAGCGGCGACGTCAGGCCGTCGCTGCAGAGGAGGATGCGGTCGCCCCGCTCCACCGCCACTGGCGTGAGCTCCACGTTGGGATCTTCGGCGCCGGCCAGTGCGCGTGTCACGAGATTGCGCCACGGATGCGTCCGCGCCTCGTGTTCGCTCAGGACGCCGACCGACATCTGCTCTTCGACCCACGAGTGGTCGCGGGTGATCGGCTCCAGTTCGCCGTCGCGCCACAGGTAGGCGCGGCTGTCGCCGACATGGGCCACGAGCGCCGACGACGGCGGTTTCGCCAGCAACAGGCACACCCCGGTGGTCGCCATCCCCCGCAGCGCGGGCTCGTCGATCACCCGCTGGTGGATCGCGCGATTGGCCAGGGTGAACGCCGCCACGAGGCGGTTGCCGTCAACGCCCAACTCGGGCCGGAACGGGAAAGGCCAGGTGAAGTTCGCGTTGACGCCGTCGGTGTGCTGGACGAAGGACTCGATGGCATCGGCGGCGACGCGCGACGCGACCTCGCCGGCGGCGTGGCCGCCCATGCCGTCGCACACGGCGTACACGCCCAGAGCGGGCCGCGAGACATGGCTGTCCTCGTTGGCGGGGCGGCGACGCCCGAGGTCGGTCAGGGCTGCCGAGACAACCTGCATGTCAGTTCCGTATCCTGGCCTTGGCCGCCACCTGGATCCGAATCATCGCCTTCATCATGGAGATCCGGGCGCGCTCGAAGTCGATGTCGGCCGCGCCGGTCCTGGCGGCCTGTATCAAGGCTTCGGCGCGGCGTTTCTCTTCCTCGGCGCGGGTGATGTCAATCTCCTCGGCGCGCTCGGCGATCAGCGCGAGCAGCCGCACCCTGTCGGGGAGCACCTCGGCGAACCCGAAGGCAATCGACAGATAGAACTTCTCCGTGCCTTTGCGGTACCACGCCTGGCCGACACGCAGGCTCGTGAGCAGCGGCGTGTGGCCGGGCAGGATGCCCAGGTACCCCTCGGTGCCGGGCAGTTGCACCTCGTCCACTTCCTCCTGCACCACGGCGCGGTCGGGCGTGACGATCTCGAGCGTCAGATGTTCGGGCAGCGCCATTGTTGTCTTCTGTCTTCTGTCTTCTTCCCTACCCCGCCTTCATCTTCTCGGCCTTCTCCATGGCCTCTTCGATCGTGCCGACCATGTAGAACGCCTGCTCCGGCAGCGGGTCGTGCTTGCCGTCCACGATTTCCTGGAAGCCGCGGATCGTATCCTGCACCGCCACGTACTTCCCTTTCAGGCCGGTGAACTGCTCGGCCACATAGAACGGCTGCGACAGGAACCGTTGGATCTTGCGCGCGCGCGACACGGCAAGCTTGTCGTCTTCGGACAACTCGTCGATGCCGAGAATCGCGATGATGTCCTGCAGGTCCTTGTAGCGCTGCAGCACCTGCTTGACGGCGCGGGCCGTCGCGTAGTGCTCGGCGCCGATGACGCGCGGGTCGAGGATGCGCGATGACGACGCGAGCGGATCGACGGCGGGGTAAATCCCCAGCTCGACGATCGCCCGCGACAGGTTCGTCGTGGCGTCGAGGTGCGCGAAGGTCGTCGCCGGCGCGGGGTCGGTGTAGTCGTCGGCGGGCACGTAGATGGCCTGCACGGACGTGATCGATCCCTTCTTCGTGGACGTGATGCGCTCCTGCAGTTCCCCCATCTCCGTGGCCAGCGTGGGCTGGTAGCCGACGGCCGACGGCATGCGGCCGAGCAGCGCGGACACTTCCGACCCGGCCTGGGTGAACCGGAAGATGTTGTCGATGAAGAGCAGCACGTCCTTGCCTTCAGCGTCGCGGAAGTACTCGGCGACGGTCAGGCCCGACAGGGCCACGCGCAGGCGGGCCCCAGGCGGCTCGGTCATCTGGCCGTAGACCAGCGCCGCGCGCGACTTGCTGATGTCTTCCGTGTTGATGACGCCGCTTTCCTGGAACTCGAGCCACAGGTCGTTGCCCTCGCGCGTGCGCTCGCCGACGCCCGCGAACACCGACACGCCGCCGTGCTTCAGGGCGATGTTGTGGATGAGCTCCTGGATGATGACGGTCTTGCCGACGCCGGCGCCGCCGAACAGCCCGATCTTGCCGCCCCGCAGGTACGGCTCCAGAAGGTCGACCACCTTGATGCCCGTTTCGAACATCTTGGCCTCGGTGGCCTGCTCGACCAGCGTCGGCGCGGTGCGATGGATGGGCCACCGCTCGGTCGCGTTGACGGGCATGTCCGGGTAGTCCACCGGCTCGCCGAGCACGTTCAGCACACGGCCCAGCGTGGCCGGGCCCACGGGCATGGTGATCGGCCCGCCCAGGTCCACGGCCTTCATGCCGCGCTGCAGGCCGTCGGTGGGCTTCATCGCGACGGCGCGCACCCGGCCCTCGCCCAGGTGCTGCTCGACCTCGGCCACGATGTCGAGTTTCTCGCCCTGGATCTCCGCCTTGATCTCGAGGGCGTTGTAGATGGGCGGCAGGTGCCCGCCCTCGAACTCGACGTCAATGACAGGCCCGATGATCTGGACGATGCGGCCCTCGCGCATTGTGGCTCCGACTGCATTCATGCTCTTCGCCCTTCGCCGGGATTCGGGGTTCGGGACTCGGGACTCGGGCTGAATACCTCGCCACGCTCCGCGCGGCACAGCCGTTGTCCTTGTTCCCCCACACCCGATCCCGAAATGCCGTTCCTGAACACGGCGTCGACCAACTCGTAACGCCGTATCACTGCATTCCCGAACCCCGAACCCCGGATCTAGTGCGCCTGCGCCCCCGACACGACCTCGATGATCTCGCGCGTGATCGCCGCCTGGCGCACTTTGTTCATGTAGAGCGTCAGAGCGTCGATCATGTCCGTGGCGTTCTCCGTGGCGGCGTCCATCGCCGTCATGCGCGCCGCGTTCTCGGCCGCGGCCGACTCGAGCAGCGCGCGCCACACCTGGACCCGCACGTAGCCCGGAAGCATCTGCGCGAAGAGCGCAGCGGCGTTCGGCTCGTAGATGTAGCCCACGTGCGCCGCCGGGTTCTTGTCGCTGAACTCCTCGGGGGCAATCGGCAGCAGGCGCTCCGTCACGATCCGCTGCTGCATCACCGACTTGAACTCGTTGTACACGAGGTAGACGGCGTCGATCTTCTGGTCCGTGAACAACTCGGCCGCAAAGTCCGCGATCTCGCGCGCGATCTCGAACGTCAGGTTCTGGAAGATATTGACGCGCTCGATCACCGGCTCATAGCCGCGGCGGCGGAAGAAGTCGCGCCCCTTGCGGCCGATCAGGCCGACCACCTGCTTCTGCTCGCGGTGCTCAAGCAGGAACGCGCCAGCCGCCTTGATGATGTTCGTGTTGAAGCTGCCGCACAGCCCCTTGTCGGACGTGAGCACGATCACCAGCACGGTCTTCTCGTCGCGGACCGCAAGGAGCGGGTGCGCTGATGAGTCCGTCCGCGCCGCCAGGTCCGCCAGCACCCGCTTCGACTGGATGGCGAACGGGCGCGCGTTCAGGACCCGCTCCTGCGTCCGGCGCAGCCGCGACGCGGCGATCATCTTCATCGCCTTCGTGATCTGCTGCGTGTTCTTCACCGCCCGGATGCGGCGCCGGAGGTCAATCAGCGAGGGCATCTCAGGCCGCCACCTTCTTTGCCGCCGCGAAGGTCTCGCCGAACTCTTTCAGCGCCGCGCCCACGTCCGCCTTCAGCCCATCGTCGAACTGCTTCTTCTCGGCGAGGGTGCGCAGGAGCGCGGCCTTGCGCGAGTCGAAGAAGCGGTACATCTCCTGCTCGTACTCCCCCACCTGCTCGACCGCGATCGGATCGAGGAACCCGTTCGTCCCGGCGAAGATGATCAACACCTGCTTCTCGACCGGGATCGGCTCGTACTGCGGCTGCTTCAGCACCTCGACGAGGCGCCGGCCGCGGTTGAGCTGGGCCTGGGTGGACTTGTCCAGGTCGCTGCCGAACTGCGCGAAGGCCGCCAGTTCGCGGTACTGCGCCATGTCGAGACGCAGTGTGCCCGCCACCTGGCGCATGGCCTTGACCTGGGCCGAGCCGCCGACGCGCGAGACCGAGTTGCCGACGTTGATCGCCGGGCGCACGCCCTGGTTGAACAGGTCGCTCTCGAGGAAGATCTGGCCGTCGGTGATCGAGATGACGTTCGTC
>Ga0315275_10002290_pt1 | contig 17194 bp, 15 predicted proteins | sample YL17G03_0_MG_FD_205557 | JGI IMG/M metagenome (GOLD analysis project Ga0315275, IMG submission 205557) | Sediment microbial communities from Yellowstone Lake, YNP, Wyoming, USA - YL17G03_0 | ecosystem: Environmental > Aquatic > Freshwater > Lake > Sediment | place: USA: Wyoming | collected... | reverse complement strand
GAAATTGATGATGACGTCTTTATTGGTCCAAGCGCTGTCTTCACGAATGTGCTGACACCGCGAAGCTTCGTCCCCCGTAAAAAAGAGTTCCTGAAGACGAAAGTGAGGCGAGGAGCGACTATCGGGGCTAATGCAACGATAGTATGCGGGGTGACTATAGGGGAGTTCGCTATGGTTGGTGCAGGTTCGGTAGTAACGAGCGATGTTCCATCATTTGCGCTGATATATGGCGTTCCTGCAAGGCAGCATGGGTGGATCTGTGCATGCGGGGAGCACATCGGTACTACTGCTGATAGACAGGAGTATAGGTGCAAAAGGTGTGGAAGTAAATACCTATTATGGGAAGGGGGGTGCGAGCCGATTGTGCTGTGTGTACCTTAAGAGAAGATATCGAGAAGTTATGTTCAGAGATATACGCGTTGCTTAAGAATCCCGAAGTTCAGATAGTATTGAAAGAGGTGTAGAATGCATATCCCATTAGTAGATTTGAAATCACAATACCTGTCTGTAAAACCTGAAATTGATACAGCGATTCAGTCAGTCATCAATGATACTGCTTTTATCCGTGGAAAATACGTTCAAAATTTTGAATCGGAATATGCAAAAAAATATGGTGTTAAACATTGTATAGGTGTTGCTAATGGAACTGACGCAATTTTTATCACGTTAAAGATGCTTGGAATCGGCAATGGTGATGAGGTCATCACGACTGCGAGCAGCTGGATCTCGACTTCCGAAACCATCAGCCAGGCCGGTGCAAAGCCGGTTTTTGTAGATATTGAGAGAGATTATTATACGATCGATCCTTTAAAAGTTGAAGAGAAGATCACATCAAAAACAAAAGCAATTCTTCCTGTTCATCTCTATGGACAACCCTCAAATATTACTGCGATTAAAAAAATTTGTGACGAACACAATCTTTTTCTCGTTGAAGACTGCGCACAGGCCCATTTTGCAGAATTTCAAGGGAAGAAGGTGGGGACATTCGGAGATGCAGGGACATTCAGTTTCTATCCTGGCAAAAATCTCGGGGCGTATGGAGATGCCGGGGCTATAATTACCAATGACGATGATTTGGCAGAAAAAGTCAGGCGTTTTGCTAATCATGGAACATTACATAAGCATGATCATGAGTTTGAAGGAATTAACAGCAGGTTAGATGGCCTTCAGGCTGCAATTCTCTCGGTGAAATTGAAATATATTGATGAATGGAACAAAAAAAGGTACCAGCATGCACAGTTATATAATACCTTGTTCCATGAGATTGAAGGAATTTCCCCGCCAAAAATCAGATCCAATGCAACCCATGTTTTTCATGTTTATGTAATAAGGACAGAAGGAAGAGACAATCTTGCGGCGCATCTCAAAGCAAAAGGTATCGAAACAGGTATCCATTATCCTGTTGCACTTCCTTTCCTGAAGGCGTATGAGTATCTTGGACATAAACCTCTGGATTTCCCTGTTGCTCATGAGTACCAGAACAAAATTCTTTCACTTCCGATGTATCCGGAAATGAACGAAAAGATGATAGAACATATCGCCGTAACAGTAAACCATTTTAGTCGAGATAATTAATTATGGACTTCAGATAGGCAACAGTTGTAACGAATCTCCGGGGAATGAAGATTCCCGTATCGCCAGATTAATACTCGCCTAAACATATATCGATGAGAATTCTGAAACAATCATGACATCTTCCATGATAGACTATTTACAAAAAGATCCGGAAATCTGGGATCTTTTTACACGGAAAGAAGAGTATCAATCTACGATACGCGATAGGTATGACCGGTTCCCGCATTACGCGAGTGCGTACCGAAAAATTTTCGAGCCCCGCGTTTCGAAATATCTCATTGAACATGGATATCACGTGGAATATCCGGACGGCAGGCCATTTGCAGTCTGTCTGACACATGATATTGATGTGCTCTATGAAACCAAGGTAACCAAGAGTATTGCTGCACTGCGCCAGCTCCGCAATGCCCATTTCTCCGGGTGTATGCATTCCCTTGCACAGATGCGTTCGAAAAAGTTGCCCTGGTGGAACTTCTCCGGTATCATGGCGCTCGAAGAGCGCTATGGGGCAAAGAGCAGTTTTTATCTCATGGTGCAGGATCCAGGCGATCAGGATTATGTCTATGACATCGAAGACTGTGAAGCGATCATTGGAGAACTTTCTGATGAGGGGTGGGAAGTTGGATTGCACGGAGGGCATACCGCATATAACGATCCGGTGGAGATCAAGGCGAAGAAGCAGCGGCTGGAGAAAGTCCTGAACAAAAACGTAGTTGGTTACCGGAATCATTACCTGCGGTTCCGGGTCCCAGACACATGGGAGCACCTTTGCAGCGCCGGGTTTCAATACGATGCGACGTTCGGGTATGCGGACTGTGTCGGGTTCCGGAACGGGATGTGCCACCCGTTCAAGCCGTATAATCTTACCACACAACATGTAATTGATATTTTAGAGATTCCTCTTACCATCATGGACTGTACACTCGACCTGTATATGAAACTCGATATCAGCAAGGCATGGGAGACTACGAAACTGTTGATTGATACCGTTGAGCGGTATCATGGGATTGTTACATTATTATGGCATAATTACTCCTGTATTGGTGAACAATGGAAATTTTATGAGAAAATTCTGAAATATTGCGCGGATAAGAATGCGTGGATGACGAGTGGAGAAGAAATCACAAAAAATGCAGGTCTAATTGGTGATTGTGATTAAAAATCTCTCTGTTTGCATGATAACCTGCTGGTATCACAATATTTCTATGGCCAATTATTCGGAGAATCTTATTAATGCATTAATGAGAAGAGACGTTTCAGTCAAGGTTGTAACGAGTCATTGTGTGTGTAAATATAAATATCGTAGCTCTTCTTCCCTTTTTGATGGCGAATACTGTCTCGTTACCGCACCGTTTGATTCTTATGGAGATGAACCTGACCGATCCAGGATTCGACGCCTCTTCTATCGTACGAGCAGGATTCCTCTGGGATTGCTCTACGTAAAGCAGTGTAAAGACTCCGATATTCTCCATTACCAACAAAGCTCAAGTTACTCTTTTGGGGAGTTGCCCCTTCTTACTCTTCTCACACAAACGAAAGTACCATATAAGGTGGTGACCATTCATAATCTGAAGGACTATAGGCCAGGTAACCCCCTACGGTTGCTTCACCGAGTGTATCAATATGCTGATGCTGTCATCGTTCATTCCGAGCAACAAAAGGATCACATGATGCAGGCTGGAATTCCAGAAGACAAAATTCATGTGGTATTCCATGGTGGTCACCAGGTCAATCTCAGGGGACTGGTGAGGACCAGAGTTACTTTTTTTGGGAGCCCAAAAAAAAGTAAAGGTTTCTTTGACCTTCTCAAAGCGCTTCGAATCTTACGTGACGAAGGGATCAAGATCAACCTGGAAGTGTACGGCATCTATGGGAAGGATGAAGAACAAACAGCAAAAAAGGAGGTAAGACGGAATAACGTCGGGGATCAGATCCAGTGGTATGGTAGTTTGAGTGAATTAGAATTTGATGAAAAAATGCAGGAGAGCATCTTCACATTCGCCATCTATACCGAACCAGTTTGGGGGAGCCAAATTATTACACGAGCTATGATGAATGGCACTCCGGTGATCGCAACCCCCGTAGGAGGGAGTTCAGAATATTTAGGTGATACGGGTATGTTTGTCCCTCCGAATGACCCCCCCGCCCTTGCCTTTGCTATCCGCTCCCTTCTGGAGAACAGGAAACTACGGGAGGATCTTGGAAAAATGGCCCGACAAAGAGCGCTTCAGTATTTATCCTGGGATGCCATTGCAGAAAAAACAATTCGGATATATCAGTCCGTGATCGACACATGAAATATTAAATATTTCCAGGATTCTTATTTGGAAATAATTTGAAGAATAAATGTGTTTAAAAATTTCGGTCATCCGAGTCAAGCTCCCGCTAAGTAACAAACCGATAGGAAACGTGCTGCGAAGACGGCAACGGACTGCTTCATTGTCAACTCACGAAAACTTTTTCGTGCTCCGCGTCACAATCAAAGCGGATTTCACGCTTCGGATCAGGTTACCATTACTCGCTGAGCTGGAATAATCGCGACTTTCTCTCAGGACCAGCAGGTATGTGGTAGAATACCTTTGTAAGACGTTATTGCGTGATCATCATCGAAACCTGCAACATAGTGCTCTACTCCCCCCATTAAGCCGTCGAGGTATCTCTCGCTCCAAAAGGGAGTTGATTTCGGAAGCGACCGCAACCAGAAAATCCGAGCAATAGTGAGAGAAGAGCTGACGCCTCCGTGGTCTCGCGCACTAAGACTGTGTAATCGAACGTGTTTTGCTCACGTGACTTTTTCCGTTTAGTCATCGTAGCAACAATTCCAAGAAAGACACATAATCCACTCGGTACCGACCGACCCCAAGTGAGCTGTTTAATAAGCCCCGGTGTCAGCACTTTAAGAAATATGTACAGTACGCCCATTCCAAAAGCGTACCATACAGCGCACATTATTTATCTACTTCAAATAAGCCGCCTTATTAAGAACCCTTGTAAATCCTACATGAGTTTAAGCCGAAATTCAACACAGCACAGAGTATCCAAATTGTGCCAATGAAGACAGTCTTCTTTTTTAACACGAGTACCATACCAACCAACCGAGTCCGCTCCAAGTGCAGTACATTCACCGAAATCTGATGCTGTTACGGCATAACTGTTTTTTTGCTAAAAAATTGAGTCCCGGCACTTCCACATGCTGTTTCTAAAACAGAATGTATCTTTTTATTGAGGATATGTTTGATCAATATCCCCATTCCTGGCAGAGCAGAAAAATAAGTCATCATATGCTTTTGCCATTTTTTGCCAAAAATCGGGTACTTTCAAGCATGGTTATTTCACGTCTAATTTAGACTAATTTCCCTGTGCTTAATTGCATAAATATTCAGATGATAGAGAATATAATAAGAAAATGCCATAATAACTGCATAGATAAATATGGCTTGTAATGGAGATAAACCAAAAACCATTGCGATAAAAAATCCTGATATTACGAATGAAGTTCTCATCAAATCCCAAATCAATTGTAAATAATTAAATCCAAATGCACCTAAAGTCGCAGTTGTAGATACACAGAAACCTGCAATTGTCATGATGGCAAGAGGGTAGCAAAACCATCCAGCTTCGCGCCACACGTTCCCAAATACAATAGGAAAAATAAAAGGAGCTATGATGGCGGGGATACCAATAATAGGTAATGCGAAAAGGAATAATTTTTTAGTAACTGAGCGAAAGAGTGCCAGAATGTCCCCTTGTTTTTCACGTAACATGGTAGTCATTTCACCACAGAATACCTGTCCCATTGAAAAAGATATCAATGAATAGGGTATTGATAAAACTACATTTGCTAAAGAATACCATCCAACAACTTGTAGATCAAACATAAATGATAACATCAGCACCGGTAATTGAAGTGCAATGACGTTTAAAACCGATGCAGGAAATGAATATAAGGGGAAATGCCGATATTCCCTCGCAACCAATCGAATATTTGTTAAAGAAACATCATGGAGAATAACCTGCTTTTCTTTTCGCCACATATCCCTAAATAGAGTTCCTATTCCGGTTACTTTTGAAATAATGTCTCCTATTATTAGACCAAGCCCTCCGGTTTTTAAATATCCCAAGACTATTTTTACAATTGAACCAGATAAATTTTGATTAATCAGGGTTTTAGTGATTATGAGATACCCCCGGTCTCTGACTGCCCAACCATTGAGAGTCTGATATACCCCGGCACCAATGAAACTTATAATTAATAACCATAAATAATTTTTAATAGACTCAAGATGGAAGGTGGAAATTATTATATCCTTAAAACAGGTAAACAGGACTAAAAAAGTAAAACCTGTTCCGATTATCAGAATAAAGCATAGCATCATTAAATTTACTGCTTTGTAGTTTTCCTGTGGCAATGGAATAGTAAAATCGTACCTAAATGAAGCTGCGACAATCATTATCGAAAATATTGAGGTATAAACTGCAAAAATTCCAAAATCCGATGGTGTAAAAACTCTTGTAAGTATTGGGTAAACAATAATTGAAATGCCCTGAGCTATTACAGTTCCGGATCCAATAATAAATAATCCTTTGAGAATTGGGCTTTTGGCAATTTTTTGTTGGAATTGCGCTTTTAGGTTATTTATTACATCTATTATGATGATAAATATCTACTCCAAATCAAAGTATTTTAATTTTAAATATAAAGTATATTGCAATATTTTTATGAATTCTCTAATGGCTGGATCAAAGTTCATGCCATGATTGATGTAGAGATCACCTCGATCCTTGGACTGGAGGTCACCGATGAATCTGTGTAGGACGACCAGATTTTCGAGCCCCTCATCAACAAGACTTCAAAACTCAGCTGATGAGATTCCCATCCAGCAAGTTCTTGGATATGAAGCGTATGATCGGACCAATGTCTCCAACTACCTGAAAAACCATGCCATTCATTCTGGTTTCAAGACACGAGCAAATACCGCCAAGCGGTCTCATGGGTTCGTATATCGGGCTGGATGTGTTTGGGAACGTGATGAATTGGGCGGATAGCGGGATTGGTGTCACATCCTATTGTGCAATATTCCCTGGTTTATTCATCGCTATATTGGCACAAATGCCATAATTCCGGGGTAATGGGGTTATCGCGGGTTGCAGTTTTGATCTTTGATCTTATGTGGTTCAGATACTTCAGATACCCTTTTGCCTCCATACATCTATAAACGTCACAGAAGGTGGGCTGCAAATGAATTTTATCATTGAATGCCTATAACCTATGGAAGATGGCAATTGATCATGAAGTCAGGATTTTAACCCAAGACGAATATCCACTATGGGATACACTAGTCATGAAATCCCCTCAGGGTACAATCTTTCATTCTAGTAAATGGGTTAAGACCTGTGCTGAATTATCATTAAAAAAAGAAATTTTGTATGGCTTTTTTAGAAATGATAATCTTGAAGGGGGGTGTTCAGTTTATTCATATAAAAAATATCATCTTTTTTCCATTGCAGAATCGAATGCATCTATGACACCTTACGGGGGCTACATCTTAGCGCCACAAGAGAGTTCAAAGGTTCGTGAAAAGGAACACATAAGCAAAACGATCATTTCTGAAATCAATAAAGAATTGATAAAAAAGTTTCATTATATTAAAATTGTAAATTCCCCGGGAATATCCGATATTCGACCATTTGTATGGAATAGGTGGAAACCTTCAATCTACTATGCATATTTCTTTGATTTGAATGATCATATTGAAGAAAATTTCTCGAAAAATGTTCGGAGGACTATTCGAAAAGGTCAAAAACTGGATATCACTACCAAAAAGGAAAATGATTCTGATCTCTATTATACTCTATATTGTAAGACATACGAAAAACAACATCTTACCCCCCCGGTATCTAAAAAATTTCTACTTAAAATGATTAATTTTATTATTTCGAATAATCTTGGAGAGATGTGGATCGCACGAACCCCAACGGGTGAACCAGCTGCAGCAGAGATTGTCATCTGGGATAATAAATTCGCTCACCGGTGGTCCGCAGCGTCGGACGAGCGGTTTAAAGATGCCGGTGCTACAACTTTATTACTATTTGAAATTTTTCAGGATTTATTTCAAAGAGGTTTTCGTGAAATTAACCTAATGGCAGGGAACACTCCACACTTGACAAAATTTATTTCAAGTTTTAATCCAAGGTTGGTTCCGTATTATGGCGTTGAAAAATTTTTTATTTTTTAAATAGATATTTGTATCAAGAACTTATTTAAAATGAGAAGTAAGCATCAATCAGGGTATAGTGGCAAACTAGCCCCCAACCTCACGCTCTAATAACTCAAGGATGCGCTTTAATTTCATCTTGCCGGTATCTTTTCTGTGACCTCGATCCTTGGACTGGAAGTCACCGATGAATCTGTGCAGGACGACCAGATTTTCGAGCCCCTCATCAACAAGACTTCAAAACTCAGCTGATGAGATTCCCATTCAGCAAGTTCTTGGATATGAAGCGTATGATCGGAACAATGTCTCCAACTACCTGAAAAACCATGCCATTCATTCTGGTTTCAAGACACGAGCAAATACCGCCAAGCGGTCTACGAATCCGTATATCGGGCGGGATGTGTTTGGGAACGTGATGAATTGGGCGGATAGCGGGATTAGGCAGATGTGGTCGGATATGGAAAGAGGTGGAAGATTGAAGGTTGAAGGATTATTTTCGAGTGTGAAACGGATATTCGGAGAATCCGTCCGGGCATCATCGAAAGAAGGTTTGCTTCGAGAGGCGATAATGAAATTCAATGCTACATTATGCTTGTTATATTGGCTCAGTGAACCCGACTATGGTTTTTCTCTGTTAAGTATCCCATACTATTTTGTGTCACATTCTATTGTGCAATATTCACTGGTTTATTCATCGTTATATTGGCACAAAGGCCATAATTCCGGGGTAATGGGGTTATCGTAGGTTGCAGTTTTAATCTTAGACCTTATGCGGTTCAGATACCTTTTCGCTTCCATAATCCTACAAACATCGCAGAAGGTGGGCTGGCAATGAATTTTATCATAGAACACCTGCCATGGGGCATAGGACCAAAAAACGGTCGAAGTTTCACCTTTATTGATCCATTCAATAATCGAATTTTTCCTATTATATCAGTGCGTAATCATGATCACCGATTTTACTAAATCCTTTAACAGTTCGTGGCAGACAAGGGGTGGACCTAGTGATGCAATGCTCTGGCGCCTTGCCAGATTTTATAATTCATCGCTGGGTAAATTCCTATGGAAGATGACAATTGATCATGAAGTCAGTAGTATGACAAAAGATGACAAAGTGGAATTGCCAATGAATATTGAAGAGTTGCTCCACGATCCCCCGGTCATTCATGGCGAAGGTACATCCAGTACTCACCACCTTGAAACGGACATTCTTCGTTATCTGTCGGAGATCCTCCAGGAAGGGATGAAGACACTAGAGACGGGAATAGGGTTAAGCACCGCAGTATTTGCTATCAAAGGATGTCGGCATATCTGTATTGCTCCAAAGGAACAAGAAGTCAGAGATTTTACGACGTATTGCCAACAACACCGGATATCGGTGAAAGATCTCAATTTCCAGATCCATCCATCGGAGCGTGTGCTCCCTCTGTTACATGCGGAGAACCTTGATGTTGTTCTGATAGACGGTAATCATGCATTTCCTATACCGTTTCTCGATTACTTCTACACCTCGACAATGTTGAGGACGGGGGGATTCCTTGTGATCGATGATGTTCATCTTTGGACGGGGAAGATCCTTAAGGATTTTCTGCTAACGGAATCCGAATGGCAATTTGTTAAGGGCTTCTATGATCGGGCTGTTGTGTTTCGGAAGATATCAGAAGTTGATCCGAGAAAATGGCATGGACAGCAGCCATATGTAGTACAGAAGAGTCGGTGGCTCATCAGGAAATCCCAACTCACACAGGCGCTCCACCTTATAAAAAATGGCGAATTTTCTTATCTTGCAGGCAAAATCAAAAAGAGGTTCTAGGAGAAGAGGGCACGATAAATCGCAACTCCTATATTATGTGAGAATGAGGTTATCTTGCCCCATGTTAAGTGCTAATGACAAAAGACGAATGGCGGACGCACCCCACTGTCACTTCTAATGACGATCCGTCATCATGTAATCTCATTCAATATCTGTTAAGCAATATGACCTGCTTGTAAGAGGGCAGGTCCAACCTCCAAATCTTTTAAACAACATTGTGGATATTGCTGTGAATAAATTGGCCTGTCAACTATCAATTACCTGTTCGTAAAAATAGGTTTTCCACAAAGCCAAATCCCGTTTTTTAAATAACCTTGTTTTCAGTAAGATACTTCGGGTTTTTGGATTATATTTGCAGTAGTAATGAATAATAAAGATCAATATAACGACAGGCTACCGATTCCCAAGTATAATTAACGCTCAGGTCCCGAGCACATTTCATAAATTCTTTAATTTTCTCTGGATGATGAATCAGATCCGTGACACTTTTTATGATAACATCGTCGCTATCATATCGATTAAAGAGTAGCCCGCATTGAGAAATTTCTTCTGCGTGATCGATATCCGCTCGAATAACTGGAATTGTCCCACAGATCAGATACTCATACACTTTATTGGCTGAAAACCTAACCCAGTAAGATGTTTCTGGCCGTATAAAAAAAAATCCAATGTGAGCAGCTTGCGTAAGTTCTATTGTTTTTTGGCGCGGGACGGATCCTAAAAATACGAAACGGTCCTGGAATTTTTTGGAGAGATCCTCTATTTTTTTCCTACATTTCGAGTCTAAGTTGTACGTTCCTCCGACAATAACTTTTACATTGCCTGAGGATATCAGGACCTGATCCGCGATTTTTAATAGTAGATCTACATCTCTATCGGCCAGGTTATTTAAGCTCCCGATATAAACCATATCAATTCCAGAGTGGGTATTAAATGATTGAATTTTCTCCAGAATTTGATTTTCATCATAGGCATTCGTTGAGGGATAATTTGGAACTGTGATAATTGATGAATTTGAGAACATTTTCTGAGTACTATTGTTATGACTTTCAGAAACTGTCACTACTCCTGATATGGAGCCCTTTATAAGCCTTTCAAATATCTGGTGGATATGAATGCCAAAATAAGGGTTAAACTTTTCATAGAGTTCATGCCGATCATATACGATTTTTGCCTGAAAATGGTTATCTCTGATGAGCATTCTTGCTAATGGTAAAAGGTGGGGATCGTGAACATGAATTACTACAAAATGAGATGAATCAAAATGCAGGTTATTTAATGCCAGATAACAATCCTCTGCAATTTTATGCCTTAAACAATAAATGAGAAAATAAAGAGTTCTAAATTTACTTGTGAAACTAAAAATATTAATTCTAAATCCTTTTTCTCCAAACTTTGAAAATCTTCCCTGTGCGATGGATGTATCGATTACATTGTAATGAAGTCTATAAACCGTAAATCCTTTCTCTAAAAGATATTTTACATGTCGTGTAATTCTTTCATCTTTTTCAGGATGGATATCAAGAATAATTATATCGATCGGGATCATTATTAATTAATTAAAGTTTGTAATCTTTTAAGCATATACTTACTTGGAAAGGAATTTGTTTTATTGGTCGGTTGAAATCGCAAAAATCATGACTCGCTACCCAGGTTCCTGTATTCAATTAGTGGTCAAATATTATTCCTTATCTTAAGCAAGTAAAAATATGGAGTTTCTATTTGAAACATCTAAGAAAAACTATATTCCATCTCATATAAGATTAAAAAGGGGTAAAAATGGGTCCAAAATTTAGCATAATATCGATTGCGAAAAAGGAGAGTGATTTCTCTCGTTTGAAGGAAGCCCTTTCCAACCAATGCTATCGGGATTTTGAATTTGTACCATCCACCAAAGGAACCATTCCAGAGGCATGGAATGATGGTATATCAAAGGCCAAAGGGGAATTTTTTATTTTTATGGATTCGGATGCTTACCCGCTTAACGATCACTGGCTTGAAGAAATATCCAATACCATTGAAAAAAATGTTGTTATGAAAGGTATAGAAATTCGGCCCACAGATATGACTATGAATAACCTCATTGGAGATGCAAATATTTTCAGAAACGAAAAATTCAATGAGAGTTATCAAATATGCGAAGATATGGAATTTTCTGCACGGATGAAGAAAAAGGGAAATAAAATAAAACGAATCAACTCTTTTCCAGTGGTTCATACTCCATCCGTATCATTAAGAAAAACATTTCGTAGATCTATCCTAAATGGATTTTATTCGATGAAGATAATAGCTATTTATGGATATTCAAATACAGAAACAATCAATTCACAAGACTTCGGCGGTACAAGGATAAATCCATTAATTAATAGATTTAGGTTAATATCTGAAAATATACTTTTTTTGATGGGATTGGTAATCGGCGCTATACTCTACCTGCCTGTATTAATAAGAAATTATTTTTCAAAAAAATAAAATATGGTTTGTATTTCAGCCACCCTGATATTGTGTTTATTAGAAAACTCCTTTGAATCTCCAAGAATCGTGCATTATTATGAAAAAAAAAGATTCCTTTTTGAGCGTGATTTATCACGATATGGGCAGGGTAGACTGTTCGAGGATTCGAGACATGGTTTTTGTCTCAATGTATGTGCCGTCAAAGGTAAGGGCAATTCCCGGAGGGGGCCGATCGTGATGTAGTTAATCTCGACTTTATCATCGCTGCCTTTCAAAGGATATTTTTTCATATTAATTAATCCATGTCCAGTTGATTGCCCCCCACCCTCCTAATCCCATACAATCTTCCCTCCCGATAATTAGGAACGCAATCCGGCACTATGAAATCCGGCATCTTGTCTACCCAAACCATTGAGACCGATGCCCTTTTCTCCGTGCTCTTATTAACGCGGCCCCCTGGTATCAAGCTTCCCCAACCAGCGTATGTTTGATAAATCCATGGAAATAACCTTGGCTTTCAAGTGTTGAACCGGAACCATCGTGTCAATTTTTGTTTGATAATGAATGAAAATGTGACCATGATGAGTGAAAAGTTCAGAATACTATGTGCAGTGCTCTTGGTGGTGGGAGGCGCTGTCGCAATGGTACACCCTGCAGCAGGAATAAAAAACAGCCTGCCCGATCTGGTTGTCAACGGCGTTATCGCTCCCTCAACTGCGGTCCCAGGGGGGGAGGTCACCCTGTCAGCCACGGTGAAGAACGCGGGCAGTGGGTCATCCTCACCTTCCTATACCTACTTCTATCTCTCAAAGGATATGGTCTTTGATTCCTCGGATTTGTATTTAGGACAGAAACATATCTCTTCTTTGCCACCGGGAAGGTCATGGATGGTCTCCTATTCAGCAACGATCCCTTCAGGGTCTTCCGGAAACTATTATATTCTCGCAAAAGCGGATGGTTCCAACCGTATATCTGAAATGAATGAGGTAAATAATGACGCACCCAGCACATTGATGACAGTGCAGTCAGGATCAATCCCAGCCCCTACACCTACACCTACACCAACTCCCTCCATCACGGTTACAGCGCCCAATGGAGGGCAGACGTGGCAACGGGGCACTACTCAGACAGTTTCCTGGGATTATACAGGTAATCCCGGGTCGGCCGTGAAGATTGTGCTTGTGAAGGGAAGCACCGATGTCGGTATCATCAAGGACAGCTGGGCAACAGGCAGCAACGGAAAAGGTTCGTTTACCTGGCCGATTTCATCGACCGGGATGACTGGCAGTGATTTCAGGGTGAGTGTCCAGGGCATAAGTCAATCCACGATCAATGACATGAGCAATAATTACTTCACCATCACTCCTGCTTCTTCACCGACACCAACACCCACGCCAACACCAATACCTACAGCAGCAACCTACTATGTGTCTACGAGCGGCAGCGACTCAAACCCCGGAACGAGTGCTGCTCCGTGGGCGCATTGTCCCAGCATGGTAGGCTGGACAGGTTCGGCGACGCTCAACCCCGGTGATACTGTTTACTTCAAGAACACTGACACATGGACTGCCACAATTCCAGCGTATGAACAGTGGTTGTGGATAGAACCCGGTGTCACCTATGATGGCAGGACGTGGGGTACGGCAGGTTCAAAGGCTACCATTACGATTACCTCTAGTGGCACGAAATCCGTGTCCTTTGTGTCTTACGAAGATGATGTAACATATCCTACGGTAATCGACGGGTTCAAATTCAACCCAATCGGCAACAATACTGCAATCGCGTTTGACTATCCTCATGGCGGTTATATGACCAACATGACGGGTGCAGCCAAGATTGTACGGAACTGCGAGATTGATGGTTCCGGGCAGAAGTATGATGAAACGTATGGCATCACCGCACAACCCTATGGTGGTCGTAGAGTTGACAATTTGCAGATTCTTAACAACACGGTACATAACTGCTATCGTGACGGGATATATGTATACCCCGGAAACGAATATCTGCCTCTCGATAATAAACTTGTAAACGTCAGCATAAGATATAATGAAGCATACCTGAATGGGATTTCCTCAACGTCATCGGGGGCAGGTATCAAACTCAAGAATCATGTTATGCGGGCTTTGATAGAGAATAATTACGTTCACGATAATTATGGGTCTGGAATAGATCTTAGTTCTTCAAGCCCCGTAATGTATGGTCCAGATGATTGTATTATTCGATATAACCTTGTCATGAATAATAAGAATGCTGGCAGTACCAAATGGAATACCGCACTATCAATTTATTCTAGTAACAGCAGCGGGATGTCAACTTCAGCACAGATTTATGGTAATATACTCTGGAACCCTGAGTTAATAGGAGGCATCTATGAGCCTTCTTACGTTACAGACAACAAAGTAAACCTTACAGTCAATAATAATATTATCTATAGTGGTGGTCCTGCTGTCTATACTGAATCTAAGAGTTCAAATATTAAACTCAGTAACAATATCCTAATCTCGAACATCCCTGAAGGGCAGGCTTGGCCGGCGTCCGATTCTCCGGTACTATACGATCCATACAATGTGGTAAAAGATCACACGTCAAATATTTACTGGAGAACTGATGGCGGCAGCAACTTAATTTCGGTCAACAGGGGACAAACGGTATATAATGCCGGTAATTTAGCAACCTGGGAACCAAGCGGGTTCTCAACCAATCCCAACTTCAAGAACGCGGGCAATTTGCCAACTGGGTTCTTACCAAACAATATGCCAAATACCGATGGACTGTCAATTGTGTCTGGCAATGCGATTGGCCATGGAACGAACCTGGGATATCCATATGACTACTCTATAAACAATGTGGTTCGTGGCACTACCTGGGACATTGGTCCTTACCAGACATTCTAAATCTTTTTCATAATATATTAATATAAAGAAATACCCTGTATATACACTATAAAAATACCGTAAAAATAATTTATCAGCTATCAATTGTACAAGAATATTTTTTTACCTGAAATACCTCAGTATCAAAATTATTATCCGGAATATCAGGGCTGAAAATATGAAAAAACCAAAAATTGCTTTTTTTGATATCTACAATCCTATCCCCGTAAACAGCGGAGGAGATTGGTACCGGTATCAGATATTATCTGGTCTAACCGATAATTATGATGTCTGTTTTTTTTACACAATAAAAAATAAAGATCAGAATGGTTTTACTCCTGAAAATATTAAATTTAAAATCAAGTATCTTGATTCGGCAGTAGATTGGGGGAGAAAGCAAATACAGGCAATAAGGCCTGAATTTTTAATAAATGATCCATTTTGCGATGGATTTGTTCCGGATGTTGTATTCTCAAGTGTTTACACATATCATATTGCAAAAAAATTTTCAAAAAAATACCGTGCGAAAATGGTTTTAGTGATGCATAATATCGAAAAAGAATATCTAAAAAATTTAGGATCACTCGTTTATATACCTGTAGGCTATTATGAGAGATATATTATTAAGAACGCATGGTCCATTCTCACAATTTCTGAACATGATGGAGATTATGCCAGGAAATATACGAACAATGACAAGGTTTTCGTTGTGCCACCAAAAATGAATCTTGATATTTTTACACCGGATGGAGTGGAGCATAGTTATGAAAAGAAATTTTGTAACATATTGTTTTATGGCAGTCTTGACCGTGAACAGAATATCGGTGCCCTGCGTTTCATAAAGTTTGAATTATTGCCTCTTCTGAAAAAAAGAGACCTCATGAACAGAATAAAAATTAATATTTTCGGATCGGGAACTCCTCCCAAGTTCTTGAACCTGGAAAGTGATTCGGACATAAATTTTTTTGGATCGGTTCAAGACGCGGGGAGATATATCAGAGGGAGCGATATTGTTATCGTTCCGGTAAAAAATTCTGGGGGTATGAAAATCCGAATTCTTGAATCCCTGCTATGCGGCAAACCGACAATTGCTCCTAAAGAAGCGGTCTTGGGAGTTCCAGATGAAATAAAAAAATATGTAATGATCGCCGATTCTTCTGAGGATTTCCTGAGATGCATTCACCAAATTATTGACAATCCGGAATTATTTTCTCCCAATGTCGATGCAATCAGAAAGGCCTTGGTTGACAAATCTTTCGACAAGTTTCTGAATCATTTATCTGATTCATTAAAAAAGGATTGACGAAAATGGAGGATAAGAATTCCGGTAAAAACAATTTCAACGTTGTTTTCATATGATCACATTATCCGGATATAGACTTGAGTAAGAGGCAAGATCCATACTTAAACATGGATACGCGTTCTCCCTCTTATTCCAAATGAGGAAGTAATAAAATATCCTTTTGTTTCTCATATACAGTATCCGAATTTACAGCATAATCGAGACCCTATAGTGATTAATAAACGATAAAAAAATAGTCGGGACGTGTGATGTTACATCCACAGTTCGACGAGTGGATTCAGGATGGATTAATTTGGTATTTCTTTAGGCATCAAAATCTCAACAGAGCTATCGCTATAAATTTTATTATTTGAATCTATAAATCCATTAACAAAAATTACATTTTCTGTTGTTGGATATACATCGTTCATAGGATTAGCAATAGCCTCGTTCGAAACGCCCAATCTTAATCCTTTGTCAAGGAATACTTTGTGTGGAAATATTACATAGCCATTTTCCGTTGATAATGCAGGCAAATCACTAATTAACTCAGAATTATAGTATGGAAAAGAAAATTTTTCTGTCAGACTAAATAATGGAACATCGAAATATCTTGCATAATAGTAGTCAGTTGAAATTGTAGATCCGTATGGTATGTATTGATATCCGAAATTTAATGCAGAAACTTCATCGAAATCAAAAGATTGGCGGCCAGCGCTGAGATCCGATTTAAAGAGTCCAGTACTCGATAATCCATAAAGAATAACGATAGAGACCAAAATGATACTGATAACTCTTGGTGAGACCTTTTTGTTTATCAAAAAATATGTAAAAAAAATGATACCAAGCCCCATTATTGCTGCAATGAAAGGTGTGATAAGTAATGGAAATCTTTTTATACCCAAAATGATCGAAATTTGATATATACTCGATAGAGGGGTTGGAAGGTACATGAGCAAAGCAACGATGGAAAAAGCTGCAA
>Ga0315275_10002289_pt1 | contig 17195 bp, 14 predicted proteins | sample YL17G03_0_MG_FD_205557 | JGI IMG/M metagenome (GOLD analysis project Ga0315275, IMG submission 205557) | Sediment microbial communities from Yellowstone Lake, YNP, Wyoming, USA - YL17G03_0 | ecosystem: Environmental > Aquatic > Freshwater > Lake > Sediment | place: USA: Wyoming | collected... | reverse complement strand
GGATGTGCCGCGCTTCATCTTTGCCTCCACCTACAGCAACTATGGGCTTTCGCAGAATGGGCAACCTGTGAACGAAGGATCGGCGTTGAATCCGCAATCCCTTTACGCCGAGACCAAGATCGCCGCTGAAGAATACCTGCTCTCACAGAAGGATTCATCCACGGCTGCCCTGATCTTTCGCCTGGCAACCCTGTACGGCATCTCGCCTCGCACCCGATTTGACTTGATCGTCAACCAGTTCGTGCTGGATGCATTCACCAAACGGGAACTGATCATATACCAGCGCGGCTATTCGCGATCTTTTGTGCATGTGCGTGACGTAGTGTGCGGCATCCTGCTCGGGCTGCAAGCACCTGTGGAGAAGATACGCGGGCAGGTCTTCAACCTGGGCATCGAGGACGGAAATTACACCAAGGATGAGATCGTCGCCCTGGTGATCAAACGCCTGCCCGAGACGGTCGTCCGTTATAAAGATCTGACCTTCGGCGGGGATATGCGCGATATCCGTGTTTCCTTTGAAAAAATTCAACGTGAACTGGGTTTTAAAGCCGGGATGACCGTGGATGATGGTGTGCGCGAGGTTGTGCATGCCCTGCGGACCGGATTGATCCGTAATCCGACCGATGAGCATTACCGAAACGCCAGTTTCATCGTGCAATAAGCACTGGTTCCATTCGATGGAGTAAAAAATGACAGATCCTTTCTGGAAAAATAAACGGGTGGTCGTGACCGGGGGGGCGGGATTTTTGGGTTCGTTCCTGACCGAAAAACTGGCTAACCTGGGTGCCGGGGATATCCTGGTGCCGCATATCGAGCACTATGACCTGACCAACCATAATGAAGTCCTCCACCTTTTACAAGATGTGCGCAAGCCCCTCGAAAAGCGTCCTGAACACCTGAAACCTGGTAACCTGTCCCAATTTAAACCTGCCAGCACGGATCCGGCTCATACGGTCATCATCCACCTGGCCGCGCACGTCGGCGGCATCGGCGCCAACCGGGAACACCCCGCCGAGTTTTTCTATGACAACCTGATGATGGGGGTGGAATTGATGCACCAGGCATGGAAGGTCGGCGTGGAAAAATTCGTTGCCATTGGCACGGTCTGCGCCTACCCCAAGTTCACTCCAGTTCCTTTCAAAGAAGACGACATCTGGAACGGTTACCCGGAAGAAACGAATGCCCCCTACGGTCTGGCAAAGAAAATGCTTCTGGTGCAGGCTCAGTCTTACCGGCAGCAGTATGGTTTCAATGCCATCTATCTTCTACCTGTCAACCTGTATGGGCCGCGCGATAATTTCGACCTGGCGAGCTCGCATGTCATCCCGGCTTTGATCCGCAAGTGTATCGAAGCCCAACAGGAAGGCAGACACGAGATCGAGGTCTGGGGAGATGGCTCTCCCACGCGCGAATTCCTGTATGTTGAGGACGCGGTGGAGGGCATCCTGCTGGCGACGGAAAAATATAATGGGTCAGAACCGGTCAACCTTGGTTCCGGTTATGAGATCCCGATCAAAGATCTGGTGGAACTGATCGCCCGCCTGACCGGTTTCAACGGAAAATTGGTTTGGGACGTGAGCAAACCCAATGGGCAACCCCGCCGAGGTCTGGATGTGAACCGCGCCCGCCAGGAATTTGGCTTCCAGGCAGGCACCTCCTTTGAGGATGGTTTGCGGCGAACAATTGATTGGTACCGTGGAACCCTGAAATATAACGGAAAACAATGACAGAAACAACCCAAATTGCCAAACCTGAGATGCCCGTGCTGGTGATCCGCGCCTCCAAAGGCTGGTCTGCCCTCAATTTGAGAGACCTGTGGGTGTACCGAGAACTGATCTATTTTCTCACCTGGCGCGACATCAAAGTGCGCTATAAGCAGGCAGCCCTGGGAGTTGCCTGGGCATTACTGCAACCCCTGCTGACCATGGTCATCTTCAGTGTCATTCTGGGCAACCTGCTCAAGGTACCCACTGAAAATGGCATACCCTACCCGGTCTTCAGTTTTGTGGCGCTGCTGCCCTGGCAACTATTCGCCAATGCCCTGCAGAAATCCGGTATAAGCCTGGTGGGAAATGCCAACCTGCTGACCAAGATCTACTTTCCGCGGCTGGTCATACCCATCTCTGCCGTGGCAGGCGGGCTGGTCGATTTTGGCATCTCGTTCCTGGTCCTGTTCGGGCTGATGTGGTATTACCATATTCAGCTTACATGGAACATCCTGTGGCTCCCTTTGTTAATCCTGCTGGCGCTGTTGACCGCCCTGGCGGTTGGATTGTGGCTTTCCGCCCTGAATGTGCAATATCGGGATGTTCAGCAGATGATACCCTTCCTTGTGCAGGCATGGTTCTATGCCTCGCCGGTGGTCTATTCCGCCGGTATCATTCCGAGTGCCAGATGGCAGCTGGTCTATGCCCTGAACCCGATGGCAGGCGTCATCCAGGGTTTCCGCTGGGCTTTGCTGGGCACACAACCCCCGGATGCCGCCCTGGCTGTCTCAAGCCTTGTGGTTCTGGTACTGCTGGTGAGCGGAGTGTACTTTTTCAAGCGCATGGAACGCACCTTCGCGGATATTGTCTAGGCAGGGATGATGTATGAGTGATATAGCCATCCGTGCGGAAAATATCGGCAAGATGTATCACATCGGAGCTCTTGCCCGGCGTAATGACACCCTGCGTGATGCGTTGGTGGATTTCGGCAGCCAGGTGGGTGCCCGCCTGAAGCGCTCCGACCATGATGGGCAGTCCCAGGCAGACAACCTGGTCTGGGCACTGCGGGAAGTCTCCTTCGAAGTGCGCCAGGGTCAGGTGCTGGGCGTGATCGGCAAAAATGGAGCCGGGAAAAGCACCCTGTTGAAGGTACTGTCACGGGTCACCGAACCGAGCACCGGCTCGATCGAGATCCACGGGCGGGTCGGGTCACTGCTCGAAGTAGGGACGGGTTTTCACCCCGAACTGACCGGGCGCGAGAATATCTACCTGAACGGTGCCATCCTGGGTATGAAACGGGAGGAGATCGAACGGAAATTCGATGAGATCGTGGCATTTTCTGAAGTGGAGCAATTCATCGACACCCCGGTCAAGCGCTATTCGAGCGGGATGTACCTGCGCCTGGCGTTTGCGGTGGCAGCCCATCTCGAACCCGAGATCCTGGTCGTGGACGAGGTCCTGGCGGTCGGAGATGCCGAGTTCCAGCGAAAATGCCTGGGCAAGATGGGCGATGTCGCCCAGCAGGGACGCACGGTCATGTTCGTCAGCCATAACATGTCTGCCATCCTGCGCCTGACACAGGAATCGATCGTGCTGGATAAAGGTCGCCTGGTGATGCGGGCAGTTTCATCAGAAGCAGTGGACCATTACCTTTCCGCCGGGCACGCCAAGGCAGGCGAGCGCATCTGGCAGGCAGATGAGATCCCCTCCACTGCAGCGCCGTTCGTTCCGCTGGCATTGCGCCTGCTGGATGCCCGCGGTCAGGTGATCGATACGGTGCGTTCGACCGAAGCCGTCACGATCGAGATGGAGTACAGATTGAACGAGCCCATTAGCGGTCTCCGAATAGGGGTCTACCTGAACACAGCCCGGGCTGATGCTGTGCTGACCTCTTTTGACACGGATGAACCGGGCATGTTTGAAAAGTTCACCAACCGGGCTGCCGGGCATTACCTCAGCCGCTGCAGTCTGCCTGCGGACACATTGAACCAGGGGCGCTATTCGCTCGGCATCAATGCCAGTTCTTACCGCATCCAGCGCTTTTTCCAGGATGAACAGGCGCTGGATTTCAACGTGGACGGTGCCGGCGCACCTGGCATGCAGTGGCCTGAACCGCGCCCCGGGGTGATCCGCCCGCGCATGCAATGGACGATCGAGGCTCTCTAGGCAGGACGGCATGGATCCCATCAAAGACCTGATCGGGGAGGTTCCATTCAGCGCAGACATCTATTGGGTGCTGCGGAATAAACAGAAACCATTTAACAGTCACTTCAAACTGGAAGGATTGCGAAAGAACCTGCCGGAGTTGTGTGCCTCTGCCCGGACTTTCAGCCAGCCTGCCCCGCAGGGAAAACGCATCTATATCTTTGCGAACCTGCACTACTGGATCGAACAGGCGGCTGTGATCGGCCTGGCACTGACTGGCAAGGGACACCGGGTGAGCCTAGCTTACCTACCCTACTCGGATTGGGACAGGGCTCATTCCAGTTTCGATGTTCGCCGCCAGGGACTGTATGCCCGTGAAACGCTCAAGCCTGCCAGTGAGGTGATGGAGGTACGCTCCCTGCTGGATGTCCGTCCGCAGGCAAACCTGACACAGGCAGCACAAACGGCGGTGGAGCAGGTGACTGCCTTCGATGTACAGTACACCTCACAGACAGAACAGGTCGATCCGGCTTCTGCGTTGTATCAATTAAGGTTGAAACGAAATACTCAGGCGGCAAAATTTGGTCTGACCTGGCTGGAAAGGGGCAAACCTGACCTGCTGGTGGTTCCCAACGGAACCATCCTGGAGATGGGTATTCTCTACCGTCTGGCTCGAAGCATGGACATTCCTGTGGTTACATACGAGTTCAATGACCAGAAGGAACAGATCTGGGTGGCGCAAAATGACGAGATCATGCACCAGAATACCGATCAACTCTGGAAGGCGCGCTCGTCTGTGCCTCTGAGTCCCTCCCAACGGGGGCAGATCGAAGCACTTGAGTCCGCCCGGCAGGGTGGGCGTAGTTTCGGCAAGTCTGAACGTTTGTGGCAGAATGCTCCGTCCATTGGCAGTCAGGTTGTGCAGTCCACTCTGGGTTTGGATGAACGACCGGTAGTGCTGCTGGCGACGAATGTGCTGGGAGACAGCCTGACCCTCGGTCGCAATGTCATTTGTCCGGGCATGGGTGACTGGATCAGCCGAACGGTTCAGTATTTCGACAGTCGTCCGGATGTACAGCTGGTCGTCCGTATTCACCCGGGTGAGCAGTTGACTCATGGACCTTCCATGCTCAATGTGATCCACTCTGCCCTGCCGGAACTGCCGGCGCATATCCACATCATCAAGCCGGCTGACAGGGTGAACACCTACGACATCATGGAACTGACCAGCCTGGGGCTGGTGTACACCACCACCACCGGTCTGGAGATGGCTATGCAGGGCATCCCGGTCATTGCCGCCGGTGAAACCCATTACCGAAAAGCTGGATTTTGCCTGGCACCCGATACATGGCAAGAGTATCTCCACCTGCTGGAGACCAGCCTGGCGGACCTTTCTGCCCGGCGCCTTACGACCGCCCAGGTCGAACTGGCATGGAAATATGCCTACCGCTTCTTCTTTGAATTTCCGCAGCCCTTCCCCTGGAGGCTGCTCCAATTTTGGAATGATTACCAGATCTGGCCGCTCAGCCGCGTGCTGAATAAGAAAGGATACGATCTGTATGGCAGGGCTTTTGACCACCTGGCAGGTGAACCATTCGACTGGAAGGGTTTGGATGCGCATGGATGAGTCGCAGATCAAAGACCAGGTGCGATCGTTTTACGACCGGGTGGGCTGGCAGCAGGTCAGTGATGGTATTTACCAGAATGCCCGGTATGAAGACCTGCGTCCGGTCTCACAGGAGTACATCCTGCGCTGCCATATGCGTGTAAAACGCTTCCTGGCGGACTCGGGGGATTACCTGCTGGATGCCGGCTCCGGACCGGTGCAGTATCCCGCCTATTTAACCTATTCACAGAATTACAGATTCAGGGTCTGTGCGGATATCTCCATCACCGCGCTGAGGGAAGCACGCCTGCGGCTTGGAAAAAAAGGTCTTTACGTGGTTTGTGATATCGCCAACCTGCCCTTTCGATCCGAAAGTTTCGAAGGCATCGTATCCCTGCACACCATCCACCATGTCCCCTATGAAAGCCAGCCGCGGGCATACCTGAGCCTGTATCGCTTGTTAAAGCCCGGAAAAAATGCCGCCATAGTGAACGCCTGGAACCAATCCAGGCTGATGGAGCGATGGAAGTGGTTGATGCTCCTGATGGAACGCCTGACCGGTCTTTGGAACCGATTGTTCCACCGTGAATTGAAAGGAACAGCCACTCAGTCAACCGATAGTCCGGTGGCGGAGAAAATCCCGCCGACCGGGACATATACACAACATTATGAAGCCGAAACCTTGCTGGCGGAACTGGCGACCTGCCAGATCCCGGCTGAGATCCATCCATGGCGCAGTCTAAGTGTGCGTTTTTTGCGAGCTGTCATCCACCCCGGACTGGCGGGTGGATCTCTGTTGCGCCTGGTCTACAACCTGGAAGGAAGATACCCCCGGTATTTTGGGAAGAATGGGCAATATCCATTGATCATTTTACGAAAACCAGAACAGGAGTCCGCATGATGAATTGGAAGGATAAAGTGATCCTTGTCACTGGAGGAACCGGTTCATTTGGAAAAAAGTTCATTCAGGTGATGCTGGAGGAGATCCATCCGAAGAAAACCATCGTTTTCAGCCGGGATGAACTCAAACAGTATGAGATGCAGTCCAGCGGGTATGACCATCCCAACCTGCGTTATTTCCTGGGGGATGTGCGTGATCGCGACCGCCTGCGCAGGGCGATGAACGGAGTGGACATTGTAGTGCATGCGGCGGCATTGAAGCAGGTTCCCGCCTGTGAGTACAATCCGATGGAAGCGGTCAAGACCAACATCATGGGCACCAGCAACGTGGTGGAGGCAGCCCTGGATGCCGGCGTGAAGAAGGTGCTGGCGATCAGCACCGACAAGGCGGTCAACCCGGTTAATCTATATGGGGCGACAAAACTGGCGGCTGAAAAACTGGTCATCCAGAGCAATGCCTATGCTGCTGGTACAGCCACGCGTTACTCATGCGTGCGATATGGCAACGTGGTGGGCAGCCGCGGCTCGGTTGTGCCGGTCTTTCTGAAGCAGCGCCAGAGCGGTCAGCTCAGCATAACGGACGCGCGTATGACCCGCTTCTGGTTGTCCCTCGAACAGGGCGTGCGCTTTGTCATCCACTGTATTGAAGAGATGGAGGGGGGAGAGGTGTTCGTCCCCCACATCCCCAGCATGAAGGTGATCGACCTGGCTAGGGCGATCGCACCGGAAGCACAGGTCAATGTGATCGGAATTCGCCCAGGTGAAAAACTGCATGAAGTCTTGATCTCCGAGGATGAATCGCGCAACACGGTGGAGATGGAGGACAAGTTCGTGGTCCAACCGGCGGAAGCGCTCTGGTTTGGATATTCATGGCATGAGAAAGGCAAATTGCTGCCTGATGGTTTCCGTTATGCCAGTGATGACAACACCGATTGGCTGGACATTGAAGGCATCCGTAAACTTGTGGCACCATTCGAAGAGATGTTCGATAAGGGAAAACTGGAAGGTTAAATGCGCATCCTGGTCACTGGAGCAAGCGGTCTACTGGGATTGAACCTCTCCCTGGCGGTAATGCCTTCCCACATGGTCATCGGTGTGGATCGCAGCAAGCTGGCAGGAGTACCCTTTGAATTGATCAACCTGGACCTGCTGGAAGCTGGCGTCCTCGACCGCATGCTGGAGAGCGTGAGACCCGAATGGCTGATCCATTGTGCCGCCCTGGCAGACATGGAAGCCTGCGAGAGGGATCCCGCCGGAAGCCATGCTCTGAATGCGGAATTGCCCGGGAAACTGGCAACCGCCTGCCGGAAGCAGGGTGTGAAGATGCTGCACATCTCAACCGATAGTGTCTTTGACGGGACAAAGGAAGGTTTTTATTGCGAAGAGGATGCTCCCAATCCGCAGGGCGTATATGCGCGTACCAAGCTGGAAGGGGAGCAGGTAGTTCTCAACCTGAACCCGCAGGCTTGCGTGGTGCGCGTTAACTTCTTTGGCTGGAGTCTGACCGGCAGACATGGGCTGGCGGAGTTCTTTGTCCATAACCTGAATGCCGGCAAGCCTGTCAATGGATTCAAGGATGTGTATTTTTGCCCGCTGTTCGTTGGTGACCTGGCAGTTGTCCTGATCAAAATGCTTGAGAAGAACCTGAGCGGGTTGTATCACGCTGTCGGTTCCGAAGTGACCAGTAAGTATGAGTTTGGAAGAGAGATCGCCCGCGTATTTGGCTGGAATGAAAACCAGATCTCGCCCATATCCGTGGAGGATTCTGGATTGAAAGCCAGGCGTTCTCACAACATGCGCCTGTCTGTCCACAGGTTATCCACTGCCCTGGGCATGGATATCCCCGGTTATTCCACCGGTTTGAAGCAGTTCTATACACAGGCTCAACAGGGTTATCCACAGAAAATCGCCAGTTTTCAACAGGTCCCATCGGTTTCATAAAGGTGAGAATACCTATGAGGACTTTATTGGAGGTCAAATGGAGTTAAAAATTGGAGAACGGCATATCGGTACACAGCATCCCACTTACTTTATTGCCGATGTGGCTGCCAACCATGACGGCGACCTGCAGCGCGCCATCCAACTCATCCGACTGGCGAAGGAAGCCGGTGCGGATGCCGCCAAGTTCCAGAATTTCCAGGCAGCCCGGATCGTTTCCGATTATGGTTTCAAACACATGGACGGGCAGGTTTCCCACCAGGCGACCTGGAATAGATCGGTATTCGAGGTCTACCAGGGTGCTTCCATCCCGTTGGACTGGACACCGATCTTGAAACAGACTTGTGACGAGGCTGGCATCGACTACTTCACCTCCCCCTACGACTTCGATGCGATCGATTATGTGGCGGATTACATCCCGGCATATAAGATCGGTTCGGGTGAGATCGACTGGATCGAGTCGCTTGAATACATTGCCCGCAAAGGGAAACCGGTGCTGCTGGCAACAGGTGCCGCCAATATCGGCGAAGTTCAAAGGGCGGTACATGCCATCCTGGCTTTCAATTTGCAGCTGGTTCTGATGCAATGCAACACCAATTACACCGCCAGCCCGGAGAATTACGACCATATTCACTTGAACGTGCTAAAAACCTATGTCGGCATGTTCCCGCAGGTGGTACTGGGCCTGTCGGATCACACCCATGGTCTGGCAACGGTGCTGGGCGCGGTCGCATTGGGAGCGCGCGTAGTCGAACGGCACTTCACCGATGATAACGACCGGGAAGGACCCGACCATAAGTTTGCCACCGATCCGCAGGATTGGGCGGACATGGTGGCAGAGACCCGCAAGTTGGAACGTGCTCTGGGCAGTGCGGATAAATTTGTTGCCGGGAATGAAAAAGATACGGTGGTGGTACAGAGACGCTGCCTGCGTGCAGCCCGCGATATCCAGGCGGGAGAAGTCCTGGAGCGTGCCATGATCGATGTCCTGCGTCCCGCCAGCCCGGGGGCGATCCTGCCATACCAATTAATGGAAGTGATCGGAACCAGAGTCCTGCACGCCCTGCCGCAAGGCAGGGAATTGAGGTGGACCGATCTGGGTGCCTGACCTGTTATGCGCATTATATACTTCAGCAAGGATTACGGACCACACGATCACCGCTTCCTTTCTGCCCTGGCAGAAAGCAGCCACCAGGTGTTCTACCTGCGGCTGGAACGAGGCTTGCGTGAGACCGAACCGCGACCTGTCCCAAAAGGGATCGAACAGGTCAGTTGGAGCGGTGGTCTTCGCCCGGTCAGGTGGCAGGATGGTCCCCGACTGCTGTTGGAATTGCGCCGGGTCATTAAGCAGGTTAAACCAGAGGTAGTGCACGCCGGACCGATCCAGACCTGTGCCCTGCTGGCAGCCCTGTCCGGTTTTCATCCCCTGTTGGTCATGTCGTGGGGCTTTGACCTGATGAAGGATGTCGACCGAAACGGACTCTGGCACCAGGCGACAAAAATTGCCTTGCGGCGGGCAGACTGGTTCACCAGTGATTGTGAGGTCACCCGCCAAAAAGCACTGGCATTTGGAGTACCAGTCGAACGCACTACGGTCTTCCCGTGGGGAGTGGATCTAAAGTTGTTTTCTACCGCCTCCCGCACGGTTGCTGCTGTTCCCTCCGACCAGATCACATTGATGTGCAATCGTTCCTGGGAACCCAATTATGGAGTGGATGTGCTGGCACGCGCCTTTGTGCAGGTTGCCCGGCAGAGATCTGATATCCGCCTGTTGCTGCTGGGTGGTGGCTCTCAAGCCGAATTGCTTGAAACCATTTTCAGCACCGGGGGTGTTTCAGACCGAGTGGAGTTTGGCGGACAGGTCACGAATTCCGATCTGCCGTCGTTCTATCACCAAGCAGATGTTTTCATCAGCCCGTCCCACGTGGATGGCTCATCCGTCTCCCTGCTGGAAGCACTTGCCTGTGGGCTGCCCTGCCTGGTATCAGACATTCCTGCCAACCAGGAATGGGTGATGGATGGTCAAAATGGCTGGTTGTTCCCGGATGGGGATGTGGAATCTCTAACTAACCGCATTTTGCAGGCGGTCGACCAGCGGGCTGATTGGAAAAAAATGGGTCTGGAAGCCCGCCGCGTGGCGGAATCCCGGGCGGATTGGAAGAAAAATTTTGAGCAATTATTGCAGATCTATCAGAAGATCAGGAGATCGTGAAAAACACGGAATATTCGATGATTAAGAAAACGAGTAATTTCAGTTACGTACGCAACAGCATTATGATGATCATTTCGACTGTCCTCTTGTTTGGGTGCAGCCTTTCTTCTCCGACTGAGACCTCCACCCCTGTGGATCTCGGGGCAGTCCAGACTGCTGCCATTTCCACCTTTGCGGCTGACCTGACCCGTTCTGCCCCAACGGTAACGCTCATACCCACCATCACCACCAGCCCCACCTTGATCCCCAGCCTGACTCCGCTGCAAACAGCCACTCCGACGGCCACATATACTTCCGTGGCAACTTTAAACCCATACCTGGTGCTGGACTCCACAACCATGGATCTTCTTCCGACCTACATACCTTTTTATGTGGTCAATCCGGTCTCAGATGACCCGTGTATCTTCTACCTGAAGCCGGTTCTTTCCAATCCATTCCTGCCCCGGACAGGCAAGTTGGAGGCGGATGTGACCACGGCTTTGAACAACCTGTTCTGGATCAAGGAATCGTGGATCGGTGGTTTCCCCAACCCGTTCTCTGCATCAGGGCACATTTTGGTTTCCATGACGGCATCCGGTAACAGGTTGGATATCTACATCACCGGCTGGCCGGGCAGGACGAACAATACCTGCACGAACCGCGCCATGCGCGATCAAATGTTTATAACCGTCCACCAGATCAGTGATCCATACGGGGTGACGGATGTGATCATCTGGCAGGATGGCTTGCTGTATGATGATTACATGATCGGTGGTTGAACTGGATTAGTGGAAATGGTAGAGAACCTGCGAACTGTTGCCATTCTGCAAGCCCGCATGGGCTCCTCCCGCCTGCCGGGCAAGGTTCTGTTGGATATCGCAGGACAGCCCATGCTGGCGCGGGTGGTGAACCGGGTGCGCCGCGCCCGCCTGCTGGACGGGATGGTGGTGGCAACCACGAAGGATGCTTCCGATGACCCCCTGGCTGCCTATTGCCTTGAGCATGACATCGCTTGCATGCGCGGCAGCCAGTTCGATGTGCTGGATCGATTCCACCGGGCAGCCAGTCAGCAAAAAGCCGATATCGTGGTGCGCATCACCGCGGATTGCCCGGTCATTGATCCTCTGCTGATCGACGAGGCTCTGATGGATTTTAAAGACTCCAGAGTGGATTTCGCCGCCAACCGTCTGCCCCCGCCTTATGCGCGCACTTACCCGATCGGTCTGGATATCGAGATCTGTACGTTCAAAGCGCTCAGCCGTGCCTGGCAGGAAGCCAGTCAGCCCTACCAACGCGAGCACGTCATGCCATACCTGTATGAGGAGGTTCAACTGGAAGTCAAAACTCCGACCCGGTCTATAGGGATCAGTCGGAATGGTTTCAAAGTGCTGCAGTTGAACCATGTGCCTGATTATGGATCCCTGCGCTGGACGGTGGATACCGCTGCTGACCTCGAATTCATTCGCGCGGTCCATGCCCGATTTGAAGGAAGGGATGATTTTTCATGGCTGGAAATGCTTGCCCTGGTTCAATCCAACCCTGATCTGCCGCATCTCAACGATGAGGTCAGTGCCAAGTCACTGCATGAAGTCGATGAACGAGGTAATTCATAATATTTTACCTATGACATTCCTGACGATTTTCTCGGCACCCAAGCCATTCGTTGACCTGCATATAAGACTCATCCAGCGCAATGCCATCGCCTCCTGGTGCAGGCTGGGTGCGGACGTGGAGGTGATCCTGGCAGGTGAGGAGCCGGGTCTGGCGGAGACCGCCCATGAATTTGGGGTCAGGCACCTGGCACAGGTGGGTCGAAACAGGCTGGGAACACCTCTGGTGAGCTCGATCTTTGGGTTGGTACAGGCGAACAGCACTACTCCTCTGCTGGCTTATGTCAATGCAGACATCCTGCTCCTGACCAGCTTTGTAACCATGGCACGTTGGATGATGGAACGGAAAGGGAAATTTCTGCTGGTTGGTCAGCGCTGGGACCTGGATGTGGGCGAACCCCTGGAATTCTCGCCGGGATGGGCAGGGCGCCTCGAAGATCAATTACAGAAGGAGGGTAGCCTGCACGCGCCGGCTGGCAGTGATTACTTTATCTTTCCGCGTGGCTGTTTCGAGAAGATCCCTGATTTCTCCATCGGTCGGGCGGGCTGGGATAACTGGATGATCTTTGAAGCCCGCAGGCAGGGATGGCAGACCGTGGATGCGACAAAATCAATTACAATTATCCATCAACAGCACGACTATGCCCATCTGCCTGGAGGCCAGCCTCACCACCACCTGCCGGAGACGGATGAGAACATCCGCCTGGCAGGAGGCCGCGAGGTCACGCGCTTTTCTCTGCTGGATGCAGATCATCAGTTGGTAAATGGCAGACTTCGCAACCGATCCTGGAATTTTGAAACACTGCGCCGTGCGATCGAAACATATCCATTATTGAAATGGAATAATTATTCCCTGACTGCGAAGTTCACCTCTTTCTTTCATCGCCTCAAGTACAAATTTCACGCGCAAAAGGTAAACCCGTGAGTGGAATCCTCCCATCCGAAAACACGATGAAGACTTTATTAATTCTTCTTGATCATGGTCTGGCACACGCATATTTTTTCGAGACAGACCTGGCGGATCAATTAAGCCAGCGCGGTCTGCGCCTCGTGTTCCTGGTGCCTGACAACATGCAGGGGTTGCTACAGAAAAAATACACGGGCAAAAATTTTGTATTTGAATCCATGCGGGACAATGAGATCGCCTATTATCGCCAAACGCACCAGGAGGGATTGCAGGAACTATATGAATATGTGCGCCGGGTGGGCATGTCTGCCCGCGGACCTCTTTCGTATGTGGAGACAGCCAAACGCCGCAAGGAATTCGAAGCGCGCGGACGCCGAAAGACCCAACTGGAAATCCTGCGACCGTTCATCCAGTTGATGCGGAGTTCACGGCTTGTGCGGGATGCGTTCCGCAGATTTTTCCAGGCACGCTTCTCTCCGGCTCTGTATACCGACCTGTTTGATAAATATCAGCCTGACCTGGTTGTTTCCAACATGGCCGGCTGGCGCATGGACCAATACCTCCTGCGGGAGGCGAATTTGAGAAACATCCCGACCGCGGTGGTGATCGTCGGATGGGACAATCCCAGCAGTCAGGGTCTGCCGGGTGCAAAGATCGATCATGTCAATGTCTGGTCTGAGATCCAGAAGCAGGAATTGGTGAATTGCGCCGACATGGAACCAGACCGCATCCATGTGGGTGGCATGCCTCTATTTGATAGTTATATCAAGCGAAAATGGGTCATCCCGCGCCCGGAATATTTCAAAATGCACAACCTGGATCCGGACAAGAAACTGGTCGCCTTTGCAGCCACGGGTTTGAATTTCTCGCCCAATTCCCATATGATCGCTACCCTGGCGGATTTGATCGGAAGCCGTCAGGTGGGTCTTCCGGCGCAATTATTGATTCGTCTCCACCCCAATCATTTCAAGAACGTACCGCGCTACCTGCGCGAAGCGGAAGCCATCCGGGACATTGCACGACGGTTCCCTGATATCCACATTGTTGAACCACGCCAGATGCCCGGTGACCTTGAGCGTTATGCCGGCGAGGATTATCCGGAGAAAGCCTCCATGATGGTCCATTGCGACGTGCTGGTCACATTGTATTCCACCATGGTGGTCGAGACCGCCCTGCAGGATAAACCGATCATCAATGCCTGCCTGCCGACCGGCTCGGGCTATGGTCAGGATTTCTGGGTGCCGATCGAGCAGGTGCCCAACTTCCCAACCTCAAAAAGGGTCAATGCCAGCGGTGCCGGCAGGTTGGTGCAGACCAGGGATGAATTAAAAGAGACCTTGCAGGCTTACCTGGCGGATTCGACTCTGGATTCAGCCAACCGGCAGCAATTCCTCCTGCAGGAATTGACCTTCCTGAATGGGGAAGCCACAGGTCAAACCACTGATTTCCTGGTCGGTTTGGTTCAGGGCAGGGCAAACAAATCCAAGTGAGGATGCATCATGAATGAAAGAATTGAAAAACTGCTCATATCTCCCGAACTGTCCATCCTGTCTGCCATGGCGGTGATCGAAAATGCCCCGCCCCATTCCGGTATCGCTGGTATCGCCATTGTGGTGGATGAGGGCAAACGCCTGCTGGGAGTGGTCACCGACGGGGATATTCGTTCTGCCATCCTGCACAATGTCAGCCTGCAGGAAAAAGTGTCTGCCATCATGACCAGAGATCCCATTTCGGTGGCAAGCCATGCCATCCCGATCCACATGTACCAGGATGCCATGACCCTGTTAAAAGGGCGCACACGTATGCTCGACCGAGGGGCGGGAAAGATCCTGGTAGTTGACGCGGAACAGCGAGTCGTGGATATTGTCTCCCTGCTCTCCCTGTGGCAGCAGGCGGATATCAAGACGAAAAAAGTTGCAGTGCTGGGTCTTGGATTTGTGGGGCTGACCCTGGCTGTCGTTCTGGCTGATGCCGGATTCCAGGTGCGGGGTATTGAAGCCCAGAAAACGGTGGTGGACATGCTGCGCAAAAGTATCCCTCATTTTTATGAAGCCGGTCTATCCAACCAGCTGCGTGCCCATGTCGGCAAGAATCTGGAGATCGAGAACAGCCTGACAGACAACCAGTGTGAAGTGTATATCGTCTCGGTCGGGACACCCATCGATGCAGATCACCAGCCTATTATGAGTTTCGTGGAGGAAGCCTGCCGTACAATAGGGCGCGTCCTCAAACCCGGTGATACGGTCATGTTGCGTTCCACCGTGCCGGTCGGCACCACCCGCAATATATGCTTGCCCATCCTGGAAAAGGAATCAGGTCTGGCAGGCGGGCGGGATTTTTCGCTTGTGTTCGCCCCGGAAAGAACCGTAGCCGGCAAGGCGTTAAAGGAATTGAGGGCATTGCCCCAGATCATCGGTGCATTGGATCCACAAGGCGCGGAAGTGGCAGCCTCCCTTTATCGCGAGATCACCCCTGCCATCATTATTCTTGAATCGATCGAAGAAGCCGAGATGGTCAAACTGGTCAATAATACCTTCCGGGACACCATCTTTGCATTTTCAAATGAGGTCGCCCTGGTATGCGACCGTTACAACCTGGATGCCAACAAGGTCATAACCGCCGCCAACGAAGGTTACCCGCGCGACCCGGTTCCGCTGCCCAGCCCGGGAGTGGGAGGGGTGTGCTTGAAGAAGGACCCTTATCTGCTGCAGGTGACTGCCCAGGCACGGAACATTGAGCCCACCATTCTGGGTCGCAGCCGGGTGGTGAATGAATACATGCCGTGGCATGTCTATCAAAAATTTTCCCGTTTCTGCGAAACACATGGACTTGAATTGGTGAACAGGCAAGTGTTCGTTATTGGATTTGCCTTCAAGGGCTGGCCGGAGACCTCGGATATGCGTGATTCACCCACCCTGGAACTGGTAAAACTCCTGCACCAGGCAGGTGCCAAAATCAGCGGATTCGATGCGGTGGTCAAAGCGGAACAGTTGGATGAGATCGAACATGTGCACAGCTCCTCGCTGGATGAGGGATTTTTGAACGCAGATGCTGTTTTCATCATGAACAATCACCCTTCTTATGAAGATTGGAACTTGATCACCTTGCTGGAATCGATGAATAAACCCGCCCTGTTCGTGGATGGCTGGTCAACTTTCCGCATGGATGAGATCGGGCGCGTGCCTGGCATCAGTTACAGTTCGGTCAGCAAGGATTGGTGGGGTCAGGAGCCCACATCCCGGTGATCTCTGAAAACCCTGTTTACGCGGTCATCCTGGCGGGTGGTCAGGGCACACGTCTGTGGCCGATCAGCCGCAAGGCGTACCCCAAGCAATTCCTGCATCTGACCGGCAATGGTTCCAGCATGTTGCAGGAGACCGTGCGCCGGGCGCTGGTTTTAACCGGGAGCATTCAACAGGTACTGATACTGACCCAGGCGGCACATATTCGTTTGGTCAACGAGCAGGTTCCAGACCTGCCGGAGGAAAATGTTCTGATCGAACCGGTCGGACGCAACACCGCCGCCTGCCTGGGACTGGCGGCAGTGCAACTCTCACAGTCCATCGATAGTCAACAGCCCGGGCAGGCAGTGATGGTCAGCTTGCCGGTTGACCACCTGTTTTTAGATGAGGAACCCTGGTTCTTGGCTGTCCGTACCGCCATTGCCGCTGCAACGCGCACTGATGACCTGGTGGCGATCGGTGTGAGACCTGACTTTCCTTCCTCTGCTTATGGGTATCAGCAATTGGGGAACCAGGCAGACCTGGGATTGACCCTGCCGGTACATACGCTCAGGAAATTTATTGAGAAACCTTCCGCTTCCATGGCGAAGACTTTTATTGAAAGTGGTGAGTACCTGTGGAATACCGGCACCTATGCCTGGAAAGTGGACACATTCCTGGCTGCACTCAAAGTACATGCGATCGATCTGTACAAGGGTCTGAACAGCCTGGGGCATCCCATTGACAGGGTTAAACTCGCTCAAGTCTATCCCGGTTTTGAGGATGTCTCGGTCGATCATGCCGTCATGGAAAAAGCAGCCAATTCCCTGACCGTGCAGGCTGGTTTCAAGCGTATCGATGTTGGCACCCTGACCTCCCTGGCTGAGATCCTGCCCAAGGATGAAGATGGTAATGCATGCCTGGGGAGTGTAATGATCCAGGACAGCCAGCATAATATAGCCTACGTGGAT
>Ga0315275_10002288_pt1 | contig 17197 bp, 17 predicted proteins | sample YL17G03_0_MG_FD_205557 | JGI IMG/M metagenome (GOLD analysis project Ga0315275, IMG submission 205557) | Sediment microbial communities from Yellowstone Lake, YNP, Wyoming, USA - YL17G03_0 | ecosystem: Environmental > Aquatic > Freshwater > Lake > Sediment | place: USA: Wyoming | collected... | reverse complement strand
GCCGGTGATCAGCGGCCGAGCGGGCTGGGCCGGCAGCCAGCGCTACGCGATCCACGCGGGCGCCGCCCAGCAGAGCGACTGGGAAGGGCTCGCCGCGTCGATCAGGGGTGCGCTGTCGTGCGGCATGAGCGGCGCGCCGTACCGCGCATTCGCGATCGGCGGGGCCTATGGACCGCCACCGACCGCGGAACTCTTCGTGCGCTGGTTGCAGGCGGGCATCTTCGGCTCGCACGTGGGCTTGCGGGGGGCGGACGACCGTCTGCCCTGGGCCCACGGTACCAAGGCCGAGGCGATCGCGAGGAAATGGCTCGCGTTCCGCTACCGGCTCATTCCCTATCTGCAGCGCGCCGCAGACGCGGCAAGGCAGACGGGTTTGCCGGTGATGCGCGCGATGGCGCTCGCGTTCCCGAGCCACGCGCCGGCGCGCGTTTACGAGACGCAGTTCATGTGCGGCGACGCGCTGCTCGTCGCGCCGATCCTCGCCGAGGGCGGCGAGGTCGAGATCGCGCTGCCGCCGGGCGCTTGGCACGACCTCAATTCGCGCCAGCGCTTCCCGGGACAGCGCGTGCTGCGCTATCGGGCCGCTCTCGACCAGTTTCCCGTGTTCGGCCGCGAAGGCTTCGCGCTGCCGCTGGGACCCGCCGTTGCGCACACCGGCCAAATCGAACCGCTGCGCCCGCTCGACGCCTTGTGGATATTCGGCCGGCCAACACAGCCGCTCGCCGGTTTCGAGCAGGTGGCCATCGCCGGCGGACCCGACGGCGCGATGGCGATCGACGCGGCGCCGGGGCTCGACCTCGAGTTCTTCGGCGACAGCGCCGGGCTCTCCGTCACCCGGCGGCAGCTCGCCGCGGACGAGCGCTCCGGATGAGGGACCGGCGCGGCATGCTGGTCACGATGGGCGAGCCGGCGGGCATCGGTCCCGAGCTTGTTGCGATGCTGGCGATGCGGCACCGCGAGCGCCCGTTCGCAGCGCGGCTCGTCGTCGCCGGCGACCGCGCGTTGCTCGCTGCGCGCGCGGCGCGCATCGGCCTCGCGCCGGGTTACATCGATTTCGATGCCGCGGCGCTCGCCCCGCCCGCCGGCGCCGTCGAAGTCTGGCACCTGCCGCTGGCGGTGCCGGTGCGGCCGGGTAAGCCCGATCCCGCCAATGCGGGCGCCGTGCTGGCGATGCTCGCCCGCGCTGCCGACGCCTGCGCCAGCGGCGCGTTTTCGGCGCTGGTCACCGGACCGGTCCAGAAAAGCGTGCTGATGGACGCCGGCATCGCGTTCTCCGGGCACACCGAGTATTTCGCGCAGCGCACGCACACGCCGCGGGTGGTCATGCTGCTGGTTGGCGGTCCGCCGGCGGAGCCCCTGCGGGTGGCGCTCGTGACCACCCATGTCGCGCTCAAGGACGTCGCCGCGGCGATCACCGAGGAAGCGGTGGCGGCGACGATCGCGATCGTCGCCGCCGAGCTGACGGCCAGGTTCGGCATCGCCGTGCCGCGGATCGCCGTCTGCGGTCTCAATCCCCACGCCGGTGAAGGCGGACACCTCGGGCGCGAGGAGATCGACGCCATCGCTCCCGCGATCGGCAGCGTACGGGCACGGGGCATCGACGCGATCGGGCCGGTGCCCGCGGACACCGTGTTCGTTCCCGCTCAGGCGCGCCGCTTCGATGCGATCATCGCGATGTACCACGACCAGGGCCTGCCCGTGCTGAAGGCGGCGAGCTTCGGCCACGGCGTCAACGTGACGCTCGGCCTGCCCTTCATCCGCACGTCGGTCGATCACGGTACCGCGCTCGATCTCGCCGCCGATCCCGGCAGGGCGGCCGCCGCCGATCCCGGCAGCCTGTACGCCGCCGTCGGGCTCGCGGCCGAGCTGGCCGGATGCGCAGCCCGGCGTGGAGCGAATGCGCACGCGGCCGACAACCGGCGTATCACGACGCCGTGAACGCCATGGAGGCCGCCACCACGCCGCTTGCGAATGACGTGGCGTGACATGGAGCATCACCAGGCCCGCAAGCGGTTCGGCCAGAACTTCCTCGTCGATCCACACTACATCGCGAAGATCGTCGCTGCGATCGCGCCCCGGCCGGGCGACCACCTGGTCGAGATCGGTCCGGGCCAGGCGGCGCTGACCGGGCCGCTGCTGGAGCGCGCGGGCCATCTGACCGCCATCGAAATCGACCGCGATCTGGCGGCGCGCCTCACCGCCGACTTCCCGCCCGAACGCCTTGTGCTGCACGTCGCCGATGCCCTCGATTTCGATTTTTCCACCCTCGGCGACAAGCTGCGCATCGTTGGCAACCTGCCGTACAACATCAGCTCGCCGCTCCTGTTCCACCTCGCACGGTACGAGACGCATCTGTCCGATCTGCACGTGATGCTGCAGAAGGAAGTGGTCGCGCGGATGACCGCCGCGCCGGCCACACCCGACTACGGGCGCCTCACCGTGATGCTGCAGACCCGGTTCGCGGTAATGCGCCTGTTCATCGTCCCTGCCGGAGCGTTCCGGCCGGCGCCCAAAGTGGAGTCCGCCGTCGCCCGGCTCGTTCCTCTCGGCGCGGCCAAGCCGGCGCTGGCCGATGAAACGCTGTTCGCGCGGGTCGTTGCGGCGGCGTTCGGCCAGCGGCGCAAGACGATGCGCAACGCCGTCGCCGATATCTGCGACGCCGGGGCGCTCGAACGCGCCGGCATCGACCCCGGGGCGCGCGGCGAGACGCTGGCGGTTGCCGATTTCGTGCGGCTCGCAAACAGCCTCGCCGCGGCCTGATTGCCGCCGCCAGCCAAAGCGGGAGTCGCTAACCCCATTCCAGGTCGGGCCGCCGCAGCGGCGCCTCGATCCGCACCGTCTTTTGCCGCGACATTTCGCCGCGGAGGAGCGTCACGGCGTGCCGGGGCACGCCGAACGCGCCGGCGAGAAAGCGCAGCAGTTCGGCGTTGGCCTTGCCGTCGACCGGAGGCGCGGCAAGGCGCATCTTCAGCGCATCGCCGTGCGTGCCGGCAACCTCGGTGCGCTTGGCGCCGGGCTGCACGTGCAACGTGAGGACCAGCACCACCCCGGCGTCGGTCTGATCCTCTCGTCGCCACGGGACCGCGTTCATTCGCCTAGCCTCCTCGCAGCATCTGCATCGTGCCAAGATTTGCGCGTCGGCTAGCTGCGCCGATTCGCCCCGGTCGCATCCCCGCTGCGCGGGGCCCCTGCTTCCAGGCTCACGGCGCTAGCGAAACATCTCGAACACCATCCGCTCCAGCCACTGCACGGGCAGCATCAGTGCGAGTTGTGCGAGCACGATGACGATGAGCGGCGACAGATCGAGCGTCCCGCCGAGCGGCGGCACCCGCCGGCGGATCGGCGAAAGGAAACGGTAGGTCAGCGCATTGAGGAGGCCCGCGAGCGGCCCGTCGGGGGCCACCCAGGACAGGATCGCCTGCACCAGTACGGCGACGATCAGCAGCCACAGCGCCGCCTTGATCAGCATGACCACGGCGAGCACGGCGAGCATCAGGATCGCAGTGCCGTCGAGGCCACCGCGACCCAGCAGCAGGGCCACCGCGGCAAGCCAGGCGAACTGTGCGATCCACGCGAGCAGCAACGTCGACCAGTCGATCCCGCGAAAGCCCGGCAGCGCCCGCCGCAGCGGCTTCACCGCCCAGTCGGTCAGCGCGGTGAGCGCCTGCCCGACCGGATTGCGGAACGGCGCGCGGAGCCACTGCATGGCGAAGCGCAGCAGAAACGCGTACACGAGGAGCCCGAAGGCGGTGTCCAGCAGGAACTTGATGGCCGGGTCGAACATCGCCGCCCCCGTCACTCAGGCATCGGAGCCGAAGGCATCGCCCAGCTCCTGCGCACGTTCCGCGGCGGCGGCGACGGCGTCGACGATGGCCGCCCTGACCGCACGGGTCTCCATCACGGCCAGCGCGCGCTCGGTGGTGCCCCCCTTGGACGTCACCTGCGCGCGCAGCGTCGCGGGCGGGGCATCGCTCCCCTGCGCCAGCGCGACGGCCCCGGCGAACGTCGCATAGGCGAGCCGGCGGGCCTCCGCCGGCGTGAATCCAAGCTTCTGCGCGGCTTCCTCGCACGCTTCGAGGAAGTAGAAAACGTACGCCGGTCCGCTGCCCGACACGCCCGTCACCGCATCGAGCATCGGCTCGCTCGCCACCCAGACGACCTCGCCCGCCGCTTCGAGCACCCCGGTAGCCAGCGCCCGGCCGGCAGCGTCGACCTCCGGCCCCGCGTAGATGCCGCTGATGCCTTTGCCGATCAGCGCCGGCGTGTTGGGCATCGCGCGGACCAGCCGCGCCGAGGGACCGAGCCACCGCGCAAGGTCGGCGAGGCGGATACCCGCGACGATCGTCAGCACCACGGGCGGCGCGGCCGCCGCGAGATGCGCCGCCAGCGCGCGCGCCGCTGCCCGGACCTGTTGCGGTTTCACGGCGAGCACGATGAGATCGGCGCCCTCCACGGCACGAGCGTCGACCTCCGGATGCAGGTGCACGCCGGAGAAGCGCGCCGTCAGCCGTTCGCGCTGCTCGGCCACCGGTTCCACGACGTGGAAGGCCGTCGCCGCTTGCCCCCGTGCCAGCATCCCGCCGATGAGCGCGGTGGCCATGTTGCCGCCGCCTATGAACGTGATACCCATGGGTTTCTTCCTCTCGATGGGAATTCGGGGACAGACCCCGACGTTCCAGTGGTCACTGGCAAATCGGGGTCTGTCCCCGAATTCCCGGGTGATTGCGGCAACAAGCTCGTTCGCCCCGGGTTTCGCCTTGCGGCTCAACCCGGGCTACGCGGGGCGACGTGCCCCGAAAATCGCACTTCCAACCCGCACCAGAGTCGCGCCCTCGGCGATCGCTGCTTCCAGATCCGCCGACATCCCCATCGACAGCGTGTCGACAGCCAGTCCGGCCGCGCGACAGGCATCGAAGCATTGGCGCAGCCGTCGAAACTGCTCGCGCTGGCGGGACAGATCCGCGGTCGCCTCCGCTATGCCCATCAGCCCGCGCAGGCGCAGGCGCGGAAGCTGGCCCACGCTGCGCGCCAAGGGGACGGCGGCCGCCGGCGCCACGCCGCTTTTCGACGTTTCGCCGCTGATGTTGACCTGCACGCAGACGTTGAGCGGCGGCAGGGTGTCGGGGCGCGCCGCGGCCAGCCGCTCGGCGATCGGCAGCCGGTCCACGGTCTCCACCCAGGCGAAGCGCTGTGCCGCCAACCGCGCCTTGTTGCCCTGCAGGGGCCCGATCAGATGCCATTCGAGGTCGGCGAGGTCGGCGGTGGCGTCGATCTTGGCGACCGCCTCCTGCACATGGTTTTCGCCGAACGCGCGCTGCCCGAGCGCGTGGACCGCGCGGACGGCCTCCGGCGCAAACGTCTTGCTGACCGCGAGCAGCCGGACCTCCCGCGGATCGCGGCCGGCCGCACGGGCAGCGCGCTCGATGCGCACCATGACTTCTTGCCACGCCTTCTCGTAGTGGCTCATAATCGGATGACGACATCATGCGGCGGGGGTTCCTGGTACGCGGATTGCATGGGTCGTCCGTGTGGCAGCACGGGCCCCGGGCAGGGACGACGCGGCAGTGACCAGCGTCGCGGCATCCGGCACGGGCCCGAGGGCGGCTGGAATCTTCTGGATTATAAATGGACATCACCGAACTTCTCGCCTTCTCCGTCAAGAACAAGGCGTCCGACCTGCACCTGTCGGCCGGGCTGCCGCCGATGATCCGGGTCCACGGCGACATCCGCCGGATCAATCTGCCGCCGATGGAACACGAAGACGTGCACTCGATGGTGTACGACATCATGTCCGACGCGCAACGGAAGAACTACGAGGAAAACCTCGAGTGCGACTTCTCGTTCGCGGTGCCCAACCTCGCGCGCTTCCGCGTCAACGCCTACGTGCAGCAGCGCGGCGCATCCGCCGCGTTCCGGACCATCCCGTCGAAGGTGCTCTCGCTCGAGGAGCTCAATACGCCCAAGATCTTCGCCGAGCTCACCACCCGGCCGCGCGGGCTGATCCTCTGCACGGGGCCCACCGGCTCCGGCAAGTCGACGACGCTGGCGGCGATGGTCAACCACGTCAACGAGAACGCGTACGGCCACATCATCACGATCGAGGACCCGATCGAGTTCCTGCACGAACCGAAAAAGTGCCTCATCAACCAGCGCGAGCTCGGTCCGCACACGCTGTCCTTCCCGAATGCGCTGCGGAGCGCGCTGCGCGAGGACCCGGACTACATCCTCGTCGGCGAAATGCGCGACCTCGAAACGATCCGCCTGGCGCTCACCGCCGCCGAAACCGGCCACCTCGTCTTCGCCACGCTGCACACGAGCTCGGCGGCGAAGACCGTCGACCGGATCGTCGACGTGTTCCCCGCCGCCGAGAAGGACATGGTCCGCTCGATGCTGTCCGAATCGCTGGTGGCCGTGATCTCGCAGTCGCTGCTGAAGACCAAGGACGGCCAGGGCCGCGTCGCCGCGCACGAGATCATGATCGGCACGCCGGCGATCCGGAACCTGATCCGCGAGAACAAGGTCGCCCAGATGTACTCGTCGATCCAGACCAACCTTTCCCTGGGCATGCAGACGCTCGACCAGAACCTGCAGGAGCTCGTCCGCCGTCACATCGTCGCGGCGCCCGAAGCCCGCAACCGGGCCGTCAACAAGGAACTCTTCCTCACCTGAGAGGCTGAGAGTCTTTCGATCATGCCCGCTCATCACGCCAGAAGACGCCCGCTCGTCGTTGCCAATGCTCGCCATAGCCCGAGCTATGGCTGCGCTTTGCGCCTCGATCGGCCGCCTTCTGGCGCGCTGCTCGGGCACGCTCGAAAAACTCTCAGCCTCTGAGGCCGGCCCGGCGCCAGCCGCCGAAAGGAAACGCCATCATGGAACGCGCAACCGCCACCCAGTTCATCCACGAACTGCTCCAGCTTCTCGTCGCCCAGAACGGCTCCGATCTCTTCATCACCGCCGAATTCCCGCCCGCGCTGAAGATCGACGGCAAGATCTCGCCGGTCTCGAAGAACGTCCTCACCCCGCAGCACACGATCGAGCTCGTGCGCAGCGTGATGAACGACAAGCAGGCGGCCGAATTCGAGGCGACGAAGGAATGCAACTTCGCGATCAGCCCGCCAGGGGTCGGGCGCTTCCGCGTCAACGCCTTCGTCCAGCAGGGACGGGTCGGCATGGTGCTGCGCACGATCCTCACGACCATCCCGAAATTCGAGGAGCTCAATCTGCCGCCGGTGCTGAAGGAGGTCGCGATGAGCAAGCGCGGCATCATGATGTTCATCGGCGCCACCGGCTGCGGCAAGTCGACGTCGATGGCGGCGCTGCTCGGCTACCGCAACGAGAACAGCTACGGCCACATCATCACGATCGAGGACCCGATCGAGTTCGTCCACGAGCACCGGAACTGCATCATGACGCAGCGCGAGGTCGGCGTGGACACCGACGACTGGCAGATCGCGCTCAAGAACTCGCTGCGGCAGGCGCCCGACGTGATCCTGATCGGCGAAGTGCGCGACCGCGAGACGATGGACTACGCGATCGCATTCGCCGAAACCGGCCACCTGTGCCTCACCACGCTGCACGCCAACAGCACCAACCAGGCGCTCGACCGCATCATCAATTTTTTTCCCGAGGAGCGGCGGCAGCAGCTGCTGATGGACCTGTCGCTCAACATCCGCGCGTTCGTCGCGCAACGCCTCATTCCCCGCCGCGACGCCCGCGGCCGGGTCCCGGCGGTCGAGATCATGCTCAACTCGCCGCTCATCTCCGACATGATCTTCAAGGGCGACGTGTCCGGCATCAAGGAACTGATGAAGCGCTCGCGCGAGCTCGGGATGCAGACGTTCGACCAGTCGCTGTTCGAACTCTACGAGAGCGGCCTCGTCACCTACGAGGATGCGCTGCGCAACGCCGATTCGATCAACGACCTGCGGCTGCAGATCAAGCTCCACGGCAAGGAAGCGCGCGACCGCAACGTCTTCTCGGGCCTCGGCAACATCGAAGTCATGCCCGAGGCGCCCGCGCCGCAGACGTTCTGACGCCCGCAGGGCACGCGCCGGCGCTGTGCTACGCTACGCGTCCCCCGAACAACGGTTCTTCCGACCGCGCGCCCTGTCGCGCCGACACCATGGCCGGCCTCGACGCATCCACCCCGCATCCGACGGAAATCAAGCTGCACCAGACGTCGCGCGCGCTGGAAATCGCGTTCAGCGACGGGCGCACGTTCCGCCTGCCCTACGAATTCCTGCGCGTCCATTCGCCGTCGGCCGAGGTCCGTGGCCACGGTCCCGGGCAGGAGGTGCTGCAGGTCGGCAAGCGCGACGTGGCGATCGCGGAGGTCGAGGCGATCGGCCACAACGCGATCCAGCCGTCGTTCTCCGATGGTCACGACACGGGCATCTATTCGTGGGATTACCTCTACGACCTGGGGATGCGGCAGGACGAGCTGTGGCAGCACTACCTCGACCGGATGACGCATGCCGGCGCGAGCCGCGATCCCGCGTGACGCCGAAAGCGATGGCCGACAAGACCCATTTCGGCTTCGAGCAAGTCAGCGCCGACGACAAGGCGCAGCGGGTGCGCGGCGTATTCGATTCCGTCGCCGGGCGGTACGACCTGATGAACGACATCATGTCGCTCGGCCTGCACCGGGTCTGGAAGCGCTTCACCGTCAACGCGACCGGCGTGCGGCCCGGGATGCGCGTGCTCGACCTGGCCGGCGGCACGGGAGATCTCTCCCGGCTGTTCTCCGAACGCGCCGGACCGGGCGGCACGGTGGTGCTGACCGACATCAACGGCGCAATGCTGGCGCTGGGGCGCGACCGGATGATCAACGAAGGCCGACTGGTCCCCGCGGTCCAGTGCGATGCCGAGAAGCTGCCCTTCGCCGGCGGGATCTTCGACTGCGTGAGCATCGCGTTCGGACTGCGCAACGTCACGCACAAGGACGCCGCGCTGGCCGAAATGCACCGGGTGCTGAAGCCCGGCGGTGTCGCCGCGGTGCTGGAGTTCTCGCGCGTCGCTGCCCCGCTGGCGCCGGCCTACGACTGGTACAGCTTCAACGTGCTGCCGCGTCTCGGCCGGCTGATCGCCGGCGACGACGCGAGCTACCGCTACCTCGCCGAATCGATTCGCATGCACCCCGACCAGGAGGCGCTGAAGGGGATGATGGAACAAGCGGGCTTCGACAGCGTCAAAGTGCACAACCTGATGGCGGGCGTCGTCGCCCTGCATTTGGGGTATAAGTACTGATTGTCGCGCCGGCGACGGCGCGTGAGCGACTAGAGATCAAAGGAGAGAAACCATGAAACGATTCGGGTTTTGGCTGCTCGCCGCCGCCACCGCGGCGACATTTGCCTTCAGTGTTGCCGCCGAAGCCAAGCGGCTGGGCGGCGGAGGAAGTCTCGGCGCGCAGCGCCAGAGCATCGCGCCCAAGCCCCCGGCAACGGCGCCGGGCGCCGCGTCGCAGCCGGTGATGCCGGCCCAGTCCGCGGCAGCCCTGCCGGCCAAGCCTGCCGCCGCCGCCCCCTCCGGGATGTCCCGCTGGCTCGGCCCGATCGCCGGCATCGCCGCCGGCCTGGGGCTGGCCGCGCTGCTGTCGCACTTCGGCCTGCCGGAGGGTCTCGGCACGTTCCTCCTGCTCGCACTCGCGGCGGTGGCGGTCGTGTTCGTCGTCCGGATGTTCCTTGCACGGCGCTCGCCGGCGGCGTCGCCGATGCAATATGCGGGGGCCGGGCGCGATGTCGGCGCGGCACCGCCCTCTCCGGCACCGGTCACCCCGGCCTGGGGCGCTCCGGCGAAGTCCGAACCGGTCATGCCCGCCGCGGCGGCGGCGGGGCCCGTTGCCATGCCGGCCGCGAAAACGCTCCCGCCGGGATTCGACGTCGCGGGCTTCGTCAAGCAGGCCAAGATGCAGTACATCCGGATGCAGGCGGCCTATGACGCCGGGAATCGCGCCGCGCTCGCGGAGCTTACGACATCCGAGATGCTGGCCGAGATCGAGCGCGAGCTCGCCGCCCGCGGCGAGCACCGCCCCACCGAAGTCGTGAGCATCGACGCCGACGTGCTCGACGTGACGACCGAAGGCCGCAGCCACTGGGCCAGCGTGCGCTTCACGGGCCTCGTGCGCGAGGACGGCGAGCCCACGCCGAAACCGGTCGACGAAGTCTGGAACCTGGCCAAGCCCGTCGACGGCTCGTCCGGATGGGTACTCGCCGGAATCCAGCAATACGCCTGAAGACTTGAACCCATGGATCCCGCGGCGGCACTAGCCAACCGGGTCCTCGACGACCAGGCTTGGGCCCGGCAGCGGCTGTCTGCGCATGCCGGGCAGGCCTTCGTGGTCGCGGTCGGACCGTTCGCCCACGCGATGCGGATCGATGCCTCGGGGAGCGTGGAGACTGCGGCGCTGGCCGAAGCCGCCGCCGACCTCACGCTGACGCTGTCGCCCCTCGACGTCCCCGCGTTCCTCGCCAACCCCGCCCGCTGGAGTGAGTTCGTTGCGGCCTCCGGCGATCCCGGGCTCGCGGCGACGCTGCAGGACGTCGCCCAGGCATTGCCCTGGTTCGCCGAACGGGTGCTCTCGGACGCCCTCGGCCCGATCGTCGGCCAGCGCGTTGCCGATGCCGGGCGCCGGTTGCTGGGGCTGCCCGAACACGCCGCGCAGCGCATCGGGGAGAGCATCGCGAGCTACGCGCGGGACGAGGCGGGGATTGCCGCCCACGCCACCGCGCTGCGCCGCTTCGCCGACGACACGGCGGCGCTCGCCGCCCGCGTCGACGCGCTGACTCCGCGGATCGACGCGCTTGCCGCAAGGCTCGCCGCGCCGGCGCGCGCCGCCGGTAACGGCTGAGACGCTGAGCCGCGAACCGGAGACCGGGGGGCCCCGATGCAGCCCGCTGGTCAACCCCACCGCGACACCACGCTCGTGACCGCCGGATGAGGGCGCCCCGCCGGTTTCCCTTACAATCGGCAGGATGCGCCTCCTGCGCCTCGCCAAGATCGTCCGCGTCGCGCTCAAGTACGGGCTCGATGAATTCCTGACCGGCCACGAACGCTTCCGCGCCGTGCGGCCGCTCGCGCACGCGCTCACCTTCTGGCGCGACACGTCGCTCCCCCGGGCGGCACGACTGCGCCTCGCGCTCGAGGACCTGGGCCCGCTGTTCGTCAAGTTCGGGCAGATGCTGTCGACCCGCGGCGACCTCATTCCCCCCGACATCGCCGACGAGCTCGCCAAGCTGCAGGACCGCGTGCCGCCCTTCCCGTCCGCAACGGTCGTCGCCATCCTCGATCGCGCGTACGGCAAACCCGTCGACCAGGCGTTCCAGGCGTTCGATCGCACGCCGATCGCCAGCGCGTCCGTCGCGCAGGTGCATTTCGCGACGCTCCACGACGGCACGGCGGTCGCGGTCAAGGTGCTGCGCCCCGGCATCGCCACCGTGATCGACAAGGACATCGGCCTGATGTACGCCGGCGCGACGCTCATGGAAAAGCTCTGGTCCGACGGCAAGCGCCTGCGGCCGCGTGAGGTGGTTGCCGAGTTCGAGAAGACACTCTCGGACGAGCTCGACCTGATGCGCGAGGCCGCCAACTGTTCGCTGCTGCGCCGGAACTTCCAGCATTCGCCGCTGCTGCTGGTGCCCGGGGTGCACTGGGACTATTGCACGCACGAAGTGATGGTGATGGAGCGGATGAGCGGAATCCCGATCTCGCAGGTGGACAAGCTGGTCGAGGCCGGCATCGACCTCAAACGCCTGTCGAAGGCGGGGGTGGAGCTCTTTTTCACGCAGGTGTTCCGCGACGCCTATTTCCACGCCGACATGCATCCGGGGAACATCTTCATCGCCGTCGATCCGCCGAACCACGGCAAGTACATCGCCGTCGACTTCGGCATCATGGGCATGCTGTCGGAGAAAGACCAGAGCTACCTCGCGCAGAATTTCCTGGCGTTCTTCCGCCGCGACTACCATCGCGTCGCGACGGCGCACATCGAGTCGGGCTGGGTGCCGCCCGACACCCGCATCGACGAGCTGGAGAGCGAGATCCGCGTCGTCTGCGAGCCTATCTTCGACCGGCCGCTGAAGGAGATCTCGCTCGGCAAGGTGCTCATCCAGCTCTTCACCGCGTCGCGACGGTTCAACGTCGTGATCCAGCCGCAGCTCGTGCTGCTGCAGAAGACGCTGCTTTCCATCGAGTCGCTCGGCCGCATGCTCGACCCGGACCTCGACCTGTGGGTCACCGCCAAGCCCTACCTCGAGCGGTGGATGGAGAACCAGATCGGGCTGCCCGCACTGCAGCGGCGAATGTTGGCCGAGGCGCCTTACCTGATCGCGGCGCTGCCGGAATTGCCTCGCCTCCTGCACCAGCGGCTGCTGGCGGCGCCAGTGCCGCCGGAGGCCGCGCTGCGCGAGCTCGCATCGGCACGGCGGGAGCGCAACCTGCTGCTCGGTGTCGTAGCGGTCCTGCTCGCGGCGATGATCGTGCTCGTCCTGCGGCCGCTATAAAACGGAGTAAAGCCGGGGGCAGACCCCGGATTGAGCCGGGAACAACCCCGTTTCAGAACTGGCGTCTGCCCCCCGTTCATTCGGGGTCTGTCCCCGGTTTTCCCGGTTTTGGGTCGTTTTGTTACAATCCGCCCGCGCTCGTCTCCCTTCATCCCCCCTCCGCGAGGCCCAGGCCGGTGGCGCTGCTCGAGATCGATGGCGTCAGCCGACGCTTCGGTGATTTCACCGCTGTCGACAACGTAAGCCTGGCGATCGAGGCCGGCGAGTTCTTCACGCTGCTCGGCCCCTCCGGCTGCGGCAAGACGACGTTATTGCGCATGATCGCCGGCTTCGATGCCCCCGACGGCGGCCGCATTCGACTCGACGGCCTGGACCTGGTCGACAAACCGCCGGAAACGCGCCCGGTGCGCACCGTGTTCCAGAGCTACGCGTTGTTCCCGCACATGACGGTCGAGGGGAATATCGCGTTCCCGCTCAAGATGACCAAAACGCCGGCACGCGACATCGCGCCGAAGGTCGCCGCCGCGCTGGAAGACGTCCGCCTCCAGGGCTTCGGCGCGCGCTACCCGCAGGAACTGTCCGGCGGCCAGAAGCAGCGCGTCGCGATCGCGCGCGCGCTCGTGACGCACCCGACCGTGCTGCTGCTCGACGAGCCGCTCGCCGCGCTCGACGCCAAGCTGCGCGAGGAGATGCAGCTCGAACTCATCAATCTGCAGAAGGAGGTCGGCATCACGTTCGTGTACGTGACGCACGACCAGACCGAGGCGCTGGCGCTGTCGCACCGGATTGCCGTGATGAACAAGGGCCGGGTCGAGCAAGTCGACGAGCCGTCGAAGATCTATGGCTTCCCCACCACCCGTTTCGTCGCCGATTTCATCGGCCACTGCAACCTGTTGTCCGGTCCCGTCCGCGACAGCGGCAACGGCATCGTCACCGTCGATGTCGCCGGCCTCGGCCCGGTGCGCGTCGCCGCGAGTTCATCGGTCGCGACGGGTCGGCCGGGAACGGTCGCGCTGCGGCCGGAAAAGATCCGGATTGCGCGGGAAGCGCCCGCGGAGGCGTCCGCCAACGGCTGCGCCGGCACCGTCTCCGACCTGCTCTACATGGGCGACGTCACGATGTACAAGGTCGACACGCCCGGCGGGCAGAAGGTCGAGGCGCTGCTCGCCAACTCGGCGTCCGGCCGCACCAAGTTCTTCGAGGTCGGCGACGCGGTCGAGATGAGCTGGCCGGTCGCCGCCGGTCATTTCATCGCCGAGTAAGCCGAGTCAGCATGAAGCGCGCGCCGGAACGGCTCGGCAAGTGGCTGGTGAGCGGACCGCCGCTCGCCTACCTCGTCGTGTTTTTCGCGCTGCCCACGCTGATCATGGTGCTGGCGTCGTTTCGCACGCCCGGCGATTTCGGCGGTCTCGCGCCGCTCGTCGGGGAGGACGGCGGACTCGACCTCAACCTCGACAGCTACGCGCGCTTTTTCACCGACTCGATCTACGCGGAGATCTTTCTCAAGTCGTTCTGGTACGCGCTGCTGACGACCTTGCTGTGCCTGACGCTCGCCTACCCGCTGGCGCTGCTGATCGCCAGGAGCGGGAAACAGTACCGCGACCTGCTGCTGCTGCTCGTGATCCTCCCGTTCTGGAGCAATTTCCTGATCCGGGTCTACGCGTGGATGATCATCCTCGGACCGCAGGCGGCGCTGGCGCGCGGCGTCAACGGCGTGCTCGCCGCGTTCGGGCACGAGCCGGTGCCGCTGCTGTTCAGCTCGTTCGCGGTGCTTGTGTGCCTTGTCTACGTGCACCTGCCGTTCATGGTGCTGCCGCTGTACGCGAATCTCGAAAAGCACGACCAGGCGCTGCTCGACGCGGCGCAGGACCTGGGCGCCAACGCGTGGCAGCGGTTCTGGCGGATCACGTTTCCGCTGTCGTTGCCCGGTGTCTATGCGGGCGCGGCGCTGGTGTTCATTCCGGCGCTCGGCATCTTCGCCATTCCCGACATCCTCGGCGGGCCCGACGACAGCCTGATCGGCAACGTGATCAAGCAGCAGTTCCTCGAGACGCGCGACTGGCCGTTCGGCAGCGTGCTGTCGATCGTGCTCACCGTCGCGGCCGTGAGCCTCGCCGCGCTCGCCGCGTGGGTGGGCCGCCGCAGCGGCGGAAGGGCCTTCGGTGCGTAAGCGATCGAAGTGGCTGTTGGCGGCGGCGCTCGCCGGCTACGCGTTCCTGTATCTGCCGCTCGTCATCGTCATCGTCTATTCGTTCAACGATTCGCGCCTCAACGCCGAGTGGGTCGGCTTCACGCTCGAGTGGTACCGCAAGCTGTTCAACAACGAGGAAATGCTGGTGGCGGCCGGCAACTCGCTGGCGATCGGCGTCGCCGTGAGCCTCGTCTCGACGGTGCTGGGGACGATGGCGGGCATGGCGATGTACCGCTACCGCCTGCGCGTGCTGCCGATCCTGGTGCTGATGCCGATCGCGATTCCGGAGATCCTGATGGGCGTCTCACTGCTGATCTTTTTCGTGCTGCTCAATTTCACGCTGGGCCTGCTGTCGGTGGCGCTCGCGCACATCGCCTTCTGCGTGGGCTTCGTCGCCATCGTCGTCCGCGCGCGCCTGGCCGGCATGGACGAGAGCCTGACCGAAGCCGCCCGTGACTGCGGCGCCACGCCGTGGCTCGCCTTCCGCCACGTGACGCTGCCGCTGATCATGCCGGGCGTGATCGCCGGCGCGCTGATGGCCTTCACGCTGTCGATCGACGACTTCGTGATCACGTTCTTCACCGCCGGCGCCGGGACAACGACGCTGCCGCTGCAGATCTACTCGATGATCAAGATCGCCGTCACGCCGGAGGTCAACGCCGTGTCAACGCTGTTGATGCTGCTGACGCTGGTCCTGATCGTGATCGCGTCGAAGCTGTCGCCCGGCACGCTGCGCTCGTGAAATGGGGTCAGGTCCATTTGAAATGGGGTCAGGTCCAATTTCACACCATTTCACACGATCCGCGCTACGATATCAGATTGACAACCATCAAGTAACTCTTGCAAGGAGATCCGCGCCATGAGACGTCTCGCCGTCCTGCTGCTCGCCCTCGCCACGATGCCGGCCTTCGCCAAGGACACGCTTCACCTGTACAACTGGAACAACTACATCGCGCCGGAAACGGTCAAACGGTTCGAGGAGTCGTGCAAGTGCTCGGTCGTGCAGACCTACTACTCGGACAATGAGGAGCTGCTCGCCAAGATCGCCGCGGGCGCCAAGGGCTACGACGTGATGGTGCCGACCGGCAACGCGGTGCAGGCGCTCGTCAAGGGCGGGCAGCTGAAGCCGGTCGACCACGCGCAGCTGCCGAACCTCAGGAACGTCGACCCGGCCTATCTCAACACGCCCTTCGACCCGGACAACAAGTACTCGGTGCCGTACGCGATGTCGACGACGATCATCGGCTACAACGACGCCAAGTTCAAGGAGCTCGGGCTGCCGACAGATACATGGGCGGTGATCTTCGACCCCAAGTACCTGGAGAAGGTCAAGGGCCGCGTCACCGTGCTGGACAGCGCCAATGAGCTGTTCGCCGCGGCGCTCAAGTATCTCGGCTATTCGGCCAACGACGTCGATCCCAAGCACTGGGCGGAGGCCGCCGCCGTCATCAAGAAGGCAAAACCCTACTGGGCGGCGTTCAACGCGTCGTCGTACATCAAGGAGCTGACGGTCGGCAACATCTGGCTGGTCCACGGCTATTCGAACGACATCTTCCAGGCCAACCTCGACGCCCAGGCCGCCGGGCGCAAGTTCGGCATTCTGCAGGGCATGCCGAAGGAAGGCGCCGTCCTTGCCGTCGACAGCATGGTGATCCAGAAATCCGCGCCGCGGACCGACCTCGCGCTGAAGTTCATGAACTTCATGCTCGACGGCAAGAACTCCGCCGAGCTCACCAACCTGATCGGTTCCGGCAACCCGAACATGGACGCGATGAAATACATCAAGCCGGAGCTCCTGAAGAATCCGGCCATCTTTCCGGACAAGGCGGTGGCGGCCAAGCTCGAGCAGTTGAACGACCTGACCGCCGCGCAGCGCCGGCTGCGCAACAAGATGTGGACGGAGATCAAGGCCGGGCGCTGACCCTCACCACGGCCGGCTGCGGAGGACGAGATGGCCGGAACGCGAATCGACGTGGAGCGCCTGGCGCCCGCGCGCCGCGACGATTTCCTGCGTTTTTTCGACCACCAGCGCGGGGCCGCCTTCGCCGACAATCCGGAGTGGGCGACGTGCTACTGCCACTACTATCACGTGCCGAAGGCGATCGAATGGAGCTCCCTCGACGGCGCTGCCAACCGCAAGGCGATGACGGCGCGGATCGACGTCGCGGAAATGGAGGGCTTCCTCGCGTATGCCGGTGGCGAGGTGGTGGGCTGGCTCAACGCGCAGCCCTGGCACAAGCTGCCGCATGCCTGCGCGCGGCTCGGCGTCGCGCCGTTGGAGCTCGATGTGCCTGCCCACTGCGCTGCGGCCATCGTGTGCTTCGTCGTCAGCCCGCCGTGGCGTCGCCGAGGTGTCGCGGCGGCGCTGCTCGACGGCGCGCTCGCCTCCTTTGCCGCCCGCGGCATCCGGGTCGTTGATGCCTTCCCCTGGAAAGCCGGCGACGGCACGGCGCCGACCGATCACTACCACGGGCCACTGTCGCTGTTCCTTGCCGCGGGAAGGCATCAA
>Ga0315275_10002284_pt1 | contig 17202 bp, 30 predicted proteins | sample YL17G03_0_MG_FD_205557 | JGI IMG/M metagenome (GOLD analysis project Ga0315275, IMG submission 205557) | Sediment microbial communities from Yellowstone Lake, YNP, Wyoming, USA - YL17G03_0 | ecosystem: Environmental > Aquatic > Freshwater > Lake > Sediment | place: USA: Wyoming | collected... | reverse complement strand
GGTCTCGGTGGCCTTCACGCTGGAGGGCGCCGAGTGGGGCCGCGCTATGAAGGCGGTCGAACTGGCTGCGCCTCGCGCTCGCTGGCTTCGACCAGCGCTTTGGACGCTCCCCTTCCTCGTTCCGCTTCCGTTCCTCGTCGCGATCGTTCTCCGCGCCGGCACACTGTCGGAGGTCATCGGCGCCGCCGTGCCGTGGGAGATCCTGGCGCTGATGTGGCCACTGATCTACGAGTTCGCGTCGCAGTTGTCCTCTCGAATGGCCCTTCGTCGGATGCGCAGGCGTGGAGAGGACTTAGTGTTGGAGGAGCGCGGAGTGTCTGCGCAGGCGCTGTGGGTCCGGGGCAACTCGGACACCACTTACTTGCCATGGTCGTCGATTGCCTGGGTCAAGGAGACACCCGAGTTCTTCCTCTTCCAGGGCCCGACAGGCACGCACTTCATTCCCAAGCGCCTGCTCAGCGAGAACGAACTGGCTGAGGTCCGGAACCTCGTATCCACATGCGGCTCTGCGGTATTCCACCCGCCTCTCGAACGGGGCCGCCTAACCAGCGCATGAAGCTGGCGGCGCGCGCCGGCTCTTTGTTCGCTGGGAAGGGCGCTACCCGGCGGGCGCGGCTGGACAGATCTCGTGCGCGCGCCGCAGCTTATGCGCCAATCCGTTAGGCGGCGCGCGTACCACCTTAGCCCGGAGAAGCTCCGATGGACCCTGACCGAAAGGCGAAGATAGCGCGCATCCTGGGCTATGTCTGCGTGGCGGCCGGCGCGCTTGATCTCGTGCTCGCAGGCATTCTGATGCTCCGAGGTCAGACAGAGGTCAGATACCCCCTGCTCGGAGCCGGTTTCGGCGCACTCACCGGAGGCATCATCATGCTGGCGCTGGGGAAGCAACGGTCCGGGTCTGGAGGCTAGCGTTCTTCGAGCGCCGCCTAACCAGCGTTTGCAGCTGCCAGCGCGCGCCGACTGGCAGCTTGCCTTGCAGGAAAGGCGCCAAGTCCCGCTTCGAATCCAAAGGCGCGCTTCAGGAGTGTGCTTGGCTATGTCGCCCTGGCGCGCGCTGCAGCTGAAACGCAGAGTCGTTAGGCAGCACATCGCAGCTACCTTGCGTCGTACATACTTCGTACATATAATGGCAGTGTGAGCCAGCTTCGGTTTGCGTGGGACCCTGCGAAGGAAGCGCTGAACCAGCGCAAGCACGGAGTCTCCTTTGACGAAGCCACCACCGCATTCTCGGACGAGGCCGCCCTCCTCATCGACGATCCAGACCACTCGGTCGCTGAGGAGCGCTTTGTCCTCCTCGGACTGAGTTCTCGGTGGCGGGTCCTGCTGGTGGTGCACTGCTATCGCGCGGATGACGCGGTCATCCGCCTCATTAGCGCGCGCAAGGCGGATCGCCAGGAGCGTGCGCGGTACGCGCAGAGGTGGCAGCTATGAGAAAGCACTACGACTTCAGCCAGGCACGGCCCAATCCCTACGCCCGACGGCTTAAGCGTCCGGTGACGATCCGGCTCGACCAGCCGACCATCGCCTACTTCAAGGCGCTGGCGGAGGAGACCGGGATCCCCTATCAGACACTCATCAACCTGTACCTGCGTGACTGCGCCGTCGCGCAGCGCCGGCCAGGGTTGCGGTGGGCTCCGGCGAAGGGTGCTGCCTAACCCGGAAATGGAACTGGCGAGCCGCGGCGATCCTACTTCGCGGTGGCAACCTCTGCTTGCGGCCGCCGCGGCCCGCAGCTCATTTCCAATCCGTTAGGTGGCCGACGCGAGGTCATGCCCGTGAAGCGCATTGCCACTGGAATCCTCATCTCACTCCTGCTCGTCGTCGGATGTGGACGTCGTCCCTTCCCAGATTCTCCCTACCCCGTTGTCCGGCGCAGCTACTGGTCAGCACAGTGTCGCCATGGCACTGCCCCACAGGAGAGCGCGCCGATCTTCGCAACACTAGGCCGTGATCCGGCAACCGCCGCGGTGGCAGTGCATCAGGCGTTGGTGGAACTGCGCTACCACCTCGAGTCCACCGTGCCCGCGTGGTGGCTAACCAGCCAGACCGCTTGGCCCGCCGAGGCGCCGCCGGCCGTCCGAGCATACGCGTATCCCGGCACAGGCATTGAGCTAATCCTGCTCTCGGCCCGCGACTCCATGGCCGTTGCTGGATACGTGATCGCCCTTTGCGCATCGAGCCCGGGCAGCCCCGACACTATCGTCTCATACGCAAGGCGGTTCGAGGCCGCCCGGATCATGCGTGAGATTCTCCGCCGAAGGCCACAGTGAACGCCGCACGGCCACCTAACCCGCGTTTGCAGTTGACGGCGGGGCCGCCGAAGCGGCATCGAGCCGGCCGCCGTGCATCGTGAGGGCCGAGCCAACGGCGCAACCCAAGGAGTCGCGTGGGCCGCCGTTCGGCGTGGCCTCGGCCTCGACGGCCGGCGGCCCCACCGCAACTGAAACGCAATCCGTTAGGCGGCAACAGACTGGCCCGCTCTTCCGTATCCCGTTATAATACATACCGTGATAGCCACCTTTGCGGACGAGGGCACAGCAGACGTCTTTCATGGCGTTGCCAGCAGACGTGCCAAGGGGGTCTGTCCGACGGCCCTGTGGCCGGTGGCGCGTCGCAAGCTCGACCAGTTGAACCGCGTACGAGCGCTTGCCGAGCTGCGGATTCCGCCTGGGAACCGGCTGGAAAGCCTGCGCCGAGACCGCGAAGGGCAGCATAGCGTGCGTATCAATGCACAGTACCGGATCTGTTTCCGGTGGGAGGCCGGCCATGCCTACGACGTCGAGATCGCGGACTACCACTGAGCGCCGCCGGGAGCGGCAGGGTGCGACTGGTCGACTATTGCCCAGCCATCGCCCACCCACCCACCCCGGCGAGATGCTGCTCGAAGAGTTCCTGAAGCCGCTGGGGCTCTCGCAGTCAGCGTTCGCCGTGCGGCTGGGCGTATCGTTCCCCCGGCTCAATGAGATCGTCCGCCAGAAGCGCGCGGTCACACCTGACACGGCGCTCCGTCTGGAGCGGGTGCTCGCGATGCCCGCGGATTTCTGGCTCGGCCTTCAGCAGGATTGGGACTTGTGGCACGCTTTGCGGGGGCGACACGCCGTCGCCATCGCACGATTGCAGCCTCTCGGCCGGAGCCGCTCGCATTCGGTTGCCGCCTAACCAGCGCATGAAGCTGCCCGTGCGCGGCAAGCTGTTGTTCGCTCGGAAAAGCGTTACCCGGTTGATGTGGCTGGACAGTTCACGAGCGCGCACGGCAGCTTATGCGCGAGTCCGTTAGGCGCCATGGAGGGCACGGTGCTCACTACTCTATTGCCTCGTAGTGCCTACGACATGACGCCGCACTATTGGCGGAGGCTCCGTGGGGTCTTCGGCCTGATGTATGGTGTACCGATGTCAGTGTTCATTGTAGCGAGCGACCGATCGCACTGGCTGTTCGGCCTGGCACTTGGCTTACTCGCTGGTGTCCTGTTCGGGATGCTGATGGTCTGGTGGGTGCGACGAGCCGCGCGCTCTGCAGTTGACCGCATATACAGCGGCGACCCGGCAATCGTCGCGGATCCACCGGGCTCACCGGATTACACTGCCCGCTTGCCATGCGGCCTGCAGTTGACCGCTCGTCGGATGGTTCCCGGCGTGCTGTTTATCTCGTGCGGCGACCTACTATTCAAGGCGCATCGAAGAGCGGCCCGGCTCCTGCCGAATGATGTTCACTTAGGACCCCTAGTATCGCTTCGATTCCGACCGATTCCATGGGAACTAAATGTGCTGGCGCGCCAGCTCGCGCCCGAGCACCGCACCCTTATGGAAATCGACGGCGGGCCAGCACCTTATCGGATTGAAGTACCGGACCCGGCTGGGTTCCTTACAGCCATTACGGCTCAGAGAGAATCGTGCTCCCGCGATGGCGCCTAACCAGCGCATGAAGCTGCCACTGCGCGCGGGCTCTTGTTGCGCTGAACAAAGCGCTACCCGGTTGGAGTGGTCGGCAAGTTCACGTTCGCGCAGTGCAGCTTATGCGCGAGTCCGTTAGGCAACTCTACGCTTCGTTGTAATCTCCACATGAACGCCGGCATTGCCGAGCATCGCGATCAGGGTGTCGACGCTGAAGCGGCCAATCTTCCCGCGGACCAGGTCGCTCACCCGCGGTTGCGAGACGCCAAACAGTCGGGCCGCTGCGGCCTGGGTCAAGCCCCGCGCTTTGATCAGGCGGCTGAGCGCGATCATCAAATCAGCACGCACACGGAGGTTCTCCGCCTCCTCTGCAGGGAAGCCGAGATCCCGGAACACGTTGCCGCTCGAGCGGTGCATCTTGATCGCCATGCTGCCCTCCTATCGCCGCTTGCGCTGTGCCACCACGGCCGCCAACCGTCGGCGCGCCAAGGTCACGTCCGTCTCCCGGGTCTGCTGCGTACGCTTCTCAAACGCGTGCAGCACATAGACCGCCTCTTCGAACTTGGCCACGTACAGAATCCGGTACTCGGGGCCGACATGAACCCGAATCTCGTACACGCCCGCGCCGACGGTGGGCAGTGCCTTCCACTCGTCGGGCATGGCCCCGGCCTGCACCTGCCGCAGCTGATAGCCGGCCTCGCGTCGGCCCTCCGGGGAGAAGCTGCGGACTGCCTCGCGCGACGAGCCGAGCCAGAGCAACGCTTTGTCGGCCATGCGGGAGTATATACGTGGGTATATATCGGCGCAAGAGTTGCCTAACAAGCGCATGCAATTGCCAGAGCGCGTCCGACCCGCGGTGCGCTTGGCAGATTGCCGGCTCGGTCCTGCCTTGGCGGTGACAACGCAGCCCTGGAGTGCGCCTTGTGAGTGTGGGTTGGCGCGCTCTGCAATTGATGCGCGAATCCGTTAGGCAGATGGCTCGGCATCATGTTAGCTTGGAAAGAGTTCGCGCTAGGGGGGAAGGATGCAGTTCGCTATCGAGTTGGAGTGCGAGGTCGACGGCCGTTGGATTGCGGAGGTTCCCGATCTCCCGGGGGTGCTCGCATACGGGCAGACCCGCCCTGAGGCGCTGGCGCGCGTCGAAGCCTTGGCGCTCCGAGTGCTCGCCGAGCGCCTCGAACAGGGCGAGGCGACCGCCGAACTCTTCTCGGTCACTTTCCGCGCGGCATGACCCAGTGGCCCGCCACGAAGGCGCGCGCAGTGCTCGCCGCGCTTCTTCGGCTAGGCTGGACGGTCAAGCGCCAGTCCGGGTCCCATCGCACGCTCGCCCGGCCGGGCTGGGCCGACGTCGTTTTCGCATTCCACGAGAGTGACGAGGTCGGTCCGCGGATGCTCGCTCGGCTCGCCAAGCACACCGGCCTCCGTTCCGACGACCTGTAACCGCCAGATCCTTCCACGCCACTGCCTAACCAGCGGATGAAGCTGACCGTGCGCGCGGGCACTTGGTTCGCTCGGAAGAGCGTTGCCCGGATGCTGTGGTTGGGCAGTTCACGACCGCGCACGGCAGCTTATGCGCGAGTCCGTTAGGCAGAGGCGAAATGGCTTCGAGTAACCGAAAGACGATCGTTGGAGGGCGTGACCCCCGCGGGGCCGCGCGGCCCGCGGAGGGGAAGCGGCCTACGCAGGCAAAGCCGCCGCGCGGCGCTCGGGTCGCCAGCGATTCACGATGCCTCCCAGATCGGCCGCGGCTCCCAGGCTGCTGGCCAGACTCGAGGCTGCCCGACGGGGGCTGCTTCCTCAGCTGAAGTGCGTCGCCTCTGCCTAACAAGCGCATGAAGCTGCCAGTGCGCGCGGGATGTTGGTTTGCCGAGAGGAGCGTTACCCGGTTGGTGGGGTTTGCAGAATCACGTTCGCGCGCTGCAGCTCATGCGCAAATCCGTTAGTCAGCATGCCGAGCCAGCATGGTCATACTGAGACCGACCCGCAGACTGTTCACTTCGTTGAGGCCGGAGAAAGGCCCGGTTGCGACCTCCGACACGGCGCTCGGCGATTGGTATGTCAACCGACTGGTCGTCGATCGGCGCCCTTTGCTCCTCCTCGTCAGTTCAAGGGCGTTGCTCGCGCTGCTCACCCCTGCTCGCGACGTCCAGACGGTACCGGAGCGACTCCCTACACTTGTTGCCAGCCGCCTCAGACGACTAGGCGTCGCCGAGGGCCTCATTCGCGCTGAACTCGGGGCCATGACGCCTGTGCGCATCGCCCAAACTGCCGACCGGTCAGTAATGGGCACCTTGGTCGACTTCGCGAAGAACATCCCGTACTATCTCGAGATCGGTGGCTGGAACGAGACGACGTTACCCTTCGTTGAAGCGCGCCTCGCTCGGACGCCCTGTCACGCCGCTCGCCGATTCGAGGAGGTCATCTTCCCGGAAGAGGACGCGCCTAGGCTGCTGGCGGAGCGGTGGCATGCTGCCTAGCCAGCGCATGAAGCTGGCCGTGCGCGCGAGCTGTTGATTGGCTGGAAAGGCGTTACCCAAAGGGCGTGGTTTGCAGGATTGAGGCCGCGCCCTGCAGCTTAGGCGCGGAGTCGTTAGGTGGTTTCGACTAGCGGTACACGTCGCGGCGATGGGCGATCCTGACGATCACCACCTCGCACGATGCGTCGTCAATCGTGACGAGCACGCGGTAGGGACCCTGCCGAATCCGATACTTCTTTTCCCCTGAGAGCTTTTCGCAGCCGCGCGGCCGCGGGTCTGTAGCTAACCGGCGCATCCGTGTCACCACACGCCGTCGCTGACTCAGCGGCAGCCCCTCGAGTTCCTTGGCGGCCGACGGCTTGATGAAGAGCCTATAGCTTGCCACGCCGTCGCAGGTCCTTCAGGACCCCCTCGAACGCCAGGTTCGGCTCCTTCGCGCGGGCCTCAAAGGCCGCCAGGTCCCCGGCGTCCTCGCCGAGGGTACGCCGCACGGCGGCATTCACGAGTTCCGACAGGCTCTGGTCGGTCTCGGCCGCCTTCAGGCGCAGGGCACGGTGGAGCGCGGCGTCGAAGTAGACGGTGGCGCGCTTGGCAGCGGTGGTAGTCATGCCAGCAATCTAGCGCTATGACGCTATGACGTCAAGACGTCACCCTTCGAAGCCACCTAACCAGCGTTTGCTACTGCTGGGCGCGCCACCGACTGGCGGTCCGTTTGTCGGAATCCCAGATTGGAGAAGACATCGACCACCGGGCACGCCCGTGAGCGGGCGCGCCCGCAGCAGAAACGCGAGTCCGTTATGCAGACTGGCCGACCTCTTGCCAAGCTGCACACTTGTACATACACTAGTCCATGACCTTCGAGTGGGACCCAGGCAAGGCTGACGCCAACCGCCGGAAGCACGGCGTGGACTTCGCCGACGCCGTAGGAGTCTTTGAGGCCATTCGCCTCAGCTCGGCGCGCCGGGCAACGCCGCGCGAACGGCGGCGCTACGCGAAAGATGTCGATGCGTGACGAATACGATTTCAGCAAGGCGCGACGTGGCGCGATCCTGCCCGTTGCCACCGGAAAGACGCGGATCACCATTCGGATTGACGACGACATCCTGGATTGGTTCCGGCAACAGGTCCACCAGGCTGGGGGCGGCAACTACCAGACCTTGGTGAACCAAGCGCTCCGGCGCGTCAAGGAAGAGGCGGCCGCAGAACCCCTGGAAGTGGTCGTGCGGCGGGCCATCCGGGATGAGCTTCGTCGCAAGCCGCGTCGCCCGGCCCGAGCACGCTCTGGGAGGGCGACCTAACCAGCGCATGAAGCTGACCGTGCGCGCAGGCTTCTGTTTCGCATGGGAAAGCGTTACCCGGTTGGTGGGGTTGGACAGTTCACGTTCGCGCACGGCAGCTCATGCGCAAATCCGTTAGGCCATACACGTCGCGGCTGGTTGCCCGATCGCGCTCGCGCTCTGGCCCTGGAGGCTGCTCAATGACAGTGTCCGAAATGATCAGGCGGCCGAGCGCCTTCCTTCCGGTGATCATGTCCATAGGGGCCCTCGCCACGGTTCTGGTGTACCTGGCCCGGTTCGGCGTGGTTCACGAGCCAGACGAGGGGACGGCTGCCCACATTTGGCAGTTGCTCATGGCGGCGCAGGTGCCAATCATTGTGTTCTTCGCGATCAAGTGGCTACCGCAGGCTCCTAAGCAGGCCCTTCAACTACTTGCACTGCAGCTCGCAGCCGTGCTCGCGGCGCTGGCGCCGGTGTTCATTCTGAAGCTCTGACTCGCCGCGGCGGATCAAGCGTCGTGGGGCGGCCTGACCAGCGCATGAAGCTGCCAGCGCGCGCGGGCGTGCGGCGTGGCAGGCCAGGCGCTATCCGGCGGATGTGGTCGGCATGATCGCGTTCGCGCGCTGCAGCGTATGCGCAGATCCGTTAGGCAGCTTGACGCACAGGACTCAGAGATCGAGAACCAGCCGGAGGCCGGCTTCTACCGCCTCCAACGTACGCCCGCGCAGGCGGCCCGCCCGCTCGGTAAAAAACTCCCGATCCACCGTGAGCACCTGGGATACGTTCGCCACAGAGTCCTTGGGCAGGCCCGACGCCTGCGCCGGCACCAGCACATTGCCGGGGGCCTCGACCAGTCGCAGGTTCGACGTCAACGCCACCGCTACGACGGTCTGCAGACGGCTGCGGTTGAAGGCGTCCGCTTGCACAATGAGAATCGGCCGTCGAAACCCCGGCTCGGACCCACTCGGCTCAGGGAGGCTCGCCCACCACACCTCCCCCCGCTCGATCACCACGAATCGGTGCCGAGCGAGCGCGCTTGCAGGCGACGGGTCGCCGGGTCTAGGGCGCTGGCCTCGCGCACGTACACCGCGTCGAGCCGTCGCGTCACGTCGCGTCCACGGTGCTTGGCCACGAACTCCGCGAGCGCCGTCGCGACGAGCTGGCTGCGCGAGACGCCGAGCCGCTTGGCCAGTGCGTCCGTCGATTCGAACAGCTTGTCAGGCAGGGAGATGGCTGTCTTCATACCTCAGTATTACTCGGCGAGTACCGTGGCGTCAAGCGGCCCGACCAGCGTCTGCTGCTGCCGGGCGGGCCGACGGCTGGCGGTCCATTCGCCGTTGTCCCACATTGGTGAGGACGTCGGCCGTCTGGGCACGCCCGGCAGTGGGCGCGCCCGCAGCATCGACGCGATCAGTCAGGTCGCACCTCCGTGTGGGAGCCCGGCATCTGAGATACTCACCACTCGTTCTCAGCCTCTCGATCACGCTTGTCCTCGCGACCGTCGCGACCACGATTGGCCACGCCCAGACGTCGGCCACTGCGAGCTGCGACACGCTCGGCGGACAGCAACCGATGAACTCCTGCTATGTGGAGGTGGCCAATCGGGCCGACCAGCGGTTGCGCCGCCTGGTGGATGAGCTCCGTCGCACGTTGCCGGCTGCCGAATTCGCCAGACTGCAGGAGACCAATGCTCTCTGGCAGCGCTACCGTGCCAGCCAGTGTCGCTGGGAGCGGTCCTTCGTGGAGGGAGGCAGAATCGCACCCATGATCGCCGCCAGCTGTCGCATCGTACTGACCGAGAACCGCATCGCCGAGCTGCGCCCATTCCTTTGCGAAGGTGCTCCGGTCGAGGGCCCCTGCGCCGCGTCCCAAAGGTACGGCGACCCTCCATCACCGCCCGACTCGGTGCGAGATGACTAGCGCATGAGGCTATCGCCGTGGTGGCCATGGGGTGTACTGCCGTAGCCGGGCGGCTCTTCGGCGTGGTCGCCTAGCGGCCAGTGACGGTTATCGCCTGCCCAACGCTTCCCGGTGGGCGCTCCGGCCCGCAGCACAAGCGCGATCCATCAGGCTGAATGCCGGAGTGTCGTCATGCTTCCCAGAGAGATCACCCAGATTCAGCGCCGACATCCGATCGCATTCTGCTCGTTGCTCCTGGCGCTGATCGTCCCGCTGGCAGTCGGCGTCACCGCCCTGGGCCTGCTCCTCAAGCATCTGTTCCCGGTGCCCACTCCGCTCCAGATCGCCGTCGGCGCGTCGGTCATGATCTCCGCCATCCCCTTGTCGATGTTCCTGGGCGCCGCGATATGGCTCGTCGTCGCTCGCCGCTTCGTCGCTCGATCGGTGGCGGTAGTGTTCTTCGTCTATCCCGGCATGGGCGTGTTCTCGCGCATCAGTGAATGGATGTTCCTTCTCGCCTATGGGGTGGATGATGCGTGACGCTCAGCCCAACCCGCGCTTGCACCGGACGCTCGGCCGACGGCGCTTCGCTGGCTGGTCTCGCGCCGTCGATGCGCATGGTCAGCACTGAGGGGAGTCGACAATGCGCCGTGTGGCCACCGTACTCGGCTGGATAGCGTTGACCGGAGCCGGCGGCCTCGTCCTGATGTTCCGGTCGAATCGCGGGCTTTGGCTTGTGACGGTCGCGAGCACCGTGCTCCTGCTCGGCTCGATGGGAATCGCGATGCGCAAGGGGGTCGGCTGAGCATCCACGTGGTGGACGCTCACCTCACGGGACACCGTGAGCGCCCCAATGCCGCCGCCGAGTTGTGACCCCAGCGCAGCATGGAGGGTCTGCTACTCGCGCGCTGCTATCCCGGCAGTCCCGGGCGCATCTTCACGGAGGTCTCCAGTGCTCTCTCCCCGGTGCCGGCTCCTACCCCTCCTGGCGGTGATTCTCTCTTGCTCAGCACCCACCGCCCCCGAAGCCGAAGGCGACTGGGGCGGGCCGGACGCCAGCCTCTCCCTATCCCGCGCCGGCGGTATGCTCTACTACCCCTGCGGCACGGGGACCATGGACTCGGCATGGGTCCTCAGTCGGGACGGGCGGCTCACGGCCACCGGACAACATTTCTTCGGCGGCGGTCCAGTTCCCCCTGCGGGCCGTCCACCTCACCCGGCGCGCTATTCGGGCAGCGTCGAGGGCAACACTCTGGTCCTGACCGTCACCCTCACCGACCTCGGGCAGACGCTCGGACCCTTCCGACTGGTACGTGGCGGGCCCAGGGTCCAGGAAGTGTGCCTCTGACGCCGAATCGTGCGACCCCGGCATCGAACCAGCGCCTGCACCGGACGGGGCGCGGCAGCCAGGCCGATCCGAGAGGCGACCAACCGGATCGAGGGAACCCGCTGCGGGACCACCACCCTACTCGTCGGGAGTACTAGCCTCATGTGGGGTTCCCTGCCCGTCTATTCGGGCGTCATCCTCGCCCTCGTCGGACTGGTTCTGGTGCTCAAGCCGGCCGCCTGGCTCCGTGTCAGGACCCGCCGGCGCGCCCTTCTGGTCGCGGGAGCAGGGGCACTCCTGACCCTGATCGGCCTCCTACTGCCGGTCTCGGAGCACCGCATCACCCGTGCGGAGACACACATTGATCGGTTCGCCCCCGCCTGGCAGTTCCGGGAGGTCCATTCGCTCAGGATCGCCGCCCCGCCCACGCGGGTGTATGAGGCCATTCAACGCGTCAGGGCCGACGAGATATTCCTCTTTCGCGCCCTTACGTGGGTCCGACGCGGCGGGCGGGCGCTGCCCCCGAGTATCCTGGCAGCGGGGAACCGCGAATCCCTGATTGACGTGGCCACGAGTGGTGGGTTCGTGCGCCTGGCGGACAGTGTGCCGCACGAGCTGGTCATCGGCACCGTCGTGATGGCGCCAGCGGGGGCGCGAGGGACCCTGACACCGCAGGTCTTCCAACAGACGCTGCCTCCGGGCTTCGCCTTGGCAACCATGAACTTCCTTGTGACGGCGGATGGGACCGACGGTTCCGTGGTCGTAACTGAAACGCGGGTGTTCGCGAACAGCCCCGCCACACAGCGCCGCTTCGCGGCCTATTGGCGGGTCATCTATCCCGGCAGCGCGATCATCCGCCGCATGTGGCTGAGGGCTATTCGCCACCGCGCTACGCTCGTCAGCGGTCGGTAGCCGGACCCTCTCGGGAAGCGTTGCTCATCGCACTGATCGGCCCAACCCGCGCTGGCGTGCCTCGTGTCCGCGGTTAGCTTCTGTGGGAGCGCCATTCATTGCGCGGCTGGAACAGGCGGAACTGCGGCGCGGAAGTTATGTTCTTTGGCGAACGGCACGAGCGGGGGTACGGGTGGAACGACCATCGGCACAGGTTCGACAAGGGGATCGCCGCCGGCTTTGGGAGCGGCGCTTGCCACTTCCTCGCCGCTCCAGCGAAGACAGGCGGAGTCGCGAGCGCCGGAGTACGGCGCACCAGTTTGCCGCCGAGCGCCGCGCGCGGCAGGACCGCCGTCGCCTCGGCCGTCGCGAGGCGCCCGATCGGCGCGCCCTGTCGGCCCGCCGGCGTGGCCGGCGGCGGCGCGACAGCCTCACTCCTTTCACCGTCCAGGAGATGGCGGATCTGCGCGCGCGGTTCGCCGCGCCGGGCCCCGTTGGCTGTCCCTCATGTGGAAGCCGGTTCACGCTCGGACCGGCCCGGCGTCGCGGTGCCGAGATCGCCCGGCGGGTCGTGTGCCTCGGGTGCGGCAGAGCGGCTCTCGTCCCGAACTCCCGCAGCGCTCGCATCCTGGTCGTCGCGCAACAGAGCTCACTGCGCGATGCCTTGCAGGCAATGCTCGCAAGCGCCGGCCATGAGGTGGTCGAAACAGCCGACGCAGGGGTCGCCCTCCTCGCGTACCGCACGGTCCCGGCTGATGTGGTCATCATCGACGTGCTCGCCCCGGGCCGGATGGAGGCGCCGGAGTTCCTGCGGCAGCTGCGGCGGACCTTCCCGGATGCTCGCGTAGTGACCATGGCGGGGCGGACCTCCTACCGGGAGGTGGACCCCCTGGCGGTCACACTGGCGCTTGGCGCCGCGCGCACGATCCGGATGCCGCTCTCCCGCGACGACTTGTTGCGGATCGTGGAAGAAGTACGCCCCTAGGTCCGGCGCGGTCGGCCGATCACACTCGCGCTCGCCTCAGCTTCAGGCGCCATTGTCGGCGCAGCCGTCCGAGTAGCCTGGTCAGGGGCTTCGTGCAAACCAAGCGTCGTCGCTCCACCGATCCGCTGCAGGTCATTCCTGGCGTCGGGCCGAGCATCGCTCGGGACCTTCGCTCACTCGGCATCCGCCGCGTCACCCAGCTGCGGGGCCGGAACCCGGAACGCCTGTACGAGCGGATCAACCGGCTGCGCGGCGTGCGGCAGGACCGCTGCCTCCTGTACGTGTTTCGGTGCGCGGTCTACTACGCGAGCACCGAACGGCCCCGGCCCCGTCTGCTCAAGTGGTGGAACTGGTCGGGGGACGACCCCGCCTGACAAGGAGCCGGTCAATGGCATGGTTCATTCTTCTGCTCGCGGGGCTGTTCGAGATCGGCTGGGCAGTCGGGCTGAAGTACACGGAGGGCTTCACTCGCCTGGTCCCCGTTCTCTTTACCGGGGCCTCGATGGTCGTGAGCCTCGCTCTCCTCGGCCTCGCCCTGAGGAGCGTGCCGCTCGGCACGGCCTACGCGGTGTGGACAGGGGTCGGCACGGTGGGCACCGCCGCCCTTGGCATGGCGCTGTTCCGCGAGCCCGCCACCCCGATGCGCCTCGCCTGTATCGGCCTGATCGTCATCGGCATCGTCGGTCTGAGGCTCGTGAAGAGCTAGCGCGAGTTTCCCGCGGTGCGAGCGACAGCATGGCTAAGTGGTTGGTATGCCGGCAGATGCCGCTGGGCCTGCGTATATACTAACGACTACGTGGGAATCCCCAGCGCCTCGACGAGGCGCTCGTCGAGCGGCGCGAGCGTTTCGAGTTGGTGCGTGCGCCGGCTCCGTCCGCGCGCGGTCGGTCGCGCGACCTGCACGCGGCGGATGGTGGCAAGCTGATCGAAGAGCGTCTCGACGCTCCCCCCGTAGCCGGCGTCGCGCACGGCCGTCCTGTGGACGAGCGTCGCGAGCAGGTACGCCACCACGCAGAGCAATGCGTGCACGTGGAGCTTCTGATCGGTCCAGTGGTATTGGGGCCGGAGGGCGAGCCGCAGCGGATCTTTGAGCGTGCGGAACACGCCTTCGACCACGGCTTGGCCGCGGTAGGCGCCGATGATCTCGGCAGTCGTCCAGTCGTGCTGGTCGGTCATGAGCACGAGCCGCCCAAACCACTCGCGCTCGAGGCGATCGAGCGCGGCGCGGTCGATCGTGTAGGTGAGCGTCAGGGCGCGACCCCTCCCCGCGAGGCGGACGTCGAGGATCTCGCGCAGGTGTTGCCCCCGAAGCCGCTCGGCCACCTGGGCCTCGATCGTGGCGCGCGCACGCCGCTGCTGGCCCCGCGCGAGGGTGGCCTGGAGTTGGTCCAACCAGCGCACCGCCTTGGCGAGGTGCTGTTCGACGCCGCGGCGCTGCCCCTGCTGGAGACGCGGCGAGACGAGCACGACGAGCGTGCGCTCCGCGCCCCACACGAACTGGCGCGTGCGATAGACCTGCACGGTCTCCTCGGGACTGAGCGCGAGGGGCTCGAGTTGGGGCGTGGCCTCGGCGATCAGCGTGCGCTGACTCGCAGCCGTGAGCGCGGCCACGTAATGGACGAGCAGCGTGTCAACCGTCGCCTGCGTGTCGCGGGAGACGTTTCCCTTGTCATAGACCACCGTGATCCCCTCGAGTCCACCGCCGAGCGCGACGAAGCGCTCGCGCAGCAGCGGCAACACGTCGGCAAACACGCGTACGTCGGGGCGCGCCCCACCGTAGACCTGATGGAAGAGTGGGATCGCCGGCTCCCCCAAGCCCCCACGCGTACAGCAGAGGGCGACGCCCACCTGCCGCAGGTCGTGGCGTTTCTGCTTGTTGTGGCCGCGCGCTGGGAGAGAGGCACGGGCGTTGGTGGTCGCGAGAAAGGTGAAGAAGTTGGTGGCGTCGTAGAGGACGGTGTCCACCGGGAGCGCAAAGTGGGCGAGCACCCGCTCGACGAGCGCGGCCTCGATCTCGGCCAAGGCCGCGACGGGGACCCGGTGCATCTGATCCCAGAAGTGTTGGCTCGTCAGCCGCGTGACGTCGACGCCCGCGAGGTCGCCGAGCGTGGTGGTCTCCGCCCAGCGGGCGAAGCCCCGTTTACTGGTCGCCCGGCAGGCCCGGCCCACGGCGGCGAGCGTCAGCGACTGCCCGACGGTGAGTCCGTCGTGGCGGGCGGGGCCGGGGCTCCGGGGCAGGTGCCCATCGATCAGCGCCGCCAAGTCCAGCGTCTGGGCGAGTTGCCAGACGGCGGCGACAGGGCCGTGGGTGCGCGAGGCGAGCTCCACGTGCTCGGCCTGCGCCAGTGTCCGGAGGGCCTCCTCGGCGCGTCCCAGGTACCGGAGGACGCGGAGCTTGGGCCGTCGGGTCAGGGGGTCGCGGAAGGACTCGACGATTCGGAGGTAGCGGTGCCCCTTGGCCGTCACGACCTGAAAACTCGCCATAGTGTTGTATATACTCTCATGGATTACCGTGCGCAAGCCCCCCGTGTCGACGCCGGCGACGCTACGAGATCCCAGCGCCGCCCGCACCTGCGTCCGCGGCCCCTGGAGCCGTCGGTTGTATATACCGCCTCGCATACCCCCGACACCACACGGCGCCAGAGGGAAACCCGCCCCCCTGGCGCCGCCGATTCCACTGAATCAACCGCTATCGCGGGAAACTCACGCTAGGGGGTGGGACCATGAGCGATTCCACATCGCGTTCCAAAGACGCAGCGAAGGTCGGCGTCGGTTTCGGCACTGCTCTCGCCATCGCGATCTCGTGGAGCGCGAACAAGTCCATCTTGTGGGCGATCATCCACGGCGCCCTGTCGTGGATCTACGTCGTCTATTACGCGATCAGGTACCACTGACGCGCGGAGCACGATGTCCGCTCGCCCCCGCCCTGCCCGGCTGCGCCTTGCCCTGTGCCTCGCGCTCGCGCGGGACCTCGGCGAGCGATTGCTCCCGGCGTTCCGCTCCCGGACCGGGATGCCCTACCGCTTCGTCAATCTGCGGACGGGCGCGGTGAGCGGGCCGGTGAGCAACCCGGCCGAGGTGGGGACGCTGATGCTGGAGTTCGGCACGCTTTCGAAGCTCACGGGCGACCAGCGCTACTACGACACCGCCAAGCGCGCAGTCGTCACGCTGTTCGAGCGGCGCTCGTCGATCGGTCTGGTCGGGAGCACTATCAGCGTCGAGACGGGCGCGTGGGTGGACCGGGAGAGCCACGTCACCGGCGGCATCGACTCCTACGGCGAACGGTCGGCGACGCGCTTCGGCGCGCTCGACGCCTTCCTGCCCGCCGTCCTCGCCAAGGGCGGCGACACCCTGCGGGCCGGGCGCCTGATGCGGTCGGTCTACCTGATGTGGACCACGTTCGGCATAGAGCCCGAGGAACTCGACTACGTCTCGATGCCGCCGGTCCCAGCAGGCTACGTGCTGCGGCCCGAGGCGATCGAATCGGCCTATTACCTTCACCGGCTCACCGGGGACCGGGTCTACCGCGAGATGGGACGCGTGATGGTGGACAGCCTCCTGCACTACACGCGGGCGGAGACGGGGTTCGCCGCACTCCGCAGCGTGGTGACGAAGGAGCAGCGGGACCAGATGGAGAGCTACGCCTACCTGCTGTTCGCCCCGCCGGCGACGCTCGACTTCGACGCCGTCGTCTTCAACACCGAGGCGCACCCCATCAGGAGGACGTGGAACTGAGGTTCGCCCGGTTTGACCCCCGGACCGCCCCAGGCTACGTTTTTCGCCCATGCAACTCCGCGAGTTCTTCTCCGAAGACGCCATCAACCTGGCCCTCAAGGGCCGGACCAAGAACGAGATCCTCCGCGAGCTGGTGGAGCTGCTGCACCTGGACGAGAAGAACCAGGGGATGCTCCTCAAGATGCTCCAGCGGCGCGAGAACCTCGGCTCGACCGGGATCGGCCGCGGCCTCGCCATCCCGCACTGCCGCTCGCTGGTCGTGAGCCAGCTGCGCGTGGCGTTCGGGCGGAAGGTGGAGGGCGTGGAGTTCAAGGCGATCGACGACAAGCCGGCGCACTTCTTCTTCCTGATCGTGGCCCCGCCCCTCGAGGTCTCCAACCAGTACCTGCCGGTGCTGGGCAAGATCGCGCAGTTCGCGAAGGAGGAGGACGTCCCCCGCCGCCTGGTGGAGATCCAGGCGCCGGCGGAGTTCCTCAGGCTGGTCGAGGAGAAGGGCCTCTAGGCGAGCGCCCCGCCTACTCCCACTCGATGGTGGCGGGGGGCTTCGAGCTCACGTCGTAGACGACCCGGTTCACGCCGGGCACCTCGTTGGTGACGCGGGTGGCGATGGAGGCCAGCACCTCGTGCGGGAAGGGGAACCAGTCGGCGGTCATCCCATCCTGGCTGGTCACCGCGCGCAGGGCGATGACGTTGGCGTACGTGCGCCCGTCGCCCATCACT
>Ga0315275_10002283_pt1 | contig 17204 bp, 15 predicted proteins | sample YL17G03_0_MG_FD_205557 | JGI IMG/M metagenome (GOLD analysis project Ga0315275, IMG submission 205557) | Sediment microbial communities from Yellowstone Lake, YNP, Wyoming, USA - YL17G03_0 | ecosystem: Environmental > Aquatic > Freshwater > Lake > Sediment | place: USA: Wyoming | collected... | reverse complement strand
CTCCGACCCGACTTCCTGCAATTCATGACTGTGAAGCCCAAGGCCTTCTATGCTAGCACTATAGCCATCACGGCCTTTTGCTGGATTGGCGCGGCAGTTGCATTCGCATCAGGTCTCTAGTGAGACTGCTCGTTGTAGGTGAACCAAGGTCGGGCAAGACCAGTTGGTGCAGGGAATACATCGACGGGCGGCGAAAATGTGGTTCCAGTGTCGGTGGAGTCCTCTCTCCGGCGATTGAGGAGCAAGGACGACGAGTCGGCTCTAATGCAATTGACCTCCTTACCGGCCAGGAGGTCCCCTTTGCCCGGCTGTCACGCTATAGGTCTTTCAAGGGAGGTGAGGTGGTCGGTGATTACACCATCAGCAAGGACGGGGTATTGTTTGCCTGTGGCGCTATTAGGCGGGCGGTTGACAGCAGATGCGACCTGGTGATCATCGACGAGGTTGGCCCCCTGGAACTGTGTGGCAAAGGGCTTATGCCTGCAGTTGAATTAACCCTGGCTTCACCAGTCAACGTGCTCATTGTAGTACGGACTTCGTTAAAAGAAGCGCTTCAGAGGCATTTCCCTGAGTACAAATTTGTGGTCGTCGCTGATTTGACGCAATCCCCTTCAAACGTGTCCCAGCCTACAGACTGCAAAAACCACGAAGTAGCCACTTACGAGTCGCCCACGGAAGGTTGCCCGGCCAAGAAAACAAAATAGAAGCGAAGAGACTTTTTTGTGGGTATTATGCCCAGTTCCTCTAATAGCTGACCTTGTCCTTCCCTTTCAGGCCAAGGATCTGTCTTGCTTCGTCGGGCGTGGCTATTTCCCGGTCGAGCTCCCGGGCGATTCTGACGACCTTCTCTACCAGTTCGGCATTGCTCTTAGCCAATACTCCTTTGCGCACAAAAATATTGTCTTCCATGCCCACGCGGACATGTCCACCCATCATTATGGATAGAGTCGCCAGGTTGAACTCGGCGGGATAGCCGGCGCCAATTACCGACCACTTGTAGTTTTCCGGCCCGAACAGTCGGTCAGCTGTTTGTTTCATGAACATGATATTCTCCAAATCAGCGCCAATCGCTCCCAGAATTCCGGTGACGAATTGCACCCAGATGGGGAATTTCACCAGCTTTCTCCTGATGCAATATTGTATGTTGTAAAGGTGTCCTACATCATAGGCTTCGTGTTCGGGTCTGGTATCATTCTCAGTCATGGTCTTACAGAAGTGCTCGATATCACCAAAGGTATTACGGAAGATGAAATTTATGGTTCCGGCAGCGAAATCCTTCTCCCAGGGATACTTGTAGTCCGAGTCCTTATATCGCTCGACTATGGGGTGGATTGAGAAGTTGATCGAGCCCATGTTGAATGTAGCCAGCTCCGGTTTGAGGGCAGGGACAACCCTTATCCTTTCCGCCGCTGTCATTTCCATGGTCCCGCCGGTGGTTACGCAGACAATGACATTGCTCTTTGCCTTGATGAGAGTGGCAATCTCACGGTACACTGCTGGGTCAGTAGTCGGCTTGCCGGTCTGCGGGTCCCGACCATGTATGTGCACCGAAGCCGCCCCGGCGTTGGCACACCTCTCTGCCTCCTCGGCGATCTGTTGTGGTGTCAGAGGCAGATAAGGCGTCTGAGTCGGCAGGGTAATGTTGCCGGTTAGAGCCGCGGTTATGATTAGTTTCTCCATTTTGTGCATTCCTCCTTACGTTGTTGCTTATCGACATCACGCAGTGTCTCAAGTTTGTTGCTTGCGGGAGTAGTCAATGAGATGCTTCATTAGCCTTTCTCTAGTGCGCTTTATCCTTTCCGGTGTCCAGCTGTCATAGAAGCCTTTTCCAGATTTGAACCCAAGCTCACCTTTACTTGCCTTGTCCTTCAACAGTGGCGAGGGGTTGGGAGAAGCCTCCAAATCCTGCAAAACCGTATTGTGGATGGCCAGAACCAAATCTAGCCCCACCATATCGGCATTCTCAATCGGCCCCAGAACAGGAATCCGGATGCCAAAACTTTGCTTAATGGCATCGTCAACAGTAGCCGCATCAGCAATGCCTTTTTCTACAATTGAGATGGCTTCCCGCCACAGGGCATGCTGGAGACGGTTAGCGACAAATCCGGGGACGTCCTTCAGGCATTTGATGGGATACTTGCCCGCCTTTTTCATGAATTGATAGGTTGTTTCCATTGTCTCATTAGAGGTGTCCTTTCCCTTTACTACTTCAACCAGTGGGATAAGGTATGGTGGAAACCAGAAGTGTGTTCCAATGATTCTATCCCGGTTCTTGGCTTTAGATGCTATCGCGGTTATACTGATTACCGATGTATTCGTGGCCAGAATAACATCCCTGGGGCACATCTGATCTAATGCCTTGAATAGGTCCTGTTTTACCTTCAGGTCTTCAGTCACCGATTCGATAATAATCGTGGCCTTCGCCACTGCTTCGTCTATGTTTGTTGTTGTTCTTATTCTGCTCATAATCTTCTCTATTTCATCTTCTACGTTAGCTTGTCCTTGCATTAAGGCGGGGAGATTTGACCTAATGTTTTCAATAGCTTTGTCTAGTGTTTGCTGAGTCCGGGAGTACAAGGATACCTGATGACTTGCCCTGGCAAAATGCAGTGCTAGTCCATGCCCTATCATGCCCGCCCCCAGCAAAGCAACGTGATTAATTCCTTCGGCTTCTATAAGCTCCTCCTTTCCTACTCAGGTAGGAATTGTAGTAACCGCCCGGAATAGAGAAGATTACTAATAGTTAATAACTACCAGCATGCTCACAGGTTTATTAGTCTTGTTGATGATTTCCCTGCCTTCATTGGGACCGATGTAGACAGAGTCCCATGGCCCCAGGGTGATCTCTTCCTTCTTGGTCTTAACGGTGATTTCTCCGTCCAGGACGAAGTAGTATTTCTCCGCTGGCGTAGCGCCGAATTCGGCTCCACCCCCGGGAAGGAAATGGGAAAGGCCCACCCAGAATTTCTCAGCCCCTGTTTCCTCTTTGCCGTTTAACCTGAGCGCAACCATCTTGAAATGACCGGGAGCCTCATATGGCTTGACCTGAGCTAAACTAATCTTCTTCATATTTTCTCCCTTTCAATTGCAGATTACTCGGGTCGTGAATAATCCGGATTATTGTGTACCGTACTTGTAAACGCGAGACGGGACATCATTGAGGTCCTTCTCATCAATAAAGGCAACCATACGCACGATGGAACCATCCCCCATGTACCATCGGATCGGGAAACCGGAGATTTTGCATCTTTTCCCGACTACTTTAGCGATATCGCCACCGACATTTTCCCAGCCGAGGATACCGTTTCTCATAATCAAGTTATGGCAGGGTTCCCACTCCGGAAAGTCTTGCAGCACATCGTGCCCGGTCTCTCTTTTATATTCGGCGCATATGTCTGGGCGCAGCGGGCCCGGTCCATGAGGTCCAATAGCGGTGTGGAGCGGATGGTCCAGAGCTTGCTGGTCAACTCCTACAGCTTTGACTTTATGCGACACGAACCATTCACCAGCCTCTTTGCCCAATCCGGGTGAATAGCAGAAATAAGTGGTGTTATCGCCCCAATGTTTATTCCAGCCGGTATGGACAATAATGATATCGCCCGCATTCATGGGCAGCTTCCTATTGGCCGCGTCGAGATCCCTGGTGGTGATGAGCTCCCATTTCTTCTTTGGGATATCCCAGACTACAGCATCGCCATAGTAGCAAGTCAAGGGAATTTCGTGAGTAAACAGACCACCCTCAAATACGTGCCCTGGCGAGTCGGCATGGGTGGTGCAGTGCATGACGGTCGTTATTTTCTGGGACAGAACGCCGGACTTTGCCATATAGTGCATTCTCTCGATCTTAACATCTTCAAAATACGGCCACAACGGTGAACCAGTCCCAAAGGGATGGCTCAAATCAACCAGAACTTCTTTTCCCATACTATATACCTCCTTAGATTAGGATTTTGACTATCAGGTATTCTGCTACCATGTAGTCACGCCACCGTCAATGTACAAGACTTGCCCGGTAATGAAGTCTGACGCCTTTGAGGCAAAGAATATGGTGGCTCCCACAATATCCTCCGGCATTGCCCAGCGGTTAAGTGGAATACGGGCTTTCACTGTCTTGGCAAACTCGGGGTCGGCCAGAGCAGAACGGGTAAGGGCAGTCTCCACAAAAGTGGGCGCCAGCGCGTTTACCAGTACGTTGTGCTTAGCCCACTCGCAGGCAAGCGTTCGTGTCAGGGTATCTACCGCTCCTTTACTGGGACAGTAGGCTGCATAACCTGAAGGGAGCCCATATCTACCTCTCACCGACGACAAGTTTATGATCTTACCGCTACGCTGCTTGATCATCACCCGCCCAACTGCCTGGCAGCAAAGGAATGTCCCGCGGGTGTTAATATCCATAACCTTCTGCCACTCATCAATGGGAAAGGTGTCGGCAGGTTTGCGGATCGCCAGACCATGAGCGTTTACCAGAATATCGATGTGAGGAAATGTCTTCAGGACGCTATCGACCATAGCCGTCACTGACTTCTCATCGGTAACCTCCACGGCGACAGCCAGTGACTTTCTACCCCGGGCTTGTATCTCCTTGGCTACCGGCTCGAGATGTTCGAGCTTACGGCTAGCCACGATGACATCAGCACCAGCCTCTGCCAGACCCAAAGCCTGTGCACGACCGATGCCGCCAGCACCACCAACCACTACAGCAACCTTGCCTGTCAAATCAAATAAATCGCCGATATTGCACCTCCTTTTTCAGAATCTCCTGCAGCTACACAGGACTGATGTGGTAGTTAGAGACATCCAGCTTCTGGCTTAAACTTCAGTTCGTTTTTTGCCTCTATTGCCTCCAATCTGGATGATTTCGTAACCAGAGATGACCTGTCTCAATGGTATCATCGCCCAGCAGTGACCGTCAACTCTCGGCTGACTCCAGAGCATGTTCTGTGGCAAGAATGCCTTGGTCGAAAGCTCAATTCAGTGTTTTCCGGGCAGCTCTTCTTCGGCCTTGCCTTTCTGTCCTTATAGACTAACATTATAGTTGGACTCCTTTTTGGGGGGCACGTCAAATCTGAGTCACACTATGACTGGCGCAATTCATGGTTTAGGCACATATAGTTATTTGGTTATCAAGTAGCGATGTATTGGTAGAGGTATGGGTTGAATTTACCGAAGAGTACGGTGTTTATCGATAATTAGATGAGGTACTACGTGATATAATGGGCATTAGCACGCAGACATTGATAGAAGGAGGTGTCCCTCATGGGAAAAGTACGACTTTGTGATTTGAGCCAGCCTTTTGGGCATGGCACACCTTTGTGGCCGTATTTTCCGGACGTGAAGGTTGAGAGGTTCCATTACCATGCCAAATCTGGGGTGCTCACCCAGTGGATCACAGCCCCGATGCACTGCTCGACGCACGCTGATTCACCGATCCATGTGCTGCCCGCCAACAAGCTGAAGGGTCCCATGTATACGCATGAGCTGCCGCTGGAGAATTATTTCGGCACCGGAGTCGTGGTCAGTATTCCCAAAGGGAAGTGGGGCGTCATCACGCCTGAAGACCTGGAGAACGCTAGGCCCAAGATCGAGAAGGGTGATATCGTTATAGTCAACACTGGCTGGCATCATCACTGGGGAGACAATACGGAGTACTTCTGTTATTCTCCGGGTCTCTATAAGGAGGCTGGTGAGTGGTTCGTTGAAAGAGGGGTCAAGGCGGTCGGGGTTGACCAGCAGGCATTGGACCACCCGCTGGGGACAGCGATTGGACCCCATGGACCGGGACCGATGCGTCCAGATGTCTGCAAGGAATACAAAAGAGAAACCGGCCGGGAAGTCATTGAGGATTTCCCCTACTGGGAACCCTGCCACAAAATCTTGCTTGGCAATGGCATCATGGGATGGGAGAATGTCGGTGGCGACGTCGACCAGGTCAGTGGTATGAGGGTGACCATCGCTGGTTGGCCCATAAAATGGCAGGGTGGCGATGGTTCCATGGTCAGATTAGTAGCCATCGTGGATGAGGGAGACCAGTAATCGCTGCGTTTCTTTAGTATTCCTCGTGGTACTCAGTAATGGACACTTTGAGAAACTGAGGGCCTGACATCTTTGAATATATGTAAAAGGGAGCTAACATTATGTCCAAATCAATCGTTTCTATAGTTAAGGGAACCGACACCGAGAAGTTGGTGGATGAAGCACTCTCACTTCTAGGTGGCGTTGACTCCCTAATCAAGCCGAATTCCATAGTGGTCATTAAACCTAACGCCGGTCACCCGTTCCCGCCTGAAACTAGCGTGAACACCAGCCCGGCGGTTGTTTCTGCCGTTATTAAAGTACTGCGCAAAGCTAAGCCCAAGCAGATTATCTTAGCTGAGGCATCAGCCATCGGCTGCGATACGATGGAGTCTCTGAAGGTAAGCGGTATACGGAAGGCAGCGGAGGATGCTGGTGCAGACAGAATCATCGATATCAAGGCGGAGAAAGACCTAATAAGCCTTCCAATCCGTGATGCTAGGTCAGATTTAACTAGAGTGCTCTTGCCCCGGTTTCTTATTGAGGCGGACCACATAGTGAACCTGCCTATCTTCAAAGCCCATGTCAGTGTGGTCTTCACCTGCGCACTCAAAAACATAAAAGGGGTTGTTCAGGATAAGGTTCATCAACAAATGCATATTACCAACCTAGCTGAGGCCCTGGTAGACCTGTGGTCGGTTATCAAGCCAGACCTGTCAATAGTGGATATGATTCGCCCTGCCGAGGGTTTCGGCCCCCACGCTACAAACCCCGTAGACTTTGGCTGTATCGTTGCCGGCAAGGATCCGGCAGCGGTAGATGCTACCGTTTGCCGAATGGTTGGTCTGGATATCAAAAAGGTAGATTATTACAAACCTGCTCGAGAGCGGGGCATTGGGAATATAGATGAAGACCAAATAGAAATCCGCGGGAAGCGGATAAAAGAAGTATTCAAGCAGCTGTGGTTACCTTACCTGGGAGGATTCGAACAATGGCCTGAGTACAATATCTATGCCGAAAATGCCTGCAGCAGTTGCCAGTCTTTGTTGGCATTTACCATGGAGAAGCTAAAGTCGCTGGGCGAGTACGAGAAGAATGCAGGCATTTCAATCCTTATAGGTCCTAAGAAGAAGCTTCCCGAGGGAGTAAAACCCGGTAAGGACCTTATCTTAATAGGTGACTGCCTCATGAAGTACCGCGGACAAGGTCCATTTGCCAGCGGGTGTCCTTCACTCGAACCTTTTCCCCTGTGGGCCATAATTGATCGAAGGGACCATACGGATATGGGGCCGGATTTTAGGGATAGAATGGCCGTAGAGGCGAAAGCATTCGACAATCATATGGCCAAGATATTAGAGAGTAGGAAGAGGCGCTAGCAACTAGCTGGAAGCACTTTGGAAAATAATCAAGTAAACTTAAAGCTGTTCCAAGTTGAAGGAGCTCATAAATGATTAGCAGAATCGCCATTTCCAGATCCCAACCCTTTCCCGTAATAGTAAAGTACACTGAGATTCGTAGCTATATTCTTACTACTGTTTTCGTTCTACAAAATGTCGCCGTACCTTATCATCTGGTGATTGGAGCCCTCCCAAATTGCCTTGATAGGTTTGGCTAAAAGGGCAAAGGGCAGGGGAGTTGTTAAAGATGGCTATTAAAACAGTTCAGCAATACCTTGAGAGTGTCAAGAAACTTGCCCCAAGAGCATATCTTGGCGGCAGGAGGATAAAGAACATTCTGCAAAACCCGACTGCAACATCCATCATAGAAGGAACGGCCAGAAGTTACGAGATGTCAAATGACCCTCTATACAAAGATATACTGACGGCCAAATCACACTTAACATCAAAGGAAATCAGCCGGGCAACCCACGTCAATAGGAGTATTAGCGACCTCGAAAAAAGGGTGGAGATGGCTGTTCTCATGGGGCAGGAACTGGGCACGTGCTATTACCGTTGCGGCGCTTCAAATGCACTAACACACCTGGCAAGTGTCACCTGGGAAATGGACAAGAAGCTAGGTACAAATTACAACAAGAGGTTCAATGAGTATCTAAGGTTTGTGCAGGATAGTGACCTAGTATTGAGTATCGGCGTTAATGACCCTAAGGGTATCCGTACGAAAGGGGTCAAGGAACAGGACCCTGATATGGCGTTGAGGGTGGTGGGGAGAAAGGATGGTGGTATCGTCGTTAGAGGGGCAAAACTTCACCAGACGGGCGCTGTTGCCGCCCATGAGCACATTATTCTGCCTGGTTCCTTATATTCGAAGGGGGAAGAGGATTATGCTGTAGCCTTTGCTGTCCCTAACGGCGAGAAAGGAATAACGTATATCTGTCAGTATAACCCTTATACAGTGGAACGGGAATCTGAAGATGATGTATCCCAAATTGGCAACCCTCGCTATGGTCAAAGAGAGACCGCCATGGTCATCTTCGATGATGTCTTTATTCCTGAGGATAGGGTCTTCATATGTGGCGAGGTTGAATTCACGGGTAAACTCCGTGATGCTTCAGCTAGACTTCATTCTACTTGCGAGGGAGCCTGCAAGGCAGGTTGGCTAGACCTAATGATAGGAGCTGCCCGGCTAAGTGCGGAATACAGTGGGCTAGAAAATGTTCCACATATTCAGATGGACATAGCAGATATGATCAAAGTAAGGGAGATATGCCATGCCTTAGCCGTTGCCGCTGTAGCCAGAGCCAAGGAAGAACCCCCTGGTTCCGGTGTTTTCCTGCCTGATATTACATTTGCCAGGATGGCATTAGTGTACTGTAGCTATGGCTTCTGGGAAGCCATAGAAAAGGCAACCGATGTGGCCGGTGGACTTGTAATAACAATGCCTTCTGAAAAAGAACTGAAGAATCCAGAAACCAGTGAGTATGTTAAGAAATACCTCAAGTCGGTAGCGCCTGCGGAAAAGAGATTGAGGATTAGCAAGTTCCTGCAGAACTGGGTGTGTGGACTACATGGAGCGGGTACATGGGTAGGTGGTGGGGTACCATACGGTGCATTGATGGCAGCTTATGATTCGACAGACTGGGCGCAAAAGAAAGGGTTGGCTGAGAGGCTGGCGGGACTCAAGTGAAACCTGACCCGGCAACCTCTTGCTTTGTTACGATACAAATATAACCATGGTATCCCCTTCTACATACCCATTTCGACGCCAGAGTAACGCCGATTTCTCAGATATGTCCTGAAGCTAACTGAGCAACAATAGTGACAAAACCATAGCAATAAGACTAGCAATAGGGATAACAACAGCGATATCTATTTAGACGTGAAATGTAAATCTGCCTTTTGGTGAAGTTACCATTAGAGCAAGCACCATCACCCAATCCAAAGGGCATACCCCCTTTTTGAGATTTGGATACCTGTCTCTGAGCTATTTGGATTGTGGCGATAGTGGTGTACATGTGGCCGTGTTGCGCGCGGATTACACGAATCAGCGGAGCAGTTCGATGATTTTTGGAAGCAGAAGGTCAATCCGTTAGCAGAATCCCTAGGTTGAAAATCGGGGTGAGAGGATTTGAACCTCCGGTCATCTAGACCCCATCCATATGATTCATAGCTTCTCTAGGAGTATGGCTTTCCCAGCTTGATCGGGACCTACAAAACCAAACAGCTCTCTCTATTCGACTGAACCAACTCTGCTACAAAGTAAGGGCCGAAACCGAGCCTCGACTCTCATACCAACTACCCCATTACGCAAAGCTGACAAGCGAGATGGCTCGTCGTATCTTCGGGAGAACTTGAATGCTACTGCCCAGTCATAATAGAAATGTTCTATTCTCTGTTATGCTGAGCCTTCCTAGTCCTTGTGCCTGTGTCGTGTAGTGGTATCATAAATATGGCAGCTGTGGCTATGGCGATGGAGATAACAAGATAACCGGTGGTCGGGCTGGACGCTGCAATTGGCGTAAATATATAAGGCATAAAGAGAAAGCCTCCGAGATGTTCCCCCGTCAGAACTATGCCAGCTGCACCCCCTGCAAATTTGGGGCCGATCGTAGGAAGCTCGACGGGGAAGGTCAGTAGGACTGCTAAGTGTCCGAGGAAGAAACCGCCTAGTGCACCGAGGATCCATGTCAGCATACTAATGGCGCTGATCCAGGTAAGAAAAAGAAGCACTGCGCTGAGCAGCATGCTCCATACCGCTACCGGTTTTCTCAATCCTAGTCGGTCGGAGAGCATTGGAAGAAAGAAAAGTCCACAAACCATAGCGTACACCACAACCGAGGAGAATAATGCTGCTGTCCTTGGTGGAACATGATGTATCTGTTGCAGCATGACTGGAAGCGATGATATGTAACTAAGAATCGCTCCCAGGGAGAGGAGCAAGACAATAAAGAGTATCCAAATATCTTTTACCCTGACGCTATGCCTCAAGCTTTGTCTGAGGCCCACCGATACCTCAGTTCCCAGCATAGTCATTGGTGCACTTCTGCCCAGGATAGTCCACAAGGCTGCCGCTACCAGAGCAGCTATGCCTGTAATGAGGCAGGCTTGCTGCCATGTAGCAAAGGCACCAGATGCGGCGAGACCTGTGGCTGTCCCGACACCAACGCCTGTATAATAAAACCCGGTCGCCAGGCCAACCTGCTTGGGCGGGAACCACATAGCCACTATCTTAGGCAGGTTTGAGAATACCAATGCGGTGCCTATCCCGAGGATGATACTTAAGCCAAACATCGGTCCGAAACTACCCACGAAGGTCCTGAAGATAGCTCCAAGTCCACCGAGGATTGCTCCGATACCTACTATTGGCCTTGCTCCATAGCGATCTGCTAGCGCGCCTCCTAGCATGGCAGCCACAACTATACCCAGCATTGGTCCCGTTATGGTCAGACTATACTGGACTTGGCTAAAACCCAGATCCGGAATCAGGTCGTGAGACCTCCCAGCCGGTATGTTATGGGTAATGAACAAGGACACCGTAGCAAGCCAGGCAACGCCAAGAACGATCCACCGGTACCTCGAATATTCGTTAGAGTCTAGTTTTCCCAACATTGGGGCACAGTATGTAGTTTCCTCCTTGCACTGTCAACATCGCAGGTTCGCAATACAACATTCCCATTCCGCATCTCTATTAGCACCGGGACTAAGCGACGATACGAAGGAGGTCAATATGCCCAAAGCAGTATCAGCCTATGAGCAGGAAACCATCATAACCTTCGTGAAAGTCGGTTTTTCACATAGTAATCGATATCATGAAAACGTTGACCTCCAGTGTGTGCATCATCAACATAAGTGATAAGTGGGATGACGTGCCCCCAAAAAGGACTCCAACTATAGTGTCGGTCTGCAAGGACAGAAGGGCAATGCCGAAGAAGAGCTGCTTGGGAAAAACACTGAATTGAACTTCCGACCAAGGCATTCTTGCCGCAGAACATGCTCTGGAGTCAGCCGAGAGTTGAACGCTTAATTCAGCGTTTTTTCTTCCCGGATTTCTTCCGGCGTTGGCTTTCTGTCCGGGTGGCTCTCCTTCTACGTAAGAAAAAGATCGCCAGTCCCGCTGCCACCACCACTGCCCCTATAATCCCACCGACTAGCGGCCAGTTGAGCCCAAAATTGGCAGTTATGGCATAGTCGCCATGCATAGTGATGACACTTGTGGCGGCGTTCACATTGGCGATGGTATCCACATCACCAGTCCACTTGACAAGGCGGAAGCGGTTATCAGGTTTGGCAATCAAGCGGACCATTACCCCGGCATTGTAGGTAAACATGACATCACCAGGCTTGACAACGGAACCACCGGGACTGTTGGAGATGGCGAGGGTATACTCGACAACTCCAAGGTTCCACCTAGCAAGCTCAATCTCAGGGCCGGCAGCGACTACGGTACCGTCGGCCCTGAGCCCTACCGTGTGATAGCTACCTGCGGTGATCTGGATTATGTTCGTCCAGCCGGTGACATCGCACTGCCCGTAGCCGTTGTCTCCTGTGGCGACCACTGTACCGTTGGCCCTAAGTCCCACCGTCTGATTAAAGTCTGCCGCGACTTGGGTTATGTTTGTCCAGCCGGTGACATTGCACTGCCCGTAGTGATTGTCCCCCACGGCGACCACTGTGCCGTTGGCCCTAAGCCCCACCGTGTGACCATAACCTGCGGCGACCTGGGTTATTTCTGTCCAGCTGCCGACATTGCACTGTCCATAGGTGTTATCTCCTGTGGCGACTACAGTGCGATTGGCCGTAAGCCCCACTGTGTACTGCCAGCCTGTGTCAACTTGGCTGATGTCCGTCCAGCCAGTGACAGCGCACTGCCCGTACTCATTGTCTCCCACGGCAACCACGGTGCCGCCGTCCTTGAGCCCTGCCGTGTGCCAGATGTCTGCGGCGACCTGTCTGATGTCCATCCAGCCAGTGACATTGCACTGCCCGTAGTAATTGTCTCCCACGGCAACCACACTGCCATCGGTCTTAAGCCCCACCGTTTGACCCCAGCCTGCCACGACCCCAATGATGTCTGTCCAGCGAGTGACATTGCACTGGCCGTAGTAATTGTCTCCCATCGCAACCACAGTGCTGTCGGTCTTGCGCGCCGCTGTGTGCCTATAACCTGCGACGACCTGGGTGATGTCCGTCCAATTGCTAACAGCGCACTGCCCGGCGGTGTCATACCCCACGCCGACTACACTGCCGTCGGCCTTAAGCCCCACCGTGTGACTAAAGCCTGCGGCGACCTGGATGATATCGCTCCAGCCGCCGACATTGCACTGCCCCTGGTCGTTCTGTCCCACGGCAGTCACGGTGCCGTCGGCCTTAAGTCCCACCGTGTGATAGGCGCCTGCGGCGACCTGAATGATGTCTGTCCACTGACCGACATTGCTCTGCTCGTAGCGGTTGTTTCCCACAGCGACCACGGTGCCGTCGGCTTTGAGCCCCACCGTGTGATACCTGCCGGCGCCGACTCGGATGATGTCCGTCCAGCTCCCAACATTGCACTGCCCGCCGGCGTCTTCTCCCACGGCGACCACAGTGCCATCGGCTTTAAGCCCCACCGTGTAACTATATCCCGTGGCGACCTGGATAATGCCCATCCAGCCGCCGACATTGCACTGCCCGCTCTCGTTATATCCCACGGCAACCACTGTGCCGTCGGCTTTAAGTCCCGCTGTGTGATAGTCGCCTGCGGCGACCTGGATGATGCCCATCCAGTTGCCGACATTGCACTGCCCATAGGTGTCATCTCCCACGGCGACCACAGCGCCATCAGCCTTAACCCCTACTGTGTGATAGACACCAGCGGCGATTTCAATTATGTCTGTCCAGCTGCTGACATTGCACTGCCCGTGGGTGTTGTCTCCCATGGCGACCACGGTGCCATCAGACTTAAGCCCCACCGTGTAATGGTAGCCTGCGGCGACCATGGGTGTCGCTTGCCCTAACCCCACAACAGAGGCCATGTTCGATGCCATTGTAGAACCTCCCGCTACCAAAGCAGGAAGAATCAAGCCGAAGACCAAAACAATAGCGAGCAGAGCTGATAGGAGCATTGTTTTGTTCTTCATTGATACCTCCCTGTCATTTACTTCTTATTGTTTATCCGGCTTCCGGCGCTGCCGATAGGCTTCAATATAGCGTCGGGCGCGCCTGTCACGGCCGAGGACAAGGTCGGCAGCCAGAATAATCGGGCGCACCTTGGCGGCATCTGTTATGAGGCATGTCGCACCGGCGGCAATAGCCATGACGACGAAGGCGTTATTGAGCAGTTCGCGGTCAGGCAAGCCGAAAGATACATTGCTGGCGCCCATTGTCATGTTCACCCCCAGTTCGGCCTTAATCCGTCGAATGGCTTCTATGACTGCCGCCCCGGAGTTAGGTTCGGCTCCTACCGCGAAAGCCAGGCAATCAATGACTAAGTCCTCACGGGGTATACCTGCTGCCTCGACCTTTTCCACTATCTTGTGGGCAACCCGCACCCTTCGCTCAGCATCCTTGGGAATACCTTCATCATCCTGCACCAGACCGATGACGGCAGCCCCATATTTCTTGATTAGAGGTAGTACCCTTTTCAGAGAGTGTTCTTCACCGGTAACCGAGTTGACTAGCGGCTTGCCCTTATACACCTTTAGTGCCGCCTCGAGGGCGTCGGGGTTAGAACTATCAAGGCATAGGGGGACATCCACTGTGTCCATTACCGCCTGGACTGCTCTAGGAAGCAGGGCCACCTCGTCGACGCCGAATGCTCCCACGTTGACGTCTAGAATGTCTGCTCCGGCTTGCATTTGAGCCAGCGCTTCTTTGCGGACAATCTCCAGGTTGCCAGCCTTGAGAGCCTCGGCCAGCTTCTTCTTGCCCGTGGGATTGATACGCTCGCCGATAAGCACTGTGGACCGGTTATCACCAATGATTACTTCCCTGCTCGGGCTTGATACTTTGGTTTCCATCAGTCTATTTCCTCCCTCTTGCCACCTATAATCCGGTATCTTCCCAGATAACTTGCCTGCATAAATGTTGGCTGAAAGCTGGGGCTGCTGGCTAGTTCAATATAGCTAACTCTGGAGGCGACAGTCTGTGCTTTAGCCCGAGATTTAAGGGAAATCAGAGCCAGCTTGGCTCCCATGCCGGCGGCGTTCCCCACCTGCCGGAAGTGGTTCAAGGGTAGTGGTGGCAACATGCCGATTGCCACCGCACTGGATATATCAATATAGGTGCCAAAGGCTCCGGCGATGATCACCTGCTTTATATCGTCTTCAGCGCAGCCGCTCGTTTCCAGAAGTATCTGTATGCCGGTACGAATGGCCGCTTTAGCCAGCTGCAATTCTCTCACGTCATGCTGGGTGATGGTGATGGCCGGCTTCCCTTTCCGCTCCTCCTTGCTGACCAATATGAACTCGCGCTGTCCTTTGTAGGTACGAACTCGAGGTCGATTGTCTATTATCCTGCCGCCCTCATTGATGATTTTAGCCACGTGAAGCTGAGCCAGTGCATCAAGTATGCCCGAGCCACAGATGCCGACTGGCGCCGCCCCGTCGATGGTCTGGTAGTAGATTCTATCGCCATCTATGCGCAGGCGTTCGATAGCTCCTGTGGCTGCCCGCATGCCGTACTTGATATGACCGCCTTCAAAGGCAGGTCCTGAGGCACATGAAGTAGTGGCTATCTTCCCCTTGTAGATTAGAGAGACCTCGGTGTTAGTCCCGATGTCCAAGGCCACCGTTGTTTCTTTCGCTTGCCAGGCATCTGTTGCCAGCAACATAGAGACATGGTCGGCGCCAACGAAGCCAGCGATGTTGGGCAGCAGGTATACATATGCCCCGGGGGCAATACTTAGCCCCAATTCGCCAGCCTTCACCTCCAATGCCCGACTGACGGCAGGCACGAAGGGAGAGACCGCAAGCTGTTTTACCGGCAGGCGAAGGAAAAGGTGATGGATGGCGGTATTACCGACGACTACCGCCTCCAGAATTTCTTCAGGTTCGGCACCAACCTCAGCACAGAGGTCAGCGCAAAGCTCGTTGACGGCGTCAACCGCGAGTTTCTGCAACTGTACACCCCCATCTGGTGACTTCACCACCCTGTTAGTACGGCTGATGATATCTTCCCCGCAGCTAATTTGGGGATTCATTGTCCCTTTGGCGGCCAAAGTCCGGCCATCAGTGAGGTCAACCAGGTAGCCGGCAATCTTGGTGGTGCCCAGGTCTATGGCCAGCCCCAGCCGGCGGCTTTTTGAGGGGATAATGGCTATCAGTTCGCCATTACGGACAACAGCCTGACTTTTCCACCTCCAGGACCGCAGTTGGTCAGAGATAGTGCGCAGGGCGCCAATATCAATCCTGGTGCATCGCAGCTTGTGCTGCTGGTTTAGTGCCTTAAGCAAGCGGTCGGCATCAGCCCCTGGGGCTTCTAGTGAGGGAGCAGCTAGCTGCACGCGGTAAACTCGAACTGATGGCTCGGGCGAAACTTTCACCTCCAGTCCCTCCACCTGGACTCGCTGTGGGGTGGTCATTGACTCGGCGGGTACAGCGATTTTGCACTCGCTGGCCGGATAAGTCTGACAGGCTAGTCGCCACCCATCCTTTAGTTCTCGTGCCGTAAATGCTTTACGTTCGTTGCGCGTTGGTGTGGAGACAGTGCCACTTATGAATTGTACCTTGCATGAGTGGCATACTCCCTCGCCCCCACATATGCTATTAATACCAATGCCAAGTTCGCGCGCACAGACTAGAATAGACTCATTCTTGTGACACTCTCCTCTTCGGCCTATCGGCTCAAAATCAATAGTGAAAGCAGTCATTCTTTTCTCATGTTGCTACCTTATAGTGGCAGGTTTCACTGAGGCTGCAGCGGGCACAGACTTCAGCCTCTGTCCACCTTGTCATTTGTAGCCCAATGCCGATAACCATGGAAGTCGACTTGCGGGGGACCAATACCCCCGAGGCGGTCAGGCTCACCCCAATCTCATCTGCGTTGGCCAGTCCCAACAGGTTCCACTGCTCGGTCAGGGGAAACCCGGGCATACCGGGGTTAACCGGGCTGCTTATATCGTAGCCTGGCGATGAAACCTCAGCGGCAATAAGTCTGAGGGCTACCGAAACCAGCTTATCCACGGCCGCGCTGCCGATACCGTCCAGCGTCATCCCTTTTAGAGCCGCACCGTTCTTGCTGTGGTCTGTTACCTGTTTTTCCAGTTTGGGGCCGATCGTACAGAGGATAACGACTAGCTCCTTCGCTTCGGGGAAGATTGCTGGTAGCAGCGGACCGTGTAGTGCTTTGTCGCCCTCCAGCGATATCTGGCTATCGTTCATACTCCTCACCGTATAGTGCTTGTAAGCCACTGCTGGCTCCAGCAGGTGAGACTTTTTGAGACTAGCGAGCAGCTCTCGAATCAAAGTTTCTATCTCCGGCCTGACTTTAGAACGTCCCCGGAACCCTTGCCGCCGTAGCACGTCCCTGGTCTTCAAGCTCAAGGGGATATCACGAATTACGGGCATAACCCAGCCTCTCCTCTGCTCTTATGTCCCCACCCCAGCCCGTTAGGGAGCTATTTGTATACGCCGTATTCCTTGGCAAAGTCGACCATAGCCTTAATGTTTTCCGCCTTTGCGTGGTCAAAGAACGCCCCATTGCTCACGATATAACCACCGCCCTTGCCAGCAACATCGATGCATTTCTTTACATAGTCCTTCACTTCTTGTGGCGTGCCTAAAGCCAATAAGGCGGAGGGGATATTGCCGTACATGCAGG
>Ga0315275_10002282_pt1 | contig 17205 bp, 16 predicted proteins | sample YL17G03_0_MG_FD_205557 | JGI IMG/M metagenome (GOLD analysis project Ga0315275, IMG submission 205557) | Sediment microbial communities from Yellowstone Lake, YNP, Wyoming, USA - YL17G03_0 | ecosystem: Environmental > Aquatic > Freshwater > Lake > Sediment | place: USA: Wyoming | collected... | reverse complement strand
AGGGGGGATAATAATGCAGTGTAGGAGACATGTATATTACTCTGGCAGAGTGCACGGCGTCGGGTTCCGGTACACGGCCTGCCGCCTGGCGCGGGTCCGCGGGGTAGGGGGGTTCGTGCGGAACCTCGGGGACGGGCGCGTCGAGGTCGTTGCGGAGGGGGACGAGAACGGTTTGGCGAGGTTTCTGGCGGACCTGGAGGAGCGGATGGGCGGCTACATCGGCGGGGTGGAGGCCACGGAGGAGCCGGCGACGGGCGAATTCGACGGGTTCGACGTGGCTTTTGAAAGGGGTTAGAGAGCCGTGCGGGCACTCGGCGGGATCATCCTGAACACGTTCCGGGAAGCGGTGAGGCAGCCATTTTATTTTCTGCTTGTTGCGGCGGGAGTGGCGGCGCTCGTGGCGACGCTATGGCTGCCGCTATTCACGTTCCACAATGACACAGATATGTACAAAGATATGTCGCTATCGTTCGTCCTGGTGTTCGTGCTTCTGGCGGGACTCCTTGCGGCGGCCACGGGCGTGGCGCGCGAGGTAGAGGACCGGACGGCCCAGACGATCCTCTCGAAGTCGGTCGGACGCTGGCAGTTCGTCCTCGGCAAGTACCTCGGGGCGCTTGGGGCGGTGGTGGCGGCGGCCGCGGCGCTCGGGGTCGTGCTGGCGGCGGCGGTGTATTACCGCGTCGCCCTGGACGCCGGGGTGCTCGAGCGCGGGTTGGCGATGGGCGGCATGGGCAAGGGCATCGCGGAGTTCGAGGCCCGCCAACTCAACCAGGCCATGACTGTCCTGCCGGGGATCGTCCTGGTGATCCTCCAGGTGGGCGTGCTGGCGGCGGTGGCGACGGCCCTTTCGACGCGGCTGTCGGTGGCGGCCAGCGTGGCCTTAAGCCTCGGCGTGTTCATAGCGGGCCACCTGACGGTCTTCCTGGAAAGCGCCGTCAGGGCCGGCGGCGATGCCGTCCAAGCCGCGGCCCAGGGCGTCCTGGCGGTCGTGCCGTTCCTTGAGATCTTCAACATAAGCCAGAAGTTGAGCCACACGGTGCTCGAGCCATTCGATCCGAGCGGGCCGGGGGCGGCCGCGTGGGCGGAGGTCTGGACCTACGTCGGCTGGTCGGCGGTCTACGCGTTTGTATATGCGGCCGCGGCGGTCGGGGCAGGGGCACTCCTGTTCCGCCGCCGGTCCCTGGCCTGATGCCAGCGACGGGTGGCATGGCCACGCCTTGCCTTTGCGTGGCAATGTTCTCGGAAGGGCGCTACCTGGTCACCCAACAGGGTGACCAGGCCACCCCGCCGGTGCGGAATGACGAACCACCGTCGCGGTTCTCGCACCCTTCGATGCTGGCGGGCCGGGTCGCGGATGCAGGGAAAAGAAATACTCGCGGATCGGGATTTCTATTGGAGTCTGCGGCGGCGTTTGCCGACAATATATACTTGAAGTCCCATCCCAGCGCATGGGCCGACCGGGCGGGTTTGCCCGGCGGCCCATTTTTCGTACCTCTAACGACTCCGCGGCCGGCGCCGTCGGTAGAGGCGCCCGAACCGCCCCGAACCGTTGACGTGGCCGGTCGGACGACTATAATCTCGCCTTGCTCCGTGGCGCCGGCGCCAGTCGTGCCGAGGTATTCATCCAAGCGCTTGCCCGGAAAAAGGTTGACGCCGCGCGCGGGATGCTGATAGTTTAGGTTGGGCTTGTGTGCGGCCTCGGAGGAAGGAGCGCCGCCGTGGGCGAGAGCGACGGAGCACAGCCGGCCCTCAAGGCCGGCACCGAGGAGAGAGTCAGGCAGTTCGTCGCGGCCTTAAGCGAGGAGGAGATCATGCTCCTGAGGCTTCGCGACGAACTGTACGACGGACGATGGGATGCCATGCTGGCCGACCTGAACGACCGGCTCCAGGGCAAACCCTACGTCTTCAAACTGGCTCACCGGATCCAGGACGATATCGAACGGATTGAGCGGCTCAATCGGTTCGAACGCCAGTACAACGTGGACCTGGCGAAATACATCTGAGGGGCGAATAAGGATGCGGAGCGAACTATGAGGGCGGCAAGGCATCGAGCGGTACTCGGACTTTTCGTGATCGGGGCGATACTGTGGGCCGGGCGGACCGACGCCTCCCAGTCGCCCGTACGGGCCCCCTCGACGCCGGCCATATGGCCCGTAGGGGAGGTCCTCCCCGTGACGGAGGCGGCCCTGGCCGGCAAGGGGATGGAGATCGCCTGGAAGACGGAAATGCTGCTGGAGCCCAGGACGGCGCTGAAGCACGTCTGGCTTCGCGGCAAGTTCCTGGTCGGCCTGGCGGACGATCAGCGCGTCTTCACCGTGAACTCCGCCACCGGTGTTCGCCTCTGGTCGCGCGAGGTGGCCGCCAAGACCGAGAAGGTCTGGGCGCCCTGCGTCGCCGGTGACACCGTGTACGTGGCGACGACGACCAAGGCCCTCGGTTACAACATGGACGGCCGCGTCGTCGTGGACGTGCCGTTCGAGTTTTCGCCCTCCGGCCGCCCGGTCACCAACGGCGTCCACCTGTTCGTTCCTGACGCCAAGGGGTGGCTCGAGGCGGTCAGCCTCCTGCCGAAGGTGGTCTCGTGGGGGCGGTGGACCGATAACGCCGTGACGAGCGGCCCGGTGATGGACTCGGCCCTGATCTATTTCGCGGGGCAGGACGGCATCGTTTACGCCTCGACGCAGAACGTGCGGCGGGTCCTCTGGCAGCACAAGACCGAAGGGCCGATCGTCGCCGACCTTGCCCTGACGAAGACGGGCCTCGTCCTGGTCGCCAGTAGCGACTACGCGCTCTACGCCTTCGCAGGGGCGGGCGGACGCCTCGCCTGGCGCTACGAGTCCGGCGAACCCCTGACGCGCAACCCCTATGCCGTCGGCGGCCAAGTGTTCCTCTTCTCCAAGGAAGCCGGCCTGACGGCCATTGAAGCCGCGAACGGCCACAAGCAGTGGACGATGGCCGACGGCCAGGATTTCCTCTCGGCCGATCCAATGACCGCCTACTTCCTCTCGAAGGCCCGCAGTCTGGTGGCCGTCAACCGGGTGGACGGCAAGGTCGAGTTCACCCTGCCGCTCCTCGCGGGTACCCTCTATGCGCCCAACGACACCGAGAACGGCCTGATCTACCTGGCGCTGCCGGGGGGCAAAACCGTCGCCGCCGCCAAGCAGAAGGAACAGGAAAAGACCGTGCAGCCGGGCGAGTTGCAGCCGCCGGTCGCCCGCGAAAGCAGCAAGCCGGCCCCCGCGCCGGGGAAATAGTCTCCGGCGCCCTGTTCACTTGTGGGGTGCCACCCTGGCACGGCAGGCGTGCCGTGGCCTGACGGCTGGTTGCTTGCAAACAGTGTGCTTTACAAAGCACGGCTTGCCAGCATGCCGTGGCGCCAGTCATTTCAGGTCTGACAGGGCATTAGCCGTCGCCGGCCATACGGCCCGTAGGGGCGGCCGCAGGCGCGACCCCTCGACCATGCTCTCTTCGAGCCTGAGCCTCAGAGCCGAAGGCGGGGTCGCCCCGAGCACGGGTCGAAGGGCGACCGAGGGACAACTGTGCGTCTGGGCGTCTCAACCTCCTGTTTCGGCCAGGTCAGCCTCCCGGAAGCCCTGCGCTGGGCCGGCGAGTGCGGGTTCCAGTCGGTCGAGATCGCCGCGCCGCCGCTTCGCATCTCCTCCTGGTTCGAGCATACCGCCCTCCACGTGGGCGGCCTGGACGGCGCCGCACGCGATGCATTCCTTTCGGCGCTCGACAAGTTCGGCCTCCGTGCTGCGGCCATAGGATGGCGCGGAAACCTCCTGGACCCCGACCTGGAGCGCCGCGAGGCCGCCCTCGCGCACCTCGCCAGGATGGTCGAGGCCGCCGCAACCCTCGGCATACCTATCGTGACGTGCCAGGTCGGCCGCGACCCGGCGACGACCCTGGGTAACTCGATCGCCGAGTTCGCCCGCCGCGTCCGGCCCGTGGCCGACCAGGCCGCGGGGTCCGGCGTCCGGCTGGCCGTCGAGAATTCGCCCATGGTCGGCCGCGACGTCGAAGACGCGCCCTCGAGCGCCGCCTTCGCCCCGGAACTCTGGGAGAAACTCTTCACGCACCTCCGCAGCCCCGCCGTCGGCCTCGCCTTCAGCCCCGGCGACCACCTGTGGCTGGGCGGCGACGTCCTGGCCGCCGTCACCGACTATGCCGAGAAAATCTTCCACATCCACGCCCTCGACGTCGAATTGCTGGACCAGCGGCGGCAGGACTGCTCCATCTTGAGGCCGATGGGCGGCTGGTGGCGATATCGCCTGCCGGGACTCGGCTCGGTGGACTGGCGCCGCCTCGTGGACCGGCTCCACGAACTCGGCTACGCCGGCGACCTCGTCGTCCGCCACGAAGACCCCGTCTGGCAGGGGAGCCTCGAGAAGGTGAAGACGGGTCTCGGCCTCGCCCGCCGCCACCTCGTGCAGTTTTTGCCGTGAAGAAAACTCGGAACCCGGAGCCCGAAACTCGAAACCAACTACCCAAACGACCCGGCTTTGGCAGTGGTTTTCGTTCCGGGTTCCGGGTTTCGGGTTCCGAGTTCGAAACTCCGAGTTTAAGGTGATCTATGCCGACGGTATCCGACGTGCTTGCGGCCGTGGACCGCCTGGCGCCCTTTCGCGCGGCGGCTCTTCTTTGGCTATGCCTGGCAGGTACCGGCTTGGCTATGGCTGCCGCGACGCCGGCGGAACCTGCGGCCGCGCCGAAGCCCGATGCCGCGCCCGTCATCGCGGTACTGGAGGCCATGGCTTCCAGCGACAACCCCGCCGTCAAGTTCTACGCCAAGCGCCTGGCCGAGGCCCTGGCCAAGAACGACGTGGCGGTGCCGAAGTCGCTCCTGGCATTGTCCCCGCCCGTGGCCGCTCAGAAAGCACTGAGCGACAAAGACCGGCAACTGGTCAGGGACTTTGATAATTCATGGCTCTTATACCTCATCTCTGTGCGCAAGTACGGCGCCTACATAGGGCTAAAGCCTAACGTGTTGCCGACTCATTGGCTTCAACGGGACCTGTCACTGGCCCAGGCGGAAGCCTGTCCGGACGTTCCGAGGCAGATCGAAGACGCATCCAGTGTGGTGGGTTACGCCGTGGACGCGGAGCATTCGGGCGAACTGGACTTGGCGATCGTCGCCAGGGCTCTGCAAAGTGCCGTCGCGCAGTTAATCGAAGCCTGCGCCGGCAAGGCGCCGGACACGGCAGTCTCTGACAGCAACATGCCGCGCCTGCCTCGCGAAACCGTCTCCACCTTTGTGACCGCCCTGGCGTTGACCGACCCCAATACCACCGAGACTACCCTCACCAAAACGCTGGACGAACTGGACGCCAAGATTGCGGCCGCCCGAAAGTCGGCCAAGGGCGAGAATTCCACGCGGGTCCTCGACCACTTGGCCTCGCAGGTGCAGGAAACGCGTAAGGACCTGCCGCAAATTGTTATGACCGCCGCCGCGCACCGGGAGATCACACGCCTGGCCGCCGCGCTTATCGCTGCCCTCAACCGCAAGGACCGCGAGGCCCTCCTGGCGTGCCTGACCAAGCAGGGTGTCGAGTTGTTCAACGCCGGCCCAAGAAAAGACTCGATCCTGGTCCTTCCGGCAGGCGCCAAGGAAGTTCAATTTGTTTCCGTGCGTACACGTGGCAGAATGAGTTCCAACCAGGCCCGTGTCATTGTCTTCCTTCGCTTTACCGACGAGTCCGGCCAGGTCAGACTTGTTCCCCGGCTTTGCTGGTTTGCCAAGACCGACAAGGGCTGGCTGCTGGACGTACCCTAGCGGGGATTATGCCTTGAAAACCGTCGCCGACATCATGGACGCCGTGGACCGCCTGGCGCCCTTTCGCGCGGCCGAGGCGTGGGACAACGTCGGACTGCTCCTCGGCGACGCCGCGTGGCCCGCGCGGCGGGTCCTGGTGTGCCTCGACGTGAGCGAAGCCGTCTGCCGCGAGGCCGCTCGCCGCCGGGCCGGCCTCGTCCTTGCGCACCATCCGCTGCTCTTCAAGGACGTGGACCGCCTGACGATCGAGACGCGGCATGGGCGGCTGGCCCTCGCGCTCCTCGCGTCGCGGCGGGCACTCATTGCGGCCCACACCAACCTCGACGGGGCCGAAGGGGGGCTCTGCGATATCCTCGCGGGGATGGTCGGCCTCGGGGACCTCGAACCGCTCCGGGCCGAGCCCGCCGGAAAACATTACAAGGTCGTCGTCTTCACGCCGCCGCAGGTTCTGGAGGCGGTTCGGGCTGCGGCCTTCGACGCCGGGGCAGGGCGGATCGGCAATTACGCCGAGTGCGCCTTTGCAGCCGAAGGGCAGGGCACCTTCCGACCTGGCGATGGCTCCAAGCCGGCCGTCGGACGCCGCGGCCGGCGCTCGAGCGTCCGCGAACTGCGCCTCGAGTTTCTCGCGGACGACCGGCGCCTTGGCGGCGTCCTGGCGGCCGTCGCGCGGGCACATCCGTACGAAGAGCCCGCCGTGGACGTTTATCCGCTCCACGCGGCGCCCGGCCGGACGGGCCTCGGCCGAATCGGCTGCCTCGTCCGGCCGACCTCGGCGGGCCGCTTTGCCGAGACGCTCCGAAAGGCCCTCGGTCTTCGCCACATCGCCCTGGCCGGACCACCCGGCCGCAAGGTCCGCCGCGTCGCTGTCGTCACGGGCGCGGGCAGCGGACTGGTGGATTCGGTCCTGGCGGCGGGGGCCGATGCGTTCCTCACGGGCGAACTCAAGTTCCACGAGATCGAGGACCTGGCGGCCGCTGGCCTGGCGGTCGTCCTGGGCGGCCATTACCGGACCGAGCGCGTGCCGCTGGAGCGCTGGGCCCCGCGACTGGCCCGCGAACTCAAGGGCGTCGAGGTGCGGATGAGCCGCAGCGAGCGGGAAGCGCTGGAACTCAAATGACATAGAATTAACGACAATGTCAAATGCCAAATGTTAAATGTCAAATGAAGGTAAACAGAAAATCGGTCTTTTTCCGCCATTTGGCATTTGGCATTTGACATTTGACATTTCTGTTTTGCCTGGGAGATTTTGGAAATGGCCGCTTTCCTGTGTCCGTTAGCCAGCGGAAGTTTAGGCAACGCCCTTCTCGTGGCGACGGGCCGGACGGCCGTCCTCGTGGACGCGGGGCTGTCGGCCCGGCGTCTGCGGGCAGCCCTTCGGACCGTCGGCATCCGGCCGGAGGAAATCCGGGCCGTGCTCGTCACGCACACCCACCGCGACCATTTCTCGGTCTCCGCCTCTGCATTCTGCCTCAGACACCGGATACCCGTCTATTCGACGCGCGATAACCTCGCGCACCTTGCGTACGACCTCGGCGGTTTTGCGGACCTCCTCGGGGCGGGCCTTGCGCAACCGATGGACGGCCGGCCCCTCGCCGTCGGCGACCTCGCCATCGAAACCTTCGACGTGCCGCACGACTCCGAAGGCCAGTGCCTCGGATTCCGGTTGACCGTCGGGAGTCCGCGGCGGGGCAGGGCGGTGGCCCTGGCGACCGACCTGGGTCACGTCCCGTCCGACGCGCTGGCCTCGTTCGTGGACGCGTCGGTGGTGGTCATGGAATCGAACCACGATCCGGAAATGCTGCGCTCAAGCGGCCGGCCGGCGGATTTGATTCGGCGGATCGCCGGCCCTCGCGGCCACCTTTCGAACGCCGCCGCCGCGGAGGCACTGGCCGAGGTTGTCGGCCGGTCGCATCCGGGCCGCGTGAAGCACGTGGTCCTCGCCCACCTGTCGCGCGACTGTAACCGGCCGCGCCTGGCCCTCGCGGCCCAGGCCCACTTGGCCCGCCGCCGCGGCGAGGCCATCCACCTCTCCGCCGCAACGCAGTATGACGTCGGGCCGAGGGTGGAGTTGTAGTCCGTTCCCTTCAACCGCGGAGAACGCAGAGGACGCGGAGGAAGAACAGGGTGGGTGCTCAGCACCCGCCGGGTTGCCATGGAGACTCATCAATGAATACGCAAAGCTGGCTCCAAGACAAGCAACGCAAATGGGCAGACCGCGAAGGCGTTCAGCATGACGACGCGGGTTACGTTCTTGACCTCGACAGCAACCTGTTTAAGCCTCTTGATGATGAGGTTCGGGCTGAGTTCATGCAGGGCGACGGCGATGAATTGGGAGGCAAGCGCAAGATGTGTGCCCTCCACTCGTCTTCGGCCCTGTGCTGCAACGTGTTCTATTACCTCCGCAAGAATGACCTGCTGGGAGATTTTCTGGACGTCTGCGGGTTGCCTGTTGGCCGAATTGCATCGGTGCATTTTGAGGGTCGTTTTCGCATCACAGATAAGCATCAACCTGCACGCTTCCCGAGGCCCGCCAATCTCGACTTGGTGATTGAGTACCCCCAAGACCGTGACCTGCGGGCGGTGGCGGTGGAGAGCAAGTTCACCGAACCGTACGGGGGGCACGCCCCCGCCCTCAAGCAGGCGTATCTTGAGGTGCCCGAGTTGTGGCAGGGACTCGGCCACTGTCGCGCGCTTGCGGACAATTTGGCAGATGGTGGCGCGGGGTTCGAACACCTCGACGCCGCACAGTTGATCAAGCACATCCTGGCGCTGCGCAACAGGTACGGTCCTCGCGGGTGCATCCTCCTATACCTTTGGTACGACGATGCCGGAGACAAAGCCCGATTGCACGGGGAAGAGACTGATCGCTTCGCCGCCACAGTGACGGCAGACGGCATCGGGTTCATGTCAATGACCTACCAGCATCTGATCCCGGCATTGGCCCAACGGTTAGGGGCGGCGCACAAGGCATACTTAGACTACCTGGTGGGCAGATATCTGGCGTAGTGCGGTTGGTGGGTGCGGAGCACCCACCAACTACATGATAGTGGTTCTTCTCCGCGTTCTCTGCGCTCTCCGCGGTTAAACGGATGTCCGGGAAGGCGCGGAAAGGACGGAAGGCTACCGCGACCGCCGTTTGCGGTCTTTCTTTTTGCGGGCGGAGCGCTCGCGTTTTTTTCGCTGCGGGCCGCCGAAGAGGTTGATCTCTCGCATCTGCTGGCCGAGGGCCTTCTTTGCGCCGCCCATACGGGCCGTATGGCCGAACATCCCTGCCCCCTGCATCTGGCGGACCATGTCTTTCATCTGGCCGAACGATTTGACGAGGCTCGCGACGTCCTGCGGCTCGACGCCGCTGCCGCGCGCTATCCGCCGGCGCCGCGAGGCGTCTATCACGTCCGGCCGCGAGCGTTCCTTTGGCGTCATCGAGCAGACGATGGCCTCGACCGCGCCAAGTTCTGATTCATCAATCGGCATATCTTTCATGGCCGAGCCGAGGCCGGGGACCATCGAGAGGATTTCCTTCAAGGGTCCCATCTTCCGCATCTGGCGGATCTGCGTGAGGAAATCGTCCAGGCCGAACTCGGCCTTGCGGAGTTTCTCCTGCATCCGCGCGGCCTCTTCCTCGCTTACGGCCGCCTGGGCCTTCTCGACCAGGCTCACGACGTCGCCCATGCCGAGGATGCGGTTGGCCATCCGATCCGGGTGGAACTCTTCCAGGCGGTCCAACTTCTCGCCGACGCCGACGAACTTGATGGGTTTGCCCGTGACGGCTTTGACGGATAGCGCCGCCCCGCCGCGCGCGTCGCCGTCGAGTTTCGTGAGGATGACGCCCGAAAGTTCGAGCGCGGCGTTGAACTCCTTGGTGCTCGTGACGGCGTCCTGGCCGGTCATCGCGTCGCACACGAGGTAAATCTGGTCGGGCTGGACCGCGCGGGCGATGTCCTTGGCCTCCTGCATCATCGCCTGGTCAATGTGCAGGCGGCCGGCGGTGTCCACGATCACGAGGTCAGAGTTTTGCTCCGTGGCGGCCCGGACGCCGCGCCGCGCGATCCGCACGGGGTCGCCGAGGCCTTCGCTGAAAACCGGAACGCCCGCCTGCGATCCGACGACCATCAACTGTTCGACGGCGGCGGGCCTGTGGCAGTCGCACGCCACCAGCATCGGCCGGTGTCCGTGCGCGAGGATCAGCCGCGCGAGTTTCCCGCACGTCGTCGTCTTGCCCGACCCCTGAAGCCCGGCCATCATGATGACGGTCGGGCCGGGCGACTTATACGGGATCTTCGGGTCCACGGGGCCCATCAGCCGGACGAGTTCGTCGTGGATGACCTTGACGAAGACCTGGTCGGGGCGGAGGGTCTTCAGGACCTCCAGGCCGATGGCCTTCGTGCGGACCTCGGCGATGAAGTCCTGGGCCACCTGGTAATTGACGTCGGCCTCCAGGAGCGCCGTGCGGACGGCCTCGCAGGCCTCCTGGATGTTGGCCTCGGTCAGGCGTCCGCGGCCGGTCAGGCTCCGGAACACGCCGTTCAGTTTCTCGGTCAGGCTTTCGAACATGGCCTAAGTGTAGCCGGTCCGGCCGCCGCGTTCAATTGCCTTATCGCAGCAACCCGCCGCGGCGGAGCACTTCCAGCACGAGCGTATCCACCGGCACTTCGGTCGGCGCCTCGGCGTATCCGATGCGGCGCTCGTGGCACCACGCCCGCGCCTCGGCCTTGAAACGCGCGGCCTCCTGGGCCAGGCGCACGCGCACGTCCTCCGAAAGGTGGACGCCCAGGACCTCGCCCGTCTCGGCGTCGGCCAGGGCGAGGTCGCCCGCGCCCGGCGGCGCGAGGTCCGCCGCGCTCGTCACGTGCAGGCACCAGAGGTCAAAGCCGCGCCCCTGGAGCGCCAGGAGCGCCTTCTCGCAGCCGGATGGATCGAGCAGGTCCGAGATGAGGACCGCGAGGCCGGTCTTCTCGGCATGTGGCAGGAACTCTTCGACCGCCCGTCCGAGGTCCGTCCGGCCGCCGGCCGCGAGGTTCCGAAGGAACTCAAGGACCGCCAGGATGTGCGTCGTCCCGCGTCCGGCCTCAAGGTGCCCGCGGAGTCCGCCATCCACGGCGACGAGGCGGACTCGCTCCAGGCTCGCCATGGCGACGTACGCCAGGGCCGCCGCAAGACGCCGCGCGTGGTCGAACTTGGGCGGCGAGCCCGTCGCCATCGAGGCCGAAGAATCCACCAGGAAATAAACCGCCAGGTCCTCTTCCTGCTGGCAGAGGCGCAGCAGGAGCCGGTCCAGCCGCGCGAGCGCCGCCCAGTCTATCTGCCGGAAATCGTCGCCGGCGGCGTATTCGCGATGCTCGGCGAACTCAAGGCCCGGCCCCGCGCCGCGTCCCGTGCGGCTGCCGGGCGACGTGCCTGCGAACACCCGCCGCGCGACCACGCGCAGATACTCCAGGCGCTGGAGGAACGCGCTATCGAAGAGATCGTCACGGGCAGCCATGGAACAATTCCATTTTCGATTTTCGATTTTGGATTTTCGATTTTAAGAAACACGGCGTGCGTCCGCGCCGTTTTGCCGTTCAATCGAAGATCGCAAATCTAAAATCGAAAATACACCCGGCCTTATGCGCCGGGTTGCGGCACGTGCTGCAAGACGTCCTCGATGATTGTATCGGGGGCGATGCGTTCGGCCTCGGCCTCGAAATTGAGGATGAGGCGGTGCCTGAGGGCCGGCGGCGCCATCCGCGCGAGGTCTTCCATCGCGACGTTGTATCGCCCATCCACGAGCGCCCGGACCTTCCCGCCCAGGATCATCGCCTGTGCCCCGCGCGGGCTCGCGCCGTAGCGCACGAACTTCTTCGCGAGCGGCGACGAGGTCGCCTGGTCCGGATGCGTCGCCAGGATAAGGTCGCTCGCGTAATCGCGGACGTGCGAGGCCACCGGCACCTCGCGCGCGAGGTCCCGCATCTGAAGCAGGCGCGCGCCGTCGGCCGCGCGCCCGGCCTTGGAAACCTGCGAGCCGGTCGTCCGCGAGACGATCTCGCTGATCTCCTGGCGGCCGGGCATCCGCATCAGGAGTTTCAGGGCGAAGCGGTCGAGTTGGGCCTCCGGCAGGGGATACGTCCCTTCCATCTCCAGGGGGTTCTGCGTCGCGAGGACGAAGAAGGGTTCCCCCAGGCGGTGCGTCGTCCGGGCCACCGTCACGGACCGTTCCTGCATGGCCTCAAGGAGAGCGGATTGCGTCTTGGGCGTCGCCCGGTTGATCTCGTCCGCGAGGATGAGGTTCCCGAAGATCGGCCCTGGCCGGAACTCCCAGTCCCGCCGCCCGTCGGTCTCGACGATGACGTTCGTGCCGACGATGTCGGCCGGCATCAGGTCCGGCGTGAACTGGATCCGCCGGAACTCTAGGTCCAGCACCTCGGCCAGCGTCCGCACGAGCAGGGTCTTTCCGATGCCGGGAACGCCCTCCAGGATTGCGTGCCCGCCCGTGAGGAGGCAGACGAGGACGCCCTCGAGGACCTCCTCGTGCCCGACTATGACGCGCCGGACTTCTTTAGTGACGCGGGCGTAGGTCTCGGCGAACTCGCGGAGTCGTGTTTCGACGTCGGGCGGATTGGGCATGGCGGCGATGCTCCAAAAGGCACGACATTCCGCGTGGTCGCCCAAGGCGACCACCCTACGTGCCGGCCACGAATGATGATACCGGCGCGAGAGGGCGGGGTCAATCCTGGTTAGCCGCCGCGCTTGCGCGGCGCGTGTTCAATCTCGCCCCCCGCCCCGCGGGCTTCAATGCTCCACATGGACGTTGGGCATGGCTCGCTTGAATTCCTCGACCCCCGCCGCTGTCACTTTCGTGTCGGAAAGGTCGAGCCTCTGCAATCTCTGCAACTGATCGAGGTGCTCAAGGCTCGTGTCCGTCTCCTGCGTGCCGGAAAGGTTGAGCGCCTCCAACCCCTTCAACTCCTTGAGGTGCGCGAGGCCGGCGTCCGTGGCATACGAATTTATAAGGACGAACACCCGCAATCCCCGTAGGTCCTTTAGGTTCGCAAGATCGGCATCCGTGGCAGAGTTTATTTGCAACCCCGGGATGTTCTGGGCCGCCATCTCCTGCGCCACCGCCCGCATATCGGCTTTGCCTTTGCCCGGCGGCAGCGTCACCCCCCACACCCAGCACGCCGGTATCATGATCGGCTCTGCCGCCGGCGTGTAGCCGATGTACTCCCTCGTGCCCTCCTCCTCGCGCACAACCCAGATGCGAAATGGCACATCGGAGTTGAAACTTCGTGCCGCGATGGGTGGTCCTGCCGCCGGCGGGGCCTGTCCGGTCCCCTCCCCGCAGCCGCAAAGCGCGCAGGCTGAAAGAACGATGAGCACCGCCGCCAGCCGCCCGATTCCACGGTCGCCCATTTTGTTCTCCTTTCCGCTCCGCCTATTATCGCATGTCCCGCGTCAGGCAATTACGAAAAAGAGCACGGCCGGGCCCGGCTTCGCTACGCTTCGCCGTGGCTGGCGGTGCGGCCCCGGAAATGTAGGGTGGGTGCTCCGCACCCACGCGTTTTGTTAAGACGGTAAAAGGCCACGGTCCGCGTGGGTCCACAGGATCCACCCTACATGGCTTCGTGCCTATGTGCCTCAAGTCTCCAGCCTTCAGCCTTCGTGCCTCGCCGCTCGCGTAAGTCGTGTTGCGAAAACGCGACTTACGACAAAAATGGACAAAATCAAAACGAGTCAAAAGCGCTCAAACGACCCTCACTTGCGCGTCAAAAGTGATCAAAACACCCTCACTTGCTGTTCAAAACGGATCAAGCCATTTTAACATTTGCCTTCGGCATGCCGTTTGCGCCCTCGCGGCGCTAGCGCCAGAGAGGTTGGGGGGTAACTGGTGGGTAACTTTTGCTAAAAAAGCGCGTTTTCCGGGCGCCAAAAAAAGCGTAAGTGAACGTAAGTCAAAACAACTTAAGGCAAAAGCGGGAACGGGGAATGGGCAACGGGCAACGGTCAGGCAACGGGGAATGGGCAACGGGCAACAGGTCCAAAGTCCAAAGTTTCGGGTTCCGGGTTTCGGGTTGCGGGTTTCGGGTTTCGGGTTTAAGGCTGGCGGGCGCGGCCGCACACTTGACCTTCCTGCGACCTTGGACGATAATCGCTCGTTGGAAAGGGGTTCGCATGGTCATCGAATCTGAGGTTCAGGCTCGAAGATCGCCCATCATCACGCTCCTGACGGATTTCGGGGTGGAGAGCACGTATCCGGCCCAGATGAAGGGGGTGATCCTCGGCCGGTGCCCGGAAGCCATCATCGTGGACCTCTCGCACGGCGTGCCGCAACACGATGTCCAGACGGCGGCGTTCATGCTGGCGTCGGCGGCGCCGGCGTTTCCGCACGGAACGATCCACGTGGCGGTCGTGGACCCTCAGGTTGGCGGCCAGCGGGGGATCCTTGCGGCCGAGGGGAACGGCTATATCTACCTGGCGCCGGATAACGGCCTCCTGACGCTGGTGACGCAGGGGAAATTTATCCACGGCACGGGCGGCGAGCCGGCCCGCGTGGTGGCGGTCGAGAACCGGCGGTTTTTCCGGACGGAGGTGTCGAGCACGTTCCACGGCCGCGACATCTTCGCCCCCGTGGCGGCGGCCCTTGCGGAAGGGGCCGAGGTGGACGACCTCGGACCGCCGATGGATTCCATCGAACTTTTCGAGTTGCCGCAGCCTCGCCGCGAAGGCAGCCGCATCAGCGGCCGGGTGCTGTACGTGGATTCCTTCGGTAACCTGACGACGAACATCGCGGGGGCGGCCGTGGCCGGTGCGGGCGCGGCGGCGATTCAGGTTCGCATCGGCGGCGCGGTGATCCAGGGCCTGTCGCGGGCCTACAGCGACGTGCCGGCCGGTACGCTCCTGGCTTATATCGGCAGCGCGGGCCTCCTGGAAGTGGCGGTCAACCGCCAGAGCGCGGCCGTCCGCCTAGGCGCCGGCCTCGGAACCCCTGTCACGGTGGTCCTCGCGACATGAAATCCAAACGACCGTCTTCACCGACCGCCCGACTTCGCCAAGGCTACGTCGGGCAGGCCCGTCTTCGCGCCGCCGACAAGGCCCACGTGTGGCACCCGTTTACGGCGATGGCCGAGTGGGTCGCGGGCGACCCTGTCGTAATCGCCTCCGGCCGCCGCGAGTTTCTGGTTGATACCGAAGGAAACCGCTACATTGACGGGGTTTCGAGCCTGTGGTGCAATCTGCACGGCCACCGCCGCCGCGAGATAGACAAGGCCATTCGCGCCCAACTCGGCCACATCGCCCACTCGACGCTGCTCGGATTGGCCTCTCCGCCCTCGATCGAGTTGGCGGAGCGTCTGGTCGCCCTGGCGCCGAAGGGCCTTGGGCGCGTGTTCTATTCCGATAGCGGGGCGACGGCCGTCGAGGTTGCCCTGAAGATGGCGTATCAGTACTGGCGGCAATGCCCCAAACCGCAACCCCGCCGCTCTAAGTTCGTCAACCTTTCGCTCGGTTACCACGGCGACACGATTGGCGCCGTGAGCGTCGGCGGCATCGCCCAGTTCCACGCCCTCTACCGGCCGCTCCTTTTCGAGACCATTCAGGCGCCGGCTCCGTACTGTTACCGTTGCCCGATGGACGCCGAGCCCGCGACCTGCGACATGGCGTGCGCGGCCGAGATGGAGCGAATCCTGGCGGACCGGGCCGACCAGGTGGCGGCCGTCATCCTGGAGCCGCTCGTCCAGGGCGCCGGCGGCATGATCACCCATCCGCCCGGCTACCTGAAACGCGTGGCGACCGCCTGCCGCCGGCACGATGTCCTCCTCGTCTGCGACGAGGTGGCGACGGGCTTCGGCCGCACCGGCCGCATGTTTGCGTGCGAACACGAGGGCGTCTGGCCTGACCTGCTGTGCCTTGCGAAAGGGATCAGCGGCGGCTACCTGCCGCTGGCCGCCACGCTCGCCACTGAGCGGATTTACGAGGCATTTCTTGGTGATCCCGCCGGGCCAGTACGCCCGCCCGTACTGGGCGCCGGACGCACCTTCTTCCACGGCCACACCTACACCGGCAACGCCCTGGCCTGCGCGGCCGGCCTGGCGAGCCTGGAGATCTTCGAGAAGGACCGCGTCCTGAATCGCATCGGCAAACTGGCTGCGGCGATGGCGGAGCACCTGAGGCCCGTGGCCGAGATGCCGCACGTCGGCGAGGTCCGCCAGCGGGGCCTGATGGTCGGCATCGAACTCGTGGCCGACCGGCAGACGCGGCGGACCTATCCGGCCGAGGATCGTCGCGGCTGGCGGGCCTGCCTGGCGGCCCGAAAGCACGGCGTCTGGGTCCGCCCGCTCGGCGACGTGGTCGTCCTCATGCCGCCGTACTGCATCTCGGACGAGAGCCTGGCGCGGCTCGTGGCGGCCGTCCGCGACGGCATCGCCGAGGTCACCGAGCCATGAGGAGCGGCCTGTTCATCACCGGAACAGATACGGGCGTCGGCAAGACCATCGTGACGGCGGCCCTGGCGATTGTCCTCAGGCGGCGCGGCACGGACGTGGGCGTGATGAAACCTGTGGCCACGGGGTGCGTCCGGCGTCGCGAGGGTCTCGTGTCGGAGGACGCGGAGTTCCTGGCCCAGGCGGCCGACGCCCCGGAATCGCTGGACGAGATCGCGCCGATCCGCCTGGCGGAGCCTTTGGCCCCGACCGTCGCCGCAGCCAGGGCCGGCCGGCCGCTCGACCTCGAGCCGATGTGGGCGGCCTGGCGCCGCCTGAGCGCGACCCACGAAATCATGCTCGTCGAGGGGATCGGCGGCATCCTGTGTCCGGTTACGCCCGCGGAATCCGTCGCGGACTTGGCCAAAGGGTTCGGCCTGCCGCTGGTGGTCGTGGCCCGGGCGACCCTCGGGACGATTAATCACACGGCCATGACGGTCGAGGCGGCCCGCTCGCGGGGCCTCGAGGTCGCCGGCATTATAATCAACCGCTACGACCGCGACCTGGAGGACGTGGCCCAGTTGACCGCGCCTGACGAAATCCAGCGAGTCACGGGAGCGCCGGTCCTCGGCCTGGTGCCCGACGACAAGTCCACCGACTTTGCCAGTGCCGCCGTCGGCAACGACGTCCTGGCCGCCGTCCTCCAGATCCCCTTGGGTAAACTGGTTGGCTGAGGCCGGGTCGGCCGTGCTCGGATTGGGATTGACTCGGCCGCTGCCGGCGATATTCTATAATGTCCCATTTGTGGGCGATTAGCTCAGATGGCTAGAGCGCCTGCTCGACACGCAGGAGGTCACTGGTTCGAGTCCAGTATCGCCCACTCGATTCTTATGTACATTCGTGTATGATTCGGAACCCTGCGGTAAATCCGGCCTTTTCTGCACGTCGGCCGTTTCGCCTTCCCGCTCAGGTAAGTCCGATACCGGCTGACACTGTGCCGGATTCTGTGCCGCTTTTTCGTAGTCGTCATCCGTCGGC
>Ga0315275_10002281_pt1 | contig 17210 bp, 1 predicted proteins | sample YL17G03_0_MG_FD_205557 | JGI IMG/M metagenome (GOLD analysis project Ga0315275, IMG submission 205557) | Sediment microbial communities from Yellowstone Lake, YNP, Wyoming, USA - YL17G03_0 | ecosystem: Environmental > Aquatic > Freshwater > Lake > Sediment | place: USA: Wyoming | collected... | reverse complement strand
GGCGGAGGTGCTGGTTGCAAATCCCGCATAGGTAGTAGTCGGACTGGTAAATCGGCTTCCTGTCCCGCCAGGCAAAGAGCTGTCGCTTGTAGTATACCCGAAACCGCAGCAAGTGGAGCTCGCGTTGCAGGAAAGAGTCCAAGGAACCGGGCTGCTGTTGTCATGAGGGAATCTTATAATTTCAGCCGAAGTGGTAGTTAGCTTGCCCAAGGAATATGCCATATGGGCTTTGACAATGAACCCGCTGGGATAAGAAGTTGTGGCAGTCAGGGTTATATTATAGGAATCGGTCCAATCATTGCTCTGGCGCAGATCCAGACTGACTGTTCCCGGAGTAAGGGAAAACTGCAGATCAGAGGTTATTCCTGCATACCATGTTCCATGCAATGGCGCTTGGTTCAATCCGTCATAATCTTTAGCTCCATTAAGATTCCCTATTGTGCTCCTGTACCAGCTTTCGGAAATGCACCTGTCAACGCTCGAAGTCGATTCGCTGCTTGAGGTTGAGGTGATATAATGCCCGGTTTTAACAAAATAATCGTAAGAAGTAAGTCCTGTGCCTGGCACTATCTGCAAATTATATTTATATGTAGTAGTGGCCGAACTGGTTCTTCTGTACTCCCTGATTCTTATCGCCCCGCTGGAAGTGGGAGAAGGATTGGTGCCGGTGGCGCTTCCGGTTTGAGTGACAAAAGTCTGGGAAGATGCTCCTGTTCCCCAGGTGGTCCCGTTATACTTCCATACTGTTGAGGAGGCTGTTACTTCCGAAACAGTTCCGGTCGCATTTCCAATATTGGATGAGGTGGAATCATCTGGCACCACATGGGCTCCCAGATACCAATCAGCGTTTAAGACGGCTGTGCCGGTAACGCTTTCATTGTTTAAGATGGTGTTTAAGACGGTAACCGTTCCTGAAGCAAACTGAGCGCTGTTTATTATGGCTTCCTGGAAAGTCAATTCTGAACTGTTGTAATTATATAAGGCCCAGGAAGCGGTACTGGTTACCAAGGTAATATCGTTTGAACTTATTCCTCCACCCTTGATCTCTAATGTTGTTCCTGATGCCACTGTAAATATATCCCCGTCCTGCATCATCTCAATTATCTTCTGGGTGCTGGTATTGTTTGATTTGGCAAAGGCTACAAAGGAATAGGTATCATTTTGGGTGTAGTTGGATCCGTCTATCTCGAAGGAGAGGTTTGTCAGGCTATCTGTAAAGGTTGCTCCTGTTGTAGCGTTTCCTATATATGCCTCATTTCTAAAGACCTGGAAGGTGGAAGTGGTGGAGCTGCAGGTTGCCCTGTACAGGGCTGAGGTGGTGGCAAAGCCTGCTCCGAATGAGAAGTCAAGGTTGGTGTCTTTGGTTGAGTTGGAACCGTCGTCATACCAGTTTACCCTGGCTATAGAGTCTTCCCAAGAATTGTCTGCATAATTGAATTTGTTTATGCTTTCGTTTTGGGGAGTGTCTGAGTCATCGCTTGGTATCCTATACTCTCCCCAGACCTTGGTGGAAGTGGAGTTTCCGTCATTCTTGTAGGAGATGATGTAGGCACCGCCGTAAGTTACGCCTGTCACTTCTGTTGCCGAACTCAAGGTGCAGGAATAACAAACAACGGTCGAAGGGGTGCCTGTGTCGTTAAAATATATGTCTCCAGTGGTGTTTGTGCTATAGTTTTCCTTAATAAGTACCGTGCTGGTAGAATTCACGCTGTAGAGGCCGGAGTTGTTTCCATAACTGTTGTTCTGGGAGAGGGTGTTGCTGGTGGAGGAGGAAAGATAAAAACCATTATTTCCATTCCCGTAGTTGTTGTTCTGGGAGAGGGCGTTATTGTTGGAGTACTTAATGAGGAAGCCGTGAGAATTATTCCCGTAGCTGTTGTTCTGGGAGAAAGTGTTGTTATTAGAGGAGGATTCAATGGAGAATCCGTACTGGGTATTCCCATAGCTGTTGTTCTGGGAGAAAGCGTTATTGTTGCAACTTGTCAAAAAGTAGAAGCCATGATTGCTGTTCCTATAGCTGTTGTTCTGGGAGAAAATGTTGTTGTTGGAGGAGGATTGAAGATAGAAGCCATGACTATTCCCATAGCTGCTGTTCTGAGAGAAGGTGTTGTTGCTGGAGGCCCAGAGGTAGAATCCATAACTGCTGTTCCCGTAGCTATTGTTCTGGGAGAGGGTGTTGTTGTTGCAGGAGATAAACCCTAAACCAACATCGCTGTTCCCGTAAAACGCATTGTTAAAAAATCCTTTATTGTTTGATGAATTGTTGTTGGAGATGCTGTCGAAGTATAGGCCATCATATCCGTCATGTATCCTTGATTTTTCAATGGTTGCCCCTTCGTTTGAGTTGACTCCATTGATATTGTAAAAGGATACTCCGTATTTGCTGGCAGTATTGGTTCCCATTTCAGAAATATCAGCATACCTGATTATGGTCTCAGAACCCGACTGGGCATAAATATATCCGTGGCTTGTTGCGTTGGCGGTTATTTGGGCATAGTCAAGGATTTCAAAGGTGTCGCTGGCTTTTATTCCGTCAACGATCTTGATGTCATCGTAATCCCCCATTGTGGTGTAGTCGTCAGGCATATTATTGACAATTCGGACAGTGTCGGTGGCAGCTTCTGTGTTTACAACTATCTGGTAGTATTTGTTGTCCATGATGTTGTATAGGTATCTGCCTACCTGGGTGGTGGAGGCAGTAAAGAGATCGTCTGCGACATAAATGGTGCAGGTAGAACTGGCAGCAAGACAGGCTGATCCTCCTATGACATGGGGGCTGAGGTCAGTTGCCGAGTTGGTGGCGTTCACGTTGATGCTTCCGATACCATTGCTGTTGATGTTATATATCTTACCGAAGGCATAGCCTGAAGTGATCCTTAGGTGTTTGTTCTGGTGCTGATTAGCAGAATACGGATTTCCTGATACCGAAAGGGTGGTTGAGGCAGAGTCTTCAGATATTGCTGTTATTGAATTGGTGGCATCAAGACTTCCTTCTATCCAGATATATCCGGTGGAAGAAGCTCCTAGGCCTGACTGGACAGAAGCTCCTGAGTTGAATTGTAATAATACATTCTTCTTAAGGTTGAAGGTGCCTGAACCTGAATCTGAACCGACCTGGATTACACAGTTTGAACAGGATGGAGTTGAGGTTGAATTGATATGTATGGTTAAGGAATCTCCTTGAGGTAATGTGGCAGTGGTAAGTGTGGCATTTCCCGTGCCATCCCCTACTGTTAGTTTACCGAGGATTTCCAGGTTGTCTCCGTTTCCGTTACCAACCGTTACTGTTCCCTGTTTGATTAACATTGTGTCTGTGGCATTATATGCTGATACTTTCATTGGGTCCTGCGTTGTCCAGGAACCGTTAGTTCCGTTAAATGTTGCCTTGTATAAAGAGCTTGTTGCATTGAGGTTTCCTGAGATTGTCTCTAATCCGGTAGAGGTAAAGGTAATGGTGGAAGAAGCTGAATTGAAGGTTCCTTGGTTTGAATAGGAACCTGATATAGTGATGGAGTTGGTGGAAGTAGAATAATATATGGAAGATGAGGAAGCAATCTTTAAGTCATGGGTTGATATGTTAGCTCCTGGTTTGAACTTACCAGCTATTGTAGGCCATATATATAATTCATCAGGAGAATATACATTTAAGGTGGATGAGGCGTCAAACATGATGTCTGAGTCATTGTCTTTGTCCCAGTTACTCATATTGGATACGGTTAATCCTGATCTTGTATTGTCGTCTCTTACTATTACGTGGTCTGCATATATGTCAAAGTCTGAGATGCTGGTTGCCCCGTCAGTTATTGTGACAACCGCTCCTTTGGTGGAGGTTCCGTCAAGGTATGCTGTAAGGGTGTCGCTGGCATTGGCTACAACCGAGAAAGTATATACCCCGCTTCCGTTGGCAGTGGTTGAAGCGTAGAAGGTGCTGTTCTTGATTAAGGATATTGTGGAACTTGAGACAAGTATGGTTGTTCCTTCGTTTGAATATATGGTTCCTGAGATAGTAATGCCGGCAGCTACGAAATTCCACTTAACATTATTGCCTGAATCTGTAGAGCCAGCGGCAGTTATTACGTTGGCGCTTCCCGTAGCGTTATTATCCTTAACATCAACATAGAAAACACTGGTGCCTGCCAGAGCATTAAGGTAAGAATATGATCCTGACTGGGTTGAGAGAATCTTGATCTTGGTGGTGCTGGCTTGTCCGTTTAAGTTAAATGCTCCGGCAACAGTTGTTGTGGCGGAGGTTCCGGTGGCAAACACCAAAGCCTTGCTCGGAGTTACTGAATTGAAGTTGTAGAAGGTTGTGGCTCCGGAAAAGGTTGAGGTAGCGCTTCCGTCAAAAACTACTGTTCCGTTTGAATGGGTAAAGGTTCCCAGGTTTGACCAGTTGCCGGCAACGTTGAAGGAGGCGGAACTCGGAGCAACAAAGGTGGAAGAGGTGGTAATTGTAATATTGCCGTCAATATTAATTGCCGGATTATTGGCTGCGGATGTTACTGTTACAGGATGCGTGCCGTCGCCAATTAATAAATTATTGCTCACGGCAAGGGCCTGGCCGGTAGTCGTACCAAGGGTATAGGTTGGCTGCCCGGATGCTGTCTTCTTAATGCTGGCCGCAATCAATCCCCCTTGTTGGAAAATAGCGGTCATTGTTACTGACGAATTAACTCCGTTTTTGGTGGCGCAGTCATATTGAGAGCTATTGTAAACCCCAGGCGTAACCCTCTCGGTCTGACTGCTGGTAGCCATGTCTATAGTGGCAAGAAATGCGGAAGCTACGCCAAAAACCATATCTGTTTCCGAGCTTGTTATTGACGGTGTTGTGAAGGAACCAGGTGTCGTCTGGCCGGTATATACCGATTTATGATCTCTGACCGGCGATGCAGTATCCACGCCGTCAATAAACATCAGCATGTATTCTGCTCCTTCGGTAACAGATCCCGCTCCGTCCCAATCCCAAGAAAATATTTTCGAACCGGTGCCAAACCCAGAAACATAATACATGGCAATACTTTCGTGGTCATCGGCGTAGGTATTATACTCAATGAGTGTTGCTGCTTTCCCGTCAAGCGCAATGGTATTGCTGGCAAAGTCAGGACTCTCAAAATAAGAAACGCCGATTACGGCAAAAGTTGCCCCGGCGGGAACTGTAACAGTGGTTGTGCCGTTATTGGTGGATGTGCCAAATAAAACTGAATCTTTCCAGGTAATTGCTGCCGTACTAGTGCTATTCTCATTAACCAGTTCGAGGTTGTAATAAGCGGCAGGGGTAATATTTGTGTCCTGGTCGGTTATATATCGGAACGTTGAAGAAGAAGGATCAAAAGAACCGTTAATAACAAAAGGAAGGGCTGAAGTGCTATAGCCACTGATGTTCCATGTTTTTGAACCGGCGCTTAAAGTTTGGGCTGAAGCAATGGTTAAAGCGCCGGAAATGGTAGTGGTTCCAGTGCTGGTTGCAGTAATGGTTTCCAATCCTGACCCGTTTCCAAAAGTTAAATTGCTGAAATTCCAGGAGCCTGTCCCTCCGAAATATCCTGTTCCGTCTAATAAAAATGTTCCTCCTGTCCAGTTAAGGGTTCCGTTGCCCGTTACATCTCCTCCGTAGACATACATGTCATATGAGCTTGATGCTGTTCCGGCAGTTATTGTCAAATCATTGGTTGTGCTGGCTGCTGCTTGAAGCGTCCAAACTCCTCCTGAACCGTTAAATGTCAGGTTATATAAAGAGCTGGTGGCATTGAGATTTCCTGAGATTGTCTCTGTTCCTGTTGAAGTAAAGGTAATGGTGGAAGAAGCTGCAGTTAAAGTTCCCTGGTTTGAGTAAGAGCCTGATATTGTAATAGATTGGGTGGAGGTTGCATAATATGCAGAGGATGAGGAGGCAACTTTCAAGTCATGGGTGGATATATTGGCTCCCGGCTTGAACTTTCCTGCTATTGTTGGCCATATATACAGTTCATCAGGGGAATATACATTTAAGGTGGATGAGGCGTCAAAGAGGATGTCTGAGTCATTATCTTTATCCCAGCTCGACATATTGGATACAGTTAGTCCTGATCTTGTATTGTCGTCTCTTACTATTATATGGTCTGCATATATGTCAAAGTCTGAGATATTTGTAGCTCCATCTGTTACTGTTACTGTTGTTCCCTTGGTTGTGGTCCCGTCAAGATATGCGGTAAGGGTATCTGAGGCATTGGCAAAGACGCCTGGGAACGTATATACTCCGCTTCCGTTGGCAGTGGTTGAGGAGTAGAAGGTGCTGTTCTTGATTAATGATATTACAGGGCTTGGAGTAATTATGGTTGTTCCTTCGTTTGAATATATAGTGCCTGAGATTGTCATAATAGTACCGAACCACCATTTAACATTATGGCCTGAATCGGTAGAAGAAGCAGCGAATATGTAGTTAGTGCTTCCCGTAGCGTTGTTATCTTTGACATCAACGTAATTGACGCTGGTGCTTGCCAGGGCATTAAGGTAGGAATATGAGCCTGATTGGGTTGAGAGAATCTTTATCTTAGTACCGTCAGCCCCTCCGTTTAACGTTAAGGTCTTGGCAATGGTTGTTGTGGCTGATGTCCCGGTTGCAAATTGTAAAGTCTTGCTCGGGGTTACTGAATTGAAATTGTAGAATGTTGTGGCTCCGGAAAAAGTGGAAGTGCCGCTGCCGTCAAAAGTAGTGGTTCCCGACGAATGGGTGAAGGTTCCCGTATTTGACCAGTTGCCGGCAATAGTAAAGGCAGCGGATGTTGGAGCGATAAAGGTGGAGGAGGCGGAAATAGTGACATTATTGTCAACATTAATTATCGGATTGTTGGCAGCGGCTGTAACCATTAAAGGATTTGTGCCGCCGCCAATTAATAAATTATTACTTACAGCAAGGGTTTGGCCGGTGGTGGTGCCTAAGGTATAGGTTGGCGTCTGCCCGCTCGCCGCCGCCGCCTTAATGCTGGCAGCAATCAATCCTCCTTGTTGTAAAATAGCAGTCATTGTTGTAGACGAATCAACTCCATTTTTGGTAGCGCAGTCATATCGACAACCATTACTACCGTAAACCCCCGGTATGACTCTCTCGGTCTGACTGCTGGTGGCCATGTTTATATTAGTATTAAAGGCAGTGGCTACGCCAAAAACCATATCAGTTTGCGAACTGGTTATTGACGGCGGCGTAATAGGGCTAGGCGTCATTGATGTGGTATATGCCGATTGATGATCTCTGACCGGCGATGCAGTATCCACGCCATCAACAAACATCAGCATATATACCGACCCGTCATCAGGGGGACTCGTTCCATTCCAATCCCAAGAAAATGTCTTTGAACCGGTGCCAAACCCGGAAACATAATACATAGCAATGCTTTCGTGGTCGTAAGAATAGGTATTGAACTCAATAAGCGTTGCTGTTTGCCCGTCAAGCATAATGGTATTGCTGGCATAATCAGGACTCTCAAAATAAGAAACGCCGATTACGGCAAAAGTTGCCCCGGCAGGAACTGTGACAGAGGTAGTGGCGCTACTAACGCTTGAAGTCGCTAAAACTGAACCTTTCCAAGTAATTGCTCCGCTCGACGACGAACTAGCCGAATTAACCAGCTCGAGGTTGTAATAAGCGGCAGCGGTAATGTTGGTATCCTGATCGGTTGTATATCGGAAAGTTGAAGAAGAAGCAACAAAAGAACCGTTAATAATAAAAGGAGTGCTGGAAGTGCTGTGTCCATTAATGTTCCATACTTTTGAACCGGCGCTTAAGGTTTGACTCAAGCCAATGGTTAAAATTCCGGAGATTGTGGTGGTTGCGGTGCTTGTTGCGGTGGTAACGGTTGAGCCCGTGCCATCCCCAAAGGTCAAATTGCTGAAGGTCCAGGCGCTTGTGCCTCCGAAATATCCCGCGTTGTCAAGAAGAAAGGTTCCTCCTGTCCAATTAAGAATTCCGTTGCCTGTAGCGTCTCCTCCATAAACATACATGTTATATGAGCTTGATGCTGTTCCAGCCGTGACAGTTAAGTCATTGGTCGTGGTAGCTGCATCCAGAAAGGTCCATACTCCTCCCGAACCGTTAAAGGTAAGGTTGCAAAAAGATCTTCCGGACGTAATAATTGTTTTTCCTCCGGCAGTGGAAGTAAACGTTACGGTAGAGCTGGCAGCAATAAAAACAGCTGTGGAAGAAGCATACCAGCTTCCGCCTATGGAATGGGACTCTGTTCCGGTGGCCGCAAAAGTGGCTCCGGAATTAATCTTTAAGCTTCCGTCCCATGCGTCTCCTGAGCCGCCGGGATCCAAAGTAACATTTCCGCCCGGAGCAAATGTCTTGTCGGGCCATACATATAGTTCCGCATTGGCGTCCACAGAAAGCGCAATTGAAGGAGAAGTGGTGGCAGTGTAAAGAACATCCGAGTCTTGAACGTTATCGTATTTATCCAAATCGGTAATGGTTAAGGCGGTACTCCCTTCGTGGCGGAGAATAACCCTGTCTTGGTACAAATCAAGGTCAGAAATATTTGCAGTTATACCTTTGGTCGCGGTAACCGCTTTGCTTCCTCCGCCCGTATCCCAGAAAACAATTATTACTTTGTCGGACGAGACGCTTGCCCCGGGAAAGCTATATGAGCCGCCGGATATCGATGTTGTGGCAACTTTTACGCCGTCAACGGTTAAGGCAATTAATGATGTAGCGGTTGTAGTTGTCTGGCCTTCATTGGTATAAACCTTGCCGGAGATATCAATAGGAGTGGAGAAAAGCCAGTTAATGTTATTTCCGGAATTGGAAGAATTACTGGGGACTATCATAGCAGCGCTTCCCGTAGCGTTATTATCTTTAACATCAACATAATTGACGCTGGTGCTTGCCAGAGCGTTAAGGTAGGAATGCGATCCTGACTGGGTTGAGAGTAGTTTTATCTTGGTTACCGAAGCTCCTCCATTTAGGGTCAGTGTTCCGGCAATGGTTGTTGTGGCTGAGGTTCCGGTTGCAAATTGCAAGGCCTTGCTCGGAGTTACTGAATTGAAGTTGTAGAAGGATGTAGCTCCGGAAAAAGTTGAGGTAGCGCTTCCGTCAAAGGTTGTTGTTCCGTTTGAATGGGTGAAGGCTCCTTGGTTTGACCAGTTGCCTGCAACGGTAAAGGAAGAAGAGGTTGCAGCAATAAAAGTAGAGGTGGCGTTAATGGCAAAATTTCCGTCAATATTTAAAACAGGATTATTGGTTGTGGCTGTCACCGTTACGGGGTTTATCCCGTCTCCGATTGTCAGATTATTAGAAACATTGATTGTTTTTCCGGTGGTGGTTGCCAGGGTATATGAAATTACGCTGGAAAGACCAGTTTCAACGTCAAAATTTATCCAGCCGACATTTTCTCCCCAGGCATAACCGCTAAAGTGGCCCCCTGAAACTGTTACTTGCGAACTGGTAGGATGAAAATTAATCCACCCGATATTTTCTCCCCAGGCGTAACCGCCTAAATTGCCGCTTCCGTCGTTGGTTACCCCCCAGGTAGTGGAAGAGAGATTAGTGGCGCCTGCAACGCCATCATAATCAAGCTTTATCCATCCGACATTCTCGGCCCAAATATATCCGGTCAGGCCGGCTGATGCAATTGTTATTTCTCCATAGGTTGAATCTCCATTCAGCCAGCCGATATTCTCCCCCCAAAACCATTTTCCTGCTCCCGCGCCCGCAACTGCAGTCAAATTAAGATTATAATAATTGGCATCGGTAATATATGTATCTGAATTGCCTGTGTAGCAAAAAGTTGATGTGGCTGAAGTAAGGGTGCCTGTTTTTACAAAAGGAGTGCCGCTGCCTGACAATACCCAGGGCCTTTGGCCGGCATTAAGGGTTGAGCCTGAACCAATAGTTAAAACACCGGAGATTGTGGTGGTAGCGGTGCTTGTAGCGGTGATTGTGGCTGCGGAACTGTTTCCAAAGTTTAAGTTACTGAAAGTCCAGGCGCTGGTTCCTCCGAAGTATCCTGTTCCGTCCAATAGAAAGGTTCCTCCTGACCAGCTTAATGTTCCGTTGCCTGCAACATCCCCGCCATGTACATTCATATTATATGCGCTTGATGATGTTCCGGCAGTTATTGTTAGATCATTGGTGGTGGTGGCTGCGTCCTGGAAAGTCCAAGTTCCTCCTGAGCCGTTAAAGGTAAGATTGTAAAAAGGTTTGCCGTTGGTTCTTATTGTCGTGGTCGCCAAGGTGGAAGTAAATTGGACGGTAGAGCTTGCGGAATTAAATGTGGCAGTGCTCGTTGCGTCCCATATGCCGGACACTGATATACTTTGGGTTGATGAAGCCGTAAACGTTCCCCTGATGTCTAAATCAGCGAAAGATGTGGTGGCTGCAACGCCAGCGGTTCCGTAATTTCCGAAAGTTTTTCCTGGCCAGACGAGAAATTCCGAAGAGGAAGAAGCGGTAAGGGTGCCGGCAGTGGAAGAAGCAAGGTATAAAATATCAGAGTCTTGGGCAGAATCATATTTATCCAAATCAACAATGGTAATGATGCTTGAATTATCATCGCGGACAATGGTCCGGTCTTTATAAATATTAAGCCCGGCCAAGTCGCCTGATCCTGAATGCTTTGTAACTGTCACTCCTTTTTCAGAAGAATTATCCAAATAGACATGGATAACGCCTCCTGCGGCCGGTGGCAGCAAAGAAGAATAAATTGCATAGCTACCGTTTACAGCAGACGCGGTTGTTGAAGCAGCCCAAACGCCGTCGACTACCAAGCTTACAACAGATCCGGCAGTAGAAATTGTATTTCCTTCGTCAGCATAAACCGTGCCGGAAACTTTATTAAGAGGCGAGTAAGTAATAACAATTATACCTTGGCCACCATTTGCCTGGCCGGCAGTGGTGCCGCATCCTCCTCCTGCGCCGTAAATTGCTCCATTGCCGCCCGTACCCGAAGTACCGCCTCCTCCTCCGCCTCCTCCGCCCGGACCAGCAGTTGAGGTGGCAGAAGCCCAATATGCACTGGTTGTTCCGTTTCCTCCGTTGCCGCTTGCACCTCCTCCTCCGCCGCCGCCTGCTGTGGCGGTAGCATTGACGCCGTTACCACTGCTTCCTGTTCCGCCACCTGTCCCTAAGTAGCCATTGCCTCCACTACCGCCAACCGTTGTGACATTTGCAGAACCTGCGGTACTGGTACCGCCTCCGCCGCCTCCTCCGCCTCCGCTACCATAACTGGTTCCTGCTGTGGGCGATCCTCCATTCTTACCATTTCCCAAGGGGCCGGCTGCTCCGCCGCCGCCGCCGGCAGTGTCGTTAGCATCGGTTCCCATTCCGCCGTCACCTCCTTTATATCTGATTGTGCCAACGCTGCCTGTTGTTGATGCGCCGCCTGATCCGGCCGAACCATTACCACCTTCTGTTCCGCCTTTGGCGCCAACCTTGACTGAAGTGCTGGCTATAAGACTGCACTGTGAGGTGCTACTGCAGAAGAAAGTGTCTCCTCCGGCAGTACCGGAACCGTCGCTTCCTCCTGCTCCTGCTGCCCCGACTTTGATGCCCACCGTTCCTCCTGGCGTCAGGTTTATGTTGGATTCTTTTGCATATGCTCCGCCGCCTCCGCCGCCTCCGCCTGAACCGCTAGTTTTTTCATCGCCGCCGCCTCCGCCTCCTCCGATAACCTCAACCGTATTGCTTGCTGACCAATCAGCTGGAACTGTCCAGGTTGTAGTGGCGGTGTCGGTAATAAAAAGTACTACGGTGGATAAATAGTCGGCGGCGATCTGCCAGTGCCTGGATTCGCTGAATCCGGAATCTCCTGATCCTAAAATTTCTTTTATTTTTCCAATAATTTCTTCTTTTAAATTTTCATTGTTTTTTTCAAAAGTTAAAGGTCCCAATAAGTATATATAGGGACTGACGTCAGGGGCGTCGAACCGGTATTTTAATTCATGCGTCTCCCCTGCTTTCCAATCAACGTTCCAGCTTATTACCTTTTCCCCGCCAGTTGCGTTTTGTGTCTGGTATTGGTCATTATCTAAATCAATCGCAAAGGAGTCGGGAATTGTTTCTTTGATTTCTCCTTTGAAATCTTGGTTCAGCTTGATGTTCAATTGAATTTCATATTTGGCTAGGGGATAAATTCTGGTGGGGCCGATTCTTTCCACATCAAAGGGAACGGAATCCCTAACTTCAAAACTGTCGGTTATTTCATGTCCGCTATCAAGATTGGTCAGTTTCATTTGGTACGTTCCCGTTGCCTCAACGGTTTGATATGAAACGTAGTCGGGCTGGTCTGTCACATTATTCGGCCCGCAAACGCCTGATTTATTAATCCCGGGAAAAGTACTGCTTCCGTTGGGCGGGATAATTTCTAGCTTTAAGTTCGCGTCGCAGATAGTATGACCGTCATCTCTTAGCGCCGCCATCTGAAGATAGGCTGTCTCTCCGGGAAGGTAAATCGACTTGCTTGCATTGATGGCCAAAACCCCCCAGGTGAAATCCTGTTCCAGATCATAGATCTTGCCGTCTTTTTCGTAGCTTACTCTTATCGTATTAACCCCGGGGCTGAAATCTTCCTGCCTGTAAACCGTAATCCTCGTGTGAGAATGGGTTTCGGAACTGAAGTCTTTTCCTTTTAAAAGCTTCAGTTCTTTATCTTTCGGACTTGCTAAGTTTGCTTCAATATCGGGCTCGCCCTGAAAGATTGAAGAAATGTTTGCGGCAATTTTTTCAAAAATATTATTATTTGAATATTCTTCCAGGTCTTCCCCCTTCGGCACTATTTCAAACTCCGGGTTCTCGTCTGCGCGCCAATCATTCTTGATCGCTCGCAGCTCATAATCCCCCTGGTCTTCTTTTTCCTGATATTCAGCTTCCACCCAAACGCTGTCCAAAAATGCGGTGAATTTTGTTTCTCCGCCCACCACTCCTTCAAATTTTATCTGCAAATTTTTTACATCATCCCAGCTTTTTAAAAACGGGGCGGCAAAGGAAAAATAATCTCCGAGCTGTTCTGATTCTATCATGTGATTTAAGGCATTGGACAAAGGATAGGAAGAAATGACATATAACGTCTGCCAGTTCTCTCCGTCCAAGGACCAGAGAACCCTGATCTTTGCATCAACGCTTGATAATGATTCTTCTGTTTCTCCTGTTTCCTCAACCCCTGTTGCCGCCTGCTCGTTAATTGTCGTTGTTTCAACAGAATTATCTTCCACAAGTTCCGTCGTCGTAGCATCGGCTGCAATTTGATTTCCAATATTTGTCATTTCCGTACTTGTCGGTTCTGTATTGAAAATATTTTCTCCGGTAATCAATTCTGAAGATCCCGTAGCTGCCTGTTCTGTTGTGAAAGATTCTATGCCGGAAAAAGTGGATGTTTCCTCTTCTGCTTTTGCTATTAAAACCATTTTAGACACTAGGGCGTCCGTTATTTCATTTATCGTGTTTGATAAAATGGCGAAAAAGTTTTTAATCTTTCCGAAAAAGTCTATTTTTTCCAGAGTATTATTATCGTTAGTTTCTGTTCCTGTATTCGTAGCCTGTTCAATATTAGTTGTTTGCTGGTCGATTATTAAAGATTCTTCCGGCTTCTTTTCAAAAATAGCAAAAGAAAACTTAATTTTTGCACTTTTAAATTCTTTCTTGCTTAGATCTTCGAAGCTCGGAGTTTGGTTTGCTTTTACGATTCCTCCTCCCAAAAACTTTCCGATTTTTTCAAGAAAAGAAATTGGCTCGGCCGCCTCGATTGTTGTAGTTTCAGTTTGACCGGAAGTTGTTTCTATCTCGGGTGTTATTGCTTCAACAGAAGTTGTTTCTTCGGATCCTATAATCTGCTCTAATTGAATAACTTCTGTTGAGGTGGATTCAATTATTTCTGTTGACGTAGCTTCTATAATATTATCTTTCTTTTTGTCGTCTTTATCTTCTTTCTTGGGTGATTCTTCAATTGTTTCTTCAGTAGCTGTTGCTTGTTCTTCAGTATTTGTTGCTTGCTCCTCGTCAATACTTTCTGTAACTGATTCTGTTTCTTTTTTTGCCTCATCTTCTTTCGATTGTTCTTCAACTTGTTGCGTTTCGGTTTGTTGAAAATTTTGAGCAATTAAATTAACGGCTCCATTTTTATAAACTGCGGAGTTTGTTTCAGAAAAATAATCAATATCTCCTGTCGATAAAACATCCGGAGGCCCTTGAACATTTTGAGGATTTTGCCAATCACCTATAACTTTCGATGAGTAAATTTCTGCAATTTGGATTTGATTTTTCGATGTAAAAGCTCGTGCAACTATTCCGCTAAAAATAATTAAAAATAAAACTACAACTACAACTCCTCTTTTGGAAATTCTCAGAGAGAGAAAATCAAAAAAATTATTTTTCTTTTTATTAAAAATTAAAGAATCGGATAAATTAATTTTTGAATCTTCTGCTTTTTTATTTTCTGAAACTAATTTAATATTGTGCGCTGATTTTTTATGGTTCTCTAGTGATTCTGCTGTTGTCGCCCAGGAGGATCCTGAAAATATTTTTTTCCCTCGTATTTTTCCTTTTCTTATTTGATGACCCAGATGGTCGGAAGAGTAGCCAGAGATCATTGCAGCCTCCTTTAAAGTCAAATAATTCTTGTCTAATAAAAAAGAAGAATATCGCTTCGCGATATTTTTGTTTTTAAAACCGTATTTTATTATCTCATTTTTGGGGATTACCCAGGACATTTTCCCTGGAATTTTCTTCCCCTTGATTTTTCTCGACCGAATCAAAAAGCTGATATAATCAGGCGCATACCCTGAAATCTTTGCCGCCTTATTGAGGGTAATGTAATTTCTGATAATTATTGTAAACATATCGACTGCCGAGATTGCTTCATTTTAGCACAAATAATACCTTGTCAAACTGTGGAAAACCTCAAAAAAGCATCAAACCAGCTAAAACGAAGATCTTTACCGTTTGGGGGTGCAAAGAAACTAGCAATTGATAAAAAATTACCATTTGAGAGTTAGAGCGATAAACTATATTTTTATCTTTTCAGTTTTCCACATTGACAGTACTATCCAAAAAGTTAAAATTAAGTTGTAATCATTATTAAGGTTTTAAACTAAAAAAGATTACTAAACATTAATAATTTAATATTATGAAAAAAATATCTACAAGGCTTCATCATATACAGATACCCTACATAAAGAAGTATCTTAAGGTTAAAGAGGTGGCTAGCTTGCTCGCAGTAACTCCTCTGACCCTAAGAAATTGGGACAAGTCCGGAAGACTAAGGGCTCTCCGTAATCCAATAAATAACTACAGGGTGTACAAATCGGATGATATTGAGCTCTTTCTAAGAAAAATTGAATCAAAAGGAAAGGTTCATCTGGGATGACCATAAATTAGAAATAATTAAATAAAAAAAACGTAGTTAACTCCTACGTTTTTTGTTACCCTAATAATTAAAAAACATTTTTATATTTTATTTATTCTCTGTTGTTTTTTTATTTCCATAAATGATCTTGGAATTTCCTTAGATTATCAAATATTTAAAATCATAAATTATTTAAATTATTGAAATTAATATTTTAAAAAAATTTAAATTCTCTGTTTGCTATTATACTAATACCTACATCTTTTCTTTAATATCATCTTTATCAATTTCCTAATCGATTATTTTATAAATTTTTTAAAAGAGACCGGAGGAGATTATTTATAGTTTTCTATTTGGTGAAACATTAGTTCCATATTGCGCTGTGTCAGGTGTGATCGTACACCATATTTTTTATTTATATTATCTATTTATTGTGTACGAATTTTTATTTATTAGACTTTCTTTATCTTACAAATAAATTAATATTAACAATAAAAGAATAAATCATTAAAATTAAAAAACTTATTAATAAGTTACTACTTTCTTTATATTATTTTTTTATATGATACATAATAGCAAAATAATCTTCGACAAAATCTTTTAGTATAATAAAATCAGTATATTAGATGCCATACACCTGGTAATTAAATCTCTTAAAGGATTAAGTTAGTGTCGAACGGAGAGCATACCCAAAAGTGATACTCTTGAACAAAGCAATCTATTTGGTATCCAATTCCGGATCACCTATTCCCCTACAGATAAAGCCTCACTAACATTCAATACCCCTCCTTAGGCGAGTATGTACAGATTGCAGAACAGAAGAAGATTAATTCTCGATAAGAAAACTAAATCCCACTCGTTTAGTTTTTAAAACAAAAACGGCAAATAGTTGCCGTTTTTGTTTTTAGTCGCTTAAAGTTGTTCCGAAGGTCTTGTTTTAAGGTAACAAGACCAATACCTTTAAGATTGAAAATAGAATTCTCAATTTTCAATCTTAGTCAACACTTTTTAAATGTAGTGATCCACCGACAGGTTCCCCTACCGGTGCCTTGTTCATGTTCTTCTCTGTATCGCTACAAAGCATGGACTATATCATCACCCTTTAATACGTTTATCTAGAAAAAAGGGGCTCGGCGTGTAGTCTCTGAGGGGTCACTAGGACTTCCCTGCTGATTGTCTGCACTAGAAGCATTTTCACGCATGTTATTGAATTTTAACATACGTAGCTCTAGATACACAGAGTTTCCAGCATACAGCCAAGTTTTCTTTTAAGAATCTCTTCTCAAAAGTCGCAACTTGCTTACGACTTCATTCTTGTTACCGACCTTAGCTTAGGCCCCGCTAATGCGGGAACTTCGACTATTGCCGGCTTCCCTAATGTGACGGGCGAAAGTTCTCTGGAAATTCAGAGTTGACGTTCCCACCGTACGGGCGGATTTCCCGCATACGGCGAGCTCCAATGCTATGCATTAGAGAGAATCCTTCCCGAAAAAATAGATTCTTTCGGTACTATGATTCAGCTGACTTCTGACGCAGCGTCAATTTCATTACTGTATCAGACATCCCCGGGTCAACATATAAACTTTTCCTGACATCCCGAATCGAGCTTTTGTAAATAACCTTCTTCATGCTCACCACCCTGCCATGAATCGGTTAGCTCTATATAATTCGGGCTACCATTTGCCGCTGAATCCTTCATCATTTACCTCGCGATAAATGATTATTCTTCGGCTACGCTCCGCTGAATAAACGGAGGAAAAGATTTTAACTTTTTAGTTTATGTGTCTGCCGGGCGCGTTAATTTGTGAGTACAAGATTCAGGAACGTATTCATCGCCACATAGCTGATTGGCGATTACTAGCGATTCCAGCTTCATGAGGTCGGGTTTCAGACCTCAATCCG
>Ga0315275_10002279_pt1 | contig 17214 bp, 13 predicted proteins | sample YL17G03_0_MG_FD_205557 | JGI IMG/M metagenome (GOLD analysis project Ga0315275, IMG submission 205557) | Sediment microbial communities from Yellowstone Lake, YNP, Wyoming, USA - YL17G03_0 | ecosystem: Environmental > Aquatic > Freshwater > Lake > Sediment | place: USA: Wyoming | collected... | reverse complement strand
CCACGGCGCGCAGTTCCAGCAGGCGGCAAAGGCTCGCGTGGCGACGACGTATTACGCGAAGCGAAGCGGCCTCGGTCTCGCGCTGGAGGCCTTCCTCCGCCGCCCGAACCTTCACATCGGCGTCGTGGGTCTGGGCGCGGGAACGACGGCCGCGTACGGCAGGGCCGGCGATCGGGTGCGCTTCTACGAAATCAACCCGCTGGTGCGGGAGCTGGCCCGGCAGTACTTCACCTTCCTCTCCGGGTGTCCGTGCCGCGTCGACGTGGTGATGGGCGATGCGCGCGTGAACCTCGAGCGCGAGTCCCCGCAGGGCTTCGATCTCCTCGCCCTGGACGCCTTCAGCGGCGACGCCATTCCCACGCACCTGCTGACGGTGGAGGCGCTTCGGGTTTATTTGCGGCACCTGCGCGTGGATGGGATCCTGGCCGTTCACATCTCGAATGCGTACTTCGACCTGACGCCCGTGGTGCGCGGGCTGGCGGACGCCGGAGGCCTGACCGGGGTGCTGGTGAAGAGCGGGGATGACGGCGCCGAGCACGTCTACCGCAGCGACTGGGTGCTGCTCTCTCGAATCTCGGGCACCTTCGCCCGCCCGAGCATGCGCGCGACCTCCGCCCCAGAATGGCAGCAGGCATCGCCGTTGTTGTGGACGGACGATTTCGCCAGCCTCGTGAGGGTCCTCAGCTTCACGCCATAGGCGTCCTTGTCGTGGTCCATCTGTGCTTGGGCGAGCGTCTGCCCGGGCGGCGTCTGATAGCGGGCGTTCTGTTGACCGGCCGCAGCGGAACACGAACGGAGACCGCTCTAGTGCTTCCCATCGTCTGGGCGGCGGCCGCCGCGTCCGGCAAGGCGACGTCCTGATCGAGTTCGACCGCCAGGAGCAGGTGCGGATCGCCTTCGATCGGCGCGCGGAGGTGTCCGATCTCGACCAGCAGATCCGGCGCCGGCAGGCGGAGCAGACGGCGGCGCGGGGCGGTCCGCCTACTGCGCGATCTTGAAGATGAACAGGCCCGCGTCCGGCACCCACGACGGGTCGCAGATGATGCGCGCGCCCAGCGTGCCCGGCGCGACGACGGTGTCCTCGCGCGTCCAGCTCCGCCCGCTGTCCGACGACAGGTAGCTGACAATCCCGCCGCCGCAGACGTAGAGACGCACGCGCCCGTCCGCCAGCGTGGCCACTTCGGGTACGCCGCCGTACGTCAGCGTGTCGTAGACGCCGAAACGCAGGCCGTCTCCGGAACGCGCCATCACGGTCTGCTGACCTCTCGACATCGCCATCAGCCAGGACCCGTCCGTCAGGCGCGCGAGCGACGGGTCCGTCAGCGTGTCTCCCGCCGGGATGTCGTAGGCCGGGCCCACCACGGTGAACGCCACCCCGTCGTCAGAATCGGCGAGGCACATGGCGCGTGCAGACGCCGAGTTCGGCGCGCCGAATCCGCCCAGGTAGGCGAGCCTGATGCGGCCGCCCGGGAGGCGCGTGGCGTCTGGGTCGACCACGCCCGCAGGTGACGCGTTGCCGTTCAGCGAGATCGGCCCGATGGGCGTGAGCGACGAGCCGTCCGTGCGCCCGGCCCAGACGTAGCCGGCCGCCCCGTTGACGTAGTAGACGAAGGTGTCGCCGCCGGGGCCAAGGACACCGTCAGGCACCGAGGCGTGATCGAGAACGCTGTGCGCGCCGGTCAGGTGTACGCCGTCGGCGGTGCGTGCGACGGCGACCGAGTGGAAGAACGGGCCGCTGGGATCGGTGACGGGGCCGGCGGGGCCGCCGGTTGTGACGGCGCACGGGTCAGGCGTCGCGCCAACGGTCACCGGCGCCGCGGCGGCTGAAGAGGGTTGGGCGGGGGTGCTCTTGTCGCACGCCAACGTGACGGCCGCGACGACGGCCAGCGTGCACGCCACGGCCCGCCATCGTCGGGGCGCGGGTGTCACGCAGGCACGCTGGGTGGAACGCCGAGGACCGTGAGGATGCGCCGGCTGACGTCATGCAGAGAACCGACGGCGTCGATCCGGCGCACGAGGCCAAGGCGCTCGTAGTAGTCCACCAGCGGCGCGGTCTTGTCGTGGTACTCGCGCAGGCGTTTGCTCAGCACCGCCTCGGTGTCGTCGGGCCGGTGGACCAGTCGATCCACGATGTGCGGCGGCGGCGGATCGAAGCGCAGGTGGTAGATGTGTCCCGTGATGGGATCGCTGCGCCGGCCGGTGATGCGTTCCAGAATCGCGCTGTCCGCCACGTCGAGCACCAGCACGTGCTCGAGGCGGAGGCCGCTCTTGGCGAGCGACTGCTGCAGCCAGTCGGCCTGCGGGATCGTCCGCGGGAAGCCGTCCAGCAGGAACCCCGCCGCGCAGTCCGGCTGCACCAGGCGAGCCTCGACCAGCCGGTTGACCAGGTCATCGGGGACGAGCACGCCGGCATCCGCGTATTTCTTGAACTCGATGCCGAGCGCGGTCTGGCTGCGGATCGCCGCGCGGATGATGTCCCCCGTGGACACCTGCGCAATGCCGCAGGCGCGCACGATCGTCTCGGCCTGGGTGCCTTTGCCCGCACCGGGCGGGCCAATAAAGATCAGATTCATCAGCGCCTCGCCATCAACGGATTCGGCCGGACCGGACCGGGCGAAGAGGGCGACGGCATCGTAGACCAGGGGATGGACGGCACACAAGACCGCATGTTGCGGTCGCCTACGACCGCGCGCGGATGATCGCGAGCACCTCGGAGAAGTCGGCGCACACGTGCTGGCAGAGGGGTGTCGTGCCGCTGTCGCGGATGTTGCCGCCCTCCATCCCGATCGCGGCGAACCCGGCCAGGCGGATCGCGCAGACTCCGGCGCCGCTATCCTCTATCCCGAGGACGTGGTGGCGCTGGGCGAAGGGGATGCCCAGCCCGACGCGGCTGGCCTCGGCGTAGAGCCACGGATGCGGCTTGGGCGAGAGTTCGCCAAGCGTGCCGGCCTCGCCGTGGCGGAGCGGGAAGCCGGCCGTCACGAGGGCATCGTAGAACGTCCGCGGGTCACCCAGCCCCATGGTCCGGAACGCCGCGACCAGCTCGGGCCAGGCCTTCTCGTAGAGCCCCGATGTGGCGACGGCGATCCTGATGCCGTCGGCCTTGAGCGCGAGCAGGAACTGCTTCACGCCGGGCGCCGGCACGAACGCATCGGCGCGGCCGCGGCCCTCGACAATGGCCTGCATCTCGCGGTGCGTGTGCTCGAAATAGAAGCGGCGCGCCTCCTCGACGGTCCGGTGCGGGCAGTACTTCCGGAGGCAGTACTGCAGGTGCTCCGACACGCTGAACCCGGACACGAACGGCAGATCGGCGTCTTCGAGGCGGAACGCCGGACGCCCGAGCAGGCTGGCCGTGGACTGCTCGATCATCCACACCCAGAACGGCTCGCTGCGCACCGTCGTGCCGTCCAGGTCCATCACCACGGCGCGGATGGGGTACTCGATCGCGACAGGATGCACCGGGTAGTACGCCGGGTAGCCGAGCCCCGACCCGACATACGCGAGCGTGCGATCGTCGAACACGATGAACTCGACGCGCCGGTCGGCCGGCGTGAGGATGTGCCGGACGCCGTCGCGGCCGACGCGGAAGCCGCCGTCGCTGCACACGTCGAGCGACACGAGCCCGTGGGTGTCGCGCGGCAGGCCGAGTCCGGGCAGCAAGGCGTCGCTCATGGCATCACGACGACGTGCAGGTATTTCGGGCCGTGCACGCCATGGGTCAGGGTCATTTCGATGTCGGCGGTCCGGCTCGGGCCGGCAATCACCACCGTGTTGGCGCCGCGCCCCACCAGCTCGGGTGCGTCCGCCAGCAGCGCGGGCAGGGAGGGCCAGATCCGCGACGCCGAGACGATGGCCACGTGGACCGGCGGCAGCAGCGACGCCAGGCGTCCGCGCCCGGGGCCGCTGGCCAGCACGATGGCTCCGGCCTCGGCGATGGCGGCGTCGGACCCGGTCAGGCCCAGCACCACGTCGCCCAGGGCCGCCACCTCGGCCGCCCGCCGCTCGCCGTCGAACGGAAGATCATATGTCACGCGCGCCAGGCCACGCGAGGCCAGCTCCTCGAGGATCCCATCGCAGCCGAGCTGGTCGCCATCCCAACTGAGATAGGTCCGCGCGCCATGCTCCGCGGCGACGGCCGCAACGATTCCCGCGGCCTCGGCGGCCGATGCGGCGTGATGCACCCGACCCGTGAGCGCGGTCAGCGCCTCGGTGAACTGCTGCCAGAGCTTCTCCCGGCCGACGGTGCCGGCAGTGCCGGCGCGCGGGGCCGCCACCGCGCCAGCGTCAGCCTCGGCGTCGGGCAGCACGGCGTGCCGCAACCCGTCGCGAATCGCGCCGAGGATCTGCTCGCGCGCGCCCGTCATGACGCGTTCCCCGTGCGGCCGCGCCGCTGCTCGTATGTCTGCAGAAACGAACGCCGCGCCGGTGCAGGGAAGTCCCGCGCCGCCGTCCAGGCCGCCAGCGGTCCGGGCAGATGGCGGATCCATCCGCCGCGCGCCAGGCCTTGCGAGACGCGGGCCGCCAGCGATCCCAGCCACTGATAGAGAGCCGGACGCGTGGCGACGGCGGCGTAGATCGGCATCGCGAGGCGCAGCCACCACGGCCCGAGCTCGCGATCCGCCGCCTGCGCGCGCAGCGTCAGCAGCAGGTGCGGCAGATCGATGCGCACCGGGCACACGTCTTTGCAGGCGCCGCACAGGCTGCTGGCGTGCGGCAGCTCCGACCACTGGTCGAGCCCCATCAGGCCCGGCGACACGACCGCGCCCATCGGGCCGGGGTAGACCCCGCCGTACGCGTGACCGCCGATGTGGCGGTAGACCGGGCAGATGTTCAGGCACGCGCCGCAGCGGATGCAGTAGAGCATCTCGGCCAGCGGCCCGTCGAGCATCCGCGTCCGCCCGTTGTCCACGATGACAACGTGCAGCTGGTCGGGGCCGTCGGGTTCGCCGGCGCCTGGCGCGCCGGGCGCGCCGTGGGCGCCGGGCGCGCCGGGATTGGCGGGCCGTCGCGGGCCGCTGATGATGTTCGTGTAGACCGAGAGCGCCTGCCCGGTCGCGCTGCGCGCCAGCAGCTGCAGCACGATGCCGAGGTCCGCCGCGTTGGGCACGATGCGCTCGAGCCCCATCACCGCGACGTGGACGCGCGGCAGCGTCGTGCTCAGCCGGCCGTTGCCCTCGTTGGTCACCAGGCAGAAGCTGCCGGAATCGGCGACGGCCAGGTTGACGCCGCTGATGCCCATGCCCGCCTGAAGGAAGTCCCGGCGAAGCAACCGCCGCGCGAACGCGGTGATCGCGGCGACGTCGGCGACCTCCTCGGGCCGCGCGCCCAGCTTCTCCTGAAACAGGCGCGCCACGTCCTCGCGGCGCCGATGGACGATGGGCGCGATGATGTGCGACGGGCGATCGTCGCCGACCTGCACGACGAACTCGCCCAGGTCCGTCTCGACGACGCGGATGCCGGCTGCTCCGAGCGCCGCGTTCAACTCGATCTCTTCCGTCACCATCGACTTCGATTTCACGGCGAGCGAGATGTCTTCCGCGCGGGCGATCTCGACGATGATCCGCGTCGCATCGGTGGCCGTCGGCGCCCAGTGGATGCGGCAGCCGCGTGCATCGGCATTGCGGGCGAACTGGTCGAGATACGTGTCGAGGTGCGCGATCGTGTGCGCCCGGATGCGGCGGGCCTGGTCGCGGATGGCGTCGCTGGCCTCCAGTGAGGCGAGGGCGCCGGCGCGGCCGTTGGTGAGGCGCGTCATGGTGCTGGCCAGCGCCGCGCGCACGCGTGTGTCGGCCAGGGCGTCGTCGATCCGCCGGTGGAACGCCGCTGCGGCGCTAGGCACGGCGAGCCCCCGCGACCGCCTCGGCGATGTGCAGTACGCGCACGGCACTGCCGCGCCGGTGCAGACCGCCGCCGATGTGCATCAGGCAGCTGACGTCGGTGGCCACCACCGCCTCCGCGCCGCTGGTCGCAATCGCGTCGAGCTTCGCGTCGAGCATCGCACCCGAGATGCCGGGCATCTTCACGGCGAACAGGCCTCCGAACCCGCAGCAGACCTCGGCGTCGGGGAGGGCGCACGCGCGGTCGCCCGCCACCGCCTGCAGGACGCGCCGCGGTTGATCGTGCAGCCCGAGCCCGCGCAGCCCGTGGCACGACGCGTGGTAGGCGAGGCGCGGGCCTCCGGGGCACGGGGCCGGCGTGACGCCGAGCACGTCGACGAGGAACTGGCTGAACTCGTAGGTGCGGGCCGCGAGATCGCGCGCGCGTGCGGCGTAGGGATCGTCGCCGCGGAAGAGCCCGGGATAGTGGTTGACGATCATGTCGGCGCACGACCCGGACGGCACGACCACCGGGTCGGGCCGCGCCGTCAGGACGTCGATCGTGTGGCGGGCCATGGCCGCCGCCTCACCCGTGAACCCGCCGTTGAACGCGGGCTGGCCGCAGCAGGTCTGATCGGACGGGACGATCACCTCGACGCCGAGGCGCTCGAGCACCGACACGACCGCATCGCCGACGCCCGGGTAGAAGCGATCGACCAGGCAGGTGACAAACAACTGCACGCGCCGCGGTGATGTCGGGCGCGCGTCGGAACCGGCGGTCGCTGTCGCTGTCGCAGTCGCTGGCGCAGGTGGCATCGTCTTCACATCCGGTTTCAGAACCCGTTCTCGAGCCGGAGGCCCTGGCTCTCACGCAGGTGATGAAACCGTCTCTTTGAAGTGCCCGTTCGACTCAGGGGTGCCCGTTCGGGTCGTCGCTACGATAGCACGGGCTCTCGGCGTTCAGCGCGCCCGCAGGTACTGGTTTGGCCACGTCGTCTCGCGGCCCAGGGCGCGCGCGGCGTGCAGCGGCCAGTGCGGATCGCGCAGCATCTGGCGGGCGAGCAGGACCAGGTCCGCCTGTTCGTTGCGGATGATCTGGTCCGCCTGCTCGGGCGACGTGATGAGGCCGACGGCCGCCGTGAGCATCGGCACCGTGTCCTTGATGCGTTGAGAGAACGGGACCTGATAGCCCGGGCCGGCGGGAATCTGGATGTCCGGCGCGATCCCCCCCGACGAGCAGTCGATCAGGTCCACCCCACAGCTCGACAGGTGGTGCGCGAGCGCGACGCTGCTCTCGGGCTGCCAGCCCGTGTCGGTCCAGTCGGTGGCGGAGATCCGGACAAACAGCGGCAGCTCCTTCGGCCATTCCCGGCGCACGGCGTTGCACACGGCCTTGAGCAGGCGCATACGGTTGTCGTACGAGCCGCCGTACTCGTCGGCGCGATGGTTGGCGATCGGCGAGAGGAACTCGTGCAGCAGGTAGCCGTGGGCGGCGTGGATCTCGACGACCTGGAAGCCGGCCTTGCGGGCGCGCGCGGCGGCGCTGGCGAAGGCCTCGATCAGCGCCTGGATGGCGAAGTGGTCAAGCGGTTCGGGCGTGGGCGATCTCGCGTCGAAGGGGATCGCGCTGGGCGCGACGGGAATCCAGCCGTCGTCGGCGCCGCCAACCGGCGCGCCGCCCAGCCATGGGGGCGCCGTGCTGGCCTTGCGGCCGGCGTGCGCGAGCTGAATGCCGGCCACCGCGCCGTGCTCCCGGATGAACGCCGTGACACGCCGCAGGCCGTCGACGTGCCCGTCGTCCCAGATGCCGAGATCGGCGGGACTGATCCGCCCGCGCGGATCGACGGCGGCCGCCTCGGTGAAGACGAGCCCGGCCCCGCCGACGGCGCGCGCGCCCAGATGCACGAGGTGCCAGTCGGTCGCGAGGCCGTCGCGGCACGAGTACTGGCACATCGGCGAGACGCCGATCCGGTTGCGCAGCGTGACGCTGCGGATGGTCAGCGGTGCGAACAGGTGCGGCGGATGCGGCTGGGACACGATGGCTCTCCTTGTCTGGTAGGATAGCCCAGTCAGAGGTGGCGATGGTCCCTACGTTGGTGGCGGAACACCTGGTCAAGCGATTCGGTCCGGTGGCCGCCGTCGGCGACGTGAGCCTGACGGTGACGTCGGGCGAGGTCGTCGGCCTCCTCGGCCCGAATGGCGCCGGTAAGACTACCACGCTCCGGATGCTGGCGGGCATCCTGACGCCCGACGCGGGGCGGGTCGCCGTGGCCGGCCTCGACATCCACGTTGAGCCGCTCGAGGCCAAGCGCCGCCTCGGGTTCCTGTCGGGCGACACGCAGCTCTACCAGCGCCTTTCGACGCGCGAGGTGCTGCGCTACTTCGGCCGGCTGTACGGCATGCCCGATCCGGCGATCGCCTCGCGCTCGGAGCAACTGATCGACGAGCTCGACATGGGCGCGTTCGCGTCGCGCCCGTGCGGCACGCTGTCGAGCGGGCAGAAGCAGCGCGCCAACATCGCCCGCGCGTTCCTCCACGAACCGGAGCTCCTCATCCTGGACGAGCCGACGGTGGCCCTGGACGTGGTCTCGGGCCAGTTCATCGTCGAGTCGATTCGCCGCCAGCGGGCGGCCGGCCGCGCCGTGCTGTTCTCGACGCACATCATGAGCGAGGCCGAATACCTCTGCGATCGGATCCTGCTGCTGCACCGCGGGCAGATCATCGACCAGGGCTCCCTCGATGATCTCCTGGCCCGATCAGGGTGTGGCAATCTGACCGACGCCTTCCTGCAGAAGGTCGGTCCAGCGTCGACGTCATCGCGAGGAGCACCCGCATGATCGGCAGCACCATCGGCACCTACCGGCTGGCCGACCTACTCGGCGACGGCGGCCTCGGCCCGGTCTACCGTGGCGTGGATCAGGCCTCCGGGCGGGAGGCGGCGTTCCGGATGTTCACCCGGGAGGTCTCGAGCGATCCGATGCTGGCCGAGCGGCTGCGTGCCATGAGCGTTGTCCTGAAGCAGCTCCAGCACGCGAACATCGGTGCGGTGTACGAGCTCCTGACGGTGGGGGCCGACCTGGGGATGTTCATGGAATACGTGCCCGGCGCGCCCCTGGATCAGGTGCGGACGCAGCAGGCCGGGCGTCTGGAGATCAATGTCGCCGTGAGCTGCGCCGTCCAGGTGCTGCGGGCGCTGGAGTTCTCGCACGGCATCGGCGTGCTGCATCACGCGCTGCGCCCGTCCAACATCCGCGTCACGCCGCAGGGCACCGTCAAGGTGATGGACTTCGGCATCGGCCATGCCTTCGGCGCGAATCGCAAGACGCGCGAGGATCGGCTGCTGACCGTGCTCGCGTACCTGGCGCCGGAGCAGATTCAGAACCAGCCCGGCGACGCGCGATCGGACATCTACGCGGTCGGCGTCGTGCTGTACGAGCTGCTGACGGGCCGCCTGCCGTTCGGTCACACGACGGAGTTCGCGTTGCGCCAGGCGCATCTGCAGGAACCCGTGACCGCGCCGCGGTCCTACGTGCCCGCGCTGCCCGAGTGGCTCGACCAGGCGGTGATGCGGGCGCTGGCGAAAAACCCCGGCGCCAGGTTCCAGAATGCCACCGAGTGCCGCGCCGTCCTCGAGGCCGCCCTCGGGCTCTCGACCTCGAAGGAGGTTGCCGTCGTGCGCGACGTCGGCGGCGCGACGGTGAGCATGTTCGAGGCGGCGCCGCCGATTCCGCCCGCCGCACCACCCGCGCCGGACGAACCGGCCACGAGGACCTCGGGAACGGCTCCGGCCGTTCTGGCGGCTCCGTCGCCGGCCTTTACACCGCCGGCTAGCTCCGACGCCACGGTCGTCATCAAGGCGCCACCGCCGCCGACCTCGGAACAGCCCGCGGCACCGACCGTTCCCGCGCACGACGCGGCGGCCGTCCCAGCCTCGTCCGAGGCCACGCAACTGGCGGCGGCGACCGCTCCTGACGTGTTGCCGTCGTCCTCTCCGGTGCTGCCGCCTGCCGCCGGGAAGACCGCCGAGCCGGTCAAGCCGGTCACGCCGGCCACGTCCGCCACGTCCGCGAGCCAGCCAGGTGCGGCGCCCGCTGGTAGAAAGGGCGGCGGCTCACAGGTGCTGGTCGCCGTGGCGATCGTCGTGCTGGTCCTTGGGGCGGCCGGCGTCGGCGGGTTCCTGTGGTGGCGAGGGCAGCAGCAGGCGCCGGCTACGGACCACGCGCCGGCTACGGACCAGGCGACGGCCGCGCCGGCGGCGGCCGCACCGACCGCCGATCTGCCGCCGCCCTCCGCGCCTCCGGCTGATCAGGCGCAGGCAGTCGTGCCTCCGCCGGTGAGCAGTGTGCCGCCGCCTTTTGCGCAGGCGCCGGCGACGGCGCAGATGTCCGCCCCGCCCGCGGCGGGCACGCCCACGTCGACCACGGGCGCCTCGCCGCAGCCGAGGCGTCCTCCGGTGGGGGCGAAACCGAAGCCCGCCGAGCCCGCGATGCCGCCGTCCGCCGTCGTGATGGCGCCTCCACACCCGCCACCGCTTCCACCGCCCGCCGCAACGCCGGTGACCGAGGCGCCGGCGGCTTCCAAGCCAGCCGCTCACCTGGTGAACCTGCCGGACGTGTCATTCCGGAAGGTGAAGCTGATCGCGCACGATGGCGCGGCCGAGACCGCCGTCGACGTCGTGCTGATGTTCCTCGAAGACCGGCTGACGGTGACGCCCGCGACGGGCGGCACGACGCTGCGCAGCGTGCGCTACCGCGAGATCAGCGGCGTCACGTACGCCCGCGAAGAGAAGAAGCGGCTCGGGCTCATCAAGAGCGCGCAGCACCAGCTCACCGTCGACACGCGGTCGGCCGCGCTGCTCCTGCGCCTCGACAAGGACAACGTCGAGGCGGTCCTCTCCGCGATCGAGTCCCGCACGGGCAAGCCGGTCAGCCGATGAGGCTGACGATCGTCTGGACGATCGTCCGCAAGGAGCTCACGGAGACGCTGCGCGATCGCCGCACGATCATGATGATGATCGCGCTGCCCGTCCTGCTGTACCCGCTGCTGATGATGGGCTTCACGAAGCTGCAGGTATCGCAGCGGGAGGCCACGGCCAGCCGGGCGTCGCGTATCGCGGTGTGGGGGGCCGTGCCGCCCGGCCTGCAGGCCGCGCTGACGCGCGACGGCAAGATCCTGGTCGAGGCGGCCGCGCCGCCGCCCGAGGCGGTCCGGCTGGGACTGGAATCCGGGGCCCTCCGGCGGCCGGCCCTGGTCCAGACGCGCACGCCCGCGCGGCCGGGCACGGCGGGAGTCGGCCTGGGCGCGGTCTGGGACGCCGAACCGGAATCGCCTCCGCTGGTCGCCGCGCGGTCCATGGTCGCCACGCGTCGCGTCGATGCCGTGCTCGTGCTGTGGCCCGACGTGACGGCGGCGCTGGCCGAGGGGCGAGCCGGCAGCGTCTCCATCTATTTCGACTCGGTGCGCGAGGATTCGCTGGAGGCGCAGGGCCGGCTGAGCGAACGCCTCGTCGAGTACCGGCGGGCGCTGGTGCGGCAGCGTGAGCGCGAGCGCGGCCTGTCCGAGGGGTTCTCGCTCGGGCTCGACGTGCGCGCCGCCAATCTGGCGCCGGACCAGCGCCGCAGCGGGCAGCTCCTCGGACTGTTCCTGCCGTTCCTGCTCGTCACGATGTCGCTGCTCGGCGGGTTCTATCCGGCCATCGATCTGACGGCCGGCGAGAAAGAGCGCGGCACGATGCAGACGCTGCTCTGCGCGCCGCTGCGATCGATCGAGATCATTACAGGCAAGTTCATCGCGGTCTGGGTCGTCAGCCTCATCGCCGCTGCCGCCAACATCGTGTCGCTGGGCACCACCATGGCGCGGATCCTTCCGGGGGATCAGCTGCAGATCGCGCCAGCGACGCTGGCGATGGCCTTCGTGATGCTGCTGCCGCTGACGTGCTTCATGACGGCCGTGTTCCTCGCCCTCGCGACGTTCGCCAAGGACTTCAAGGACGGCCAGAACTTCCTCACGCCGGTCTACATGGTGCTGGCCCTGCCGGCCGCGGTGACCATGCTCCGAGGGATCGAACTGAACGCGTGGACGGCGTTCGTGCCGGTCGTGAACATCGCGCTGCTCATCAAGGCGCTGCTGGTCGGCGAGGCCGCCGCCGACCTGATCTTTTTCACGCTCGTCGCGTCGACGGCCTGGGCCGCCCTCGCGCTGGTGCTCGCCGCGCGCGTGTTTGCCCGCGAGCAGGTGCTGCTGGGCGGCCGCGAGTCGGTCCGCAGCCTGCTCGGGCTGGAGCGGCGGGCCGGGGCCGTGCCCACGCCGGCGTTCGCCTTCACGACGTTCGCGCTCGGCCTGGTCGTGGTGTTCTACGGCAGCCTGCTGCTGCAGGGGACCGGCACCGTCACCACGCTCCTGGTGACCGAGTACGGGTTCTTCCTGCTGCCGACGGTTGTCCTCGTCGCGGCGTTCGGATTCTCCCCGCGGCAGACACTCAGCCTGCGCCGTCCGCCGCTGGGCGGTCTGGTTGCCGCCGTGCTGATCGGAGGCTCGGCGTGGGCCGTGGCCGCCGGCGTACTGATCCGCCTGCTGCCGCCGCCCGAGTCGCTGGTGCGCGCCCTCGAGCAGCTGCTGCTCATCGACGGCAAGCCGGCGTCGCTGTGGGTCGTGTGGCTGGTGATTGGCGTGACGCCGGCCCTGTGCGAGGAAGCGTTCTTCCGCGGCCTGATCCTCTCCGGCTTGCGCCGCCTTGGCGTGTGGCCCGCCGTCATCGTCTGCGGGCTGCTGTTCGGCCTGGCGCACAGCTCGATCTACCGGCTGCTGCCGACCTTCTTCATGGGCGTGCTGCTGACGTGGCTGGTCTGGCGCACCGGGTCGATCTGGACCGGCATCCTGGCCCACGCGCTCAACAACGGGATTGCGGCGTCGCTGGTCTACAACAAGGAACTGGCCGCAATGGTCGGCGCCGGCAGCGAGACGTTCCTCGGCTGGAAGCCGACGGCCGTCGCCACGCTGGTGCTCGCGGCCGGAATCGTGGTGCTGCTCAGGACCCGGCCTGCCGTGCCGAGGCTGAAGCCCCGGCCTACATCCAGCATCGATGCCGAATCGCGGTCGCTCACCTAGAAACCCGCCAGCACGATCTTCCCGAACTGATCGGCCTGGTCCATCCGCCGATGCGCATCGGAGGCGGCCGACATCGGGAATACCTGGTCCACCACCGGCGCCAGCCCTCCTGCGACGAGCGCCAGCATCTGGCCGAACTCGCGCGGCGAGCCCATCGTGCTGCCCAGCACCGAGATCTGCTTCCAGAAGATCCGCCGGACCTCGATCGTGGACGTCGAGCCGGTGGTGGCGCCGAAAGTAACCAGGCGCCCGCCGGGTTTGAGGATGTCGATCAGCGTCGGAAAGGCGTCGCGGCCGGCGCTGTCGATGATGACATCGGGACCGCCGTCCAACATGGCCTGCAACGCCTGGCCCCAGCCCTCGGCCTTGTAGTTGACGCCGCCGTCGGCGCCCAGCGTCCGCGCCCGCTCGATCTTGGCGTCCGACCCCGACGTCACCAGCACCCGCGCGCCGAGGTGGTGCGCGATGAGCAGCGCGAAGGTCGCCACGCCGCCGCCGATGCCGGTGACCAGGACGGTCTCGCCGCGCTCGACGCGGGCGCGCGTGACCAGGGCACGGTAGGCCGTGAGGCCGGCCAGCGGAATCGCGGCGGCCGACTCCCACGACATCGACGGAGGCTTCGGCCAGAGGTTGTCCGCGGGGACCTTCACCAGTTCCGCGTACGTCCCGTGATCGGGCAGGCCGAGAATCCTGTACGTCGGGCCCTGGACGCGCTCGCTGCTTCCCCAGTCCAGGCTCGGGTTGATGACGACGGCTTGCCCGATGCGGGCGGCGTCCACGCCATCCCCGACCGCGACCACCTCGCCCGCGCCATCCGATCCGAGGATGATCGGCAGCCGGATGCCGGCATACTGCCCCTGGCGGATCCACGCGTCGCGGTGATTGAGGGCGGCCGCGCGGACGCGGACCACCGCCTCGCCCGGACCGGGCTGCGGATCGGGCATCTGTTCGACGACCAGTTTCTCGGGGCCACCCAGTTCGCGAAGGACGACGGCGTGCATGAAGACTCCTGCGGGGGCGGGATCGCGTTCAGCATACCGTCTTCTGTTACGCTGTGCGCCATGACGTCGCGGGAACGGATGGATCGGGCCATGCGGCCGCGTGCGGGGGAACGGCCCGACCGCGTGCCGGTGATGTGTCAGCTCGCGCTGGGCCACTATTTCCTGCACGCCGGACGAGCGCCGGCGGATCTCTGGCACGATTCGGCGGCGTTCGGCGACGCGCTGCTCCTGCTCCAGCGTCGCTACGGCTTCGACGGCATCCTGGTAAACCTGCCCGGCCGCGATCCCGCGTGGCGCCACGCGATCGCATCCGTCGAGGCGCGCGGCGCGGCGTCGGTCATCCATTGGACGCGCGGGGTCAGCACCCTCGTGCCGCCCGACGACAACCCGCACGTGTTCGAGGCGACCGGCGTGCCGCCCGGTCGCCAGGCGTGCGACAAGCTCGATCCGGAGGCGCTCTACTACGTCGAGCCGCACGGGATGTTCGGGCCCGAGCGGATCGAAGCGGGGCAGTGGCCCGCGTGGCAGCACGCGACGATCCGCCACGTGCGCGAGGGCGCGCCCGACGTGTCTGTGCACGGCGAGATTTTCTCGCCCTTCTCGCAACTGCTCGAATGGGTGGACCACGCGGCGGCGCTGGCGGCGCTCATCGAAGACGCGGAGAAGGTGCGGGCGTGCCTCGACCGCCTGGCCGATGGCGCGATCGATCTGGCCGTCGGGCAGGCCGGCGCCGGGGTCGATGCCATCCTGATCTCATCCGCGTTCGCGGGCGGCGGGTTCATCTCGCCGCGCCAGTACCGCGCGTTCGTGCTGCCGTGCGAGCGCAAGGTCGTGGCGGGCATCAAGGCGCGGTGCCCGGGGCTGCCGGTCTACACCCACACGTGCGGGGCGATCGGCGACCGGCTCGAGCTGATGGAGGAGACCGGCACCGACGGCATCGACACGCTCGACCCGCCGCCGCTGGGCACCGTGGACCTGGCCGACGCGAAGCCGCGCCTCGGCGGGCGGCTGTTCATCAAGGGGAACCTGGATCCGGTGGGCACGCTGCTCAACGGGACGTCTGAGCAGTGCTACGCGGCGGCCCTGGAGCGGCTCGCCACCGGCAAGCCTGGCGGCGGCTACATCCTCAGCACGGCCTGTTCGGTCGCGCCACACACGCCGCCGGAGAACATCGCCCAGCTCCGCCGCGCGGTCGACGCCGCCGGCGCGTACTGATCGAGGAGATTGGGGTCAGATACGAATCTCGGGCGGTACAGAGAGATTCGAATCTGACCCCAATCTCGAGTGTGGTCGCCCCGTCCCCGTTAAAGGATGTTCTGGTCGTCTTCGATCGGGTCCGCCGGCGTCGCCGGCTTCTTGAACCAGGAGCCGTCGGCGACGTAGCTGGCCGTCAGTCCCTCGAGCCGCGTCATCTCGGCGGCGGCGAGGGGTGTGAAGTGCTTCGCGATCGCGATGTTCTCCTCGAGCTGCTCGACCGTCTTGCAGCCGATGATGACGGTGCTGACCGGCAGCGTGAGCGTGTAGCTCATCGCGTCTTTCATGGTCGAGACGCCGTCGGGGCGGAGCAGGCGATCGCGCGCGGGAATCTTCATCCCGATCACGCCCATCTTCTTCCGGTTCACCGCCGGGAGCAGCGTGTCCTTGAAGGGGAGCCGGTGCGTGTCGGCCGCGTTGAGCGCCATCAGGATGGTGTCGAACTCGAACCGGGCGATCGCCTTCTCGAGGACCGCCGGATCGAAGTGGCCGGTGATGCCCAGGAAGCGCACGATCTTCTGATCGCGGGCCTTGAGCAGCGCTTCGATGGCCCCGTCCTTCGCGAAGATCTGCTCGACCTGTTCGTCGCGCATGACGTTGTGCAGCTGCCACAGGTCGAGATGGTCCGTCTTCAGCAGGCGCAGGCTCTGCTCGAGCATCCGTAGCGACCCGTCCCGCGTCCGGTCGTCGGTCTTGCTCGCGAGGAACACTTCCTTGCGGCGCGTGGCCATGACCTCGCCGACGAACGTCTGGCTGATGCCGTCGCGTTCCCAGCCCGGCTTCGCCGGGTCGCGCGGCCTTCCGTACGCCGCCGCCGTGTCGACGTAGTTGACGCCGAGATCGATCGCGCGGTTGATGATGGCGATCGAGACGTCGTGCTTGTCGGCCTGTTCGAGCGAGGCCTGTCCGCCGAGGCTGAACAGGCGCACGTTGTGTCCGGTGCGGCCCAGCGGCCGTTCGGGCATCGGCGGGGCTGCGGCGCCCAGGCCGGGGGAAACCGCCAGGGCCGCGGCCGAAGCCACGCCCAGCTTCACGAATGCGCGTCGGGTCAGATCGTCGGCCATGTCGAATCTCCGTGAGTCGGTGCGGGGTGACGTGCTGCCGGGAACCGAATCTCCGCACACGTTACACGGCCAGCCCCCGGTCTGCCAAGCCCCGGCCGGCTCCCGCACCCGCGCCATTGATCCCCTTGCGCCATGCGACGTAGTATCCCCCTATGCTTCGAACGCTGCCCGACGATGACGTGCGGGCGATCACGTGGCGGTTCGCGGACCGCTCCGATCTGCACAGGCTGGTTCAGTCGGCGCGCGGGGTGGCACGCGGGCCCGTGGCCCGGCTGGTCGCCGGGGGCGGCCGGGACTCGCACGAGTGGACACCGGAGAAGGCCGAACTGCTGAAGGCGTTTGACGAGGCCGGCCTGAGCGCCGTCGGGATCGATCGCGAACACGGCGGCTCCATTGAGGGTCCCAGAAATCTCGCCCTGGCGCTGGTCGCCTTCGAACTGGCGTGGGTGGATGCCGGGGCGGCGAACTCCATTCTCGCGAACTACCTCGCGCTTGGGCCCATCCACGAGCGCGGCACCGACGCGCAGCGAGCGACCTACATGCGCGCGGCCGCTCCGGCCAACGCCCCGGCCGGCCAGGCGCCCTGGCGCGGCGCCTTTGCGCTGACCGAGCCGATTCCGTACGTCGGCGTGGAGACGGGGCTGCTGGGCGGCAAGGTGCGCGTGGCCGAGTGGAAGGACGGCGCGGAGCCGGTCCTCCAGGTGGAGAAGCGCGGCCGGTTCATCACGGGGATGGACTATGCCGATTTCGTCACAGCCGCCGTGCAGTCCGACGACGAGCGGATCAAGGGCACCTGCATGATCCTCCTCCAGAAGGACGACCCCGGCGTCTTCGATCGCGGCGTGTCGGCGCGCAAGCTCGTGCACCAGCTCTCGTCGACCCGCGATCCGGTGTTCATCCTCCGCGTGCCGGCCAGCCGCATCGTCGGCGGGTACACGGTCAGGAACGGCACGATCGTACCGAACGTCCCGA
>Ga0315275_10002277_pt1 | contig 17221 bp, 21 predicted proteins | sample YL17G03_0_MG_FD_205557 | JGI IMG/M metagenome (GOLD analysis project Ga0315275, IMG submission 205557) | Sediment microbial communities from Yellowstone Lake, YNP, Wyoming, USA - YL17G03_0 | ecosystem: Environmental > Aquatic > Freshwater > Lake > Sediment | place: USA: Wyoming | collected... | reverse complement strand
GCCGTCTGGCTACACTCTCTCATGATTGAACTACGCAAGACCGAGACGTTCGCCCGCTGGCTCGACGAACTGCGTGATCTCCGCGCAAGAGCGCGCGTCCAGGTCAGGATCGAGCGTCTGGCTGCCGGGAATGCCGGAGATGTGAAAGCTGTGGGGAAGGGCGTCTCCGAGTTGCGGATCGACTACGGTCCCGGGTACAGAGTGTATTTCGCCAAGCGGGGGCATGCGATAGTCGTGCTACTGGCAGGAGGCGTCAAGAGCACCCAAGCGGCTGATGTCAGAACTGCCCAGCGCCTTGCAGATAGCCTGTAGGAGAGTCGTCGATGAGTAGAACCATCACCACCAAGTACGATGTTGCCGAGCATCTCCGCACTCCGGAGGAGAGGGCCGCCTATCTCGAAGCGTGCCTTGAGGAGGCGGAAGGTGACGCTGCCTTCATCGCCAAGGCTCTGGGCGATATTGCTCGTGCGAAGGGGATGACCCAAGTGGCGCGTGATGCCGGCCTGTCACGGGAAAGCCTCTACAAGGCTCTCTCCGGTGAGCGCAGCCCCGGCTTCGATACGATCCTCAAAGTGGTCGGCGCTCTGGGTCTCCAGTTGCATGCCGGAGCGGCGCAAGACTCCGTGGTCCAGCCGGTGGGTGCAGCGGAGCCGCGTGCCCGGTCGCGCGTTCAACCCGATCGTCCGCACCGCCGATAGCGCCATGTTGACCCGGACGGCGGAGTCGTCGCCTCGGCCTACCTCGTGCGGTTCCAGGCTGGACTGAAGGCGGCGATGTACGCCGACTCGAGCGCGAAGCGGTCGGCCGGATCGGCCGTCTCGATGAAGTGGATATCGATCGACCACCCCGACTCGGCACACTTGAGGATGAGCTGGTTGATGCGGCAGTTCGTCTCCTGCCCGCCCTTGTAGCAGTTCTTCGGCGAGATCTGTCCGTAGCCGGCATTGAAGCGCTGGGCGAAGTCCTGGCACTCACCGATGTAGGCGAGACGCTCGTTGGTCACGATCAGGTACACGCCTGCGTGGTTGATCTCCGCGGGCACTCTGAAGCGGCAGAACGAGCCCTTTCCGTAGGCGTTGAGGTCGATCTCGTCGCGCTTCTCGTAGTCCTGCTGCGGCTGGAAATGGCGGACGCTGCCATCGGCGTTTCGCTCGGGTTCAATTGCCATGCGCTGGGCGGCCGAGAGGAGCTCGTGCCAGTCCTGAGGGACATCAGGCTTGGGACTGTGCCCGTTCGGCGCAGCGTTTCTGGTCGGGGATTCCTGTCTTGGGGCCGACAGTCTGCTCGCGTGGTCAGACTCATCGGGTCCCGCATCCCCTTTCACAGGCAGCACCTCCCAGACGCGAAGATGGTAACCCGCGCCCAGGTCCTTCTTGAGAAGGCCCACCACGCGCACGTCTGCGAAGCGGTGTCGCACTTGGGAACGGAACGACGCGGGCCGGTCAGCAATGAAGCGCTCGGGGAGCAGGTATGGCTGGCCCTCACGGAGATCGAACAGCCGGTTCAGTCCATTGTCGGGGTTGTCCAGATACCCCGCCATCTCGTCATCCGTGAAGAAGAGGCATACACGCAGACGATCGCCGTGACGCTCGTCGCTGAGCTTCAGCAGAACGCCGGCAAGATCACCCGCGTGCATCGTGGTGGGCTGGTTCTTGCCGCTTGGCGCGCGGTGACGGACACGAGCGATGGTCACGATCCCGTCCATCTCGGAGTCGGCGGCCATGCGAAAGGCGTCTTCCAGTTGTGCGGGGGTGTACGGCGCCGCGCCGCCTCTGACACGAGTGCCCACATCCTCTGCAAAGGCCTCCAGGACGCGATGGAGCTGCTCGCTCATGTTCCCTCCTCTGTTGAGCAGCCCCTGATCTGCGACTGCTGCTGCAAGATGAACTCGGTGCCGGCGCTGGCGAAGCCCGCTGCGGCGGTCTTGACGGTCGGGTCACTCCGCACGACGGCTCATTCGTCCCGGCCGTCTGAGATGCTGGCAAATCGGGTCCGCAACGCCCCCTCGTCACCCGCTGCGGACCGGTCCATCTACCTCCCTCAAGGACAGTATGCACACCCCGGTCGAGGTTGTAAACTCCCTGCATAAGTGCACTTTCGGTACAGATTGAGTTACTTCTTGAGTCACCTTTGGAGTAACGATTGAGTACGCAGGTGGTGCCCCTGGTCGTGGGCGACCGCGGGAGGCTCAACACGCCACATGGAGGACGACCGCCGGGCTCGATACCGCGCCCCGTCGGTCAACTTTTCCCCCGCCGTATCCGATAGGCTGCAGGGGAGGGCGACACCATTGTCTTGTGCCGATCGCCTCGGCCCCGCCGGTGGCGGGCAAACGACGGAGGAATGACGATGCCCGAGATCATCAAGCGCTATCTGGATGAACCGAACGTCGAACGCCTCTCGCGCGACTTCAAGTTCCTGCTCAAGGCGGTGGCAAGCTCCTATGGGGAGCTTGAGCTGGCGTTCCGCGAAGGCCGGGTGTCCGTGTACTACCGGGGGAACAGCCTCGCGGTCATCGTTTTCCGGCCCGCGGACAACTACCGCGTCGACATCCACAAGCGCTTCCTCGACGGCCTCGACCCGGAGACGCGAGCGGAGTTCACGCTCAGCGGCAGCTACGGCCAGGTGACGGTGGACGCGCGCGGCGCGCATCGCATCCTCCAGCGGCGCAACGTCGGCAGGCTCATGAAGGCGATCCGCGACGTCAACCACAGCGAGGAGCTCACCTTCGAGCAGATCCTCATCGCGGACAACCCGCCGTCGCCCGAGTTTCTGCTCGTCGACCGCCAGGTCACGGACCACCACATGCGCCGCCGCCTCGACCTCCTCGGGCTGCGGCGCCTCGAGAGCGGGCGCTACGGGTTCGTGGTCATCGAGGTCAAGCGGGTATGTCCACGCGCCGGACAACGTTCCTCTGAGCCATCGTCATCCTTGTGCCGCGGACCGGCTGCCGCTACGGTCGCCGTAAGTCTCCCTTCTCCAAGATGAGCAGCCCCACATACAGGCCCCTGAACGCTTTCATGCGGCACATGCCCAACAGTGCCGGCATCGACGTGCGCGTCGCCAGTCTGCGAGACGTTGAACGTCCCGCCTGCCGTCATCAGCGCATGGTAGATTGAGCGCATGAGCGATAGAGCGACGGCAATCAACCCCGATCTTCTTACGTGGGCGCGCGAGCGGGCGGGCTTATCCCTGTCTGACGTGGCGCACTACATGCACAAGGGTGCTGACGATGTTGCTGCGTGGGAGACCGGCGATGCATGGCCCACCTACAGACAACTTGAGAAGCTTGCTGAAGGGCTCTACCATCGCCCAGTTGCCCTCTTCTTCCTTCCGGAGCCCCCGGAGGAACTGGCCGCTCAGCAGGAGTTCCGTACTCTGCCGGACTTCGATATCACCGGCTTGGGTGCTGATGCGCGCTTCGCACTGCGGCTTGGCCGCTCATACCAAACGTCACTCAGAGAACTGACTGGCGGGTTGAACCCGTCGGATCGGCGTCTGTGGCGCGACCTCCGACTCGACCGTTCTTCCGACGTGGTGTCCGCAGCCCGGCGGCTGCGCAGCTACCTGGGCGTGACTCTGGAGCAACAGCGGTCATGGCGCACGACTGCGGAGGCAATGGCGGCGTGGCGGGGCTGCGTGGAGGATGCCGGCGTCTTTGTGTTCAAGAGATCCTTCAAGCAACGCGAGGTCTCCGGATTCTGCCTCACGGACGACGAGTTCCCCATCATCATGGTGAACAACAGCACTCCGTTCTCGAGACAGATCTTCACCCTGTTCCACGAGGTCGCGCATCTGCTCTACGGCCTCAACAGCATCACGACCGCCGATGGCCGCTTCGTCGATCGCATGTCAGGCTCCCGGCAGTCCATCGAGGTCGCCTGCAACCAGCTTGCCGCGGAGCTCCTTGTTCCGCGCGACGCCTTTCCATGGGAGAGAATCGATCGAGACGATCCCGTGGCCTCTGTTTCCGCCGTCGCGCGCACCTTCAACGTGAGCCGCGAGGTCATCCTGCGCCGCGTTCTTGACAGAGGCTGGATCGACCCGGTGTCGTATCGCGACTGTGTGCAGGCTTGGGCAACCGACAGCGAAGCGGGCCGCGCCGGCGATGGCGGCGACTACTACAACAACCAGGCGGCCTACCTCGGTGACGCTTACCTTCGACTGGCCTTTTCTCGGTACCGTGCCGGAATCATCAGTGACTCCGATCTCTCTGAGCACCTGGGCATCAAAGCTCGCAACATCGCGAAGCTCGAAGAGAAGGTCGCGAGCAGGATCTGATGTCCGCCACCTACGTCCTCGACACCAACTCGTTCCGGGTCTTCGGCAACTACTACCCAGAAAGCTTTCCGTCCTTCTGGGACCAGATCGAGAAGCTGGTCGCCGACGGGCTGCTTGTGTCGTGCAGGGAGGTCGCCAAGGAGCTGGAGCTTCAGAGCTCCGCGGAGCACCTGAATGCCTGGGTCGACAGTCATCCACACCTGTTCCTCGACCCTACGAAAAAGGAGATGGAGTACGTCGCTCAGATCTTCCGTGTGCCGCACTTCCGGCAGCTGATTGGCCAGAAACAGCAGCTGAAGGGATTGCCTGTCGCCGACCCGTTCCTTGTTGCCCGTGGGGCTCTCCGGGGCGCCAGCGTAGTGACAGAGGAGGCTCTGAAACCGAACGCGGCGAAGTTGCCCAATGTGTGCGAGCACTTCGGCGTTCTGTCCACGAACGTACAGGGTTTCCTGGTGGAAGTAGGCTGGCGATTCTAAGCTGGGACCTAACCGGCGGGTCGACGTGACTCGGCCCGTTTGCAGGTCATCCGCCCAGCGTTGTGCAGGCCTTCCTCAGGCTGAGCCGCGGGACACAAGGGCGGTCGGCGAAGGGGCTGGGTGAAGTCGATGGGGTGGTGCTGAGGAAGGGCAGCCGCTACTACCGGACGGCAAACCCCTTCACGTATGACGCGGAGCGCGTGGCGCGAGTCCTCGCGCAACGCCGCCTCGAGTTGACGCAGATGCGCGAGTATCTCGACCTGGACGACTGCCTGATGGAGTTCGTGTCGCGGGCGCTCGACGACCCCGAGGCCCACGCGTGTGGACGCTGCGCTTCCTGTTGCGGACCGCTTCTTCCGTCCGACGTCGACCTGACCATCGTCCAGGAGGCCGTCGACTTTCTGAGGAGGGCATCTCTGGCAATCGAGCCACGCAAACAGGTCCCCTTCACGCTGGCGTTCAACGGCAAGGCGAGGATCCCCGGGGAGCTTCGCTCTGAGCGAGGCGTGGCGCTATGTCAATATGGAGACGCGGGCTGGGGGAGGCATGTCAAGAGCGGCAAATACGAGCAAGGTCAGTTCAGCGACGAGCTGGTGGCGGCCTCCGCCGCCCTGATCGGGGAGACATGGGGTGCAGATGATGAGTGGTGGGTCTGCGCCGTGCCCTCGCTCCGGCATCCCACGCTGGTGAGCGACTTCGCCGAGCGACTCGCGCGTGCCCTGACGTTGCCGTTCCGCGCGGCAGTCGTGAAGGTACGGGAGACGACGCCTCAGAAGGAGCTGCTGAACTCCGCCCATCTCGCCGGGAACGTCGCCGCGGCCTTTGCCGCGGATCCGACGCTGGTGGCCTCCGGGCCGGTGATCCTCGTCGACGACGTCGTGGACTCACGCTGGACGATGACGTGGTGCGGCATCCGGCTGAGGCAGGCCGGCGCGGGTCCTGTGTACCCGTTCGCGCTGGCCGATGCACAAGGTGCGGGGCGATGAGCGTTCAAGAGCTCTCAGAGCGCGCGAAGGCCGTGCTGCTCCTCTGTTCGACCGTAGGCCTTGACGCTGAGGCAGGCGCGAAGCCGTTTAGCCCCGTGGGCTGGCACAGCCTGCTGACCTACGTGGACGCGGCGGGACTCGAGGGACCGGAGGCCCTGATAGGGAGGGACGCCGCTGCGCTCTCCAGCGCCCTCGGCGTCAAGCTGGACATCGCGAGCAGGGTCGCCCAGTTGCTCGACCGCGCCGGGCGCTTCACCCTCGACCTGGAACGCATCGGCGGCTGGGGCGTGTGGGTCGTCAGCGAGTTCGATGCGGGCTACCCACGTCTGCTTCGCGACCGCCTTGGGGATCATGCCCCGCCGCTCCTGTTCGGGGCCGGCGATAGCGAGCTGCTGAGGTGCGAGGGCGTGGCGGTGGTCGGGTCGCGGCGACCGGACGATGCAGGCATGGACTTCGCGCGGTCCTTCGGCGCGAGGGTCGCGGAGCTTGGTCTGGCCGTGGTGTCCGGCGCCGCGAGGGGCGTCGACGAGACCGCGATGGTGGGCGCTCTCGAGGTCGGTGGGATCGCCGTCGGCGTGGTCGCGGACAGCCTGGAGCGACTCGTCCGCAAGAAGGTATGGAGGGAGCGCCTCCTGAGCGGCGAGCTCGTCCTCGTCTCCGAGCACCATCCTGCCCGCCGCTTCGATCCCGGCTGGGCGATGCAACGCAACCGGGTCGTCTACTGTCTCTCGCAAGCAGCGGTGGTGGTCGCGAGCGACGCGGGCAGAGGCGGCACGTGGGACGGCGCGGCGAAGAACGCCAAGGCCGGGTGGGTGCCGCTGTACGTCCGCGCCGCCGCCACTGCCCCAGCGGGGAATCGGCGCCTGCTCGAGGAGTTCGGCGCGCGCGAGCTGCCGGACGACGGCGCGCTGGCGGCGGAGATCGTCGCAGGCCGCAGAAGTGACGACCGCACTGGCGGTCCACCAGAGCCGATCAGCGATCCGCCCGCGCTACCGCTCGATGAGTCCAGCCCAACGCCTGACGGGCCCTCTCTGCCTGGGTCGCAGCCGGCTGAGACGGCGACCGCCGTGGCGTCTGGCTCGGCTGCAGCCGACTCTCCGGACGATGTGTTCCCGCGCGTAGCTGCTCTGCTGGTCGGTGCTGCCATGAGTCATCAGAAGGTCGCGGCCGTGGCCAGGGCGCTTGGAGTGCCCCAGGGCCAGGCCAGAGTGTGGCTTCGGCGTGCCGCGGATGAGGAACTGCTGACGAAGGGCTCAAAGGGGTATGCGCCAGGATCTCGCGCGGCGCTGGAATCCGAGCACGCTTTGGCGTCTCCCCAAGCCATCTCCGATGCTGGGGTCGACGCCGTCGAGCGCCTCGGCGTCGACTCGTTCACCCAGGACGAAGCAGTCCGCCGCATCGCCACGACGTACTACGTCGAGCCTTCCTTGGCCAGGCAATGGCTGGCCGAAGCGGCTGCGAAGCTGTCGCAGCCGCTCTTCATCTTGGATGACGACGAGCCGGCGGGCGGGGAGACGAGCGGGTGAGGGGCCGAAGTGCGCCCGACCTACCGGGGTTTCGAATTGGAGGCGCTCGACGGCGCCGGCGGCTACCAGTTCCTGCTTCGGCTCCATCGCTCCGGCGTGTTCGCGTACCACCACGCGGTCAGGGATGCGGGCGGCTATCCGGGTCACGCTGTCTCGCTACAGCTCGAGTGCCTGGCGATGCTCGACGCGCTGGACCTCGCCGGCGGGCTCTACGGCCCTACGAGCTACCACTCCTTAGTGCAGGTCAGAACGGAGTATCTGGCACATCTCGGAGGCCTTCGCCGGCGGCACGATCGGGGTCCGGAGCTCATCCGCCACCAGGCGGAGACCTCTGTGGACAGGGTGTCTGAGGACGCCGCGAGCATCGTCCAAGCCATGATGGACCGCGTCTGGCAGGCGGCAGAACACAGGCGATCTGAGGTCCGCGCCGGTGAGCTGGGGTAGTCGCCAACGACTGCCGGCGTTGCCTCGCCGGACCGTGGAATCAGTGTTCGGCTTGGACCGGAATGCGCGGTCAGCTTCTCGGCTATCCAAGCCCCTCAAGTGGTCGACACTCGGGCTATCTGGCTCTGGATGAACCTGGCCCTCTTCGTTCAGAGCGACGACTCCGCCTGCGCGCGCTGAAGCGTGATCGCACTCGCCCGCGTCGCGATCGCGATGCGCAGGAGCGACCCGAGCTCGTCGCTCGGGCCGTACTTGGGCGCGTGCATGCTGATCACGCGGTCAGTCCGCAGGAACTCGGTGAAGGCCCTGCGCGCCGACTCCTTGCGCGCTGGGTCGAAGACCCCGAAGGACGTGCCGCGCTCCTTCTTGAGCAGCGAGAAGCACGGGATGTCAGTGAGGCCGTCGCCGACGTAGATCATGTTCTCGAAGGGCACGGGGCGCCTGTCGGCGGGGACGTCGCGATTCACCAGGTACGGGTTCTGCAGCGTGTCCTGTGGCTCGATTGCCTTGTTGATCTCGAAGAGGTAGCGCGTCTTCTCGGTGAACGTGATGGCGCGTTTGATCTCGGAGATGCAGCCGGTGGCGGGATCCTCGGCGAATTCGCAGCCGCTCACGCCGGTGAAGTGCTCACTCACCATCTCGCTGCCGGCCACGACCTCGAGCAGCCCACCGGAGATGATGTGAAACTCGACCGACACGTCGCTGTACGCGGCGGCGACCGCCCGCAGGTCGTCGAAGAGCTGCGGCAGGCCAGGGAAGAAGTCGGCGTCGAGAGTCGCGCCGAACTCCCGCAGATCGTGATTGGAGAGGCGGCCGAGGGGGCGGTCGGCGCCCACGTAGTCGAGGATCAGGCCAAGGTAGGCGAGTGTTGGGTCAAAGCCCTGCTCGAGCCGTCGGCGGACGTCCTTCGTCCAGAACTCGTGAGGATCGACGCCGCGGGACTGGAGCAGCTTCGAGGTGGAGTCGGGGACGAGCGTCTCGTCGAAGTCGAAGACGACCGCGAGAACGGCGGGCTTGCCGCGCATCATGGCTGAGGCCGGCTCGCGGTGAGGCTACTTGCCGGGCTTCGGGCTGGGCGTGGAGCCGCCCTGAGCCTTGCCGTTGGCGGCGACGGCGGCCTTGTAGGCCGCGTTGAGGTCGCGGAGCTGCGAGCTGATGCGATTCAGCTGCTCCGGCGTGGGCTTTGCCGCGCCGGCGGGGTTCTGCGGATGGGTCATCTGCGCCACCCTCGGTGTGCTCCGTCGTCCTGAGCTTGACCATTCTACGGGCTTTACCGGACGTCAAGGATGACAATGGGCCGGCGCGGCGACGGTGCACCCTCGTCGGCGACCACGCTTGGCTGTGAGGTGCGGCGTTGCGAGGACTTCGGGGCCCTCGAGAAGTCCCCTAAGGAGGCCTGTCTCGAAGGCATTCGCTGGGCCGAAGCCGTGGTGCTCCTGCTGGGCGATCGCTACGGAGGCGTCCTACCTTCCGGCATCTCAGCGACCCACGAGGAGTATCGGGAGGCCCGCATGCGCGGGACTGCGCTCGCCTTCGTGCAGACGAACGCGGACTACGAGCCAGACCAGCGCGAGCTCATGGATGAGGCACGCGAATGGCAGAGCGGCCTTTACGCGGAGAGCTTCTCCGATCCCGCCGAGCTGCAGGCCAAGGTGACGCGCTGCCTCCACGGTTTCGCTCTGCGACAAGCCGCCACCTCCAGCGACGCCGAAACGCTCCGATCTCGAGCGCTCTCCAGGATCCCCGATCGCTCCTCGGCTTCATTGCCGTTGGTGCGCGTGGCAGTGGCGGTTGCGCCTGAAGCAATGATCCTCCAGCCGCTCGAGCTCCAGGATGCCGCCGTGCGGCGAGAGATCCAGGTTCGTGCCCTGCTGGGAGCGAACCCCATCCTTGATCCCGGCTCCGGCAACACCTTCCAGCTGATCGGCGACTCCCTGGACCTGGTGCAGTCGTCCTCTGGCCACGTGGCCGTTGCCCACGTGGCTGCGCGTGGATGTCCGCAGACGCCGGCCACCGGAGCGGTTCCCCAGGCGCACTGTCGGTCATTCTCGAAGAGGATCTGCTGACTGAGCAGATAGCGCGGATGCTCCGACTCGCTTCTGAGCTTCTGGATGTCACCGATCGGTTTCGCCGGCTGACACGCGTGCTGCGGGTGACCGTGCTCGACCGTGGACATGTCTCCATACGCACGCGTGCCGAGCACCCGGCCGATCCATTGACGATGAGCATCCCCATGGCGCCGGAGCGACATGTGGCCGCCTGGCCTCAGGACGTGCTTGCACGGCCTGCGCTGTCTCGCGACGCCGAGAGCCTGGCCCAGAACGTCGTGGCCCAGTTCAAGCAGATGGCCCAAGGCGGATGACGGCGCTCGCCGATCTTGAGCTGCGAAGGGCCCGTTGGCGGCGGATTCGCGATGTCCAGGAGCGCGCTGGGCAGGTCGAATGGCAGCGCCGCCGCGACTTCGGGCAGCGCCACGCCCAAGATACTCGCAATCCTGGGCGGACTTCGCGTGGTTCCAGTCCTTCGGCAGTGGCGCGTTCTTCGACAGTGGCGCCCAGGGCAACTACGGCAAGGGCATTACGAGCAGGGTGCGCGCTGTCCGGGCCTTTTGACCAAGTGGACACCCCCTTTCTGTGATTGCTGCCACCCTCGCTGGGTGCGGCCGCTGAGGCTGTTGTCCGTTGGCCAAGCGTTTCGCAGCGGGCGGGTCGACCCGGCGTACCTCCTAGCTACGCCTGAGGCGCCGTGACCAGACAGAAGGCGCTGTAGCCGTTGAAGAAGTACTCGGCTTTGAACCGCGTGGTCTCGCCGTCGGCAGTCTCCACGGCGACTTCCTCCACAATGCTTTCGGCGATGTCTCGGCCGGGCACCCAGACGGCGGCCACCTGCTCGTTGTTCTCGTCCGTGAGCCGGCGCCCAAATCGCTGTCCGAAGCTTGGCGAGGCGACGCTGTACCGCACGGAGGAGCGCCGCGTGCCATCGTTGTCCCAGCCGTTGTCTGCGTAGATCGCTAGGAGGCACGGCTTCAGGCTCGTCTCAACAAGGTGCCGTGCCGTAGATTCAAAGGACGCGTCGTACGCTCCCGCCGTCTCCTTGACTGTGACTGCAGAGATGGGCAGGGAAGCCGTCTCGAGCTTGAAGCGGCGCCCTTTGAACTGCAGCTCGGCGGCGAAAGCGTTCGCCTCGCGCTCTTCCACGCGGACGGCGCGAAACCCCAGATCCCGCTCGCCGCACACGATGATCTGGCCCGTGTGGTCGGGCAGAACGTAATGGGCGATCTCGTGCAGGGAGCTGAAGCGAGAGCGCCGGACGTCCAGCGCGGCGTCCACGACGACGAGTCGCTCCCGGTAGTCCAGGAGGGCACGCACGGTGTCACCAGAGACGGTCCGCGCCTCGGGAAGCGTCTCTGCGAAGTCCGTCGAGATGCTCCGCAGACCCAGAAACTCGGCGAGTGACGTCGAGTCCGTCGGACCGACTCCCCGTTGGTCCGTCTCCGCCAGCAAGTACTCGACAAGCTCGTCCGGGGACGGGACCAGTGACGTTGTCGGCTGAGATCTGCTCACCTCACGCCTCACCGCTCCTCGGCGAGCTTCAGCAACCGCGCACGGAGATCCTGAGCTGCCTTCTGGTCAAGCTCGCCTCCGTGAGCAGCCAAGGCGAGAGCTGAGCCCGCTTTGGCCTCTGGCAGGCTGTCGAAGTACTCGCGGATAACCCGCTGGCGCTGCGGATTTCGTCTCGACTCGATCTCGAGAAGGATCTCGGGATGCTGGTCAGCGAGCCGAATCAGGTTGTCCATCGACTTGGTTTGTGCCGAGAGACCCAACTCCCAGCGGGTGTACGTCTTCTCTCCGACGCCGAGCAGCTTCGCCATCTCACGTTGTGACAGACCGACTCGCTTGCGGACATCCTGCACCTCAAGCGGACTGAGCAGCCCTTCGAGCCGGTACCGCTCTGCCTCGATTCGTGCGACCAGCTCAGGGGGCAGCTCCTCCTCTTCGCACGACCCACAGACCCACCACGTGGCATCGTCGAAGCGCGACGACTCGACGGGGAAGTCGGCGGGCCATTCGAAGACGTACGTCCCGCGCTGCTCAGCAAGCTCGCCCTCGCCGCAGACAGCGCAACGGGTATCAGTCATGCGCTTTGGCCTCCTTCGTTCTCGTGAGCCGAGATGATGAGAAGCAGTTCTGCTTGGCTCCCTCGGCTGACCACACTGACCTTGACGAACATCTTCACTCCCCGCCATGACGGGATACATCTCATAGGCTGGTTCGGCGATGTGCTTCGGGTCCTCAGTAGTAATCGTGACCATCACGGGTTCTCCGGCATCGATCCAGTCGCAGATCGCCCGGCACACGCCGGCCACGTTGATGCCGAGGGCGGCCATGTCCTGCATGCAGCGTTTGGTCGCGCGTGCCTGTTGGGGAAGCGCAGCCAGCCGGCGTATGGCCCGGATGACCTTGCGGTCTGTGAGCTCCCATCGCTTTGGGATGCAAGGCATGGTATCATTTGATACCTATTGTGCCCCAGAGTCAAGGTGGAGGAACACGTCATGTGGGCGTTCGTGGACGCTGGCTGCGTGGCGTCGCCAGTGGGGCCATTGCGGTTGGAGGTGTGCATGAAACGCGACATGGATCTCGTTCGGGCGATTCTGCTGGCGGCCGAGGACTCAAACGAGCAGTGGCTCGGTGCGGAAGCGCTTGTCTGCAACGCGTGGGACCAGGTCACGGTGGCCCGCCACTTTGAGCTCATGGATGAGGCCGGCCTGGTCGTTGCCGATGTCACCGAGCTCCTGGATGGGGGAGTCGACGGGTCCGTCAGACGTCTCACATGGGCCGGCTATGATTTCCTGGACAATGTCCGCAGCGAGTCGGTTTGGGAGGACACGAAGGCGAGCATCCGCGACAAGGTGGGGTCCGCTTCGTTCGACCTGATCAAGGCGGTGGCCGTGGGGCTCGCGATGAAGGCCTTGGGCTTGTGACCTTCGTGATGCCGACTGGACGGCTGATGCCTGCGCAATTCTGCAATCGTTCCGGCAGTCGCCGTTGCGCTCATGGTCATGAACCTGGGAGTCGACATGGAGCACTCTGAAGCTCTGTTGCTGCGCACTCTGGGTGATCTCGAACAACGCATCTGCTCCACGGACACCTACGAGATTCTTGGGGCTTCGAGTCTGATTCGCAAGCTGCTGCTCGACGAGCACCCGCTGGTTGATCAAGCAAACCGCCACTTCCGACTGAAAGTGCTGTTTGAGGTCACCGACCCAATCCCATTGCCTCCCGGCGGACCGACGCCGATCTTCGAGACTGTTCAGGACGGACTCGATCCCGACTCGGCGCCTCCGTGGCTGCCACGTACGAGTCTTCGCAGAGACCAGTTCTTGGCCCACGTCTTGGCGAAGGTCGACGGGCACGAGTACACAGTCCGGGAGGTCGTTCTGTTTGAGGCAAACGTGATGGGAGGCGTACATGCCGGCTCGCCACGAGACGCCAAAGAGGCCGCCCTTCGTCGGGTCGAGGAGACGCTCGCCGTGGGTGGACTGCCCTCGTCTTTGAGGCAGGGGGGGTAGTCGGTTAGCTCCTCCTTCCCTTGCTCCGGCTCCAGTCGTAGCCGAACGTCAGCTCAGCCTCGGTGAGCGGCCCGGCAACCACGGCCTGCTCCATCAGGCGACGGAAGACGAGCCCACGACTCCCGGAGCTGCGTCTGTTGAAGCGGAACGTGAACTCCTCCAGGTAGGACTGCAGGTGGGCCGCGGTGACGGAGCCCTGATGCGTGCCCAGGATCCAGCGCTTCAGGAGGGCGGCGACGCGGTGCACGCCGGGCATCGAGACGTGGGCGGGATCGCCCGACGAGGCAAGCACGGTGCGCTCGTGCACGTAGCCCTGCCCGAGCAGGCCGTTGTACGCAGTCCAGCCGTCCGTGCGCACCGTCGCTCCCCGGGCGATGACGTCGCATGCAAAGGCTTCGAGGCTGGCGCCGGAGGCATCGGGCACGTGGCGCATGCGCACGCGCCCGAAGCCCTTGGGCTGCTTGACCTCGACGGCGCTCACGACCACGGCTTTGCCGCCGCCGCGCCCACGCTTGCCGCCAGGCACGACGCCGCCCACGAGGGTCTCATCGACCTCGACCGCTCCCGAGAGCGGTTGGCGCTCGCTGCGCACCATCGCCACGCGGTAGCGCTGCAGCAGCGCCCAGGCGGTCCGGTAGCTGGTACCCAGGGTGCGCTCCAGGGCCCGTGCCGAGAGACCGTTCTTGGCGGTCGTCAGATGCCAGGCGGCCTCGAACCAGGTCGTCAGCGGGGTGCGCGTCTTGTCGAGGATCGTGCCGGCCGTCACGGACGTCTGGTGGCGACAGGGAGGACAGACCAGTCGCCCGCGCGTCTGGCGCCACGGCGCCCCACTCACGCCGCAGGCCGGGCAGCAGAACTCCGTCGGCCAGCGCAGCTGCTCCAGGTAGGCGGCGCACGCGGCGTCGCTGGAGAACCTCTCGACGAACTCGCGGTACGTACGGGGAAAGTCCAGCTCGATCGTCAAGCTGCTCTGCATCACCCCACCCACCCTCGCCGGTCGGCAGACAGCGTATCGCAGGAGGAGCTAACCGACTACCCCCCTTGCGGCATTGGCGATGCCGAGACGCTCTTCCGCTTCAATCTCGCATGCGATGACCTCGGCATGGATACGATCTCCACTGGGGCAGTGGTCGGGCTCGCTATGGACATGACCGAAAAGGGCATCGCCGACTTTGGTCTGCATTTCGGCGAGGCCGAGGCCTACCTGAACGCTCCTGGGCTGATTGCCAGGCGCGAGGGCATCGGCGCCGACCTTGCGCTCGGGGCGCGAGCGTTGGCCGCCAAGTATGGCTGCCCGGAGCTGGCAGTTGAGGTCAAGAACCTCGAATTGCCCGGCTTCGACCCGCGCGGCACCTTCGGCATGAGCCTTGCCTATGCGACTGCCGATCGCGGCGGCTGCCACCAACGTTCCGCTGTCATGGGGGACGAGATCCTGGGTGGCGACTTGCCGCCGGATAGCCTCGATGGCAAGGCTGCCGTCAACATCCGCTCGCAGAACTTCATTGCGGTCAAGAACGCGGGTATCTGGTGTGAGTTCTGGGCGCTCGGGCTGGATGAGATGCGGCAGCTGCTGCGCCATGTGTGGAAGCGAGAGCCGAGCGACGAGGAGCTTATGAAGGTCGGCGAGCGCGCCTGGAACCTGGGCCGCATCTTCAACCTGCGCCAAGAGGTGGAAGCCGACACGCTACCGGCGAAGCTCGTGAACGAAAGCGGCGCCTTTGCCGAAGGCCCTTCGCCTCACAGGTTCATTGGGATGGAGCGCTTCGCTGAAGGCTTGGCTGACTACCATCGGCTGCGCGGCTGGGACGAGCGTGGCGTACCCACAGAGACCAAGCTCGCTGAGCTCGAGATCGACGTGCGACCATGACTACTTGGCCGAGCGAAGGGGACGCGAACACCACTTGTGACGATGGAGTCGTGCCGGAACATCCAGCCACTGCGGACCCGGACGCTCGCCATGGACGCTGCAAGAGTGATGGACATGAGGAGGGGCAGCGTCCACTGGGGATGCGTGCCCGGCATGTGAGCGCCTGCCGGGGGCCTCTCTGTACGGAGCGCCCAATGCCGCGCCACGTCTGTTGGGCACTCGGGCGAGCTGCAAAGCAATCACTTCAGATTACCGGATGACGGCGATGGTCCAGAGCGGCCTCGACGTCACCCCCGTCATCACCCACCAATTCCCCATCGCCGAGTGCGAGGAGGCCTTCACGGTCGCGCGCTCCGGCCACTCCGGCAAAGTCATCCTGGAGTGGCCGGCCGCGCTCGGCGGCGAAGGCCGCGGACAGCGCCAGCCTGGAGGAGAGTCGTGATCACCGATGCCGTCAGGGAGCGGCTCCTGAGCGAGCTGCAGGACACGCGCGACCAAGGCCTGTTCAAGATAGAGCACCCGATCGCTGGAGCGCAGGGCGCGTGGGTGCACCTCGCCGATGGGCGCCGCGTGCTCAACATGTGCGCCAACAACTATCTCAACCTGTCGTCGCATCCGGACGTGGTGGCGGCCGCCGGCAGGGCCCTCGAGGAGTGGGGCTACGGCATGTCGTCCGTGCGTTTCATCTGTGGCACGCAGACGGTGCACGCCCGCCTCGAGCAGACGATCGCGAGCTTCCTCGGCATGGAGGCCGCGATCCTCTACTCCTCCTGTTTCGACGCCAACGGCGGCCTCTTCGAGACCCTCCTCGGGCCGGAGGACGCGGTCGTCAGCGACGCCCTGAACCACGCCAACGTCATCGACGGCATCCGCCTCTGCAAGGCGCAGCGCTATCGCTACCGCAACTGCGACATGGCGGAGCATGACCTGCGCCGAGGCGCCGCAGCTCGGCCTCGCAGGCGCCGATCTCCTCGTCGAGGTGTTCGATGAGGTGCAGGCTGGCGGCGGTGCTCGCCCGCCAGGCCTCGGGCAGCGCGAACGAGTCAAGCAGCTCTCGTCCGCGCAGGCCGAAGAGGTCGCTGACCGGGCAGGAAAGGCCGTGCGCGATCAAGGTCGTGCGGAGCCGGGGTCCTGAGGCACGTAGCTGATCACGCCGCCGCGCAGCTGACGCAGCTGCGTCGAGCCGAGGGCCAGCACGTCGCGGTCGTCGATGTGGATCGAACCGCCGGAAATCTTGGCGCCGCGGCGCTGGAAGTTGAGCAGCGAGGTGGCCGCGGTGGTCTTGCCCGACGCCGACTCGTCGACCAGCCCGAGGACCTCGCCTTCGACGAGCTCGAAGAGATGGCCCGGGGCTGAGGTCGACGAGAACGACGTCCTCGGGCAGCACGACCGCATGCCCAATGACCCCCAAGCGTCGATCGACGCGCGGGAACCCCAGCGCTCAGGACCCCGCGGGCACGCCGGCCGTGTCGTCCACCGGCTCGAGCCGAGCGTACGTCGAGTACGCGAGGCGAACGGCGCGCACACGCCCGTCGGCGGCGCGCAGGAAGACGGCCGTCTCCCCCGCGTCGCGGCCGCCCTCAATGGTGAAGACGTCGCGGTCGCCGGTCTGCGCGAGCGTCCGGCGAGGACTCGTCTGGTCGGGGGCGGAGACGCGGAGCGCGCCGTCGCGCCACTCGATCTCGATACGGAACACCATGCCCCAGCGTTCGTTCACGTAGAGCCCAGGGAGGTCGCGCAGGCCGTCCGGCACGGGCGCCGCGAGCGTCGCCGTGGGCGGGCGCCGGGCGACGCCGGCGACGACCTCACCCAGCCGCAGGGCGAGGTCGGTAGGTTCGGCGACACCGTTGTTGACGAGGACGATGACACCGAGCTTCTGCGCCGGCAGGAAGCCGGCGTAGGAAGTGAAGCCGTCGAGCATGCCGGCGTGCCCGATCCAGATCGACTCGCCCCGGCGCGTCGCGTACCACGAGACACACCAGGCCTCGGTCCAGGCCGCATCGCTCAGGTAGCGCGCCGTCTGCATCTCGGCGAGCGTGGCGCCGCGCAGGACCTGCGCGCCGTCCGGCTCG
>Ga0315275_10002276_pt1 | contig 17225 bp, 23 predicted proteins | sample YL17G03_0_MG_FD_205557 | JGI IMG/M metagenome (GOLD analysis project Ga0315275, IMG submission 205557) | Sediment microbial communities from Yellowstone Lake, YNP, Wyoming, USA - YL17G03_0 | ecosystem: Environmental > Aquatic > Freshwater > Lake > Sediment | place: USA: Wyoming | collected... | reverse complement strand
ACTTGATCTCATCCATTATTCTCTGTGCCTGGATCATGGACATTTTTACGGGTATGCATCCGCAGCCTGAGTCGCCGACGGTGTCTTTCTCCCAGATCTCGAGCACGTCGGTCATTTTGGCTAGCACCTGTTAACTGATTATTATCTGTGGTTCGAGTATGACCTTGGCCTTGATGCTCTGCCAGACGAGGCTGTACTTCTCGGCGAGCTCCAGTGCCCGCTTTACTCTCGCCTCATCGCAGTTCTTGGCCACGATTCTTGGTCTCAGGGTCACAGTGTCGAATGTTGAGGTCTTGTCGAGGAAATCCTCCACGTGACCGATGGCATCGCATGTGTAACTGACGAGGTCGATCTTGAGCCTCTCCACGCTCCAGATGAACATGAGCATGTAGCAGGTGTTCAGGGCGGCGACGAAGGCGTCTTCTGGAGTCAACACCCCCTCGACTCCCTTGACGGCAGCGGGTGCGGAGAAGGGGAGCACCGGCCCGTTGCTCAGCCGTACCTCCCCCAGGTGGCCGCTCTTCCACTCGGTCACGGTCTTGTAGGTTGCCAACTTAGGAGGCCTCTTGGATCTCGTCGACCTTCTCTGCCAGCAACTCTGCTATCCGCTTAGCTACTTCGACGTTTTCCGCGTCCAAGACCCTTCTGGTCTTTGGCTCTTCGACGCCCCACTCCTTTAGGAGTGCCTCGACGTCGAATCCGGCTGCCGGTTCTTTGCTGTACTTTGTTATCGCCTTGTATGCACAATGCTTGTTACAGCCGTCAACGGCGATTGTTGGGTACTCTTTAGCGAATCCGTGCTCCTGAGTCTCGCCGGCCAGGAAGAGTGGGAGGCATATTGTGACGGTTTGATCGTAGCGAAGATCCTCTAACACCATGCGAGTTGCGACTCGGCTCAGTGTGCCCAGGCCACAGCACTCCCCGCTGCATGAGACGACTCCGATCTTTGGCTTTATCTTCATGGCGATTCCTCCACGAGTTCGTCGACTTTCTCAGCTAGTTTGTCAGCCAGAATCTTGGCTAGCTTCTCGCCGTCCTCGTCGAGGAAGGTGACCTCCTTTGGCTTGAGGCCTCGGTTCTCCCTTAAAAGATCCATTACCCTGAACTCAGCGACGACGTTGCTTTCGCTGCGTACAACGTTGTTCTTTGAGCAGGCTAGGGGGCATCCATCTATCACGATGCATTGGCTTGACGCGACTTTCTGTCTAGCTTCTTCGTCACCCATTACGAGTAGGGAGAGGCAGAGTGTGTCGGCCTTTCCGGGGCGTAGTTCGTCGCAGACTCGGAAGGTGGCGTCACGTGCGATTGATCCGAAGGATTTACCGATACCACTGCATGGGAGAATTAGGATTGGTTTCTTCACGGTATCACCCTTTGATTTTCTTAAGCTCATCAACGACTTTGATCTTCATCACCTCGAAGTACTCCTCCGCTGAGAGGAGTCCACTGAGGCTTGAAGTTGGCTTGATGACTGCTACCCATCCTTCACCATAGGGATCAGAGTTAATGACCTCGGGTTTCGAGATGATTGCGGGGTTGACTTCCACTATCTCTCCGTCTGCTGGGCTCAGTATGTCCTGCACCATCTTGATGGTCTCGTAGCTGCCCATGAAAGTGCCACTAGTTACTTTGGTTCCGACTGGCTGAACCTCAGCGAACACTAGGTCGCCTGCTCTCCTCTGGCCGAAGTCTGTGAGGCCAACTCTAATGTTTCCCGTCGACTCCTGCTTTACCCAGACCTCGTCTTTAGAGTATTGCAGGTCTTTCTTTACTTTGAATATGAATTTGTCTGCTGTCGTCTCGTAGTATCCGCTCATCACTTATCCACCTTTTTTCTCCGTGGGAAGTACTTCTGAGTCTTCAAACCGAACCATACTAGGGATAGCATCAACGGGACCTCAAAGAGGGGACCGATCACGGTCGCCAATGCGGCGCCGCTGCCGATGCCGTAGAGAGTTGTCGCGACAGCGATTGCGACCTCGAAGTGGCTGCTGGAACCTATCAATGTGACGTCGATGGCGGTCGGATACTTCCAGCCAATGAACCAGCCCAACGAATAGGTCCAGGTGATCATGACTGCGTAGTGTATGAGGTTCGGGACCGCGATATAGAGCACAAGTAGCGGGTCGTTGAGGATTATCTTGCCCTGGAAGCTGAACAGGACGATGAGAGTCCCCAGAAGCGCGATGAAGCTGATCTTTCCAACCTTCTCCCTGTAGACGTGGTCAAACCATTCGATTCTCTTCCGAGGGATCAACAACTTCCGTGTCAGTGCGCCTGCAGCCACAGGCAGGAAGATGAATAGTACAACACTCATGAAGATGAGGTCCCAAGGGACGGGTATCCCACTCACACCTAGGTAGAAGGCAGCTAATGGCGCATAGAGTATGATCATAAGCGTAGCGTTAACCGCGGTGTTGATCAAACCCTGAGCCATGTCACCCTTCGCGAGTAGCATCCACCACATGACCATGGCGGTGCACGGTGAGAGTCCGAGTAGGATTACCCCCGCGATGTATTCGGGATTCCCCCTGAGGAACGTGTTTGCGAGAAAAGTCATCAGCGCTGGCGCGATCACCCAGTTAGCGAAAACAGCCAACATGATTGGTCTAGGTTGTTTTACTGCCTTCTTGATGTCGCCGAAGGCGATGCCGAGGATGGTTGGGTACATCATGAAAAATAGCAAAATGCCGATGGGTATGGAGATCTGACCGAATTTGAGTGACTCTAGGTACTCTCCCACCTGAGGTGCGAAGTTACCTAGTAGAAGACCTATGGCGATGCATGCCACGATCCAGACCGTCAGGTATTTTTCAATTATTCCCAGTTTTTCTTCTTTTTCAGGCGTTACAGCTGATCCGCTTGCCAACTTCTTTACACACTCTGTTTCTATCCTCAAAGGGGAGACATCGATATATTTATAGATGTCTATATAGAAAATAGGGGGCTTCTAAACAGGAATACTCTTGACATATTCAGTAATCTTGGGGTTACTTATACCGTAGAAGACCCACTGACCCTTCCTTTTACGCTCGATCAACCCAGCATTCTCAAGGATCTTGAGGTGGTGAGATGTGGTGGGTTGACTGGTCTCGAGAGCTGCGACCATTTCGCACACACACATATCTCTTTTCATTAATAGGTAGATTATCTTTAGCCTGTTTTCGTCTCCGAGTGCCTTGAAAAAGTCGCTGTTTGTCCGAGTTTCTTTCTTATCGATGTCGCCCGCTATTTTCTTTAGCTCTTGAGTGTATTTTTCTGCGTCTTCTTTGTTCTGCGAACTTAAGGCGCAGAGTCTCTTGAGGGCGGATTCAGTTTTCTTATCGGACATCAATTAATAATAAATCTATAAATATTTAAATATGTTTTCCTTTGAGTTTTTAAAAAGTATATTTGGAGGCATGAGATAATTGAGAATGTGGCCTGAACCTTTTCAAATTAAGGACAATAGAAACAAATGTTACAGGAGCTAAGGCACTTGGATGAAAGCGGGATATTGGAGATTGAGAACTTAAGTTAGAGTCGAGGACAAGACCATTCTTAATGGCATAAGCCTGAGATTGAAGCGGGGAGAACACTCCTTCATATTCGGACCGAACGGGTCCGGGAAATCGACCCTCCTAAAGACCATCATGGGCATCCCATCCTACATCGTCGAGTCTGGCTCAATCAAATACAATGGATTCGAGATCACCGGGATGAACGTCTATGAGAGGTCGAAGATCGGCATAACAATGGCGTTCCAGCAACCACCCGAGATAAGTGGAGTCAAACTGTCCCAGATGCTGAAACTATGCCTCCGAAAAAAGAGGACTGACGAATTCAGTCCTGATGAAAAGAATGCGATAGAGAGGTTCAGGCTAAAAGAGTTCCTCGACAGAGACGTCAACGTCGGGTTCTCAAGCGGAGAACGGAAGAGGGCTGAGATACTCCAGATGCTCTTCCTGAAACCGAGCCTCATCCTACTCGACGAACCAGACTCTGGGGTCGACGTCGACAGCCTAAAGCTCCTCTCCGAAGAGCTTGACAACTACCTGAGAACCTCAAATGCCTCATCACTCATCATCACCCATAAGGGTGACATACTTGACTACATCAAAGCCGAAAGAGCCTGCGTCGTGATGGATGGGATGAACCATTGCTTCCCCGACCCAAGAACCGTCTACGCCGAGATCCGCGCCGGGGGATACGAGCACTGCCTCAGCTGCTCAACACGGATACAGGAGGAAGCGAGTTGACTAGGGAGAGCCTCGTAGGTCTCCCTCACAGGGTCCTTAACGAGGCGATGAGGGTCGGCGTCAACGTCGACGAGTCAGACACCTCCGGCGTCTTCTTCCACGTGGATCAGAAGACGATCTACTCGAAGATGGGCGAGGCCTTCGATGACCAGATCGAGATGATGGATACCAGAGACGCCCTGGAGAAGTATCCCTGGCTCAAGGAGAGGATGTGGACTCTCGTTAACATGGATAAGGATGAGTACACGCGGGAGGTCGCGGAGAACTGGAGTGGGGGTTACTTCATCTACATTAAACCTGGCGCCAGAGTCACATTTCCTCTACAGAGCTGTCTCATGATCACGGCGGAGAACAGTCGCCAGCGTGTTCATAACATCATTATCGCTGGTGAGGGCAGCGAGAGTCAGGTGTTGACAACCTGTGCTCAGCACCAGGAGGCGAGGGTGGGTGCCCACCTCGGTGTCAGCGAGATATGGGTCGAGGATCGGGCGAAACTGAGCTACACGATGGTTCACCACTGGTCGCCGGAGACGGTTGTGAGGCCTCGTACCGGGATCCGCGTGAGTGACGGCGCTGAGTTCGTCTCCAACTACATCTGCTTAACACCGGCGAAAGATCTGCAGATGGAGCCGAAGGCTATCTGCGATGGGGTGGGCTCAAAGGCGGTTTTCAACAGCGTTCTCTACATTCAGCCGGGGAGTCGTATGGACCTCGGGTCGTGGAGTGTGCTGAACGGGCGGGGCAGCGTCACTGAGCTAAACACAAGGGCCATAACCCGATCCGGCAGTCATCTTATAAGCCGGGGCACCATCGACGGGAACAACGATGAATGTAGAGGTCACCTGGAGTGTAGGGGTCTCCTGCTTGACGAGGAGTCGGTCCTTGAAGCTATACCCATTCTGAGGGCCTCAAAGTCAGGTGCTGAGCTGAGCCACGAAGCGGCTATTGGGAAGCTAAGTGAGGAGGGCGTAACCTATCTCATGAGCAGGGGTTTAAACAAAGATGAGGCGGTGGGGGTGCTGATCAGGGGTTTCATGGATATCAGCATAATGGGGCTATCTTCAGGTGTCCGTCAGGAGATTGAGAAGATCATCGACATGGTTACTATGGCAAGCTAGCTGTAAAAGATACACGCCCTCTTTTAGTTGAGTTCCCAGCAGCCGTCACCGTCACATAATTTATTGATATAATAACATATTTATATATATGGATAATTATATTATTTCAGATATGGAATGATCGATAACCGTGACACCGCTTCGAAGCTGACGAAGATACTAAAATTGAAGAACCAGCCAGTAGCCGTCAAACTCGTAAAGAACGAGGACTCTCTCGAGGGCCTTCCTCCTGAGCCAGAGACGAAGATGAGGTATTGCCAGCTAGTGATGGAGGCAAAGAAGGGAAAGTCATTCACACTTACCAAGAACAGCATTTCCTGTCCAGCCGCAGCTGCGGCCTTCGGTCTGCTTCCGCTACCCGAGAAGATTGAGAAGGGCACTATGTTAAAAGCCCTGGGCCTCTTTGACTCCGAGGATGCCGCCGCGGAGTTAATGGCGAAGATGCCCCGACTGCCACTCGGCGGTTACAAGGCTGTGGCTGCGGCTCCCCTATCAGAGGCTAGGTTCACTCCTGATGTTGTTGTACTTGAGGAGGAGCCAGAGAAAATCATGTGGATAAGCCTGGCGTCGCTGCACGAGAAGGGTGGGCGCCTCAGCTTCGGCACCGGCGTGTTCCAGGCCTGCTGCGTGGATGCAACCGTGGAACCCTATCTTAGAGAAGATATTAACGCGAGCTTTGGCTGTTATGGCTGCAGAGACGCCACTGACATAGACGATGGGGAGGGATTAATTGGGATTCCCTACGGTAAGCTACCTGAGATCCTCAAAGCCTTAGATAGTCTCACGCGGAAGGCTATGCCTCAAGTTCAATCAAAGGGCGTATATCACCAATTCGAGGCGACCCGAAGGAGCTAAGGGTTTGATCGACACATCAAATTAATAGCAATTTTATTTTAGTAGCCACTGCACTCTTTACAGTATTAGAAACAGTGCAATTTTTCTCAGATAGCTCAATCAACCTCTCCAGCTTCACACGATCACCTGTATCCGCTTCGATTGAAACGTTTATGTCGAGAGATACAAAGGAGGAGGGGCGTCCATTATGCTCCTTGACTCCGTTTATCTCCATGCTAACGTTCTTAATGTTTAGCCTCATTTTTTTGCCAATTCTTGAGATGTTCGTCATGACGCAGGCGCCTAAAGCGGCTAAGAAAACCTCTGTAGCCTCCGGTCCGAGATCTTCGCCTCCATCATCCTTTTTGGAATCGATTATTATGGTGTGATTTCGCATTTTAATCTCCGAACATACGCCGCCCTTCCAGGTGAGCTCTGCTTTTTGCTTCTCCTGGATAACTTCTTTAAACAACTCTAATTACCTCTCATCAAATTAATACATATATCAATATTTCAATATATTTAAAAATCTCTATGAGTCACATATTAACTATGGTTGAAGAAAAGCCTACATGGCACGGTATCCCAAGGGCGGAGATCGAGTGGCATCCAACAGTTGAGGGCAGCCTCTGCATTGGCTGCGGTATCTGTGTCCTTGGCTGCGGCTCAGGCGCCTTCAAGTTCGATTACGAGAATAACCACGCAATCGTTACGAAGCCTTTGAGCTGTAAGGTGGGCTGCGTAACCTGCGCGAATACGTGTCCTACCCATGCAATCAGTTTTCCATCTTTAACTTACCTACATAAGCAATACAAACCGAAGAACGTCATTCAGATCAGTAGAAAAGAGATCCAAGAGAAAAAAGCCCAATACGCTCCTTGATATTAGGATATGACCATTAGGCGGTTATTAATTAAATTTAAAAGGGCGATAAGGATATGCAAAAACGAATAATAGTTGAAGTATACGTGAGGTAGAATACAAAATGGTGCTAGTTCGAGATTATATGCGTAAAGATATCTCAACAATCGATATAGATGCTTCAGTGTTTGAAGCATCAATGATGATGTCAAGTGACAAGGTATGCTACGTTATAGTTCGAGATAAGAATCAACCTGTAGGAATAGTCACTATGAATGATCTTGTCCTAAAAATTATGGTTAAAGACAAGGACTCAAAAACAGTCAAAGTTTCCGAGTGCATGTCTTCACCGCTAATAACCATAGATCCCGACAGAAGTGTCGAGGAAGCGGTCGAACTGATGAAAAAACACGGGTTCAAGAGGCTCCCGATAGTAAAAAATAACACAATATATGGAATGTTCTGTGTTAAGGATCTGATAGAGCACTATGATGAATTTGAGAGAAAATTAGTAACAGATATTATCCGGGTAATACGTGTGTAAGAAAATTCATTACTTATACGCGTATTTTGATTTATTAAAAAATAGAAAAGAAATGAGTGCAAAAGAGGCATATTACTCTATGAGTTTCAGTAACTCACCTTCTGAAGGCAGCCGACCAGCTATCTTCACTTTCCCATCTACCACGAGAGCGGGAGTCATCATCACCCCGTACTCAACAATCTTGTTTATGTCGTAGACGTGACTTACCTCCGCGTCGAGTTTATGCTTAGCCACCGCCTCTCTGACCATAGCCTCCAGCTTGATGCACTTCGGGCAACCTGAACCAAGTATCTCAACCTTCATTTCAATCACCTAAACAAAGAACACTCCATATAAAAATCCCATAATCACTCCGATCGCAACCATATAAAACGCGTACATGACCGTTCTCTTGGGTCCAATTATCGTGTTAACAACCAGCAACGTCTGCAATGATATGCCTGGGTCAACGAGCAGGTAGGACATCAGAGGCCCACTGTTCATGCCCAATTCTAGAAACATGTTTGCGACTGGAACCTCTACCAACGTCGGGAAGTAGGCGACCGTGCCAAAAAGTGCCGCTATAATATTGGCGGGTATGGTGTTTTGCCCCGCGATGCTGGCGATGAGCTCTGGGGGGATTAGGGGTTTGATCGCCCCGGATATGAAGACCCCTAGTAGCAGGATGGGGAATATTATCTTCATGAAGTTGAATGTCTCATGCATCCAAGTTTTTAGTTCGTCGTGTTCATAGTATCGATTAGCGAAGAAAGCCGTTATCAACGAGAATGCGCCTACTAGGATCAGCTTTAGGTTGAGGTCAAGTGGGGCTGTTCCAGCCACCATGATCATTGTGAGTGGTATAAAGAATAGCAGCGATTGTTGTGTAGTTCTTTTACTAAGCTCTGCTTCACCCAGCTTCATACCAGTGGATGCTTCAGCTGTTCGGGGATCCTTGAATGTCTGCTCCATTGCTAGGCCGAGGAAGATGGCGAGGAGTATGGAAAATACTAGCTTAATGACTGCGAACTGCGTTCCAAGTATGGCTGCCGTGAGAGGTGTTGAGAGTAGGGTTATCCCGGGTGCGGCGAAGAGAAAGGCAATAGCAGGGCCGAATCCCGCCCCCTTCTTCCAGATTCCAGCAAACAATGGGAGAACTGTGCATGAGCAGACTTCGATTACAAGGCCGCTACCAGCCGCGAATAGGTACGCTATTCCCTTCTTCGCCTTGTTACTGCTATCTCCCATGTACTTGATGATGGTTGTACTGGATATGAGGGCGTTAAAGGCTCCCGAGAGGAAGAATGCGGGTATCAGGCATAGTAGGACGTGAGCAGAAAGGTAATCGACAAGAGTGTCGATTCCTGAGATGGCCATTTCAGATAGTATCTCTGACGTTGTGGATCATCCCATCAGGGATATATCTAAATATATAAATATTTATATTCCCGCTTATCGTCTTTGGATGTGATGTCCGGTAGCCTAATAGACCTAAATAGAATGCTCGAGTTTTCGCCAAATAGAGTTATGAAGAAAGACCTGTTAAACGCCGGGTTCGTAAACCTGGCACTAATCTGCTTGGAAAGCGGCCAAGAAATCCACCCTCACCTTGAAGGATACGACGCTGTATTCTACGTGCTTCATGGGGAGGGAGTCATAACGGTTGGTAATAAGGAGTATAGAGTCTCAGAGGGATGTCTAGTATTCTCTCCAAAGCAGGAGATGAGGGGGATTAGGAGCGTTAAGCGGCTGAGTCTATTGGGTATACGAGAAAATGTTATGGAGAAATCCACCGATTGATACTTGATATGGTTAATAGAAGGATAAAAGAGCCTCAGTTTCAAGCTCACGATATTGTTAACCGCGCGCGCATGGTTGTGTGATTTGATTGAGTGAACTTCTCAGAGCTTTCCGATACCTCAAACCTTACTGGAAGCAGGCCACACTAGCCGTAATATTTCTCTGCATAGTAGTCGCCGCTGAGCTCTCCATCCCACGCCTCGTACAAACGATAATTGACGAGGGTGTAGCGAAGCAGAACATGGATGTGATCACTCAGACGAGTCTCCTGATGATTGGGCTAAGCTTACTTGCCGCGCTATTCATGACTCTAAACACTATCCTCGCCATACGGACCTCGAGAAGCTTCGAAGCTGACCTACGTGAAGCAACTTACACGAGGATCCAGTCATTCAGCTACGGGAACCTCGACGACTTCACAACAGGCCAGCTGCTGACGAGGCTTACGAGTGATCTTAACCAGGTCAGAATGATTGCTACGCTTACCCTTCGAATGTTCGTTAGGATGCCCATCACCTTCATCGGGAGCATAGCGATAATGGTCGCCACCAACTTCAACCTCTCACTTATTATGCTCGTCCTGCTCCCCATCACGGTCATCTTCAGCTACGTCTTCATCAGACTCCTCCAACCCCTTTTCATGAAAGTTCAGGAAAGGCTCGACCGTTTGAACCAGGTTTTGCAGGAGAACCTTATGGGGGTGAGGGTCGTGAAGGCGTTTGTACGAGAGGATTATGAGAATAAGCGGTTCGGTAAGGCAAACGAGGAACTATATGGTAACAGCCTTAGAGTTGCTCAGCTTCTTAGCGTCTTCAACCCGGTTATGATGACTCTCCTTAACCTCGGCATAGTCGCCATCATATACTATGGCGGCATCCAGGTAAGGGTCGGAACCACCAGCGTCGGTGAGATCGTCGCCTTCACTAACTACCTCCAGAACGCGATGAATGCTATCTTGATGCTGAGCCTAATGGCTGGGAACGTCTCCGCAGCTGAAGTCTCAGCGGGCAGGATATTGAAGGTAGTAGATATCGAGCCCACGGTAAAGAATCTCGGGGAGCCATTGAAGCTGGGAGAAATCTCGGGGGAGGTTGCCTTTGAAGGAGTGGGGTTCAAGTACAAGGGTAACGGGGGAGCCTCTGTTCTCAGCGACGTGACATTCACCGCTAAGCCCGGTGAGAGAGTCGCCATCCTCGGAGCAACCGGTTCAGGAAAAACCTCGCTCATCAACCTCATCCCCAGGTTCTACGACGTCACCGAGGGAAGAATAACGATTGATGGAGTCGACGTGAGGGAAATAGAGCAGGGATCCCTCAGGGAGAAGATCGGAGGGTCGACGCAGGAAACGACACTCTTCAGCGGGACCATAAGCGACAACATCCGTTTCGGTAAGAGAAATGCTAGCCAGGAAGAGGTTGTTGAGGCGGCTAAGGCCGCGCAGGCACACGACTTCATCATGGGCTTCCCAGATGGCTACGAAACGGCTGTAGGCCAAAGGGGAGTCACTCTCAGCGGAGGTCAGAAGCAGCGAATAGCGATAGCCAGGGCACTCCTGATAAAGCCTCGGATACTTATACTCGACGATAGCACAAGCGCCGTCGACGCCGAGACTGAGTACAAGATCGAGCAGGCCCTTGAGAAGACACTTGGAGATTCTACATGTTTCATCGTGGCTCAGAGGATTAGCACTGTATTGAACGCAGACAAAATCCTCGTCCTAGATGAGGGCAAAGTAGCAGCTGAGGGTACACACAAGCAGCTCCTAAAGTCGAGTCCCCTCTACCGCGAGATATTTGAGAGCCAACTCGGCGCCGGAGGTGCGAAGCTATGAGTGGCGGGCAGGGTTCGCCAGAGAAGAAGGAGGCTCGGGAAGTTGGGATGCGTGGGCGTGGACCTGGTCAGATGGGGGCCATCGAGAAGGCTAAGAACCCAGCTGGAGCCCTTCGAAGACTACTAGGCTACATCGGGTCGCAGACGAGACTCGTAGCCATAGTGCTGATAATCACCATAGCCAGCACGTTGCTGGCGCTCGCCGCCCCGATAATCATGGGAATCGCCATCGACCAATACATCATACCGGGGCAGTGGGAGGGACTGCCCGGCATCTCGCTTCTACTAGCGGCGGTGTTTCTGCTGGGGTCTGGTCTGGATGTGGTTGGAAACTGGATCATGGCCACGGTCAGTCAGAGGAGCCTCAAGGCCCTGAGGAAGGACCTCTTCGAGCACACGCAGACTCTGAGCCTACGCTACTTCGACAAAACCTCCACCGGAGACATCATGAGCAGGCTGACAAACGACGTTGACGCCATAGGATCTCTGCTCGCACAGAATGTCACAGATGTCGTGCGTAGCCTTCTGACGCTTGTCGGAATAGTGATCGTGATGTTCGTCATCAACCCCATGCTCGCTGCAGCTACTCTTCTGGTCTTCCCAATCATGGTGGGCTTTACAGCTTTGGTGGGTAAGAGGACCAGGGCTGGTTTCAGAGGCCTTCAGGCGAAGATGGGGGCGCTCAACGGCGTCATGCAGGAATCGATCTCAGGGCAGAGAATTGTCATAGGGTTCAACCAGCAGGGCTCCGCAGTCGAGAGTTTTAGGAAGGTCAACAAAGAGGTTAAGGTGCTAGGCACTAAGGCGGAGACATACTCGATGCTCGTCCCGCCAATCGTCAACATCCTAAGTAACGCCAACATCGCTATTGTTGCCGGGGTTGGAAGTTGGATGGCCCTCCAGGGGCTTGCTACAGTCGGCGTGATCAGCGTCTTCATAACCTATAGCAGGAAGTTCGCGGACCCGCTTAGGCAGTTCGCCAACCTGTACAACAGCATACAGTCAGCGCTTGCTGGGGCAGAGCGGATATTCGAGGTACTTGACACCAAGCCAGAGACTCAAGATGGACCTGATGCGCTCCACATCGAGAGCTTCCAGGGAGAGGTACAATTCGACAACGTGGACTTTGCCTACACTCCGGGTGTGAAGGTTCTGAAGGATGTTAGCTTGGAGGCCAAGTCTGGTCAGACCATCGCCTTGGTGGGTCCAACGGGTGCAGGCAAGACGACGATTGTTAGTGTCCTTACGAGGTTCTATGATCTTCAGGGTGGCTCCATCTCAATCGACGGGCATAACATCACTGAGATCAGGAAGGATGATCTCCGTCGTCAGCTTGGGATAGTCCTGCAGGATGTGTTCCTTTTCAGTGGGACAGTGATGGATAACATCAGATATGGCAGGCTCGAAGCGAGCGACGATGAGTGCATTGAAGCTGCGAAACTTGCGAACGCTGACGGGTTCATCAGGCGTCTCCCCAAGGGGTACGAGACGCGTGTAAGCGAAAGAGGAAGTAACCTAAGTCAGGGGCAGAGACAGCTTCTCAGCATAGCCAGAGCTATACTCGCAGATCCTTCGATACTTGTCCTTGATGAGGCGACTAGCAGCGTTGATACGCGTACGGAGAAGCAGATCCAGGAGGCGCTTCTTAGGCTAATGGAGGGTAGAACTAGTTTCGTGATCGCTCACCGCCTGAGTACAATCAGGAACGCTGACCTCGTTCTAGTAATAGATAACGGTGAGATAGTCGAGAGAGGAACACATGACGAGCTGCTTGAGAAGCGGGGCTTCTACTACCGATTGTATATGAGCCAGTTCAAAGGCACCCTAGTATCCTAAGGAAACCACTTTTTTTATTTGGTTTGTTTTACGTGTTTCATCGCACTCAAGGCTGCGATAGCACCCATGCCTGTTGCGGTGACTACTTGAAAACCTCTGCAGCAGCAGTCGCCTGCAGCAAATACCCCGGGAACATTCGTCTTCTGGGCGCCATCCACCAATACGCATCCACCGGCGTCAGTCTCAATGCCGGCTTCTTTTAGAATCCCCGAAGTAGACACGTGTTCAAGTATGAAGAATACCCCGTCCACCTTGATCTCCCCCGGGTCGACCCCCTCTAATTTTATCGATTCGACGAAGTCTGTGCCTCGTATCTCCGTGATATTTGCCCCGAGTATGAACTCAACCTTGGGATCATTCTCAAGTTGTGCAAGTTCAAGGTAGTCTTCACTGTAGCCTTTCCCCGTTGGTATAGCGTATACTTTTGCGGAGGTCTTACTCAGTAGTTCTATGTCGTGTACTGCTTCATGCCCTCCGCCGATCACTGCGATGTTTTTCCTATTGAAAAAGGGGCCGTCGCATACTCCGCAGTAGCTGACGCCTCTACCCTTGAACTCGTTTTCACCCTTCACATTCATGCTTTTTCGGTTTATTCCAGTTGCAATGATAAGGGATTTGGATTGGTATACTTCCCCGGAGCGGGTGGAGACCATGATCATGTCATTGTATTTGGTGAGTGCGTAGACGGTTCCTGGTCTGATATCTGCGCCAAACTTTTTTGCTTGTTGCTCCATTTTAGCCATTAACTCTGTGCCCTTGATTCCATCTGGGAATCCGGGGTAGTTCTCCACCCATGTGGCTTCCAGAGCCTTTCCCCCAACTTTTTTACCCTCGAGTATTAGTGTCGAATAGTCGTGACGCGATGTGTAGATTCCAGATGTTAATCCCGCTGGCCCAGCGCCAATGATGATAACGTCGTAGATGATTTCAGACATTCAAAATAATAGAGTGTAAACCTTCTTAATAGAAATTTTACATCTACGAGAGCACGTACTGGTTGAAGCGGGTATAAATAAGCTGTTTACTATCCTGGTCTTTGGGTATCTAAGTATATAAATATATGAATATAGTAATATGCGTGTGGAATTCCCTCTATGAAACTCGGGATTAATCTAAAAACTGGTCTATTACTGGCAGGCGTACTAGTTGTCATATCCCTAGCAGCGGTATATTGGTTTAAACAGACCAATACCAGTCAGCCACAGGTAAAGTTACCCGCCTTTCAACTCGTTGACGTCGAAGGAAAAACATTCCACCTAAGCGGGACATCGGCTAAGCCAACAGTCATTCACTTCATGGCTGTTGCCTGTGGAGGAGGCTTTTCTAGCCTTAACGACGCCCGGCTAAGAGAACTTGTAAAGGTTAAGAACGCCCTAGGTGATGACGTTGAGATTATCACCGTTTTAGTAACAACGTGTACCACGACCGACCTCGCCGAGTTGAAGAGGTACTATAACGTAACCTGGACATTTGGAAACGACTACGATGACTCGAAACTGGATATACTCGAGGCCTTCAAATCATACGATTTGACCGATGGCTCCCTGATTATTGGCACCTCGCAGAACAACTTCGCCGAACTAATCAGGGATGAGGTGGATGCTGAGACTCTCATAGGGAAACTCGACACCTTGCAAGGGTGATTTCATGAATGTCGGCGAGTTAATGGGTCTCTTCCTATATGGGGCTTTAACATTCATCACGCCCTGCTCAGTCGGACTCATCGCCGTCTATTTGACGTATCTTTTGGGTGTGAGTGATGACCGCCGCAAAGGGGTGGTGGTTGGGTTGGTCTTCGTTGGTGCGATGACCCTCACTTTCTTTGTTCTAGGGATCCTTATTGCCTCGTTGATTCCCGTCGATTTGAGTTCAAAGGTTCCATATCTTTTAGCCAGCGTATTGCTGGTACTCTTCGGGTTGAGCTCCCTGGGGCTGCTTGAAAGGGTGCCCTTTGTAGGCGCCTTGATTGAAAGGTACACAGTGTCTACTGACCGGTCAAAGGAGACGCTGGTGGGTAAGGTTTTGAAGGGTAACTACTTATTTGCAAGCGCTGCTCTCGCGCTGATTGTGTCGGTTGCCCTTGGACCATGCAGCTTGGCATTGGTTCTTCCCGTCGTTATGGCGTCGCTTTTCACCGCTGCCTCTCCTCTGAATGCGGGCATGATGCTTGCAGTATTCGGACTCGGGCACTCTTTGCCAGTTTTTGTGTTAAGCGTAGTGTTCGCATCTACGCGTTCAAGACTCGCCGCAGTATTCAGCGGCGCAGGGTCGAAGCTATCGAAGGTCTTGGGAGTAGCGTTTATCCTGTTAGCAGTTTATCTGCTTGTGGTCAACTTCGTGTTAAAACCCTGACTTATGGGTTAGGATAGTCAAGGTTTAACAAGGTTTTTCATATTCGGATAAAATTGATTCAGGTATGGTGACTGTGCTCTTCATCTGTGTTCATAACGCTGGCCGTAGCCAGATGGCTGAGGCGTTCTTCAACAAGCTGAGTGAAGGTCGTCACAGAGGGATAAGCGGGGGTAGCAATCCCGCCTCTCAGGTTAACCCCGTAGCAGTAGAGGCTATGCTCGAGGTTGGCATTGACATCAGTGGCAAGAAACCTAAGAAACTTGATAAGGAGATGGTTTTACAGGCTGACTTAGCCATCACGATGGGTTGTGGCGAAGATGCTTGCCCGGTGGTGCCGAATGAGCTACGGGACTGGGAGTTGGAGGACCCGCAGGGTAAGACGATTAACGAGATTCGGGTGATTCGAGACGAGATCAGAAGAAGAACGATAGCCTTGATAGATGAGCTGGATAAGACCGATTAGGGCAATCGTGATTATTTCACTGAGATAGGTGGATCAGTGAGGATACCTTGGCTTTGTCTTTTACTGAGTAGAACATCCATTTCCCGTCCCTTCGGTCCTGGATGAGGTCTGCGTCCTCTAGAATCTTCAGGTGATGGCTTGTTGTGGGCTGCGTCATGTTGAGAGCCATCACTAGCTCACAAACACACAGTTCTTTTATCGATAATAGGCTGAGAATTCTCTGCCTCGACTCGTCACCGAGGGCTTTGAAAAACCTGCCTCTCTTCTTGGCGTTTTCTCGGTTAGCCTCTTTCTCGGCTAGCTGTTTGAGTTGAACCGTGTACTCCTTTATGTTAAGGCAGTCACACTTCCCCTCAGACATCAGCCTACCTAATGTTTCCTCGGTCTTAGACATGAGATTATTATAGAATTTAATGAATTTAAATATGTTAGTGGATTGCCCTACGTCTGTTATGGTAATCCAAGTATCTTCTTCGTGCCCTCGATGATCGTGACCCTGTTATCGTTCACAGTCTACACCGTAATCATCGACGCGCTCTCCTTCGGGACCTTCCACCGACTCATAATGCCGAACATCAACTGGGTGTTGATCATCTTCCTGCTAGCCCCCGCCATAGCCATCGCCGGGATAGCTATAACGGTCATAGTGTCGGCCCGAGTCAGGGGCTTCAGGGAGGCCCAGCAACTCAGCATACTGATAATCCTCCCAATTATGGCGCTCGTTGTAGGTCAGGTGTTCGGCTTACTCCTGCTCATCCCGGTGGTGATATTGATCCTATTCGCAATATTCGTTGTTATCGACGTGATCATACTGAAGATCGGGTTGAGCATGTTCGAGCGTGAAGAGATACTATCAAGGATCAGGTAGTGTGGTGGGGTCGGGTAGTTAGTTTTCTGGTTTAAGTTTCGGGTGTTGTGTTAATTTTGTTATTTTCTATTAATGTGTTTTGTGTTTTTTGTTGTTTTGGTGTAGTTGGGCGGGTTTGTTGGAGGGGTGGTCGGGTAAATTAACGGTTTTCGTCAGTAGGGTGTTTTTTTGCGTTGTGCCTGGGGAGTCCGAGAAGTGTTTTATTCTCTTGTGAAAAGTTGTTGTTTGATTCCTCATGCTCGTTGTTGATGGGATTAGATTTCGTGAGTGGAATGCTTCTTGTGAGGATGAGTTTGAGTCTTATGTTGTTTCAAACTTTAAGGCTGTATTTGGGGATGAGTCGCTCCATTTTTCGGTGAAGCCGAGATGAGGAGTTCGAGCTCTCGCGCTTCTATCTTCCTAAGGATCCCTTGAATGAATTCACTTTCATACGTGAGAAATTCATCATATCCTCATAGTAGAGGCAGTTGTCGCCATTACGTTCAGGATTCTTAAGGGCACA